>Ga0182011_10003079_pt1 | contig 13795 bp, 11 predicted proteins | sample 711E1DmetaG_FD_120481 | JGI IMG/M metagenome (GOLD analysis project Ga0182011, IMG submission 120481) | Permafrost microbial communities from Stordalen Mire, Sweden - 711E1D metaG | ecosystem: Environmental > Terrestrial > Soil > Wetlands > Permafrost | place: Sweden: Stordalen | collected... | reverse complement strand
TGACCGTGACCAATACCCAAGCGTAAATAGGGAAACTCATAATCTTTTCTCCAATAATATTATTACCTTTTCAACTTTACAATAATTCACCGATTTCCAAAACAACTCGGATGCATGAGAACCGGAAGTCGTAAATCTTTATTTAACCTGTTTTAGACCGGAAGCTCAATCAAGACTTGCGTGCCTTGATTTACTTCTGATTTAATAATGATATGACCACCGAGTAAACGAGCCCGTTCTTCCATTCCCATCAAACCGAGGCGTCCTTCTCTCGGCAATTCGCCAATCTCACCGGCGAGTTTGAATCCTTTGCCGTTATCTGTGACAGAGATGTTGATTTTTCTCTCATCGTATTCTATCTTCACATCTATCTGCGTAGCTGCAGCGTGTTTTTCGACGTTACGAAATGCTTCCTGGATAATGCGGAAAACAGCCAATTCAACATGCGGCGCTAACCGACGCTCTGTGCCTGTCACAGCCAGCTTTACAATCACATGAGTACGATTTTCCATGTCACCGGTCAGCCAACGAATTGTCGCTAAAAGACCCAGATCATCCAACATCGGCGGTCGTAAGTCCTGACTGAAACGGCGTACCCCCTGTAATATGCTTTTTATTTGTTCTCCTAATCCCTTTAAGAATGTGGCTGCCTCTAATGGGAGATTAGTCGAACTGCGGGCAAAATTATCGACCTGCCGTCTTAATACATACAAAGCTTGCGCCGTATCATCGTGCAGATCACGTGAAATTCTATTCCTTTCCTCTTCCTGAATGCGGGTAATTTGCTGCACATAATGCCTCAGATTATCCTGCATACGCCTTTCTCTTGTGACATCCCGTGCCACATGTTCAAAAACAGGCGGGTCATCACCGTGTTTTACCATGTTTGAAGATAACATCAGAATTACTTCCGACTTATCCTTTCTGATCAGTTTTTGCTCGTATGGCTGTGTAAATGATTGCCCTAATAAAAGGTGTCTACGCACGCGGCGAGCAGTCTCCATCTCTTCAGATGACATGTATTGACGGATATCCGACCCGATAATCTCCTCCAAAGTGTCCCCCATGAGCTCCGAACAGGCACGGTTCGCCTCGATAACCTTACCGTTTAAATCGGTGATAAAGATAGCATCGCTAGCCAGTTCAAATAGTCGCCGGTATTTCCCTTCGGATAGAGTAAGCCGTTGGGTTATTTGACGCTGGATTCCGTACAGACGCGCGTTTTCAACTGCTACAGCGACTTCTCTTCCGACAGATGTCATTAAATCTACATCATAATTAGTAAACTGCCGGGGTCGGCGCGTGGCAAGGCAAATTACACCTCTCGTATATTCCTGGTGAATTAAAGGGATGACCATTTGAACTTGTATTCTCATTTTCAAGTATTCATCACTTTGATTTGGTAAACTGCTTTTTGCGTTCTCGACTATTTTCGGGCTGGCGGTCCTGGCCACCTCTCCGTATATTCCTTCACCTACTTTAAATCGTTTCATGGCTGAGGCGAATTCTTCAGAAACACCTTCATATGCGACCAGTTCTAACTCCCCGTTAGCTTCATTGGAAATATAAAGCAAAGTAACTTCAACTGACATCAATTCACTGACCAAGTGCACTGCTTTTTGGAAGACTCCTTCCAGCTCAAGTGATCCGTACAATGTCGCAGAGATAACATTAAGCATCCCCAAACGTTTTTCGCTGACTGTAAGAGAATCCAGATTACTTTGCAGTATTCTACGTGTTTTTTCCAGTTCGGTTACGGTTTTCTCGGCTCTGATTCTTTCTTTGTTTTTAGACCAGGTTAAGAAACAGACTACTACCCCGACAATTGCCATCGAAACCGTCTCCAGAATAGCATCGGTAGTCGCAGGAGAAATGAAAAAAGTGCGGGGTATACTAACCAGAACTGCTGCCAGAGTAGTGATTAATCCGGCGGTAAATCCGAATATCCAATCCGCATATATAATTGGAATTAAAAGTAAAAGACGGTCGAAGCTATGTCGGGTTAAACCCCAATGAAGACTGGGGAACGTCGTCCCCGGAAGGTTGAATACTTCCACATATTGGAGGAAACTGAATACAATAAAAAGAGCTAATATAATCCAAAAATGGCGATTACGTAGTGTTTTCATAACGATATTCCACAAGACGAATTTTCAGGAAATATCTTCCAAATTGAACCAGCCTCTCTTTAAACCGCTTACGATAGCCTCGGAACGGGAACCAACCCCGAGCTTGTTGAAAATACTGCGCATATGAGCATGGACGGTACGTAAACTAATATCTAAACCTTCAGCTATGTCTTTGTTGCTTTTACCACTAACCGCCATTTTTAAGACTTCCATCTCGCGTTCGCTCAGAACATTTACCGGGATTTCAGTCGGCTTTGCGTTCGTTATTTTAAAGCGGTCCATCAATTTTCGCATCACAGTGGGATGGAGCACAGGTTCCCCATTAAACACAGCCCTGACTGCTTCGACCAATTCATCACCGCTGACGTCTTTTAGTAAATAACCAGCGGCACCTATTTCAAGCAGGCTGAAGATATACTCATCATGGTCGTATCCGGTCAGTACGAGTATTTTGGTACCAGGCAAATTCTCTTTGATTTTTCTGGTTGCTTCGATGCCATTCATCTTAGGCATGGCAACATCGATGATTACTACATCCGGCTTAAGTTGATTCACTAGTTCGACCGCCTCAATCCCATCACTTGCTTCCCCCACTACTTCCATGTCGGATTCATGTTCGATCAGCTGACGCGTTCCCTGACGCAATATAACATGGTCATCCGCTAGCAAAATTCTTATTTTTGATATCGTTTTCATATCAGCCACTATTGTAACTCTTCATACCGAAGTTCACAAGTAGGATATTTATTCATTTTTAAATTAAAAGTCAATAGTGTGATTCCTTTACCGAAAATGCTAATATAGGTTATAAGAGCCTTAATAACGGCGTGAAAACGGTTAACTTAAATTTGATAGTACAACATTAGAAGTTATAAGTCCGTTGTTTGATTATTAGTTTCAACCGGCAGTCACTTTAAATATATAAGTATTAGGCAAAAGTGCCTAATGAATAATGTAATGCCATTTAGTACCAACAACGATGTAATGACGCCTCTAATATGATTCAATGAAGTTAGCTCGAAATGGAAATCACGTATGGAGGTGTCATATGAGCCATGGAATAGTTGATCAGGTAGAGGAGTTATTAAAAGGGGCAGTAACCGCAGAAGATCTGGCGGAGATTGAAAAGGTTATCCAGGAAGCTAAGGGTAAAGTGCTTGTAGCGGATAATCTTGGTTTCTGGGAAGGCAAAACAGCCTGCTGGGAAATGTGCAATTGTCCGTCATCCTTACGGCAAGAATGTCCGAGCTATAAAAATAGGGAACTTCCTTGCTGGGAAATTGAGGGCACCTATTGCAAACTCGATGATTATGGTGCAACAGGCCGCGATACCAGTATCTGTCAGGTCTGTCGTGTCCATAAGAAATATGGCGATGGCAGCCCCATTAAGATCAAAGTATTTGGACAGGGATTTAATCCAACCTTTGCACAGCAAGCAAAAGTAAAATAGTTCTAAGGTAGGTTAATGAATAGTAAAGTTCAAAAACTTGAAGAAGTAATCAAACGGAGTGCTACTGCAGAAGAACTTGCCGAAATCGAACGCCTTCTCAATAAGGCCAAAGGTAGAGGCATCGGTTACGGCGGTAAAGTTTTCGGCGACATTCAAAAAGTAATCGATGAAACCGGCGGGAAGGCAGGAGCATTAATTCGCGTGTTGCAACAGGCGCAGGGCATGATAGGTTACCTCCCCACGCCGGTGATTGCAACTATTTCCCGTGATTTAAAGGTACCACTTAGTGAGGTTTACGGTGTCATTAGTTTCTACCACTTTTTTTCCATGAAACCCAAAGGAAAATATGTAATTCAGGTGTGCATGGGCACCAGTTGTTATGTGAAAGGCGGAGATAAAATACTGGATGTGTTGAAGAGAGATTGGAACCTGACACCGGGAGATATTACTCCTGACGGGCGATTTTCGTTAGAAATTGTCCGGTGTCTGGGAGCCTGCGGTCTATCTCCGGTGATGGCAGTAGGTTCCGATATTCACGGCAGGGTAAAACCGAGTAAGTTAAATGATATCCTGGATGCGTATAACTAGGTGAAATGAATGATAAAACAATTAAAATCAGCAGCTGAACTCAATAAAATATACGAAGCAGCAAGAGCAAAACAGTCAAAACTTGAGGCACAAATTCAGGTAAAAGTACATCTCGGGAGTTGCGGTATCGCTTCAGGCGCCGATAAAGTGCTCGAGGCTTTTAATCGTGAACTGGATGTCCTTAAATTACATCAAACGACCCGGGGCGAAAAGGTAGAACAACTTAAAGACATAGTAGTACAGAAAGCCGCTTGTATCGGCCTTTGTGGTATTGAGCCTACGGTGACTGTTTTAGTCCCCGGCAAAGAAAAGGTTGTTTATTACAGCGTCGACGATGCTAAGGTAAAACGCATCATAAAAGAGCATTTACTTCAAGGCCAACCGATAAAAGAATGGATGCTTGATTTGAAGGCACCTCGTATGGCCCTTCAAGAAACCAGAGTTCTACATAATCAAGACCTCGACCCAAGGGATATTGAACAATACATCTCACGTGGCGGTTACCTGGCACTAGCTAAAGCGCTTACTCAAATGAAACCAGAAGAAGTCCTCGAAGAAGTGAAGAAATCGAGTCTTCGCGGACGCGGCGGCGCCGGTTTCGCAACTGCTACCAAATGGGGTTTTGTTCGCAGCGCCGTCAGTGATGTTAAATATATTGTATGTAACGGCGACGAGGGCGACCCCGGCGCTTATATGAACCGTGCGGTTCTGGAAGGCAATCCTCATTCTATACTTGAAGGCATGGCTATCGGTGCGTATGCCATCGGAAACGTCCGGGAAGGTTTCGCTTATATCCGCGCTGAATATCCTTTAGCCATTGAAACTTTGAGCCACGCTGTCTCTCAAGCGAGAGCTTACGGCTTGCTGGGTAAAGATATTCTGGGAACCGGTTTTGATTTTAGCATTGATATTTTCCCCGGCGCAGGCGCTTTCGTCTGCGGAGAGGAAACTGCATTATTGATTTCTATCGAGGGTAAACGGGGCAATCCTCATCAGCGCCCGCCTTTCCCTGCCAATGTCGGCGGCGGACTATTCGGTAAACCCACAACGATCAACAACGTCGAGACGTGGTCGGACGTGCCTCAGATCATTCTGAAAGGGGCCGATTGGTTTACCAATGTCGGTAACGAAAAGAGCAAGGGCACCAAGACTTTATGTCTGGTAGGTAAGATCAATAATCCCGGATTGGTCGAGGTACCGCTTGGCATCACTCTTGGCAAACTTGTCTTTGACATCGGTGGAGGCATACCGAACGGAAAGAAATTCAAGGGAGCACTGCTTGGAGGTCCTTCGGGTGGTGTTATTCCCGCAGAAGCCATCAATACCTCTGTTGACTATGAATCAGTCGCAGCGCAGGGAGCCATTATGGGTTCCGGCGGCGTTGTCGTTATGGACGAAAACAACTGCATGGTGGATATCGTCAAAAATAGCTTCCTGCAATTTACAAGCGAGGAATCCTGCGGCAAGTGTACTCCCTGTCGTGCCGGTATTCCGCAAATGCTGGTAATCTTGAACAGGATCAGTAACGGCGAAGCTACTATGGCCGACCTGGATTTGCTGAATCAGTTAGCGGAAATGATTACCTCGACTTCATTATGCGGTTTAGGGCAAACCAGTCCTAATCCGGTAGTCAGTACATTACGTCACTATCGAGAAGAATATGAAGCCCACATTATTGATAAACATTGTCCTGCGGCTGTTTGTCGCGGATTATTCAAGTCACCCTGTCAACATACTTGCCCGGTAGAATTGAATATCCCCGGTTACGTCAGTCTGGTGAAAGAAGGCAAGTTTGTCGAAGCTTATGCCCTGATCAAACAAAGGAATCCGTTACCGGCGATTTGCGGTCGGGTTTGTCATCATCCCTGCGAAGCAAAATGCAATCGTCAGCAGGTTGATGAAGCTATCGCCATCCGCGATCTGAAGCGGTTCGCAGCTGATTACATGTTTGAAACAGGCACAAAGATTAAACAAAAGACTGAACCCAAAAAGGCAGAGAAAGTAGCTATTATCGGTTCCGGGCCGGCCGGTTTATCCGCTTCCTGGGACTTAGCCATGGCTGGTTATCCGGTGACGATATTTGAAGCCCTGCCGGTAGCCGGTGGTATGCTTGCGGTCGCGATCCCTGAATATCGCTTACCAAAAGCTATACTGCAGAAAGAAATTGATGAAATTAAAGAACTTGGCGTTGAGATCAAGCTGAAATCGCCGGTGAAAGATACCGGAGCCCTATTGAAAGATGGTTACAAAGCTGTCTTCATCGCTACCGGAGCCAATCAAGGCACGAAGTTGAATATTCCGGGTGAAGAATTACCCGGTGTTTACGACGCCATTGAGTTTTTACGGAAAATATGTCTGGGCGAGATGGTGAAACTGGGCAAACGGATCGCCGTCGTCGGTGGTGGTAACTCCGCCGTTGATTCGGCTAGAGTAGCGCTACGTAAAGGGGCGGAAGTTCATCTGATTTATCGCCGCGAACGAAATGATATGCCGGCCATGGCCGAAGAAATCAAGGCGGCTGAAGATGAGGGCGTTCAATTCCATTTCCTCGTCAATCCGGTAAAAATAACAGGCACAGGCGATGTGAAAAAGCTGGTGCTCACCAGAATGGCCTTGGGTGAATTCGACCGCTCCGGCCGTAAAGTAGCTAAACCTGTACCCGGTTCTGAATTTGAGCTGGAAGTGGACACAATTATCGAAGCTGTCGGACAGAAACCCGATACATCTTTTATCAAGTCCGATGGTGTCGAAGTGAAAAATGATGTGATTGTCGCTGACCGTCGCACTCTGGCAACAGCCCATCCCGGTATTTTCGCCGGCGGTGATGCGGTTACCGGTCCGAAAACGGTTATTGAAGCCATTGCACAAGGACAACGGGCTGCTTCTTCAATCAAACGATACCTTCAGGGTAAAGAGCTTACCTTAAGAGTAGACAGAGGTAGCTTTGAGGTTATTCCTATCCCACAGACCGTACCTACGGATGAAGAAACTAAGGAAAGAGCCCGCACAAATGAAGATGAACTTTCGTTGAAAGAGAGAAAGGCCTCATTTAAAGAAGTTGCCTTAGCCTATACTGCCGAGCAGGCAAAGAATGAAGCCTCACGTTGTTTGCGATGCGACCTGGAGATCGGAGGATAAAATGCAAGAAATTACCCTGACCATTAATGGTCAGTCCGTAAAAGGAAAAAGCGGAGATACCGTACTGGAGATTTGCCGGGCAAACGATATCTATATACCTACACTATGCCACCTGGATGGTTTGACCGATGTCGGGGCATGCCGTCTGTGTGTCGTGGAAATCCAAAGCGAGAGAAAACCTGTTCCCGCCTGCAATTACCCCGCGCGTGATGGATTGGTAATCAAGACCAATACTCCACAGATCGAAAAATACCGCAAGCAGGTTATTGAATTAATGTTCGCTGAGAGAAATCACTTCTGCATGTATTGCGAGCAGAGCGGTGATTGCGAATTGCAGCAAATGGCTTATCGTTACCAGATGGATAACGTCAGATTCCAGGGACTATTCCCTGTGCTGCCGTTAGATACCCTCAGCGAATTCCTCGCCATCGACCATAACCGATGTATTCTCTGCGGCCGTTGTGTTCGTGTCTGCAAAGAAGTTGCAGCACTGCGGACACTCGATTTCGGAGGCCGTGGCGGACAGACCATGATCGCCGCCGATATTAACCAACCGCTCGGCGAGTCTTCATGTACTCTTTGCGGCTCCTGTTTACAGGCTTGCCCTACCGGCGCCATTATTAATAAAGCCAGCGTTTATAAGGGCAAGGTTGCCGAATGTAAGTCGACTGACACACTTTGTCAGGGTTGCGATATCGGTTGTGAAATTAAAGTAATGACCAAAGACGAAAATCTCGTGCGTATTGAAACTCCTGACAGGAAGACACCCCGGGGGCCGCTTTGCAAGATCGGCCGTTTTGAGCAACTGACTGAATCCCGTGCCCGTATCAATTCTCCCATGATGCGCAATGCCAAGGGTGAATTGAAAACCTGCACCATGGATGAAGCCCTAAATGCGGTAGCCAAGAAGTTCGCGGAGCTAGGCAACGGTTGCGGCGCCCTCACCTCGACCAGACTTCCCAGCGAAACGATCAATACATTACAGAAACTGGTTAAAGACACACTGAAAAGTAAGATGATCGATACAATCGATGGCAAAGACTATCGACTGATTTCATCCGGTATCCGCCAATATAATAACAACGGCGCAACACCTGAAGTCGACCCTGATATAGAAGGTATTTTAAAGGCTGATTGTATTATGGTGATCGGGGCGAATATCGATCGCAGTCATCCGGTGATAGGTAACTTGATACGGCGCGCAGTCAGCCAGAACCATGCGAAATTAATTGTCGTCGATTCGAATCAGGATGTTTTTCCGTTGTGGTCTGATCTATGGCTCAAGCCGGAAACGGGTACGGACCGCGCTCTGATTAACGGCTTATCCCGTATCGTGATTAATAACAACAAACAACTGACGGAATCAAATTCTGAACTTTGCCGGGTACTGAGTCTTTACGAGGCTGACAAGGTTACGGCTAAAACTTCCATAAACGAAACTCAGTTGCAATCTGCGGCGAAAATGCTCGGCCAGAGTAAAAATTTCTATATCATCTCCGGTAATAAATTATCGGAACAGAATGATGCCGACCTGATAACCGCTTTACTCAATCTTTCCTACCTGGTTCAGAATGGTAACGGCAGTAATCTGAATCTGATATTCCTTAAACAAAGCATCAATAGCCAGGGCGCTTGGGATTTGGGTATCGCGGGTAAAGATATTAAAACACAAAAACCGCGCGGACTTTATTTACTTCTCAGCGATGATAAGATCAATAACGGTTGGGTCGAGTGGCTGAAGGGCATCGATTATCTGGTCGTACAGGCCAGTTATCATTCTCCGGTGGTAGATCTTGCCGATGTTGTCTTACCGTCACTCATTTGGGCGGAACGTAGCGGCAGCTATGTCACCGCGGGAAAACGCGCGATGCAGGCGCACCCGGTAATTCAACGATCCGGTTCGCTCACCGATGAAGAGATCTTGCAAAAGCTGATACAAAAAATAAATGTAAAGCCCGGTCGGAGTTAGAGGTGTAATAATGGCAAAGGTTAAAGTTCAAACTGCTTGGTTGGATAGTTGCTCCGGTTGTCATATGTCTTTTCTGGATCTGGACGAGGCTCTGATCGGTCTGGCCGATAAATTGGAGTTCGGTGCCAGTCCTATTACTGATTTCAAACATTTCACTCCCTGTGATGTCGGCATACTGGAAGGTTCCATCAGTAATTCGCATGACGAGGAAGTCGCTAAAGAATTAAGGGCCAACTGCAAAATTCTACTGGTTTTAGGTGATTGTGCCTGTTTCGGTGGGATAAATAACATGCGTAACCTCTTCTCTACGCAGGATATTATGGCACGGTATTACGCCACCGAAAGCACGACTAAAGGAAGCGTTGCCCCTGCTTCAAAAGAGTTACCCGGATTGACCAAGGTGAGACCTGTCAATCAGGTAGTTAAAGTCGATTGTTATGTGCCCGGTTGTCCTCCCAACGCGAGTGCTATCCTTTATGCTTTATCCGAACTTCTTAACGGAAGGATACCGGTGTTACCGGGCGAGATTATGCGGTTTGATTAGTGCTGAATATTCATTACAAAGAGAGAAAATATGGGTAATAAAATTGTTATCGAACCGGTTAGCCGGGTAGAAGGTCACGGCAAAGTTACTGTCTATCTTAACGACCATGGTCATGTAGATAAAGCTCACCTGCATATCACACAGGTACGCGGCTTTGAAAAGTTTTGCGAAGGCAGGCTTTTCAACGAAATGCTGGCAATCACGCCTAGAATCTGCGGCATTTGTCCGGTCAGTCATCACTTGGCCTCGGCTAAAGCCTGCGATGCTATTTTAGGAGTAAAACTGACGCCGACAGCGGAAATGCTGCGCAGGTTGATGCAATATTCTCAATACGTCCAATCCCACGCGCTGCATTTCTTTTATCTGGCTAGCCCCGATCTTTTATTCGGAATGGAATCAGATCCGGCAACACGGAATATTATCGGCGTTATTGCTGCCCAACCGGAATTGGCTAAAAAGGGTGTCTTCCTCCGTTCATTCGGCCAGAAGATCATCGAATATCTCGGCGAGAAAAGAGTTCATCCTAATGCCGCCATCCCCGGTGGTATGAATAAAGCTCTGGCTACTGCCGAACGCGATTTAATCGCCGGCCAGATCGATCAGGTAATCGCCGATTCCTTATTGGCAGTTAACATTGTGAAAGACTTCATCAATAAAAATAAGTCTTTAGCGGACAGCTTTGCCAGTTTCGATAGCAATTATATGGGTCTGGTAGATGCCAAAAACAATATCGAGTATTATGATGGCAAACTCCGACTAAAAGATAAGACCGGAATTGTTCTGGAAGATAAATTCGACCCGAAAGATTATCTTAACTATATCGAGGAAAAAGTTGAAGATTGGTCATATCTTAAGTTCCCCTATTATAAAAAGTTCGGGTATCCGGCCGGGATGTACCGCGTTGGTCCATTGGGACGTTTTAATGCGGCTGAAGGTTGCAGTACGCCTTTAGCCGATCGCGAGTATCAGGAAGCCCGCAAAATGTCGAAAAATGGCATTCTACAGGGCTCATTATACTACCATCTGGCCCGAATGATTGAAATGCTTAACGCTGCGGAAGAGATTAAAGCTTTGGTACAGAACGACCTGATTTGCGGTAAGGATATCTGGGTGAATGGGAGTGTTGTTAATGAAGAAGGTGTGGGTGTTATTGAAGCTCCACGCGGTACGCTCATTCATCACTATAAAGTAGACAAATCAGGGAAAATTCAGAAAGTAAATCTGATCGTGGCTACCGGTCATAACAATCTGGCGATGAACCGTGCCGTATTCGATGTAGCGCGCGAATATATCAAAGATGGGAAAGTAACCGAAGGAATTCTCAACAGGATCGAGGTTGCCATCCGTTGTTACGACCCATGTTTCTCTTGCTCAACTCACGCCCTCGGCCACATGCCGCTGGAACTCACTGTTCGTGAGGCAGATGGCACAGTCAGAGAAATATTGAGGCAATAAGTGAAAACTTTGGTGCTGGGAATCGGCAATGACATATTGGGTGACGATGGCGTCGGTATCCATGTCGCCCGTGAAGTTTCCCGATTGGTCAGCAATAAAGATGTTACGGTCGAAGAGACCGGCGCCTCCGGCTTGAGTCTGTTGGAAAAGGTCAAAGGATATGACCGGCTGATCATCGCCGATGCGTTGCTGACGGACAAAACAGAAGCCGGGAAAATTCACCGCCTTACACTCAAAGACCTGACAGAAACAAATGATTCGCTTACACCCCACGATGCTTCATTAGTCACTACTCTTAAAATCGGTAACAGTCTTTTCCCCGGAGAAATGCCCCGCGAAGTCATTGTCTACGCAGTACAGACCTCTGATGTCGATCATGTTACAGGAAAGATGACGAAAGCCGTTAAGGCAGCCGTGCCGGAAGTAGTGCATCTTATCCTGGCTGAAATAAAATGAACTCCCGGCGACCATCCGTTCCCCACTTAAAACAATCCTGAAGTCAAAAACGCCTAATGGTTATGTTTGTCATCAGATTCTTTTAAATCTTCGGCGCGCTATTATTACAAAATAACGTAAGACCTGGACTGATAGCATCGGCTGTTAATAGATTGTCACTGCTTCGCTACCCGAATTTACCTGACCTTACCCCGTGTTTAGTATCACCTGGTATCCAGAAACAAGCGGTTGATAAATTCGATGAGATGATGATTTCGAATCATACCGAAAATAACACGGCCGTGCCCTGAATATTAGGCATTATTTTTTAAAATGTTATGCAAAACAATGTAATGTTTAATGCGAGTCACAATGACTCTTTTTGTGACTCAACGCCCAACCATCTTATTACCCTTGAGAAAACATCGGGATATATTTTCTAATCGAGGAGCAATTATTTATTGTGAATGTTCTTTTCCTCCAAAGTTAAATATTCGCCTTTCTAAATATTTTGTCAGCCCGCATTAAGAGTGTTAACGCGCTCGCTTTTAAGGAGCAATCTACTCATTCCGGTTCACTCAAAATCTTATTTAATCTCAGTTACTAGAATTATGAGGTTTAAGGCCGGCAAAATGGAAAAGTGTTAAAAATGTTTAGCCCGCTCCTCTCTGGTTTAATTTGCTTAGTTTAGCGAGTATACTAAAGACAGCATCCATGGTATCAAACATAATCGGTATCAATGGTGGTTTCAATAAACAGTTATGATAACTATTGAAAACCTTACCAAAAAGTTCGGCGAAGTGACAGCAGTAGAGGGACTAACCTTCAATGTGGATGAAGGTGAAGTTTTTGGTTTTCTTGGTCCGAACGGCGCAGGCAAAACAACCACCATCAGAATGCTTTGCTGTCTGATATCAAAGTCCGACGGGGATGCTACAATAGGCGACTACCACATAGGCAAGGCAGTTGATTCATTGCAAATCAGGAAGATTATCGGGCTGGTCCCGGACAATGTTGGCCTTTACGATGATTTGACAGCTTTTGAAAATCTCGACTTTTACGGGAAGCTATATGAATGCCCTGAAGGGCCCAGGAGAGAAAACATCGAGCGATTCCTCAAGATGCTGGACCTATGGGACAGGAAAGATGCCCGGGCAGGCTCATTCTCTAAGGGCATGAAACAGAAGCTGGCATTAGCCCGTGCGCTGGTTCACGAACCCAAAATATTATTCATGGACGAGCCTACTGCCAATCTTGACCCTGAATCCGCGAAGACAGTCCGGGATTTCATTCTGGAAATCAAGAAGCAAGGCAGAACCATTTTCCTGAACACCCATAATCTTGATGAAGCTCAAAGAATTTGTGACCGAATCGGCATAATAAAAACGAAGCTCTTGACCATTGGTACCTCCGAACAGCTAAGGGAATCTCTTTCCAGACCCAAAACGGAAATCAGGCTGGCTCAAGTAAACGAGCCTTTCATCAAAGCCTTGAAAAAGCTTATTCCGAACAAAATTGCAGCCTCCGAAAATAAGTTAATCATCGACGTCATGGATCCAGATAGAGAAAATCCGAACATAATTGCCGCCATTACTAAGGCTGGTGGCCAGATACGGGAAGTCACGCAAAATGTTCCTACCCTCGAAGATGTGTATCTGCAAATTGTGAAGGAAGCAAAATGAGAATTTCAAAGGCATGGATTGTCGCTAGCAAGGATATGAGAATATTCCTGAGAAAAAAATATTTAATCTATTCGTTGGTCGCTCTCCCTCTTATCATCGGTATTGGACTTCCCGTGGTGCTCCATCTTGTCGGTGCAAGAAAACAAGCCCTTAGCGGCACGGCACTGTTAAGCGTAATGAACGCATTTTCTTTCTTCTTCGGAATCGGAGCAGGGGTGCTACCCATTATCCTGGCTTCATATAGCCTGGTCGGAGAGAAGATTGAGAAAAGCCTTGAACCTCTTCTAGTGTAGTGTCTCAATAACAACTCTACAATGGGCGACCTTGTTAATAATTTCATCTGCCCGCTTGGTCCAGATAAAAGGTTTGGGGTTCTCGTTATTGCAACGAATGTATTCTTCTATG
>Ga0182011_10003077_pt1 | contig 13795 bp, 11 predicted proteins | sample 711E1DmetaG_FD_120481 | JGI IMG/M metagenome (GOLD analysis project Ga0182011, IMG submission 120481) | Permafrost microbial communities from Stordalen Mire, Sweden - 711E1D metaG | ecosystem: Environmental > Terrestrial > Soil > Wetlands > Permafrost | place: Sweden: Stordalen | collected... | reverse complement strand
CCCTCCGTAGATGCCGATCAACAATGCCAAGATGGAGGCAGGGATGATCAATTCCAAGGTGGCTGGAAACCGTTCGCTCATCTCGTCGATGATCGGACGGTGACCACCCACAAGCGAGTTACCAAAGTGCAGGGTAACCATGTTCCACAGGAAGCGCCCATATTGCACGATCAGTGGATCGTTAAGACCAAGTGTGGCACGGATATGCGCGATCATTTCGGGAGTGCCTTTAGGTCCCAATGCTGATGTGACCGGGTCCCCCGGCAGGATGCGCAGGATGAAGAAGACCATGGTGGCCAGGATGAAGATCATCGGAAGGGTCAAGACTATCCTGGTCAGAATATAACGACGCAGTCCCGACGAACCCCGCGCAAAAACATATGCCAAAAGCAGGATTGACGGGACGCCGATGATAAGGGCGATGATTGCTATTGGAGACACGTCTAATTCAAGTTAACTATTCTATTGTTAATTGGGGCGGGATTGCTCCCGCCCCAATTTTGTTGGAGAGACTTACTTGCTTTTACTCATCTCTGAGTAGAAGTACATGATGTCCGGACCGATGTTCAGGTTTTCGGGATGGGCATTGTTGGCATCGCCTTTGATGTTGCTCCGATATACCACATGTTCTGCATTGAAGAACAAAGGTACTGTGACAACCATGTCGGCATAGAGGGTCTGGGCCTGCGTGTATAAGTCAGCGCGCTTGGTCATGTCAGTCTCGATGTCGGCCTGATTAAGCAGGGCAACCAGTTGCTTGGCCTTGTCATTGATCGGAGTTCCGGTCAGACTGCCAGTGGCAGGTAGGGTAACGTTGGTACCTTCACCGCGATTGAAGACGAATGGATCAAGGTAGTTGGATGGGTCTGGATAATCGAAGAACCAACCCAGAACGCCTGCTCCATAGGCCTTGCCGCCGGTCAGAGCGGGTACGTAAGTACTCCATTCCTGGGAGTTCAAGGTAACCTGCATTTCTCCAGTTGCCTCGAGTTGGGTCTTAATAAGCTGCATCCAGGCTGCTGTCGAAGCGCCGTAGTGCTCGGGTGGGTACCACATGGTAATCTTGCAAGGATTCGTAGCCGAGTATCCGGAGGCTTCCAGGAACTTCTTGGCCGCATCCAGGTTTGGCGAAGTGTACATCGTATCGAAGGCCTGGTCAGCGCCCAGGAAACCAGGCGGGATCATCGAAAACAGCGGGGTAACCTGTCCAGCATAGACAGTGTCAGCGATCGCATTGCGGTCGATTGCAGATGCAATGGCTTTGTCGACATTCGGATCATCGAATGGTTTCATAGTGTGGTTCAAGACCAGATAGCGGATTGAACCGCCATTGATCGTACCAACAGTCAAAGCGGAGACACCTTTGAGCGAAGTGAGTTGATCTGGGGAAAGACTGCGCCATGCGACATCGATTTCTCCGCTCTGTACAGCCAAAGCCATGGTATTGGGATCAGAGTAGAAACGTACAATGATCTGCTTAACCTGAGGTTTTAGATCGCCGGTGTAATTTGGGTTGGGTAAAAGAACCATGCTCTCGTCTGGGTTATATTGAGAGACATACCAGGCACCAACTCCATAAACAGGGGCGGGCGGGAACAGATTGCAAGCATCCGGCTTGAAGATTGCCGGATCGGAGGCCACATATGGTGCACCGGCCAGGATCTGGGGGAAGAACGCGATCGGGGTGGTCAGTTGAAAGACGATGGTCTTGGCATCCGGTGCCGTGATGCTCTTGACATACGGAACTGCCAGGGTATCAGCTACATCATTCGGGCACTTGGGACCGATGGTGAGCAGGCGATTGAGCTGTGCGGCGTAAATCGTGGCCGTCAATGGGGTGCCGTCACCAAATTTAATGCCATCTTTCAGGGTATAAGTATAGGTCAAGCCATCGGCAGAAATTGTACCCATATCGGTGGCCAGATCTGGTGCCACGTCAGCTGTGCCGGGCTTCATGTAGAGCAACCCGTCACTGATGTTGCGGATAATTTCCCAGTCATGAGTGGCATAAGCATCTGCCGGGTCGAGGCTGGCAATTTTATCCGTGGTACCTATAATGATGGTATCGGGACTGGAAGTTGCCGATGTTGGTGCTGCAGTTGCCGGAGCAGCGGTCGCAGGTGCGACAGTTGCCGGTGCTGCAGTTGCAGGGGCGGCTGTAGCGGGCGCTACTGTCGCCGGGGCAACTGTTGGAGTGGCGGCAGCTCCGCAGGCGGAAAGAATCATGCTTGCCATCACAATGATGGCAGCTAAAATAAACATTTTTTGGCGCTTCATTCTTGCTCCTCTTGGTTGATTCGAATATTGATATGACGCTTGGTTAGGACTATCTTAATATTGGATTTAGAAGATATACCTCCTTTCGTATCAGAAATTATTAATCATATTAATATATCATATTATACGCTTCAAAAAAGGGATGTCAAGATAACCTGGTTCATTCCCCCGCCCTCTTTATTTTCTCCTTCAAGCGCTCCGAAGGAGGTCGAAAAATCCTGAAGAAAATCTGCCACAATTGCCGGCATTGACATTTTCCGTTATTTAATGATAAACTCGCCCTCGTTAATCAAATTTTAAGGAAAGGAGGCGCACTTCATGCTGATCAAGAATGCCGTACCAACCATGCCAATCTGCATCAAATCTGTTGCTGGTTTGGTAATACTTTCGCGGAGTGCGCCTGCTGACCGGTAAGGTCAATCAGGTTCGTTGTTTCGACCACGGTGCACTCCCTGCACCGTGGTTTTTATTTTCAGTAAAGTTTTGAGAATAATTATGGCTGTTCTTATTCCAAAAACGACTTATTTTGATTTCCGCAAAGCCATGACAAAAAATAAATTTATCAGCCTTTGGCGGATGATGCCAGATTACCGCCTGGCCTATGCAGCCGCGAATTTATCTATGGGGGTTTCGGCAGCGGCAAAAATGGCGACGTACTTGTTACTGCGCAATTTTGCCGACACCATTTTGGGCGCCACTGCACCTTTTGCCGGGACACTTTCGCGCACTTTGGTGCTGATCGCAGCCGGTTTCATCGTGTTGGCGGTTTTCGAGGGCGGATTCGCGTTCTTATCCGGTCGCTTGGCTGCATACTCTGCCGAGGGCATCACACGGCGCCTGCGCAACTTCCTTTATGACCATATCCAGAGATTGAGTTTTGCCTACCATAGTAAAACCCCCACAGGTGATTTGATTGAACGGGTTACATCGGATATGGACGCGGTGCGCAGTTTTTTCAACGATCAGGCTATTGGAGTGGGACGAATTATTGCGTTGTTTGTCATCAATTTTCTGGCGATCATGGCTTTAAATTGGAAATTGGCCCTTGTCTCCGTAACGGTAGTTCCTGTAATCCTGGTTGTCTCATTATGGTTCTTTACGAAGGTGACTAAAGTTTATGAAGCTTATCAGGAGCAGGAGGCTATTCTTTCCACTACTCTACAAGAAAACCTGACCGGCGTTCGTGTAGTTAAAGCCTTTGCAAGGCAGGATTTTGAAAAGGAGAAGTTCGAAAAGGATAATCAGGAGAAGTTCTTGCGCGGCCGTAAGTTCATCAGAATGAATTCCCTTTTTTGGCCTCTCTCCGATATCGCTTGCGGTTTCCAAATGCTGGTTGGATTTGTTTTTGCCGCCTATTTGGTCATCCATGGTGAGATTTCCGTTGGAACGTACCCGGCCTATGTTGGACTTGTAGTCTGGTTGATCTGGCCGATGCGTAATCTAGGGCGCCTAATCGTCCAGACTTCGACTGGCTTGGTGTCGCATGAACGCTTGATGGAAATAGTCAGGCAGCAACGCGAACCCCTGGTGGATGGCAAAATTAAACCTGATGGACCGATTAAAGGCAAAGTCGTTTTCGAGAATGTATCATTTCAGTATGAGGATGGGAGCAATGAGGTGCTTAAGAATATCTCTTTCCGGTGCGAGGCCGGACAGGTAATTGCTCTGCTGGGGTCTACCGGATCGGGTAAAACTTCTCTGGTAAATCTGCTCCCACGATTCCACGATTATACGGATGGACGAATCATGTTGGATGGCCTTGATTTGAAAGATTATTCCCGCGAGTTCCTGCGGCAACAGATTGGAATCGTGGAACAGGAACCATTCCTTTTCAGCCGCTCCATCCGGGAAAATATCTCTTATGGAGTGGATCGCGCTGTTCCCCAGATTGAAATTGAAAAAGTCTCCCGGGCAGCTGCCATTCATGAGGTTATTCTTACATTTCCGGATGGGTATAACACCCTGGTTGGTGAAAAGGGTGTGACACTTTCCGGTGGACAAAAACAACGCATTGCAATTGCTCGCACCCTGCTTAAGAATCCACGTATTCTCATTCTGGATGACTCCACCTCCTCGGTTGATACAGAAACCGAGGCTGAAATCCGTGTTACCTTGAATAAATTAATGGAGAATCGGACCACCTTCATCATCGCCCATCGTATCCAATCTGTCATGCATGCCGACTTGATCCTGGTCATGGATAAAGGCTGCATTGTTCAAATGGGCCGGCACGAAGAGCTGATTTCCCGGGAAGGCATGTACCGGCAAATTTACAAAATCCAGACTCGCATCGATGAAGAACTGGAACAGGAATTAAATACTTATGACTGATGAATTGATAGAACTTGAAGAAGAAGAATATACCAGTCAACTGACTGCCCCGACATTCAATCGCATCGCCGCCTTGGTAAAACCACACTGGCGATGGATGGCCGGATTCCTTGCAGCCATCGTTACGACTGCCATCCTGGATGCCTGCTTAACCTACATAAACAAGCTAATCATAGACCAGGGCATTGTCCCGGGAAAATTCAACCTGGTTATAAAATTTGCTATTGTATATGGCGGCATTCTGCTCGTAGAATCCGGACTGGTTTTAACATTTATCTACCTGGTAGGCATTCTTGGAGAGCGTATCCAGTATGACCTCCGAAAATCAACCTTCAATCATTTGCAGGACCTTTCGCTCGCGTATTACAGTCAGAATGCGGTTGGCCGTTTAATGGCTCGCGTCACGTCGGACTCGGGACGTGTCTCAAACTTGATGACCTGGGGATTGCTCGATATGACCTGGGCGATTGTGAGCGTTCTCACCTCGACAGTGTTTATGCTAATTATTAATTGGAGACTCGGGTTGATCGTGTTCAGCATCATCCCGATCCTTGTTATTATCGCTGTGAATTTCCGCAAGAAGATCCTGACTGAATTTCGCAAATCCCGCCGCACCAATTCGAAAATCACTGGCGAGTATAATCAGAACTTTCAGGGTGTACGCGTGGTTAAAGCACTGGGCCGAGAGCAGGAGAACCTGCGGGAATTTTCACTTCTGACCGACACCATGTTCCAGGCCAGTTACCGGGCTGCCTGGCTTTCAGCGCTCTTTCTGCCGACGGTACAAATCATCTCCGCATTTGCCCTGGGAGCAATCGTATGGTATGGCGGATTGCAAAGTCAGATTGGCGCTTTTTCAGTCGGTTCCATCAATGCATTCGTTTCTTATCTCACATTCATGATCTGGCCGGTTCAAGACCTGGCAAGGGTCTATGCCGATATGCAGAACTCCATCGCATCTGCAGAACGAATCTTCAAGCTGGTTGATACCCCGCCAGAGATCCAGAATCGTTCGTCTGCTTTCGACGCCGGTACCATTCGTGGCGAGATAGAGTTTGACCGGGTGGATTTTTTCTACGAAGATCGCAAGCCGATCCTGACAAATTTTTCCTTACAGGTCAATCCTGGCGAGATGATTGCCCTGGTTGGACCAACTGGTGGTGGGAAGACCACTATCGTCAATCTGCTCTGCCGTTTTTATGAACCAAAGAACGGCGTCATCAGGATTAATGGGCACGATTACACAGATTACACTTTGCAGAGCTTGCAGAGCCGGGTTGGTATTGTGCTCCAAACACCCCACCTGTTCTCTGGGACAATTCGGGAGAACATCCGTTACGGCCGGCTTGATGCTACCGATAACGAGGTTGAAGATGCTGCAAAGGTAGCGGGAGCGCATGAGTTCATCACAACTTTTGAAAATGGTTACAACCAGGATGTCGGTGAAGGTGGTAACCTGCTTTCGGTCGGCCAGAAGCAGCTGCTCAGTCTGGCACGTGCTGTCTTATCCAAACCAGAAATCTTCATCATGGATGAAGCCACTTCCAGTGTCGATACACTGACGGAGGCTTTGATCCAAAAGGGCATGGAAGCCCTCATGCAAGGGTGCACCTCATTTATTATTGCCCACCGGCTGAGCACAATCCGGCGTGCCGACCGGATTGTTGTCATCGAGGCAGGCCGCATCGCTGAGATGGGCACCCATGCTGAACTGCTGCATAGTCGAGGTCATTATTACCGGCTGTATACGCAGCAATTCAAATTTGAGAAGGAAAATGACTTCGATGCGGTGATTCCTAGGTGAATGCCGATTATCAAATAGTTTTCGGGAAGATTACATTTCTAGCTTGAATTCTACCATCTGGGAGAAATAAACCATGGATTCGATCAGCAAGACCAACAGGGCAATCTGGAACGACCTGGCGAATGCCAATGTGGAGTATTCCCGCCCCTTTCTGAATTTCACGGTCGAAGAGGCGGAAAATTATGGGTACCGTCATGGTATTTTAAGCAATATTGCAGGCAAGCAGGTGTTATGCCTGGCCAGTGGCGGTGGTCAGGATTCCGTCGCCTTCGGGCTCCTGGGGGCAAACGTGACCGTTTTGGATCTGTCAGATATGCAACTCCATCGCGACCGCCTGGCAGCAGATCACCATGGTCTGTAGATCAGAACCATCCAAGGGGATATGCGTGATCTCTCGGTTTTTCCAGACAACCAATTCGAGATTGTCTGGCAGATGTATTCGATAAATTTCATTCCATCCGTGGAACCGGTTTTCACTGAAGTCCGGCGGGTATTAAAGCCCGGCGGTGTCTACTTCCTTCAATTTGCCAATCCATTTTCCATTGGCATCGATAATGGAAAATGGGACGGAAAAGCTTATCCACTCGCCAGTCTTTATATTGACGGAGAAGACCTATCCGAACGTTTCCCGGATTGGGAGGTGAAACAACCGGATGACTCCATCGTTAAATGCCTCAGCCCACACGAATTCCGGCACACGCTGGGCAGTGTTTTGAATGGCTTGACTTCCCATGACTTCAAACTTCTCGGCCTTTGGGAATGGATGAAAAAGGATGAGAACTCTCAACTAGGTTCCTGGGAACATTTCACCCAAATGATCCCGCCATGGTTCAGCACGTTCTGGCAACTTGATAAGGTGGGATGAACAAACTTTCGGTTCAGCCTCGATGTTTCTTCCGCTCAATGCTATGATCCGGAACATAAAATACAGTGTATAAATTCGGTGTTAGCTTTATAATTGAAAAACCGGTATCCTTAAAACAACACAGTTTTTTATTTCCAATTTCCCAAAGGAGCAAGAATGACTGAGCCAAACGCACAACCTCGCAAGAAAATCACCTTGCCTTACTTGTTTAAGAAAGTTGCCGACGGGATTCCTATTACCTGGCTGACCTGTTACGATTATCCCACCGCATACTTGCAGGAACAGGCCGGCATTGAGATGATCCTTGTCGGTGACAGCCTGGGTATGACCATGCTTGGTTACGATAGCACTCTCCCTGTTACCATGGATGACATGGTTCGCCATGCGCAGGCTGTTCGCCGAGGCGCCCCTACCGCTTTCCTGGTGGGCGATATGCCTTATATGACATATCAGCCCAGTGTTGAAACCGCCATTCGCAATGCCGGACGCTTCATGGCCGAATGCGGCTGTGATGCCATCAAACTGGAAGGTGGCGCAGCCATGGCCGATCGGATCAAGGGAATCGTTGACTCGGGCATCCCAGCAATCGGCCACCTCGGATTGACTCCACAATCCGTAAGCGCACTGGGTGGTTTCCGCCTGCAGGGTAAGTCGGCAATTCTGGCAAAGAAGATCCTGGAGGATGCAAAGGCGCTGGAAAAAGCCGGTGCTTTCGCGATCCTCTTGGAAATGGTTCCGGACCGTTTGTGCAAACTCATCACTGAAAGGTCTGAAGGTTGCATCATCATGTCGCTCGGATCAGGGCCGGATGCTCATGGCCAACTGCTGATATATCATGATATGTTTGGCCTGTACCCTAAATTCAAACCGAAGATGGCCAAGGTATTTGGCAACGCAGGTGAGGTCATACTTAAAGGATTGAAATCTTATCATGACGAGGTCGTCGATAAGCGCTTCCCCCAACCCGAGAACTGGTTTGGCATGCCGGATGAGGAATTCGAAGAATTGAAGAAATTACTGGATTAATTCAAGGCTGTCAAAAAGCCGACGTTCTTCATCCCGCCTGGTAACCAGGCGGGATGAAGTTTTGCCCCCTGCAAGTGCCTTTCATCACTTGCCCGGCCGCGCTCATTGTTCTATACTGCTTAAAAAGAGTATTGAAACATTATTCTCCGATCGCTGATTTCCTACGTGGACAGACTACTGGACCCTTTCTAATCATCCCTTACCCCCGGAGGCATACATGGAAAAAGACTTGCGCAATCTCCTGAAGATCCCCTCTGATCGTCTGGCTTCAATCAATGCGGTCTTGCTCGATCCCGATGAGCAGGTGATCAATGACTTCCTCAAAGTAGTAGCTAAGTACGGCACCTCGAAAGAAATCAACCAGAAGCACATTAAATCCCGGCAATTGTCAAATTTATTTAAATTAGTAAAGGATAAAAATCCGGATTACGTTCAGGATCTCGAATGGTTGCTAGATCAACGTGATCGTGGTACTTTCACGACGGTAGCATCTTACCGGGAACACCTGCTGGGTAAGAAAATTAAGAAAATGCAATTCAATGAAGATTCGGCTGTCACACTGGAAGTCTCAGCATTGCAATATTTCCCATGGATTCGTCCGATGTGTGAACGTGCAATTCAACAAGGGAGTCTCATTCCGGGGCGGTTCATTGCAGTCCGGAATATGAAAGAATCTGAAGCTGATGGAGACCTTCCTGCCATCGTTGCTGCGTTGGATATTATCGGTTCATCCTTTGTCGAAACGCTCGACACAAAAGGAACGGATGGATCCAATCCACATCTGGGCGGTGCGGCCACCATTACAGGCTACTTTGGCGGGATCGGCGAGCCGAACGATCACGCCCTCATGTGGCTGGACGAGTTCCTTTATTACTATACTAATTTCGGTGTTCAGCATGTCTTGAATTTTAACGCCGGGACCATATTGTTGGGTTTCTTGCTTTATCGCTTGGGCGTCGATATCCAGTTCAAAATCTCGGTTTTCTTCGGATCTGACAACCCCTACCACGCCCTCTGGATCCTGGCGGCAGCTAAGCTTTTCAGCCGCGACGACGGCTCATCTCCACTGATTGGTTTCAACTGGTCCAATTCGATCAACAATCAGACCATGGAACTGACTGCGCAATTCCGCAAAGCGTTTGGTTTTGAAGATGTAGTCCGCTTCGAACACCACATAACTGAAACTTGGAAAAGCATTGTTCTTCAGCCCTATGACCGCCGTTCCGAATTGATTGATATTGCAGATCATGTCGCCAACATTTCCGCAAAACATGAAGGTGGAGATCCAACAGTTGAGCAGACTCGCAAGCACGCATCCGATATTCTGGACTATTTTCGCGAGAAAAAAGAAGTTATTGAATCCGGCGATTGGGAAGCTATGCAGGCCAATTTTTTGGATAAAGTCGAAGCCTGCAACCATACCGCCAAAGACCTCACCAAGGCGGGACTAAGTTTTGTGGCTGCCAGGAATCTTCATAAATAATTCTTTCATAAGGAGGACTCATGTATATCGTTCACGTTCACATATATGTGAAACCGGAATTTGTGGAGGAATTTAAAACCATTTCAACTGAGAATGCTCGAAGCAGCGTTCAAGAGTCGGGAATTGCACGTTTTGATTTGATCCAGCAGGTTGATGATCCTACGCGTTTCGAATTGATCGAGGTTTATCGAACAGAAGCTGACCCGGCAAAACATAAAGAGACTTCCCATTACAATAAATGGCGTGAACTGGCTGAGCCGATGCTTGCCGAACCACGCTCGCGCACCGTTTATGAAAATATTTTTCCAGCTGACTTTGGTTGGTAGATGCGTTTTGAATTCGCAACTTCCAGTAGAATTCTTTTTGGTACGGGTTTGATTTCCGAAGTCCCTGCTCTGGCTGCTTCGCTGGGACAACGCGCCTTCGTGGTTACCGATTCCTTGGAACGTAGTTCAATTCTTAGGGATGGTTTAATATCAGCGGGGTTATCAGTTAATTATTTATTAATAGATCAAGAACCAACTTTAGATTCTATTATATTGGCTACACGCATATTCCAGGAAGCCGGCAGCCAGGTTGTCATTGGTCTTGGTGGTGGATCCGCTCTCGATACCGGAAAAGCAGTCGCCGCCCTGACACAAAATACTGGCGACCCCCTCGCCTACCTGGAGGTGGTTGGTTCAGGAAAGCCACTACAAAACCCTTCTGCCCCTTTCATTGCCATTCCCACCACTGCAGGTACAGGATCGGAGGTAACCCGCAACGCGGTTATTTCCTTACTTGAAAAACGGATCAAAGTCAGCCTGCGCAGTCCCTATATGCTGCCTCGGATTGCAGTGATTGACCCCGCCCTGGCATACAGTCTTCCACCTTCCACCACGGCCTCAACGGGCTTGGATGCCCTGACACAACTCATTGAGCCTTTTGTATGTAACTCCCCCTCTCCTTTGACGGACGCAATTTGCCGGGATGGCATCGTCAGGGTCGCCGGATCATTACGCACAGCCTGTATGAATGGACAGGATGCTGCCGCACGAGAGGATATGGCGTTGGCAAGCCTATTTGGCGGATTGGCGCTGGCTAATGCCCGCCTGGGTGCCGTGCACGGCATGGCTAACCCAATTGGTGGTTATTCCAACGCTCCCCACGGGGCCATCTGTGCCCGCCTGCTCCCACTGGTCATGGAAACCAATTTGAATGCGTTGCGCTCTCGTTTACCTACCTCCCCGGCGATTGCAAGATATACGGAAGTGGCACATCTGTTAACTGGGGACGCGACAGCCTTGGCGGAGGCTGGCGCAAATTGGGTTCGGCAATTATGCGCCTCTTTGGATATTAAGCCACTGAAAGAATATGGATTAAATCCAGGCGACTTCTTGGAGGTGGTTGACCAATCGCAGAAAGCTAACAGCATGAAGGGTAACCCGGTTAGCCTGAAAGAGGCTGAATTGCTTTCAATCCTTGAATCTGCTTACGCTGGGTAAGGATTCTTGATAAGAAATTCCCCGCTACTGTATTTCAAATGGGGAATTTAGATATTATGAACCCTGATATTTCGAATCGTCTATTTCCTTGCGGAGCTTTTCCTCTTCAGAACTTTCCGGTTTGTGGTCGGGTTTTGCCGATTTCAATTCGGCCATCTCGGCTTCACGCAAATTTTCAATCGACTCAAGCTTAACCAAGCTCCATTTTCCGCAGAAAGGACAGAATGCCAGCTTGGAAAATCCCAGGTGAGGGCTGAACAAAGGCAGGGCAAAAGGACGGTGGCACTTGGGACAAATTCCTCCGCCGCCAGCGCCATACTTACGCTCTGCCCCAGGAGGAACAATGGCATGCTTGCCCCGGTTTACAAGGATTGGCACAAACGCCGATAGCAGCATGACCACAATAACAATGCCCAGGATCGGCAGAATGATTTTCAAGCTGGATTGTTGGGGGACGAAATTCCCGCTGATCACATTCGAACGGTATTCCAGACCACCTATAGAATAACCTATTGCATATAATCGGTGAATACCGAGCGGATAGTTGTCGGTGTTGAATTGCAGGTTGAAAGGCGCCTGTAACACTTCTCCAATCTGCGAATTATCAATAAAAAAGTCGACCCGCCTCAGGTCTGACGGCCCGCTGGCTTGCATCGAAAAAAGTCCCTCCATATCGCCATTAAGACCGCCGTAACCCCAATCCCGAGACATTCGAAGCGTTAATGGACTGGTTTGAGCAAACGCGCCATAGACTATGAGTAGACTGAACAGGATTGCTGCCAGGCATGCAAATCGAATTTTTCTCATTGGTTTACTTCCATCTCGTCAAGATCTGTTCTCGTTGAAAAACACGCGTTGCCAGGTAGGCCATCAAAACATCCAAGACAAGCATGACAATGGCCACCACAGAAATAATTTCCTTATTTAGGACGAATAAACCAGCCACCTGACCAAAAAAGCCACCAAGGACTGGCAGGATGATGATCATCGAGATCTGTTCCGCTACGCGCGGGTCATTTACCCTTGATGAAACCATTAATGAGAAGACTACGGCCAGAAGTGCTAATAAAGGACCAACGATAAATATTGCAATTAACCAGCGAACATCCAATAGAGCCACTAAAAGGATTTTATTGGCAACGATTATCCAGGTGCCAAGTGCAAAAATTCCGAAAGCCGCATATGTCGCCAGGATCGCCGGGATGACAGCAGCCAGGCATTTTCCCACCAGCAATTCCAAGGTTGTGATGGGCGTTGCCAGGAGTGGCTCCAGACTACGGGTGACCTTTTCTCCAACGATCGAATAAGCCGCGATTGTCGCCGGAATAGCAACCGGAATAAGCATGAACAGCATCATGAATTCGCCGACCATGAAAACCTGAAAACAATCCGACCCGCTCAAACCACTTGGACACATGGACTGGCCCATCTCAGAAGGCAACTGGTTGTTTATTGAATTACCGGTTGCCGAAGCCGTACCTCGTGTACTGAAGAGAATCACCAATGGGATGGCCGTCATTACAAGTGGCAGGAAAACTACGGTAAAAATCACCAAGCGGTTCCTGAATATTTCCGCCCATTCTTTCCAAATGATGGTTCGAATCTTATTCATAAGGTCCTCAAGCATCCTTTACAAGTTGGAGATATACATCTTCCAACGAATGGCGTAACTCACCGACAAACTGGATGTCCGCACCAGCTTTGACCAAGGACCGTACAATCTCGGGATTTCGAGATTCGGGTTCATCCAGGGTTACCACCAGTTTATTTTCAACAACTTTCACTTCACGAACGTACGGCAGCTTACGTATATCTTCTGCAATATCTTCGTTTGTGGTTCGCAAGTGGAAAATCACTTTCCGGCCAAAAACGGAGGCGCGCAATTTGGTTGGGGTATCCACCACCAATAGGCGGGTCTTGAAAACACCCACTCGATCGCAGAGACGATCGGCTTCTTCCAAGTTGTGTGTGCATAGGAATATGGTACGGCCTTCTTTTTTCAATTCAGCTATAAATTCGCGTACGAGATGGGCGCCCTCTGGATCCAGTCCAGCCGTTGGCTCATCCAGAAATAGGATGTGCGGTTCGTGCAGGAGGGCACGTGCAATCGCAAGCTTTTGTTTCATACCCTTGGAAAAAGTCCCCGCCGAGTCGAAACGGCGTTCCCACAGACCGAGCATCTTGAGATATTTCTCGATCTGGCTTGCTGGGTCTTTAACCTCGTACAATTCTGCGAAGATTCGCAGGTTGTATTCTGCGGAAAGGTTTTCATACATTCCGGGCGTTTCTGTTAAGACGCCGACCGTCCGGCGGATGTTTGTATTCTCTTTTCCAAGCTCAAATCCGCCCACTGTTGCTGTCCCACTGGTAGGACCTATCAGGCTGGTTAACATGCGGACAGTGGTGGTCTTCCCTGCACCGTTCGGCCCAAGGAAACCGAACACTTCCCCCTCGGCCACATCCAGGGTGAGGCTGTCCACGGCCAGGGTTTCATTGAAACGTTTCGTCAAATTCTCGATGTGGAT
>Ga0182011_10003076_pt1 | contig 13797 bp, 10 predicted proteins | sample 711E1DmetaG_FD_120481 | JGI IMG/M metagenome (GOLD analysis project Ga0182011, IMG submission 120481) | Permafrost microbial communities from Stordalen Mire, Sweden - 711E1D metaG | ecosystem: Environmental > Terrestrial > Soil > Wetlands > Permafrost | place: Sweden: Stordalen | collected... | reverse complement strand
GGAATGGGCGGAAGGTCGCTCCGCGGGCAGTCGCTTCCGGGCTCGCTCAGGTGAGCCCGAGTTTTTGGCGCTTGCGGTAAAGCGTGGCCGGATCGATTCCCAAGGTATGGGCGGCCTCCTCCAGCGTGCCCGATACGGCGAGGAGGCGGCGGATGTGCTCGGCCTCCAGCTGATCGAGCGTCACCCGCGCCCCGACCTGGACGGTCGTGTCCGGCTGCCGGGAGAACTCCTCTGGCAGATCGGCCAGCGTGATCGCGTCGCCGTCCGCCAGGATCACCGCCCGCTCGATCACGTTGCGCAGTTCGCGCAGGTTGCCCGGCCACGGGTAGGCCCGGAAGGCGGCGGTCACCTCGGGGGCGAACCCCTGCACCCGCTTGCCCAGATGGCGGCTGAAAAATCCGAGATAGTTGCCCGCCAGACGCATGAGATCGGCCGGGCGGTCCCGCAGGCCGGGCAGTGCCACCATGATGACGTTGAGCCGGTAGAACAGATCGGTGCGAAAACGGCCGGTCTTCACTTCGGCGAGGAGGTCGCGGTTGCTGGCGGCGACCACCCGCACCGTCGCGCGGCGCGGGCGCGCTTCGCCCACCCGCTCGTATTCCCGGTCCTGGAGGAGGCGCAGCAGCTTGGGTTGGATCTCCAGCGGCATTTCGCCGACCTCGTCGAGGAAGAGTGTGCCACCCTCAGCCGCCGCCACCTTGCCAAACGTGTCCTGCACCGCGTCCGTGAAGGCGCCCTTCACGTGGCCGAACAGCTCGCTCTCCAGCAGTTCGCGCGACAGGCTCGGGCAGCTGACGGTTACGAACGCCCGTTCCCGCTGCGCGCTGCGCCGGTGGATTTCGCGGGCCAGCACGTTCTTGCCCGTGCCGCTCGGGCCGAGTAGCAGCACCGTCGCGGATGTGTCCGCCGCCTTGAACGCGATCTCGAGGGTGCGTTGCACCGCCGGCTCGGCCGAGGTCAGATCGATCTCGGGCGATTCGTCGGCCAGCTGCGACTCGAGCTGCCGGACCCGCTGTTCGAGCTGCCGGGTGTGGCCCACCTTCTGCAGTACCTGGCGGATCTGCTCCGGCGTGAAGGGTTTCGGGATGAAATCGAAGGCGCCGCGGCGCATCGCCTCGACCGCCGTGGCGATGTTGGCGAAGGCGGTGAACATGACCACCGCCAGCCCGGGCGCCGCCTCCAGCAGCTTGTCCATCACCGCCAGCCCGTCCTCAGCGCCGAGCTTCACGTCGAGGAAGCAGACGTCGAAGCCCTCGGTCTCGACGAGTTTGAGGGCGCGCGCCCCGGTGGGCGCCTCCACCGCCTCGTGGCCGGTGGTCTGTACCGCAATCGCCGTGGTCCGGCGGATACTGGCTTCGTCGTCGACAATCAGAATGCGCATAACACCCTGCACTGTCAGATAAATGCGCCCGGGGTTCCCGCCAACCCTCAAATGGGTGTCCGCCGGCGCCAATTCTTCCCCAAAACAAGGCGGGGCCACCTGAGGCAGCCCCGCCAAGTCCAGCTTCAACTAACATCCCGCACTGCCCAAACACTTGCGTGCATTCTGCAGTCCGGGAAGCAAGGGATATGACGCATGCCAACGGGCTTCGGTTTCATGTCCCGGCGAGTCTTTTTTTGGTCCCGAATCGTCCCCTCAGCCACGGATATCAAGAATACCACGGTCCTTTTTGCGTCGATCGGTCGGAGACTCGAGGGACGGCCAAAGGGGGCTGGTTGCGGAAATTGATGTCCGGGGCCCCGAAGGCGTCTGCCCGTACATTCGTCCCCGATCCCGTTCTGCCGGCGTTGACCCGGCCGATCGAGCACTGAGGCCTATCGCTAGTATGCTCGGTACACCCGGATTCCTGATTGCCGAGGTCCCCGCCGGCGGCACCATCGAGGTCCTCGGACCCGCCCCCGAGCCGCCTTCCTCCTCCGATTCCCTGTCAGGTCCGGGCCGATTCCGACCACTTATGCGGTGACACCATGACACCGATCATCCTTTCCGCCGCCGACCGTAATGACGCCGAGCTCGTTGAGCAAAGCCTGGCGGGTGATGCCCAGGCCTTTGGCCGGATCGTCGCCCGCTACCAGTCGCTGGTCTGTGCCCTCGCCTACAGCGCCACCGGCAGCCGCAGCCGCAGCGAAGACCTGGCCCAGGAAACGTTCCTCGCCGCCTGGCAGAACCTGCGCGACCTGCACGAGCGCGGCCGGCTCTGTTCGTGGCTCTGCGGCATCGCCCGCAATGTCATCCACGGCGATCGCCGCCGGCTCGGGCGCCAGCCCGCGCACGAGGCTGCCGCGCTCGACACCGCGTTGGAACTGCCGTCCGCCGACCCGCTGCCGACCGCCCAGGCGGTCAGCAACGAGGAGATGGCCATCCTCTGGCGCGAGGTCGGGCGCCTGCCGGAAACTTACCGCGAACCGCTGATCCTGTTCTATCGCGACCACAAGTCGGTCGAGCATGTGGCGGAGGCACTCGGGCTGACCCCGGATGCGGTAATGCAACGGCTGACCCGCGGTCGCCGCCAATTGCAGGAGCGCATGCTGGAATTTGTGGAATCGACGCTGGAGCGGACCAATCCCGGCCCGCAATTCACGCTCCAGGTCCAGGCCGCCATTCCCCTCCTGATGGTGGCAGGACCGGCGGCGGCGATGGGCACCGCCGCCAAGGGCGGTGCCGCGGCCAAAGGCGGCCTGCTCGGTTTCTTGCTGGCGTGGGTCGCACCCTTCGTCGGGCTCTTTGCCGCCATCGGGATGAGCTGGGCCGAGATTGCCCAGGCCGCGACGAAGCGCGAACGCAGGTTCGCGGCCCGCTGGACGCTCGTGCTCTGGCTCTCGGTGGTGGGGTTTTTGGCAGCACTGTATAGCGTCGCCTCCCTCGCCCGGTCCGCCGGCCTGGATCAACGCGAGGACTGGACGGCGACCGCGCCGAGGGTCGCCGTTTGGTTCGGCTACACCATGATCGTCCTCACGCTGATCGTGTTCATGCTTCGCAGTAAGACCGCGCTCCGTCGTCAAATGATCGCCGAACGGCTCATCCCATCGGCCGCGCCGGCACCGGTCTCGATGAAGAAGCGCGTGGCCATGACCGCGGGTTTCCTGACGGCAGTCTTCTGGGTGTTGATCTTCCTCGCCTGGCAGACCGGCGACCGCACTGTGGCCGCAGGCATCGCGGGCGGCGTATTCCTCCTGGGGGCAGCCCCTCTCTGGCTCGGACGGAATCATCCCGCTTCGGCCAATGAAGCGAAAGCGGGGGCCTGGTACGTCTCGATCTGCGGCCTGGTCTTTCTCGGCATCTTGAACTGGCGCCTCGACGTATGGCTGGCGCCCATCTACGGCGTCGGCGTCGACACCATGCAACGCCTGCTCCCGATGGCCGTCATCCACTGGCTCTCCGCCATCGTGGTCGCCTGGACGGCCGCACTGGTGTTCATCACCCAGCCGGATGAGAAGCCCTGAACGGCCGCCGGGCGGAGGGTCCTCCCTGACACTTTGGGCCGAGCGTGCGTGCCGAGTAACGTCGTAGAGCGGCCAATACGGTGGTTAGCGAACGGGGTCGGGCTTTGGTGGTGTGTTGCCCAAATGCCCCTTGTCGCCCGGCCGCTCGAGGGCACAGCCTCTCGCTCGCGTGCGCGGCACATCCGGATTCCTGATTGCAGACGTCCCCCATCAGCGGCACCATCAAGGACCTCGAAGCCGCCCTTGAACAGTTCCGCGAGATCGAGAACGAGGTGAAACCATAAACTGCCGGATAGGCTAATCCGCTATGCTGAAGAAATACCTCCTCATGGCCCTTGGGGTGTTGGTGTTCGCCGCCACGGCGCGCGCGGCCCCTGACAGCGCCGCGCAGTGGCGGACGCTAGATGTAAACCACGACGGGAAATTCGACCGTAGCGATATCAGCCTCATCGTCCAGGACGGCCTGTGGCACCCGTCGGTGGACGTCAACGGCGACGGTAAGAAGGACATGGCGGATTTCTTCGCCCTGGAGCTGCTGTTGACCACCGGGGACCGCAACGGTGACGGGGCTGTCACGGCTGATGATTTCACCCTGCTCCCGCCGCTGGCGCTGCCGCAGCCGGACGCCGGCGCCGCCGCAAAGCTGGTCGCCGCCGCGCTGGCCGAAGCCGCGCCCAACGTGCCCGCCAGCCAGGAAACCACGCTCATGCAGCAGTGGCCCCAGTACGCCACCGTCGACGACACGGTGCGGGCCGCCTTGTGGGATGAGGCGGGAACCCTCGCCCTCGCCGTGCACAACCTCGACGTCGCCCAGTGGGCGCTCGCGAGGGCCTGCACGCTCAACCCCCAACGCCCCTCCGCGCTCTCCAGCCTCGGCTTCATCCTGTCGCAGCGGAATCGGCCGGCGGATGCCCTGGTGCTGCTCGCCCAGGCCCGCAAACTGGCCCCGACCCTGGCGCCCGCCAGCAACAACATTGGCTGGGTCTTCGCCCGCAACGGGCAACTGGACGACGCCGACCGCTACTACGCCGAGGCCACCACCCACGCGCCGGATGTGGGGCAATACCACCTGAACCGGGGAGTGATCCTGCTCCGCAAGAACGACCCCGCGCACGCTGCGGGGGAGTTCACCCAGGCCTCCACCCTGGCCCCCGGCGACCGCGACGCGCTCATGATGTCGGTCGCGATGGCGCCGGCGTCGGCGGTGGACGACTCACAGTACGAGCCGGGTTATCTGCAATATCAGGCGGAGATCATGAAGGAAGACCCGAACGCGGGCGGGCCGCCCTGGGCGGACCTGGATCTGCCGACCAAGCTTAGCGAGATCCTGCGCCAGCAGGAAGAGGTCTTCAGAAAGCAGCGCAATGACGCCATCGAAGCGCTGACGGACGAGACCAACCAGGCCATCATCGCCACCGTCGCGGCGGTCATGCCGCAGGGGACGAGCGCGGTGGCTGACTGGAAACGGTACTGGGGCGGAGTCGCCGCCGCCCAGTACCGCCTGGCCGCCCTCGATGTTTCCTCCCGGACTCGCGCCGGGGCCATCGAGATCCAGCTCCAGCGCCGCATCTGGGCCAACCGGATCAGCAACGACCGGCTGATCCTGCAGTTCGCACTCATGGACGCGCAGGCGAAGATGGTGGCCGCCCGCGATTCGGCCGCAGCCGCCAAGAACGCCTTCGATCAGGCCATCGCCAACGAGTACGACGCCCCCATGCGCCAGGCGGCCCAGCATCTCAGCGCCATACCCGGCGCGATGCAACGGCGTCTCGAACTTTCGACGGAGGCTGACACCCGGTCGCGTGGTCTGCTCTTGATCTGGATGGGGATCTTCACCGGTGCCGCCAACGACCCTGAGCACTATGGCAAGGGTTTCTTCGATCACGGTCCGCCGGCCGGCATCCTCGCCAAGATCAAAGCGGCCCAGGACGACCCGTCCTTCGGCCTGTCCATCGGCATGGTGGGGCTGGAATGGGACCCCGTCGCCAACGCCTGGAAGTTGCAGGTGGGGCAAGGCCTCATCGTGGCGGGCACCTGGAGCCCCAAGTCGGGGTTTGGCTTCCAGGTCGGCGCGGGTGTCTCCATCACCGAGGGCACTTGGAAGGCCTCGGCGGCCACCTACATCAAGTTCGGCAGTGACGGCAGCGTCACCGTGGTGGACAAGGCCAGCGCCGGCCTGAGTGGCCCCACCTTGGGGACCAAGCTGGGCGGTTCCCTCTCCACGGAGATCTGCCCCGCCAGCCATGAACCTGTCGGCACATTCTGAGCGCCGCGGTGATCCGCCGGCCCGGAACTGCGCCCGTCACTGTAACGGGAAACCGCGATGTTTACTGGGTGTACGAGACATCCCAGGTGTCGCCGCCAATCACCTCGAGGATATAGTTGCCGGCTACGGGTACGTCGACCGTCGCCATCTGGGTCGGTTGGATTGCGTTGTGGCAGAGGTTGCTCACATAGGCACCCGTGTCGGCATTGATCAGGTTGATGGCCAGGCGGGAAGAGAACTGGCCTTTCCGTTGCTGGTGCATCGTGAATTTGGCCGGTGCTTTCTTCAGCTGGAAAAAGGGCGTCACCTTATCCGTCGTCCCGCTGAAGGTCGTTTCGCCGGATATTGGGGTCGGCTTCGGGCTTTTCAGAATCTCGACCGTCCACGGCCCGTCGGCTTCATCCACATAGATCAAATAATCATCAGAGTCGATCGATCCCCGATGCACGATCTTCTCAGTCGTATTCGGCCCCAGCCAGTTGGTGAGCTGCAATCCGCCGATGGTTTGTTTGGCGGTGATCATCGTCTGGGTAACCAGGGAAAGCTGACAAATGCTGACCGTGCCCCCGGTGTACGAAACCTTCATGATGTACCACCCGTCTTTGCTGAGCGCGAACTTGTCCGAGGCGATGCTCTTACCCTTGCCGCCCGTGATCGTAATTGTGTCAGCCGTTTGATTGACGGTGATCTTGTCGGGCACCACCGGCTTGGAAAAGGCCGCCGCCGCGGAAAGAACAGCAGCCAAGAAAATGACAACCGGATATCTGTGGATCATGGCAAACCTCCTTTAGAGTAATCGAAAAAGACAGACGAGTATACTCACTCCATCGATACTCGATCAAGGATGAACGGCAGGCAAACGAGCCGCCGGGCCAGGGGCACATCAGCCGATGGTCGGGAACGCACGCGGGGACGCCTGCGTCGCTTTCGGCAGGCCTCCAGTGCCATCGCCAATCCAGCGATGCGCCGCCCGATCAGGGCGCCGACCACCCCGCCGCCCTACTCGTAGCGCAGGGCCTCAATCGGGTCGAGCGAGGCCGCCTTCCATGCCGGGTAGAAGCCGAAGACCACGCCGATGCCGGAGCACACCAACAAACCGAGCACCGCCCAGTCCCACGGAAACACCGCGCCCGCCTTCATCCACATGGCCACCAGATTACCCACCCCCACGCCGAGGACGATGCCGAGCACGCCGCCCACCAGCGAGATCGCCACCGCCTCGATCAGGAACTGCGTGAGAATTGAATGCTTGCGCGCCCCGATCGACTTGCGGATGCCGATCTCCTTCGTGCGCTCCGTTACGCTCACCAGCATGATGTTCATGATGCCCACCCCGGCGGCCAGCAGCGCGATGCCGCTGATCACGAACGAGCCCGCGGTGATGTAGTCGGCGACCTTGGCGAAGGCGGTCAGGATCGACTCGTTGGAATACAGCTCAAAGTCGTTCTCCTCCTCCGGCTTGAGTCCGCGCACGACCCGCATCGCCGTCAGGCCCTTGTCCATCGTGTCGTTGTAGAGCAGATGGGAGGGCGCCTCGGTCGCGATGTTGATGGTGTAGCGCTCCCCGCCCACGTCGCTGAAAAACCGGGTGATGGGGATCATGGCGATGTTGTCGGCGCTCTGCCCGAAGGTCAGGCCCTTCTCGGCATACGTACCGATCACGACATAGGTGCGGCCCTTCAGCTTGATCGTCTTGCCCAGCGGGTTCTCCGCCGGGAATAGTTTCTTGACGATGTCCTGGCCGATGATGATCACCGGGCGGCCGAGCTCGATGTCATCCGCCTGGAAATTGCGTCCGATCTCGATGGTATACTGGTTGGCGTTGAGAAAGTACTCGTTGGTGCCGCCGAAAGTCACGTCGGGCGTAGTCTTGCGCGCGTTGTAGACCGCCTCCGCGACGTCGTAATGGAACACCTTCAGGCATATCACGTCAGTCGTGCCTTCCATGAGCTGCCGGTAGCGCATTGCCTGGCCGAGCGTGATGTTGCGGCGCATCTCGATCTGGCGGCGGTTGGAGCCGCCGCCCATAATCGGGTACTTGCCGAACTGAAACATATTGGACCCGAGGAAGCTCAAGCCCGTCTCGATCGAGCCGCGCAGGGCCGAGACCGTCGTCATGACGCCGATGACGGAGAACACTCCGATGGTGATGCCCAGCATCGTCAGGATCGAGCGGAGCTTGTTCACGCCGATCGAGGCGAAGGCGATTCTCAGGATCTCGACGAGAGGCATTTTGATTTTCGGTTTTGGACTTACGATTTCCGATTTTCAGAGGCGGCCTAAAAGGGCGAACGACAACTGCCGTTGGGTCGCCGCCTGCGCACATTCTCGTTAGGTCATTTCAGCCATGTCCGCATCCGTTCAAAAATCGGAAATCGTCATCCGTTATTCGTAACTCATTCATAGCGCAGTGCCACCACCGGATCGAGGCGCGAGGCAGTGAACGCGGGTGCGATCCCGGATACGATGCCGGTGACGACGGACACCAGCATGCTGAGCACCACCAGGTCCGGGGAGAATTCGACCGGGAAGGACGGCCACTGGAAGTGAATGCCCAGGAAAACCGCATAGGCCGCCACCATTCCAACGATGCCGCCGATCAGGCAGATCGACACGGCCTCGACGAGGAATTGCATCAGGATGGTGCGGCGCCGCGCGCCGATGGCCTTGCGCGTACCAATCTCTTTGGTCCGCTCCTTCACGCTAACAAACGTGATGTTCATGATGCCGATGGCGCCCACGAAAAGTGAGAGCCCGGTGATGAAAAGGCCGGCGAAGGCGATCGCCGTCTTCACCGGGTCGAGCTGGGCCTTGAAGGCCTGCTGCTCGTTGATGGAGAAATTGTCCCGTTCGCCGGGCAACTGGCCGCGCACCCGGCGCATCGCCCCGGTGAGTTCGTCCTTGGCCTGGAGGAGCAGCCGCTTGTCCGTCACCTTGACCTGCAACTGGGCCCCGCGCCGCGAACCCCACGCTTTGGTGAACGCGGTGATCGGCATCACCAGCTGGTTGTCGAAACTGAACAGGCCGAGGAACTCGCCCTGCTTGGCGAAGACCCCAATCACGGTGCTGGGATGGCCGTCGACGATCACCGTCTGGTCGAGGCTGGACCGACCGGGGAACAGCGCCTCCGCCACGTCATAGCCGAGCACGCAAACCGCGCGGCCCCCGTTGGACTCGATTTCGTTGAACAGCCGGCCCTCGACGCAATCGACGTTCGTGATCCGGGCGTAATCCGCCGTGGTGCCCATGGCGAAGATCCCATCGACCCGGCCGTCGCCAAACTTCACCGAGCAACCCCGGCCGACGCGTGGCACGGCCACCGCGAGCATGGAGTTGGGCGTGCTCTCGATGATGCGGTTGAGCTTCTCGGCATCGGTGATCTTGATCTGCGGCCGGTTGGCGTAGTTCCACCAGTCCTCGACCGGGCCCCACGGCCATTTCTCCACGTACAGCACGTCGTCCCCGAGCATGGCGAGACTGTTGTTGAAGCCCGTGTCGATCCCCCGGATCGCGGTGCCCATCAGGGTGACCGCGACGATGCCGATGATGACGCCGAGCGCCGTGAGCACCGAGCGCATCTTGTTCGCCCGGATCTGCGCCCAGGCGATGCGGATGGACTCGAAGAACTCGTAAACGAAGCGGGCGATGGCGCTCATGGGCGGCGGGGATGAAAGGGGCGGCGGGCGTGAGACCTCAGGAGTCCATCATCCGGTCGCTCTCGATCAGCCCATCATGGAGGCGGATGGCGCGGCGCGCGTGGCGGGCAATGTCCTCCTCGTGGGTGACGACAATGATGGTGTTGCCCTGCTCATACAGCACGTCGAAGAGCTGCATGATCTCTTCGCCGGTTTTCGAGTCGAGGTTCCCCGTGGGCTCGTCGGCGAGGATGATCGACGGATTGTTGACCAGCGCGCGGGCGATGGCGACGCGCTGGCGCTGTCCGCCCGACAGTTCGTTGGGCTTGTGCATCATGCGATCGGCCAGGCCGACGTTGACCATGGCATTCTGGGCGCGCAGCCGGCGCTCCGCGGCCGGGACCCCGGCGTAGATCAGCGGCAGCTCGACATTGTGCAACGAGGAAGAGCGCGGCAGGAGGTTGAAGGTCTGAAAGACAAATCCGATCTCGCGGTTGCGGATGCTCGCGAGCTCGTCGTCCGTCATGCTGGAGACATCCTTGCCGTTGAACTGGTAGTGCCCGGCCGTCGGGGTGTCGAGGCACCCCAGCATGTTCATCAGGGTGGACTTGCCGCTGCCGGAGGGACCCATGATGGCCATGTATTCGTTGCGATGGACCTGGAGGGCGACCCCGCGCAGGGCATGCACCGTTTCCGCGCCCATGCGGTAGAGCTTGGTGACGCCTTCGATATCGATCACCAAAGGGCCGCGCGGGCGGATGGACCGTTGGTGGAGAGGGTCGGGGGGAGGCGGAGGGATCATGGGGACGTGGGTGTTCAGGCAGTCCGGCCGGGCGGAAACGACCGGCGAACCAGCTCAGTTCTTCTCGTCCTTCTTCGGTTTCTCGATGAGGACCTTGGCGCCGTCCTTGAGCGTGCGGCTGATGGCGGCATAACTGCCCGACACCACTTCCTCGCCGGTTTTGATGCCGCTCTTGATCTCGATGTAGGTGTTGTCGGCCACGCCGGTTTCCACCGTGCGCATCTTCACGACGTCACTCTGGCGAACGAAGACGACGCGCTGGAGCTTCTCGCGGGTGCGTTTGGCCTCGTCGCGCTCCTTGACCAGCTCGAGGTCGTTGCCGGTGCGCTCCTTGGCCTGCTTGGCCCGCTGCTGCTGCAATTCCTCCGTCGTCTTGCCGCCCTCCGCGCGGACGGTGACGCTCTGGACCGGGACCGAGACGACGTTGGCGACCGTCTCGGTCTCGACATCCACCGTCGCGCTCATGCCGGGGCGCAACCGGGCTTCACGATCCGTGACGCGCACGCGCACGAGGAAATTGGTGACCTCGTCGGAGGCCGAGGCGGCCAGCGCCGCCTGGTTGTTCCCGGCACCGGTGGCGCCCGTGCTCAGCGCGGAACTGCTGATCTCGCTCACGGTGCCTTCGAAATTATGCCCGGGAAAGGCGTCGACGGTGACGACCGTGTGATCCCCGACCTTCACGTTAACGATGTCGTTTTCGTTCACCTTCACGCGCACCTCCATGTGGTTCAGATCGGCGATGCGCATGACTTCGGTGCCGGCAAACTGGCCGGTGCCCACGACTCGTTCGCCCACTTCGTTATTGTGCACGCTGATGATGCCATCCATGGGCGAGTAGATGGTGGTTTTGCTCAGCGAGTCGCGGGACTGGCTGAGGGCACCCTCCGCCTGGCGAATCGCCGCGAGCGAGGCCTGAAAGTTCGCCCGGCCGACCTCGAGCAGGGTTTTGGAGGTGGTGAAATCGGCGTCCGAGATCAGCTTCTTTTTGTAGAGATCTTCGGCCCGGTGGTAATCCTCGTCGGCCTTGTCGAGATTGGCCTTACTAAGGAGACTGGCGGCCTTGGTCGAGGCCAGTGCGGCCTCCTGCTGATCGGCGAGGGCGACATAGAAGTCGGGTTTGATGCGGACAATGACGTCGCCCTTCTTCACCACGGCTCCCTCCTTGAACGGCAGCGCGATGATCTCGCCGGACACCTCGGGGGCGATGCCGACCTCGACCTCCGGCTGGACCTTGCCGGTGGCCGTCACCAGGTGGGTGATGGTCCGCACGGCAGCCTTGTCCACGGTGACGGTCGTGGGCTTTTCGGCGCCCCGGCCCTTGATGGCGGCGGCGGCGATCAGCCCAACCACGATCACGAAGCTGAGGAGGATGATCCACAATTTACGGCGCGATTTCTTGCGGGCGGGAACAGCCGTCAGGACGGCGGCGGAGCGCGGAGTCGAAGCAGAGGTCATGGCAGGGGGAGAAATACGAATGAAGTGGAAAGGTCTGTCGGATCCGGCCGGCCAAGGCAAGCAGGCGCGCGTTCCGAGGGGCGGGAAATTGTAGCTGGACGGGCAGACATGGAGACCGGACGGCGGGCCCGGCGTTCCGCCCATGACACCCGAACCCCGGGGCCGGTTGCAGCGATTTTGGATGAGCGGGGCGGAGGACAGATGAGCGGGGGTGTCCACCCCGGACGCCATGGGGGCACATCTCCGAGTTGTCGGTTATCCGAGGTGGTATGGGCATCTGGCACGGTCCCCAGTTCCGTGGCATGGGTCTCCTGACCCATGGTCTCCAGTCACGGGTCGGGAGACTCGTGCCACTTTCGATCCATCGCCAATCGGCAGATGCGTCCATGCCACGGGTGCCGGGCAGAAACCCCTTGCCTCGCCGCGGGCGCGCCCCATTGCATCATCCGCAAATGGGCATGCGGTTCTGCATTCTCGGCAGCGGCAGTGAGGGCAACTGCGCCCTGCTCCAGACCGGCGAGACGCGCGTGCTCGTCGATGCCGGCTTCTCCGCCCGGCGCCTCGGGCGTCTGCTGGGCGCCCTCGGCGAATCCCTCGACACAATCGACGCCGTCTTCCTCACCCACGAGCACGGCGACCACACTGCCGGCGTCAATGGGCTCGCGCTCCATCCGCACATCAAGGTTTTCGCCAACCCCGCCACGGCCCGCGCCGTGCAGGCCGGTTTGAAGCACCGCGCGCACTGGCAGCTGTTCGAGACGGGGACGCGCTTCCGTTTCCGTGACCTTGAGGTCGAGAGCTTTGCCGTGCCCCACGACGCGCACGATCCGGTGGCCTTCCTCTTCACCCACGGGGCGGACGACCTGTTCGGCCCGCCGCGCCGTCTCGCCTGGCTCACCGACCTCGGTCACGCCCCCCGGCACGTGGGCGAGCGCATCCGCGAAGCCGACGTGCTCGTGATCGAGGCCAACTATTGTCCGCAGATGCTCCAGGACGACGCGAAGCGTCCCTGGTCGGTCAAACAGCGCATCAGCGGACGCCACGGCCACCTTTCCAACGACGGCGTGCGCGAACTGCTAGCCTCGGTCGCGTCGCCGCGCTGGCGTCACGTCTATCTGGCCCACCTCAGCCGCGACTGCAACAGCCCCACGGCGGTCGAGCGCGCCTGCGCCGACGTCCTGGGCGCCCTTCATTGCGGGTTCTCAATCGTCGCCCCGGGTGGCGGCACGCCGTTTTACGAGTTCTAGTGTCGGGTCAGAGAAGTCCGTTTTATATTGTCGGAGCCTGCTGGCAGGCGATTGGAGATGTGGTCCGCCGCCACGGGCAGAAGATCGCCTGTCCAGCCCGCCGGGGGCGGACGTGGCACGGCTCTCCCGAGCCGTGATCGGATTGAAGCCATGGGTCAGGAGACCCATGCCACGCGCTGACCCTGATCCCGGGTCGGCAACTCCGCCGCCGCGCGCGCCGTTTTCAATCTCATTCGCGTCCATGCGCGTTCATTCGCGGTTCGATGGAGTGGTTCCGGCTCAATCCGTAGCGAACCCCGACTGCGTCAGCTCGATCCGGAGCGCGGCGAGCGACACGTGGAGGTCGATGAGAAACACGATGAGGGAGGCGATTAGCGAGGCCATGCACAGGATGAAGCAGATCGCGACCATCAGAGCGGCCTCGAGATGCAGCAACGCCGCGAGAAACAGGGAGATGATCAGCAACCCGGCCAGCAGCACGCTGGCGGTGGCGAGGATGATGGCCACCCGGATGATCTTGGCGCGCCGGTAAAGCACCGCCAGCTGCACGGACAGTTGGGCGCGCTCCGGCGCGGCGGCCCCCGGCAACTCCCGCCCCAGCGAGCGCGAGCGATCCACCACCCGCCCGAAACGATTGGTCATCGAAAGCAGGAGCAGACCGACGCCAGAGATGAGGATGACGGGGCCGACGGCGGTCTGGAGCACCGGAATGAGCTGTTGCAGAGTGAGCGAAGTCATAGCCACGGCGGTCCAGCCGCCGCAGTTCGATACTTAGCACATGCGGGTCGGTTTGTCCGGCTTCAAAAACGGCACCAAGATCCCCAATTTGACAATTCCACCGCCGTCGTAGTGTACCTATTGCGATGATCGTCCCCGGTCTGCACCGCTCCGCCCACCCGGAACCGCTCCGCCGCCTCTTGGCGGCCGGCGCGGCCGGGTTGGTGCTGG
>Ga0182011_10003075_pt1 | contig 13798 bp, 15 predicted proteins | sample 711E1DmetaG_FD_120481 | JGI IMG/M metagenome (GOLD analysis project Ga0182011, IMG submission 120481) | Permafrost microbial communities from Stordalen Mire, Sweden - 711E1D metaG | ecosystem: Environmental > Terrestrial > Soil > Wetlands > Permafrost | place: Sweden: Stordalen | collected... | reverse complement strand
CCGTTGAATGAGGCGTCTACGTGGACGATAATCATGCGTCCCTTCGAAAAAAGCAAATGGACATCGTTGACGACCTCAACCGTTCTCCCATCCGTATCGAGGATGGTCCGACCCATGAGGTGTTGATCGATCAATATCCATCCCTTCTGGTCTACGAAAGGCGGATATGAGGCGCCGCTATCGGGTGGTTTGACGAAAATCGCATCACGGTCAATCTTGATGACCCTGTCCCAGGGAATAAATTCTGTCGGCTTTCCCCACCCATGCTCGAGATAAATGCCCACAGCCGCAGGATGAGGTTCGGTGAGTTGAAAAACAAGATCAGTCAGTTTTCCCAAACGGTTCCTGATATGGCCGGCACAGACGGGACGACCGAATAGTCGCGAGAACCAGAGGAACTCGAAGTCCTGCGCTGTACCGTTTGTCTTGCTGCCCGGAGGCTGTTGCGTATTCATTGTATCCTCCTAACCTTGTCCGAAGAGTCCGGGGAAGAGAACAGAAATGCCGAATAAAGTCGACATGACAATCACAAAAAACGTGATGCTCCCGTTCGTGATGTTCTGCCACCGGGTATTTTTGTATTTGCCCATCAATGGTTCGTCATTCAAAAGGAGAAGAAGAAAGATAAGCGCCGCAGGCAGTAAGGTGACCGCGACCACCTGAACGAACATGGTTATAGTGATGAGGGGAGCTCCAGGGATAAGCACTACAGCTCCGGCAGTGGCGAGACAGACAAGATAGACCACATAGAACCACGGGGCGTCCTTGACACCCTTATTGAGCGAATGGGCCCAGCCGAAAACTTCGCCGACACTCCAGGAAGTGGAAAGGGATATACAGAGGGCCCCGAGGAATCCGGCGTCAAAGAGACCGATAGCGAAAAGCGCTCTTGCCCACATGCCTTTGCCGTGGGGCAAAAGAGGCACAATGGCATCGGCAGTCTGTCTCGCGTCTTCCACGATGATAGGCGGATTGTGGTAATAGAAGGCGGCGGCTGTGGTGATGATTATAAAAACAGCCACGAGGCATGTCAGGAAAGAACCCGCAAAGGTATCGATCTTGCCGTACTTGACGTCCTTGATATCGAGACCTTTATCAACGACGGCGCTCTGCTGGAAGAATATTTGCCAGGGGGTAATCGTTGTCCCTATGTTGGCCATAACGATGAAGAGCAGGTCCGTTGTGAGGCCCTGTGGGAAACTGGGACAGTAAAAGCCTTTGAATACCTCGCCCCAGGCCGGCGCGTTGCCGGTCTTCATCGCCCAGAAGGCCGCGGGGATATATACGAAATTGAATCCGCAGAACAAAAGAGTGATCTTCTCGAATGTCCAGTACCTTCCCGTGACCACAATTCCCATGAGGATGAGGGTTACAACGATGAAGGTAATGAGTGGCGGTATACCGAAGATGGCCATGGCAGCGGTCATACCGATATATTCCGTCACAAGGGTCAGCCAGTTAATGATCGCAAGGTCTACAATGGAGAACCATCCCCAGAAAGGCCCGAAGCCGTCAAATATGGCTTCCGCGTTGCCCCGCTTCGTTACGGCGCCAAGTCTGACAGTCATCTCCTGGATGTAATAGGCCATAGGTATCAGTATGAAAAATATCCAGAGGAGATTAAAGCCGTATTTGGCACCTGTGACGGCGTAGGTTGAGATACCTCCGGCATCGTTGTCGGCGATCATCGTGATGAGACCGGGTCCGAGAATGGCCAGGAAAAGAAAAAGCCGCGCGCGAAACCGTCCCATAAGATGGATGCTCTTGCTGATCCAGTACATGATCTGTTCCTCTTTCAGATTCAAAAAATGTTGCTTAATGTTTTGTAACAGTTACGAGGCCTGACCCTCACTAAGAACCGGCACCCGGAGCAGGAGGGAGGCCAAAAAGGCGGGGTTAAAGGGTCTTCATATCCTGAGACGGGTACGTTTCATTGTTCAGTTCAAACCACAAATGACCACCAGGGTCTTCTTCCATTCGTCCATCCACCTCTTCTCTTAGCAAGAATTTACGAAATGATTGTATGCCTATAGGGCAATCCTGTCAAGCGAAAAATGTCGCTTGAATTCAGACAACGGGTGATAACCTCCCTTTCGCTACTGGTTGTCCGTTTCGGTTTCACCGCCCATCTGTATTGTGGGGAGGCTTGTTTTTTTATAAAGCTCCGTAAAATAGTAAGTGGAGACGAGAAGCACATAATAGGCAAAAATTGATGCGGGGATAAGACCGATGAGATAGGGGATGCGCATAATCCACATACAGATATAGAGCCCGAAGAGGGTCACCGCATAACCTATGATGTACTTTAAGAAGACCTCCTTTATACCTTTGAATATCTTTTCGAATTCAAAGGCCCTTCTGAAATCCATCTCTTCGGCGAATACGACGAAGGCAAAAGGGACCAGAAATGAACAGGCGATAAAGGCAAAAAGGGAGAGTACTTTAAAGATATGGCCGAAAAAGGCCGTGAAGATGTTCAGCGATGTCAGAAAGTAGCCGCTTGAAAACAAGAAGAACGGTATCGCATTGTAAAGTATAAAGACAAAGAGGATCTTAACCCCCTCTATCCATGTTTCGTATTTTTCTTGCCATGTGGGAAGCCCGATACCGCCGCCGATTATGACAAGCCTAGAGGCCCTGGAAAGAAAACCAAGAGACAGGAAGTTAAGACCGGGCACGCAGAAGATCACACCTCCACATATCCACCGCGCTATATATCTCGCATTGAGCGTGAATTGAAGAAAGGGCATTATATCCATCACGATTTTCCTTTGCCGATGAGATCGAGAAGCGTCTCCCGGGTGTAGCCCGTCATGCCGCCGTCCATGGTGATAGTCTCGCCGTTGATATACTGAGCGTCGTCAGAGGCGAGAAAGAGTACAGCGGCAACTACTTCATTGACGGTCCCCATCCTTCCGATGGGTGTTCTGCTCGAAAGATAATCGACGAAGACCTCTTTTCTAATAAGACCTTCGTTCATGCCGCCTTTGATAAATCCAGGCGCAAGGGTACAAATGGTGACGCCGTATTGTGACCATTCATAGGAGAGTTCCCGGGCCATGACCATGAGGCCGGATTTGCTGATCGCATAGGGGAGAAATCCCTTTTCTCCGAAGAGGGCCACCTGCGACGCAATGTTGATGATCCGGCCGGATTTCTGCTCGATCATCTTTTTTCCAAAGGCCTGGGTCGCATAGAACGTTCCCTTCAGGTTTACATCGATAACCTTGTCAAAATCGTATTTTTTCATCTTCTCCGATGGGACAAGGGGGTTGATGATGCCGGCGTTATTGATGAGGATGTCGATCTTTCCCCAGGTTGCAACGACATGGGCTACCGTTTTTTCCATCTCTTCATAGTTTGTAATATCGGTATTGAAGGCAAGAACCTTCTGGCCCTTGAACTCCTCCTCGAATTTTGTGACAGCATCCGGGTTCCTTCCATTCACAGCGACGCATGCGCCTTCCGCGAGAAATGCCTTTGCCATCTCACGTCCCAGCCCCTTTGTTCCTCCCGTGATGAATACAACCTTATCGTGGAACCTCATATATCGCCTCCATACAGATCTCTTATTCTTGCATCGAAGAGTCCCATAAGCACCTCGTTGTCCTCGATGTAAAGGCCTGTCACTGCGCGCCATACATCCTGACGCTCCATACAGAGGTATACGAAAAGACTCTTGTCTATCGTCTTGAGTTGTTTATAGAGCATCCGGTAAACCTTGATCCGCTCGTTTTTCATATAGCGGTATTTACCATCCTCGCCTCGAATGAACTCACCGGAGAGCAGGTTCCTTCTCTTGTTTTCAATAAAGTGATCGTAAAGCTTGGGCGGGAACCTGAGTAAACCGAGGCTTATCCAGATGATCCTTGCCGGGTCGAGTATTCTGCGGATGTCATCGATGAGGTAGCGATAATCCTTTTCGAAACCGTCATAGATGACGACAGGATCGAAATGAAGGCCCACGAAACATCCCATATCCTGGGCTTTCTTCGCTGCCTTTAATCGCTTATAGAATGGGCTCGTCCTTTTTTCCTCGCTGTCGATGAGCCTCTGCGGAGAGACAGAAAAGGAGATGATCGTATAAGGATTGAGATAGGGTGTAAGATGGTCGATATAAGCCCACTTTGATTTTAACTCCAATAGCGCTTTTTCCCTCTGTCCAAAAAATTCGATGAGTGGTCTGTTCAGATCGAGTTTTCTGTCGAGGGCAAGGCTGTCGGAAAGCTCTCCTGTCCCGAATCTCAGGATGTGCCCTGTTTCGTGGTCGATCGCGTCGTCTATCTGCGAAAGGATATAGGGGATATTCTGTGTTACCCGGATGTTGGGTTTATTGAGGTAGGCCTTCATGATGCAATATGAGCAGGAGAGAGCGCATCCCTCGATAAGATCAATCGTTTTGTATCCGCAGCATATGTGGTGTTTCGTGCCGGGACAATCCCTTACGATGCTACCTTGCGCCTCAACGAACTCTACCTTTTGTAAGTTCAAGGATACTCCTTATATGGCCTTCCTTAAGAACCTCTTCAAGTTTTTTTATTAATTCTTTTGTTTCCTGCTCGTTCTTTGTTCTTATGATTATATCAATATACTCTTTTTCAAAGAAGGGGTCTACTTTTATGTCAATATTGGGTGGGAGCGCAGAGGCCTTTCTGATCTTCTGAAGCTTATTTTCAAGAGACGATAGCATAGGACGTATCCTCTTTTTGAGCCTTGTCCGAAGTTCATGCGCGTTCTCTACGCCCCTTAATACACTGCCGTCCAACTTACCCTTTTTAATCTTTATGAGATGGAGCATCTCGAGGATTTCCCGGATATAGCTTTCGGTGAGGCGCAGCGATGCGAGGCTCTTCATGATCTTGCGTCGCTCTTGTGTCTCAAACCAGAGTATGTACTCGATGTTTTTCAGGGAAAGCCCGCGTTCAATGATGAAATCCTTCAAGGGTTTTTCGGCTGATGCTATGGAAAGAAAATGCGCGAGGACTTTTTCATGGGGGCTAAGCGAAAAGAGCGCCATTATGTCATGGATTTCTTCCCGGTTAAAGCCCATATGGATCATTTTTTCAAGGGCATACGCCTTCTCTATAATGTTGAATCCCCGATTAACATTATCGTGAACGGCAGACAAAAGGGCATCTTTTTCATTTAACCGTGTTGTTACGACCGGAATCTCTTTTAAACCGAGTTTTATTGCCGATTCGAGTCTTTTAAATCCTGTAACAACACAAAAAGGGGGAGGTTCAAGGACCACAAGGGGCTGGAGAATGCCGCGTTTTTCGATGGAAGAAAAAAGCCTTTCATCGTGGAGAGGGTACGATATACAGAATTTTCTCTCCCGGATATTTATCTGTCGTAGAGGTATTCTGGTTATCATTTATCCGGACTCGTAGCACCACTCTTTTCTTAAATGCACAATGTGGAATTCTGTTTTCTCACCTATCTTTCAAATCTCACATTCCCCGTCTCCGCGGGAATCTATTGTATAAAAGTATTCAATCGGTGTCAATTTTGAGATATATTTTTATTGTATGTGAAAAAATGTAGAGTATATTGTTGCAGGGTAAGTAAACAGTAGGGAGGAAAGCATGAAGAAATCAATGGGCGCAAATACGATGATTTTTCCAACGCCGGTGCTTGTTGTCGGGACCTATGACAGGTCCGGGCGACCGAATGCTATGACCGTGGCCTGGGGAGGGATATGCTGTTCTGAGCCCCCCTGTATCGGGATTTCTCTGAGGAAAGCCACCTATACATACGGAAACATTGTTGAAAGGAAGGCCTTTACGGTCCATATAACTACCGAACCCTATGTCAAAGAGGTCGATTACTTCGGGATTGTATCGGGCAAAAAGATTGACAAACTTGCCGTGACAGGACTTACGCCGGTAAAGGGTGAATTCGTTGATGCACCCTACATCAAGGAATTCCCCTTGGTGCTTGAATGCAGGCTCCTCCACACTATCGAGATCGGCCTCCATACTCAGTTTATCGGTGAGATCGTCGATACAAAGATCGATGAAGAGATGCTTGCAGACGATGGTCTGCCCGATATCGGAAAAATAAAACCTGTAGCATTCACGCCGGGGATCAGAGACTATTACAGTTTTGGCAAGGTCCTCGGCAAGGCCTTTTCGATAGGGAAAAAGATAGGCAAGGAAATATTGTAAATGTAACCCGTATATGTTTTTTGTTTATCAGAAAAATACAAAGGTTATGAGGATAAAAAGCGGCACCAGAATACCGACCGACCATGCCATATAGCCGAAAAATGAGGGCATGTCGATTTCGTTTTCTTCACAGATTGCCTTCACCATGAAGTTAGGCCCGTTTCCTATGTAGCTATTTGCTCCCATGAAAACTGTGCCTACAGAAATCGCCCTCAGGTAAATTTCCGGGACGCCCATGATGAGATTGCTGACGATGCCTTTCGCTGCTGCGAGGCTATGAGCAGTCGTAAAAAATACCATGTATGTGGGGGCATTATCGAGAAAGTTCGACAAAGAGCCTGATAACCAGAAAAACTGCCAGGGTTCTGCAACGCCGAGCCTGCTTCCATTCGCTTCAAGAAGTTTAAGAACGGGCACCATGGTGACAAAGATACCAGCGAAGAGGATGGCCACTTCGATGATGGGGTAATAGGTAAAGGCGTTCTCCTCTCTTAAGGTCACATGGGTGAAGTAAATTGATAATCCGGCGGCTGTAAGCATTACCGCTTCCCGAAAGACAGGCGGGATGAAAAATGAACCAATGACCATAAAGAAAAGGAGGAGATTCACCTTTCCTTTTATTTCAAACCTTCTCTCAGGCATATGATCAAGCGCTTTTAAATAATCTTCTTCGCTTTCTTTTTTCATGAGATGACTGTCGATGACAAAGAAAAGAACAAGCAGAATTGCCACAGCGAAGAGCCAGAATGGGATGAGTTTCAGCGTCCAGAAAAATGGGACTCCTTTCAAAAATCCCAGGAACAAGGGCGGGTCACCAAGCGGCGTTAAGAGGCCGCCGATGTTCGATACCATAAAAATGAAGAAGATGAATATGTGAAGGACGTGTTTCCTCCATTTGTTGGCCCTGATAAGAGGCCTTACGAGGACCATACTGGCGCCGGTAGTTCCGATGACGCTTGCGAAGACAGCGCCGACTAAGAGAAACAAGCAGTTCAGTTTTGGTGTCCCCCGGCTGCCGATTTTGATGACAATTCCGCCGGAGATAACGAAAAGGGACCCGAGGAGTATGATAAATGAAATATAGTCCTTGAGCACGTCAAACAAAAGATGCCAGTCTTGAAAGACGACAAGGATTACCGCCGGTATTGCGAGAGCGAGCGAGACATAACCGTATCTCTTCCCCCACCACTCGGCATTGATGAGGGGAAAGATCGCAATGGAGAGGAGCAGAGCGATGAAAAAAACAACGCTCCAGAAGGGGAAGTAAATAACCCCGCTTACTCCTGACGCGGAAACCGTTTGTGGGATAAGCATTATGAGAAGCCACTGGATAATGGGAAGATATTTCATTGTTCCCATGCTGCTAATAAACCATGTCTGAAAGTACTCCCACTTTCACATGGTCTTCAATCTTTGCAATGTCTTTGTTTTTGTTCAGGGATTCGAATAATGTTTCTTTCTCGTGTTTACCGCCGAGTACCCCCTTTACGGTGAGAATACCGTCATCGGCGGCTTCGAATGTTACCTTGCCGTAGCTATGAACCATCCCCAGCCGAAAGAGGAGAATTTCCGCCCTTTTTTCAAGAAGCCTGTTCTTGAGAAGCTGCTCGGTTTCTACCGGATGGGTAAGGGTCAAATGTTTTTTGGCGTAATCGGAGACCATATTGAGGGCGTCATCGAGGCCGATATAGCTTAAGTTTATCGTAAGGTGATAGAGCGCCGGATCATCTACATCAATATCAAAGTAGTGAGAAATAAAGTCTTTTTTCTCTTCGTCCATTCCCTCGACGAGATCAAAGGCATCGTCATAGGGAATACCTTTCACCTGTGCAATCGCCTTAACCCTTTCTGAAAGAAGCCTTGCCACGCGTATATTGAGTATGTTGTTGATGCCGGAGAGGATAATGCCTGCCCCCATACCAACTAAAACAACATTGTTTCTCAATGCGTAGTCATAGATATTGGCCATAAGGGAGATCTTAAAAAAATTCCTGTTGGACTTGAGTTCCTGAAGTCTTTCGAGAAAAGAAGGCGACTCTTCATCGGTAAGGCCAAAGACGCAGGCGTGGCCTTTACTTACCTGGCAGTCGTTATTGACGAGGGTTCTGTTGACAAATGTGTAATTGAGGCGTTTTGCAAGCTCTTCAGCAAAGCCTGTGCCGCCTGATCCGTGGGTCCGTGATATGGCAATAATACCCATCTGTTCCCCTGAGAAAATTCAGAATGAATTGTAAAATAAGAGCTGCTAATTTACAAGCATATTCTTACGAATACGGACGGAAGACCGTTATTACTGTATTTATAATAGGTTACATTGATGATGGACCTGAACCGCCGGTAAGTGTGGTTTACTTGCTTATCCGCCCACAATCTGTTATAAAATTAACCTGTTTAAGGGGTTAATAGTACTTGAATCCACCCGACAGAGAAGTCGTAGGGACAATTTACAGCATTTATAAGGGTTATGCGCATAGAAGAGTTTGACTACCTTTTGCCGAAAGAAATGATTGCTCAATATCCTCGAGAGGAGAGAACATCCTCACGTCTTCTCGCCTTTGACAGGGCAAAAAGAACTATCGAACACAGGTATTTTCGCAATATTACGGATTATCTCCGCGAAGGCGATCTCCTCGTCTTAAACGACAGCAAGGTCTTTCCAGCGAAACTTATCGCGAGGAAGGACACCGGCGGCAAAGTAGATATCCTTCTCGTTGAAAAGATAGGCCCTGACAAATGGTTTTGCCTCGCAAAGAATGTAAAAAAAGAAATCGATGCATTTGACGTGTCCATCGGTCAACACAGGGCCACATTGACGAAAGCGGATTCGTCCTGGACCATCCGGTTTCTCTATGACGGCGATAGCGATGACATTGTCATGGAATACGGGAAGATGCCCCTTCCCCCTTATATCAAGAGAAACAACGGAAACGGCGCGTATGGCGCTCTTGATCTCACGAGGTATCAGACAGTCTATGCGGAAAATAAAGGTTCCATCGCAGCCCCCACCGCCGGTTTCCATTTTTCGGAAGAACTCATCAAGGCGGTTGAAAAAATGGGTGTGGAGATCAAAAAAATTACCCTTCATATCGGCACCGGCACCTTTTCCCTCATAAAAAGCCATGCCGTGGAAGACCATATAATGCATAGAGAATATTATGCATTGGACGAAGCGATAAAAGAGTCTATCAAGAAGGCAAAAAAGACAGGAAGGCGAATCGTGGCATGCGGTACCAGTACGGTGAGAACACTTGAAACAATCTTTTCAGGAAACGGCGGCGCAACGCTTCGAGGCGGCACGGACCTTTTTATCTATCCCGGCTATCGGTTTAAAATGGTTGACGCCCTTATTACGAATTTCCACTTGCCGAGGTCGACGCCTTTGCTCCTTGCTGCCGCATTCGCGGGGCGCGATGAATTGATGGGGTGTTACACAGAGGCCATGGAGAAGGGGTATCGTTTTTACAGTTATGGGGACTCAATGTTGATATTATGAAAGCGATAGAGATTCACAAAAATGATGGCGCGGCAAGGATGGGCACTCTCCTTACAGGGCATGGGAATGTGGACACGCCTGTATTCATGCCTGTCGGCACCCAGGGCATCGTGAAAGCCATGACGCATAAGGAGCTTCGGGAAACAGGCGTTACGATGATCCTCGCTAATGCCTACCATCTTTATCTCAGACCCGGCGATGAATTGATCCGGCAGATGGGCGGCATCCATACATTCTCCGGGTGGGACGGGGCCATGCTCACAGACAGCGGAGGGTATCAGATTTTCAGCCTCGGCGTACTCCGGGAGATCAAGGAAGACGGCGTTCTTTTCCAATCACATATCGACGGTTCCCGACATTTTCTTACCCCTGAAAAGATGACCAAAGTGCAGGAAAATATCGGCGCAGATATTGCCATGTGTCTTGATGAATGCGCGCCGTATCCCTCATCCTCTGAGTATACGAACAATTCCGTCGAATTGACCTCGCGGTGGGCCGGACGATGCAAAGAAGCGAAGTCGCAGCGGCAGCAGATGCTCTTCGGCATTGTTCAGGGTGGTTTTTATAAAGACCTGCGGCTTAAATCCGCCCAGGAGCTTCTTGCAATGGGTTTTGACGGATACGCAATTGGCGGCTTAAGTGTTGGAGAACCTAAAACGCTTATGTGGGACATGGTCGATACCGTTATTGATCTGCTTCCTCATGAAAAGCCGCGCTACATGATGGGCGTCGGTATGCCCGAGGATATCCTGAATGGGGTGGCAAGAGGCATTGATATGTTCGATTGTATCATCCCCACGCGGCTTGCCCGTAATGGAAGCATCTTTACTTGGGGCGGTAGGATAAACCTGAAGAACGCACGCTTTACCGAGGATGCAGGGCCGATAGATGAGGCCTGTTCCTGTTATACTTGCAGGACATTTTCCAGGGCCTATTTGCGGCACCTTCTTGTTTCCCATGAATTGACGAGCTTTTATCTCAATACAATCCACAACGTGTTCTTTTATATGGAGTTTATGAAAAGGATACGGGAGGCTATTCGTAGGGGATCATTTGAGACCTTTTACCACAATTTTATCACAAAATATGAAGGAGGTGAATTAAATGACAATGATGAATGTAGCGTATGCAATGGGTACTAATCCGGCAGCAGGAGGCCAGGGTGGAAATCCCTATACGCCCATCCTTTTTTTGGTAGCCATCGTGGGGATTTTCTATTTTCTTATGATCAGACCCCAGCAGAAAAGGGCAAAGGAGCATAAGAATTTTCTCGATAACCTGAAGAAGGGCGATAAAATTATTACTTCCGGCGGTTTGTATGGTACAATAACGGGCATTACTGATGACGCAATTACCGTAGAGATTGCCGAAAAGGTACGGGTGAAAATAGATAAAAACACTGTGGCTGTTTATCAAAAAACTCAATGAAATGAAAGGAGAAATATAGTGGGAAGGTATGAAAACATTGTAGTATTAAGCCCGGACATCACAAAGGAAGAAGAAGACGAACTTCTCAAAAGGATACAGGCCAATCTGGAAAAAACCGGCGCCGGCATTGTGAGATTTGATGACTGGGCGGTGAGGAAGCTTGCATACCCTATCAAGAAAAAGGATAGAGGTCATTATATCTTTTTCCTTCTCGATATGGATGAGGCGAATGTGGCGGGTATGGGCAAGTTTTACCGGACCCTTGACCCGGTTTTAAGACACCTCTTCGTCAACGTCGATGAAAAGAACGAAGGGCCGAAAAAACCACCGGATCATGTTTCCTTTGATGATTTGGAAGGTGAGTTTGCGTGAACAGAGTCTTCCTTGCGGGCAGACTGAAGACAAAGCCGGAAGTGGTGTATACACCGAAAGGGAAAAAGTTTGTCCTTTTCCCTTTGTGGGTCGATGAAGGCGACTTCCGCATTGATGTCGAATATACGGGCGAAAGAGACACGGCCCATTTGAGCGACAAAGTAGGCAAGGAACTCATGATTTCCGGAATGCTTATCAAAACGAAAACTAAATCCCGGGATGTTTTCACATTAAAGGCCCATAAAATTTATTGGATGGAGGAATAAATGCCAAGACCAGCAAGAACGATGAGACCTCAAAATGGTCAGAAAAAGAGGGTTTATTTAAGAAAAAGGGTGTGCAGGTTCTGCCAGGATGCCAACCTAGCTGTCGATTATAAAGACCCGAAGCTGTTGAAACAATTCATAACGGAACGCGGTAAGATAATGCCTAGAAGGATGACAGGGACCTGTGCCAATCACCAGAGAAAGCTCAAAGAAGCGATAAAAATGGCCCGACACATTGCGTTTCTTCCTTTCACGACACTATCAAGATAACGGAGGCTTGTTATGAAGGTTATATTAGTCGAAGATGTGCGGGGCACCGGTAAAAAAGGTGAGACGGTAAGTGTAAAGGATGGGTACGGAAGAAATTTTCTCGTACCGAAAGGACTTGCAATCCCCTCATCGGAAGGCAACGTGAAAAGGCTCGACAGTATCGTGAAGAGTCTTGAGAATAAAAAAGAAAGAAACCTCAAGAACGCGGAAGACCTGAAAGCAAAGCTGGAAGAGCTTTCTCTCACTATAAAGATGAAAGCGGGAGACGACGGAAAACTCTTCGGTTCCGTGACCCACAAAGATATAGCGGAGGCCATCGAGAAAGCCGTCAATGTTGAGATTGATAAAAAGCTTATCAGGATCGAGGAACCCATCAAAATGACCGGATCGCATACCATTGAAGTTCATCTCAAGCAAGGTACCAACGCGAGTGTCAAAATAGAGGTAGAAAAAAAAGAAGAGTAGCATACTAATGGCGCGTGCTTTCAAGAACACCAGGGAAACGAAAGAAACGAGAAGCCGGGTGCCCCCTCAGAATATCGAAGCGGAACAGTCCCTTCTCGGCGGTTTACTCATTGATGCCGAGGCGATCAACAAGGTTGCCGACATTGTCGGTCCCGCCGATTTCTACAGGGACGCTCACGGCAAAATTTATGAGATCGTGCTCGGTCTCTACGAACGAAATGACGCCATTGATATTCTCACGGTAAGCAGCATCGCGCGCGATAGAGGGACCCTTGAAGGTATCGGAGGGGTGACCTACTTAAATACGCTCGTTGATCTCATGCCCAGCGCCGCCAACATTGCCCAGTACGCAAAGATGATCAAAGAAAAGTCGCTGCTCAGGCGGCTCATGAATGTTGCAACGGAAATTATCGAAAAAGGCTTTGAAGCCGATACCAATGTGGAAGGTTATATCGATGAAGCCGAAAAGATGATCTTTGAGGTTGCGGAGAATAAACTCAAGCCCGCCTTTTACTTAATCAAAGATTTTGTCATGGAAAACGTAAAGACTATAGAACGTCTTTACGAGAAGAAACAGTTTGTTACCGGTATAGCCACGGGATTTACGGACCTCGATAAGCTGACAAGCGGGCTTCAGAACTCCGATCTCATTGTTGTTGCCGGAAGGCCCAGCATGGGCAAAACCGCCTTTGCCATGAATATCGCCCAGTACGCCGCGACCATGAAAGAGAACGCTGTTCCTGTGGGAGTATTTTCTATGGAAATGTCCAAGGAACAGCTTGTGACAAGGCTCCTCAGCTCCGAATCGGAGATTGATCACTCAAAGCTCAGGACAGGGACCCTGTCACGAACGGAGTGGCCAAAGCTTGCCGAAGCGGCGGGAAGGCTCAGTGATGCGCTCATGTTTATCGACGACTCCCCCTCGCTCTCCGTGCTGGAACTTCGCGCCCGAGCGCGAAGATTGAAAAAGGAACACGGACTGGGGCTCCTCGTTGTTGATTATCTCCAGCTCATGAGGGGAAGAACAGGGAGCGAGCGGCGTGAACAGGAGATATCGGAAATATCGAGATTTCTCAAAGCCCTCGCCAAGGAACTGAATATTCCTGTTATTGCCGTTTCACAGTTGAACAGGGCGCCGGAACAGAGAGAACAGGGGAACAGAAGACCGCGGCTCGCGGACCTCCGTGAATCCGGCGCAATCGAGCAGGACGCCGATGTTATTATGTTCATTTATCGGGACGAAGTATATAATAAAGACACCGAGGACAACAAAGGCATTGCCGAAGTGATTATCGGCAAACAAAGGAATGGGCCCACTGATACTATCAAACTGGCAT
>Ga0182011_10003073_pt1 | contig 13804 bp, 12 predicted proteins | sample 711E1DmetaG_FD_120481 | JGI IMG/M metagenome (GOLD analysis project Ga0182011, IMG submission 120481) | Permafrost microbial communities from Stordalen Mire, Sweden - 711E1D metaG | ecosystem: Environmental > Terrestrial > Soil > Wetlands > Permafrost | place: Sweden: Stordalen | collected... | reverse complement strand
TCATCCTGGACTGCAAAGGCACGCCGTATACGTTCGGCAAAAACCTTATCATCGAATATAAACTTGTTTCAACGCCATCCCAAAATGGCCCGGCCAATGGTGTATCCGGCCAGGATTTAATGACGTACGAGGAAGTCCAGAAAAAACAGCCTGTTGGTCAAATGCTCGAAGTCCATATAAAAAATGGGACGGCTTTCAAGGGGAGCCTCATGGCCATCGATGATGATAATATCAAACTCAATAGCGGAAGCGCGATAATTCCCCTTGCAAAATCCATCATTGACAATATTGCTTTCGCGGCATCGCCGAAAACGGACTCTTCCTCCACGGACTCAAAGCAGGATGCGCCTTTGGTTTTTGATACGCTTGTCCTGAAAAACTTTGAAACCGACGACTATGGAAACGCAAAGCCGAACTTCGTGCTGGCGGGAAAAATCATTGGTGAAAATGACAAAAATGTTTCATTCCTGAGTAAAGACAATAAAAAAAGTGATTATTCATTCAATCAAATAGTGCAGATCTTCCGGCATTCACGGGAAAGCGCCGGCACCGACAGTATCGAACTGTATGCGAGGCCGCTCATCTGTCCCCCCTCCATGATTCTCGTCGACGTACCGCCGGGCAAATCCGGTCGGCCGTTTTTTAAAACGTGTATTGACAAATATGAATATCCGAACCAGGCCGGCACGGTTCCGCAGGTAAACGTTTCGTATCAGGACGCCCAAAACCTCTGCGAAAAACAGGGCAAGCGGCTCTGCACTTCACGGGAATGGCAGTGGGCCTGCAGCGGGATCGAAGGATACGCCTATTCCTACGGCTGGACGTACGATAAACTGGCCTGCAATTCCGACGGCCGCGTCGTAGAACCTTCCGGCAACCGGAACCATTGCACCGGAAAATTCGGCGTCTATGATATGGTTGGCAACGTCTTCGAATGGGTCAAAGGCGCAGATAACAGACCCGCGGCAATGGGCGGGCCGTTGTCGAAATGTCAAACCATCGCGGCCGGCGGCGAGGGTGATGCAAAGCCTCAGACGGGTTTTAGGTGTTGTAAAAGTAATTAATATTTCAGTCTTGAATTGGAGTTACGCTTTATATGAATCTTTCCGATTATCCTCATCGTCGATTTAATCCGCTGCTTGGTGAATGGCTTTTGGTTTCCCCGCACAGGACAAAACGGCCGTGGCAGGGAAAAGTTGAAAAATCTCCTGGCGCTGTTCTTCCGGCCTTCGATCCCGCCTGTTACCTCTGCCCGGGCAACACCCGCGCTGACGGCAGCAAAAACCCGAAATATTCCAGTACGCATGTTTTTGTAAATGATTTTTCCGCTTTGATTCCCACTATTCCTTCAGACAGCATGTCGGAAAAAAACCTGCTCGTGGCCAGAAGCGAACGCGGCTTGTGCAAGGTCATCTGTTTTTCCCCACGGCACAATCTCACGCTCGCCCTTATGGAGCCCAAAGATCTTCGGCAGGTGGTCAGCGTATGGATCGAACAATATAAAGAACTCGGATCGCTTCCCTATATCAATCATGTGCAGATATTTGAAAACCGCGGCGACGTCATGGGCTGCTCCAACCAGCATCCCCACGGCCAGATCTGGGCCAATGAGACCGTGCCAGTTCTCCCCGCAACCGAAGGTTTTAAACAGAAGGAATACCTTGAAAAAAACAAGACTTGCCTTCTCTGCGACTATGTAAATCTGGAAAAGAACATGCAAGCCAGGATCGTGCTTGAAAACAACGCTTTTGTCGCGCTCGTGCCGTTCTGGGCCATCTGGCCGTTCGAAACAATGATCATCCCCAAAACACACATGACCGATATCGGAACGCTTTCCGAACCGCACAAGCTCCAATTAGCTGAAATCATGCACAACATCGGGATACGGTATGATAATCTTTTTGAAACCAGTTTCCCGTATTCAATGGGAATCCATCAAAAACCCACCGATGACCAACCGCACGATGAATGGCATTTTCACATCCACTATTACCCGCCGCTTTTACGCTCCGCTACCATTAAGAAATTCATGGTGGGATACGAAATGCTGGCTATGCCGCAACGGGACATTACCGCAGAGGAAAGCGCGCACAGGCTTCGGGCATGCCCGGCTGTCCATTATTCGAAACAATGATTGTAAGAAAAAAAGGATTATTCCGCAGCTATGGCCGCTTCTGCCGGGCTTTTGGGTTGTTCCTGCTTAAAAGAATCAACGGTTCTTGAGGTAACGGAAGGCGAATACGAGGTGAGCATACTCAGGCATTTTTTCGGGCATGCGTCCACGCAGGCGGCGCAGGAGATGCAGCGCAGGCGGTCGATTTCCCATATTTTTTCCTGCCTTTTTACAAGGATCGCTTCGGTAGGGCATTTTTTCTGGCAGAGCGTGCAAAACGTGCATTTTTGAATGTCTATTTCAATGCTTCCGCGGGTATTGGCATAGGGCTCACGTTTGACAAATGGGTATAAGCGCGTGGCGGGCTTTTGCAATGCCCATCCAGTGACCATTTTAAAAATTCCCAATGAACCCATTTTTTACCTCTCTGTGCAACTGATACAAGGATCGATGGTAAGGACGATGTTGGGCACGTCGGCCAGTTGGCAGCCTTTAAGGGCAACGACCAGCGGCGCGATATTGGCAAACGTCGGCGTTCGGACCCGAAACCGTTGCAGGAACTTGGTGCCGCTTCCCTTAAGATAATAAACGACCTCGCCGCGGGGCTGTTCCAACCGCATGAAGGTTTCGCTTCCGGCAGGTGGGTTGCCGACAACTTTAACGTCTATTTCCGTTTCGGGTATTTTACCGATCGACTGATAAATCAGATCGAAAGATTGATAGATTTCCCGGGCCCTGACCATGCAGCGCGCAAAACAATCGCCCGAGGTTTCGACGATCGGCTCAAAAGAAAGCTCGTCATAAACGGCATAGCCGCGTTTTCTGGTGTCAGACACATTGCCGCTACCCCGCAAAGTCGGGCCAACGGCCCCTAATGCATAAGCATCGTCTTTTGAAAGTAAACCTATGCCCGAAAGCCTGCGTTTTACTGATCCGTCTTTTTCAAAGACATTGGTGATTTCACGGCTCATGTTCTCTATTTTTTTAAGCTCAATGGTTATGCTCTTGAGCTTTTCATTTTCGATGTTTCTCCGCACGCCACCGATCTTGCAGGACCCGAAAATCACACGTCCGCCCGTGGTTTCTTCAATAATGTCAAGCAGCGCTTCGCGGACGCGCCACGAATGCATGAACAGGCTTTCGAAACCGAAGGCGTCCGCCGCAAGGCCCAGCCATAACAGATGGCTGTGGATACGCGACATTTCACCCCAAATGACCCGCAAAAATTTTGCCCGCTTAGGCACCGCAATATTCATCAAGTCTTCAACTGCCTGACAATATCCCTGGCCGTGAATAAAACTGCAGATGCCGCAAATGCGTTCCGCGACATAGGTCATTTCCTGGAAATCTTTCGTTTCCGCCAGTTTTTCCAATCCGCGATGGACAAACCCTATCGACGGAACGGCCTCTACCACGGTTTCATCTTCCATGACAAGGTCAAGATGGATGGGTTCTGGAAGAACGGGGTGCTGTGGACCAAAAGGTATTACGGTTCGTTGTGCCATGATGATTTACTGCGCTTCTTGTTTTTTGGGGCCAATGTTAAAGGGCGTTTTGATTGCGGTCATGTAGAAATTTCCGTTAAAATTCAATTTCATTCCGGGGACCGTTAGCCCGAAAAGGTCCTGCAACTCATTCTCATAGCCAAAGGCGCATAAATAGACATCTGTTATGCTGGGAATGACCGGGTCGGCTTTGGAAACCATCACCCGCACGTTCGTCAGCGCCAAATCTTTATCGAAACTGTAGGTGATTTCAAATTCTTCGGCGAGCGTGCACGCGATCTGGACGAGCCGGTTTCCGTTAGCCTGGAGTTCCTTTACTTTTGCCAATAGTTCTGACTTATCAATTTTTATAAGGGTTTCTGCCATTGTAAAAATTAAACACTTTCCACTATTTGTTCGTGTTTGAGCGCCATGGCCTTTTGTTCGAGAACACCAAGCGCCTTGACGACCCCATCAATGATCGATTCGGGCCTGGCCGCGCAACCGGGAACATACACGTCGACGGGAATAAGCTTGTCGATGCCGCCCTGCACGTTGTAACACGTGCGGAAAATACCCCCGCTCGTGGCGCAAATCCCTATGGCCACGACGACTTTCGGGTCGGCCATCTGATCGTACAGGTTTTTTATGACGCTGCGGTTTTGTTCATTAACGGAACCGGTGACTAAAAAAATGTCGGCGTGCTTTGCATTTCCGGTGTTGATTATGCCGAAGCGTTCGATGTCGTACAATGGTGTAAGGCAAGCCAGCACTTCAATATCGCACCCGTTGCAACTGGATGCGTCGTAGTGAAAAATCCAGGGCGACTTTTTAAAATATGACATCGTAGGCCTCAAGCTATTTCAATAATAGTGTTATTGCTATCAAATTGGTCACTGCCAGCCCGGCGGTCACGACCCATGACGACACAACGGTGAATTGCCAGGTGAGCCGAGCGTACATATTATCGATCAGGACTTCCAGTATATATACAAGAATCGTCGCAGCGATGCCTATGATCGGGCTGGACGCAAAAAACAAATACACGAAACCCATGAGCATGATGTTTTCATACCAATGGGCGACCTCGATCATCGCAAGAGTTGACCCTGAAAATTCCGTGGTCAGGCCCTTGACCAGTTCCTGATGGGCATGATGGGACGTGGAGAGATCGAACGGCGATTTACGGAGCTTAATGGTAAGAATGAAAAGAACGCTGATAAAAATCCCCGGCAATACGGCAATAAGCGGATGCGAATATGAAACAATCGCGCTCACGTGAAAACTCTTGGTCACCCAGTACATTCCCAGCGCAGCTATCAAAAGCGCCGGTTCATAGGCCATCATCTGGAGCAGTTCACGTTCCGCGCCGATCGTGCTATAGGGGGAATGTGACGAATAAGCGCCAAGCACAAGAAAAATGCCCGCAACGGTCAAGGCGAAAATGGTGAGTAACAAGTCGCCGCCCACGAAAAAAAGCGCACCGGTCAATACGATAAAAATAAGAAAGCACGCCACGTAAAATGTCTGGTAATTGTTGACCACGACCGTGCGCTTGTCAATGAGCTTAAGCACGTCGAAGAACGGCTGTAATAGCGGCGGGCCCTTCCGGCTTTGCATCCTCGCCGTAAGGATCCGGTCGAACCCCGATAGAAGGCCGCCGAGCACGCCACCGCCGATAACATACGCCAGGACAAAAGCGATTTTCGTCATATGATCACCACCACGAACATGCCGAGTATAAGCGCGCCCCCAAGTATCACACTTGCCTTCGACAATTTTGCCTCTCCAAAAGCAGCGCTCAGATAATAGTTACGGGTCGCAACGTCTTTGACGACTCCCATAGCCCCTAAAAACGAGGCGCTTCCCGAAACATTTGCCCCCGCTAAATAGGTGAAAACTTGTTTCTGTTTTCGCGGGTAAAAAACAAAACCCAGCGGCACTAAAATAATAAGGCCGAGCATTATCGTCATGATAATGTTGTTCCCTCGCGAAAGCGACATTGTCTGTCCGTAAAGGTTCGAAATATACGGTTCAATAGCAACGGAAGCGATCAGAGGAAAAAGCAAACAGGTAAGAACCGTAGGGATCGCAAGAGACGTCAAGGCCGTGGCTTCGTTCGTATCAACCGGGGATTCCATGGTAACCGCATTCGAAGACACGCTCAGGATCTTTCCCATCCATTTCGACCAGAAAAAAAGCGTCGGCGCGCTTCCATACGCAAGAAGCACGGCAAGGATCGGACTCGCGTCCATGAGCGCCTTCAAACAGGCCCATTTACTTATAAGCATCCCAAACGGCGCAAGGAACATGCCCGCTATGCCGATGAGCATGACGATGCCGAGGAACGGCTTTAACACGATAAGGCCTTCCATGTCTTCGATGTCCCGGCTACCGATTTTATGTTCCACGGTCCCAACGGTAAGGAACAGGAGCCCTTTTGCGAGCGCATGAAAAACAACCAACAGGAGCGCGGCCCAGATCGCTTCATACGTTCCCACTCCCGCGCAAGTGACGATAAGCCCTAAATTGGCGATCGTCGAATAGGCCAGGACGCGTTTCGCGTTGCTCTGTGAAACGGCCAGGAGCGACGCCATTAAAAAGGTCACGCCGCCGACCCCGGCCAAAAGCAGGCCGGCGGTGGTATGCTGGAGAATGGGCGCCATTTTTATTATAATGAAAACGCCGGCCTTTACCATGGTGCTTGAATGTAATAACGCGGACACCGGCGTCGGAGCGACCATCGCGCCGAGGAGCCATGAGGAAAACGGCAGTTGGGCCGATTTCGCCAATCCGGCAAAACAAATGAGGCAGGCGGGAATAAGCGCCAGCGCCGAACCCGCGTGAATAAGCTTGTCGAGTTCAATGGTCGGGCTTTTGGTGAAAAACGTCAGATAGACAAGTGCGATTGAAAAGCCAAGCCCGCCGATGAGGTTCATGCCGAGCGCCAAATAGGAATTGCGCTTCGCTTCTTCGGTCTTCGAATAGCCGATCATCCAGAACGAGCACAGGGTCGTGACTTCCCAGAAGAAAAACAGCCATACAAGATTATTGCACAAAACCACGCCGAACATTGCCGAAAGAAACAGAAAGAATATGAAGAAAAACCCGCGGCTGTTATCTTTCATTTCTTTATGATGTTCGTGATATTCCTTCATGTATCCGAGGGAGTAGATGCAGATGATCGTCCCGATAATCCCGATGATAAGCGCCATGATTATCGAAAGATTGTCAACGTAAAAAGCGTTCTCGACCTTGGGCAGTTTGCCGCTTAATTCAAGGAATATCCCGATTCCTGCCTGTAAAATTATAAGCACGGGAATGTACGACTCTTTTTTATTGATCCCCCTGCAGCGCCAGAGCAAATACAGCGAGAGAATTATCTCCCCGGCAAAAAACAATTTTTCAAGAACTGGCGAATCGATTGAAAAAAATTCCGGAGAGGTCCCTAAATGCGCGGTCGCAAGAGAAAGTGAAACAAAAATGAGCGCCAGTGAACTGACCCACACGATTAAATTCCGGACGGTTTGGTTTGATATAAAAGCTAAAAGCAGTGCGGGAGCAAGAGGAAACAGGAGAAGAAAGGAAATCTGGTTCATCAAAAAGCCTCTTTAGTAAGTATGGCCGATGATTATTGTGCAAAAGCAAAGTTGATTAAAATAATATTCCGCACCCGTACGAGCAAATTGATGGTCATTAGCGGGGTCTTTTCTGAATAATTAAAATTGTTTTTGCGCCCGTTTAATTTTCAGGAATTGACAGAAATCCTCGACGCCTTGCCCTGTTTTCGCGGCAATTAAAAAAATGTTACACTGATCGTTCAGGCTTTTACACTCTTTTTTAACCTTTTCCACGTCAAAATCAAGGAATCCGGCAATGTCCATTTTGTTAATAAGCACTATAGAGGCCCGTGAAAAAATCGAAGGATATTTTAAGACTTTGTCGTCTCCTTCGGGAGCGGAAAGAATGGCAACCTTAAAGGCCTCTCCGAGATCGTATGCGGCCGGGCACACCAGGTTTCCCACGTTTTCTATAATGCAAATTTTAACCTCAGCGAAGTCGAGTTTTTCCAAGGCATGCCCCACGCTATGGGCGTCAAGATGGCAGGCGCCGTTTGTCTCTATCTGATACGCTGGACTTCCGCAGGCCTCGATGCGCTGGGCGTCGCGCCTTGTCTGAATGTCGCCAACGATAACGGCCATGGACTTGCCGAGCAGCGTGGCCATTTGTTCGAGGAGGGTTGTTTTTCCGCTTCCCGGCGAGCTGATTAAATTTACAGCCAACACGTTTCGTTCGTGGAAAAATTTACGGTTGCGCATCGCATAATCATCATTTTTTTTCAAAGCCGAAAGGCCTATTTCAAGTGTTGTTGTATGGGAATGGGAATTATCTTGTTGTGCATGATGGTGATCGTGGTCATTGTTATGATGGTGGTGTTCATGATGATCGTGATGGTGTTTAGGGGATTCGACGGCCTTTTCCGGTTTATTGTATAAATCGCTGCATCCGCATTCTTCACACATTATTCCGTCTCCATTTCTATGGAATCAATAACGCATTCATATCCCGAAGAAACCGTACGTTCAAAATTTCCGCATTGCGGGCAACTCGAATAGAAACTTCTCACTTCATAGGTGTTTTTGCACTGTGCGCAAACAGCAGAGGCCTTGGTTTTTTTTATTTCAAGCACTGGAGTGCCGAATCCTTTTTCTTTAGCTATTTCGGTAAACCAGAATTCTAGCGACTCCGCGGAAACCCCAGCCAATGGGCCTATTGAAAGATTTATCTTGGTCAGGATTTTTTTCCCGCCCAGGCATTGTTCTATTGCGCTTAATATTCCTTCTGCTATTGAAAGTTCGTGCATATAATATTAAAAATACATCATGAACAAAACCACAGATTAACGCAGATTACAAGATTACGCAGATTAAAATGCAAAAAATAATCATCAAAATCCATTGCTCCGCATCAATCTTTATTTCTGAAGAAATAAAAATGGCAGAAGCTTTACTCCTGCCATTTTTTTACTGATATATAATCCGCGTTTACTTAATCAATGGAACAATCAGCAGCGCCACGATATTTACAACCTTGATCATCGGGTTGATGGCAGGTCCTGCCGTGTCTTTGTAGGGGTCGCCGACGGTGTCGCCGGTGACTGCCGCCTTATGGGCGCTGGAGCCTTTGCCGCCGAATGCGCCGTTTTCAATGTATTTCTTGGCATTGTCCCATGCGCCGCCGCCGCTTGTCATTGCAATTGCCTGGAACAATCCCGTAATGATCGCGCCGATAAGCACGCCGCCAAGCGCCTCTTTACCAAGAATCAATCCAACAAGAATAGGTGTTGCAACGGGAATAAGCGCCGGAAGCATCATCTGCTTGATCGCGCCTTTTGTTACTATGTCAACGCATTTGCCGTATTCGGGTTTTGCCGTTCCTGCCATGATCCCGGGAATGGCTTTAAACTGTCTGCGGACTTCTTCGACAATAGTCCCTGCGGCTTTGCCAACAGCTTCCATGAGAAGCGAACCGAAATAAAACGGCAGGAGACCGCCGATAAACAGCCCGATCAATACCATCGGGTTGGAAAGATCGAAGGATACCGCGCCGCCGAACGAACGTGAAAATTCGGCAAAAAGAACAAGCGCCGCAAGCGCGGCTGAACCGATTGCATATCCTTTTGTCACCGCTTTCGTGGTGTTTCCCACTGCGTCAAGCGGGTCGGTGATTGCTCTAACTTTCTCGTCGAGCCCGGCCATTTCGGCGATGCCGCCTGCATTGTCGGTAATCGGGCCGTAGCTGTCGATGGCGACAACGATCCCGGTCATGGAAAGCATGGCAACGGCCGAAAGCGCGATGGCGAACAAACCTGCTAAAACAGGATTGGCAAAATGATTTGCCGTCGCGCTATGGATTCCAAGAAAGTATGCCCCGCCGATCGCCGCGCAGATAGTAAGAACCGGCAATGCGGTCGATTTCATACTCACCGCAAGACCGGCAATGATATTGGTCGCGTGCCCGGTCTGCGAGGCCGAGGCGATATGCTTGACGGGGTTAAAACTTGTCGAGGTAAAATATTCGGTGATCATGACGATAAGTCCGGTAAGCGCAAGCCCGATGATTGCCATGCAAAATACGGCCTTGGCCGAAAATATCACTTCGGTGTTGGGCAGTTTGCTCAGGAAAACCTTCGACGCGAAATAAAAGGCTATTGCCGCAAGAACGCCCGAAACGGCAAGTCCTTTATAAAGCGCCCCCATGATGTATTGTTTCTTTCCCATTTTCACGAAGTACGTCCCGATAATGGAAGCTACAATGGAAATTCCGCCGATAAGAAGCGGAAATTCAACCCAGTGGCTTTGGGCGCTGAAAACCGTTTTTGCCAAAAGCATTGCCGCGACAATGGTCACGGTATAGGTTTCATAAAGGTCCGCCGCCATTCCGGCGCAGTCACCGACATTATCGCCGACATTGTCCGCGATTACCGCGGGGTTGCGTGGATCATCTTCGGGAATGCCCGCTTCCACTTTCCCGACAAGGTCCGCGCCGACATCCGCCGCCTTCGTGTAAATACCGCCCGCGATACGGGCAAAAACGCTCATCAGCGAGCAGCCGAACCCTAATCCAACGAGTGCGTGAAATGTTGATTCAGGCGCAACGGCCTTAGTCAATGTATAAAAACCGGCAACGCCAATAAGCCCTAATCCAACAACCATGAGCCCCGTCACCGACCCGCCTTTAAATGCTAAAGTAAGCGCCTTTTGCAAACCGCTTTTGGCCGCTTCAGCGGTGCGCACGTTAGATCGTACCGTTACCATCATGCCAATGTAACCCGCAAGCGCGGAGCCAACGGTACCGATAATGAATCCGATGGCCGTCCAAATCCCAAGAAAATAGAGAAGGACAAACATGACGACTGCCACTATTGCCACTGTTTTATATTCACGGTTTAAAAATGCGGACGCCCCTTCTTTAACCGCGTCGGAAATTTCCCGCATTTTGTCCGTTCCGCTGCTTTGTTTATTGATCCACAGCGCCGTGACAATTGCGTACAACACGCCAAGCCCTCCCGCAGCCAACGCAAACATGACGATTTTACTCATACACCACTCCTCTTTTTGAAAAAGTTATTATGTTATGGGTGATTATCAAATAATCGAAAGGTATTAATTATAAAATGAATAAAGGTTAAACACAAGGTTTTTTAAATTTCTTCCATTATCCTCAGCGGCATGATAAGGAACGTATCTTCCGACTTTTTATCTTCTTCTTTGTCGTAATGAGGAAATATCAGACAAGCGCTGATTTGCGTGTTCATTTCCATCCTTATCTTTGGCTGTTTAATGATGTTCATTATTTCAATCAGATACAGCGCATTAAAACCAATCGTATGTTGTTCCCCGGAATATGAAGCAGGTATCGTTTCATGCGCTTCCCCGCCGATGTCCCGGTTGAAAACTGAAATTTCAACTTCTTCGTCCTTTAACAGGCATTTAACAAGGTGCGTTTTTTGGTTTGATAATACGGATACGCGTTTGACGGCCTCAAAAAGCGGTCCTTTTTCGACAATGGCTTTCTTCGGATTGTTTTTCGGAATGGCTTTATCATAATCCGGATATGGGCCCTCAATGAGTTTTGAACATATTTTTAAATTTTCATTACTGAATAAAACGTATTTTTCACCTTTTGATACAGAGATAGTACTTTTTACATCCGTAGATTCTAAGACGCGGATAAGGTGAAGAAGTGTTTTCGGAGCAACGATCATTGATATTTTTTCTTTAACGTTGTAATTTCCAGAAATAAAAGAGCTCCCTAATCGATGACCATCAGTCGCCACCATCCCCGTATTCTGGTTTTCAACATTCCAAAAAATACCGCACAGGCACGTTCTTGATTCATCTTTAGACACGGCAAAACTGCTTTTTACAATCATTTCTTTTAAAGAAAACACATCTATTTCAAAAGACGTATCGTTTTCAACAGCAGGAAATTCCGGAAAGTCATTGGTGTTTGTGCCGGCTATTTTACAAGAAAAGCCTTTTTTGCTTTCAATAATAAGAACATTTTCATCAATATCAAGAAAAATATCGCCTTCCGGAAGCTCTCTGACTATTTCAAAAATTTTTTTTGCATTAACCGTTATTTCCTTGTGTTCATTTAAGGACGTCTTTTTCGACACGACGATCGAATGGTCCAGGTCCGTTGCGGATATTTCCAATGAGTCTTCTAAAAAAGAAATTTTTAAATTTGATAAAATCTGTAATGAACTTTTTAAAGGAACAATTGGATAAGCTTTTTGAATTAATTCATATAAATCCGATTTAAGTATTTTGCATTCCATAAAAAAACCCTTCTGGTTAAATATATGATTTCGGCAAAAAAATTATTACTAACAGATAACGATCCTTATAAAGACATTATTATATAAAAGTAATATTTATATGAGGTATGTTAATAAGTAATACTAATTTTATAAAGTATTATAAAATAAAGAGATAACTACAATACATAAATGTTATGTATACTTTTATTATAATTAAAAACTATGAATAATCAAATAAATACAGTTTATCCACAAAATAGAAACATAGAATAACATTAATAATTAACATTCATGAAAAATTTCTGTTTTATAGATGGCATATAATAAAATATATAAAGTGCATGCTAAATGTTTTTTAAAATAGATGTAATATGTTCAATATCTAATGAAACGGAGGAATCGGATAACTTGAGCTTTTCTATTGTTTGTATAGCATGTATTACCGTACTATGGTCACGGCCTCCAAAATGAAGTCCAATGGATTTTAAAGAATAATTTGTAAATAATTTTACCATATACATCGCACATTGACGGCAGAAAGCGACTTCTTTCCTCCTGTTTTTTTCCCGGATATTATTAACGGGAACTTTATAGTATTCAGCGACGGTATTGATTATTTCCTCAATGGACATCTTTGGGCTTTTCTTTTTATTTTTCTCTACAATAATATTTTTTACCAAATCAATAGTTATGTCCTGTTTCGTGATTGATGCAAAAGCCAGCAGACGAATAATAATGCCTTCGAGCTCCCTAATATTTGAGGTAAAATTCTCGGCAATGAAAGCCAATATATTTTCCGCAATATTAAGATTTCCTTCCTCCGCCTTTTTCTTTAGGATTGCAATGCGGGTTTCAAGATTCGGAGGTTGAATATCAACGCACAGTCCCCATTGAAAGCGGGAAACCAAACGGTCCTGGAGACCCATGAGTTGTGCAGGCGGTACGTCGGTCGTCAGTACGATCTGCCGTTCCTTTTGATACAAAGCATTAAAAATATAAAAAAACTCTTCCTGGGTGCTTTCTTTACCGGATAGAAAATGGACATCATCAATAAGAAGAAGCCGGGCGATTTTAAAAGAATCCGAAAAGTGCTTGGTATTGTTATTTTTTATGGCATCGATAAAATTCAGGTAAAATTCTTCCGATGAGGTATACACAACATTGCAATCGGGAGAATTTACAGAAAGATAATTTCCTATTGCATGGAGCAGGTGTGTTTTTCCCAGACCGGCGCCGGCGTAAATCAGGAGAGGGTTGAATTTTGTTTTTCCGGGCGCCTTGGTCACCGCGAAGGCCGCGCTCTTTGCAAACTCGTTTCCCGGACCAACTACAAAAGAGTCAAAAGTAAAATTGCGGTTAAAAACAAAAGGGTGAACGGGACTGGCTTGGGAAGGCACATCCATTGCCCTGTTATTTTCAAACAGGAACGTTCGTTTGGAGTCTTCGTCTTCGGCCACAACAAACTCGACGGTGTTTATTTTAGGAACATGCTTTTTTGTCAACGAAAAAATGAGTTTCTTATAATGCTGTTCCACAAAATCGCACACAACACTGTTCGGAGCACAGACAACTAAACGCATGTGGTCGCTCTGATCTTTAACGACCAGCGGTCTGAACCACGTGTCTAAAACGTTTTTTGGGACCTTGGCGGAAACGTCCGAAAGGATATACTGCCAGAGCGCTTTATGCATATGAAAAAACTACAATAAAGGGTCCGGGAAAATCAAATTATTAAAAAAAAATAGTGAATGAACATGAAATGCGTTGACAGGTTACAGTGGATTAAACCATTTTTTAATCACAGAAAGGTAAAAACCACATGAAAAGAACATTTCAGCCGTCAAAAAGAAAAAGAATCAACACCCATGGTTTCCGCAAAAG
>Ga0182011_10003072_pt1 | contig 13808 bp, 14 predicted proteins | sample 711E1DmetaG_FD_120481 | JGI IMG/M metagenome (GOLD analysis project Ga0182011, IMG submission 120481) | Permafrost microbial communities from Stordalen Mire, Sweden - 711E1D metaG | ecosystem: Environmental > Terrestrial > Soil > Wetlands > Permafrost | place: Sweden: Stordalen | collected... | reverse complement strand
CGTTATCCTTATTTTGTCTCTTAACCATTTGGGTTACCTCCTGTAATAAAAGATTTTTGGTCGAATCCTTTATTTACAGGGTAACCCTTATGGGTTAGCTTTTCTCAGTGCAAGATTCAGGTAATAATTTCCAAAATTAACATCCACTCTATTGATAAATGCTGCTTCCTCCCGAAACCGCTAAAAAAACCTCTCGCAAAAATATCCCAAGGCATACGATAATAGCAAACATTGCAAGAACGAAAAGAATGGCTATCTCCTTTGACAAGTCGACCGTCGACAGTGCACCGATGAATGCGCTCGCCACTACTAGGCATATCAATAATGCACCCAAGACAGCGGAGAAGATTGAGAAGTAAATTAACTTGCCTCGGTGTCTTTGCCGCTGAAGCTCTGCCTTTATCGTCTCCGCATTTTTGCCGGAAAGATTCAGCAATCGGTCCTGAAGGACGCGTCTGCGATCGACAATGCGACCTAGCCGGTTATTCAGAGCTGTAATAAGAGTCGCAATAGCGGTGAGAAGGAAAACTGGCGCTACTGCGAGTTGAATGACATGTGAAATATCTGTTAAATGAGGTTCCATATTATCTTTGTCCATCCTGATAGGCAATGTATTGTGAGAGTATAACAATAATCTCATACATGTCGGCGCCACTTAGAGTTTTTTAGATTCTTCTGAAATTACAGACCCGATATGGCATTCAGACGCTCTTATTATAGTGTGATATGACATGCGTGTCCACATAACGAATTCTTAAGCTGCTGGCATTAAATTGCAGAAATCAAGCTTGTCAGCCGCATGATTTAAGAGCGAGAATCGGGGCAACATGACCTTCGTGCCTTGACCCCTTATATAAATAATGTCGTGCGCGGTGCCATATGATATACTTTTTACAGCAAATACAAGTTAGGTTTATAGTCAAGTACACTGGAGAACAGAAGTAGAATGGACATCAAAGATACTTACAAAAACATATTCGCTGATATTAAAAAAAAGAAATATTTTCTTGTCTTTACAATATTCATATTTTCCTTAGCTGCTGCATTGAGTGTCTTTAATCCTCCAGAGTTGAGAGGGATACTGTTAGAAATGGTCAATGCCATTCGAATGCTGTCCCAAGACCTTCAAAACAGATCACTGTTGTACGTAATTGCCAAGATATTCACTCATAATGCCATTGCCTCATTTATTGCACTGCTCTCCGGAGCACTCTTATCGTTGATTCCGCTATCTATGGTTATCGCGAATGGTTACGTTATAGGGTCGGTAGTCATCCCGCGTCTTTCCAAAATAGGGCTCTTAATTCCTCACGGAGTCTTCGAATTGCCCGCGTTTGTCTTAGTTTGTTCATATGGAATATGGCTTGGACTCTGGCCATTTAAAAGAGGTAGGATTGAGAATCTAAAACTTAGACTCAAGCAATGCATAATAATCTATGTTTGGATCGTGGTGCCTCTGCTAATTATTGCAGCCACTATCGAAGGCACTCTATTTAAGTATATGCCGGGGCATTAGCGACACTGCCCAACAAGGCGGACGCAGGCGCGGCTGGGTTTATTAGTAATCTCCAGTGTTTTAGTCTTGCTGTCGCTGAAGGTTTGCGGTTGATGTCTGCTGAAAGCACGCGATGTAATATTCTTGATGTCTACTTAAAGTCATTTTCAGGGCGACATGGCTAATTATGCAAGCTTTCTTCTGGAAATCACGATGAGAGGCAGGAATTGTTTTGTGCCTTGCCTTCAATGTCATATCCTTCATGTCGTTAGTGTTCATCAAACCTAGTTGTTCCATTCAAAATGAATAAACTCATCGTAAATATCACAAAGATCAGAAATCATTGTACGACAAGATTTCAAGGGTAAATTATGAATTGCTTCATGGACTGGCTTCGTATGATTTTTCGTGAGTTTATCTTTCAGTTTTATCAATTTCTTTCTGTTGTGTTCATGCGGGATAGATTCTGGCTCAAGGTAAACAATGTGATAAAGATATGCTTTTTCAAGTCTCTTTTTTATATCTTCGGAATTGGAAGCCAAAGAACAAATTGCTTTCCACAATTCTTCTTCAAATTTCCAATTTCGTTTTAGCGTCTTATACGTTTTAATTTTACTCATCGCAGTTCTATTATGTTCCTAGTCCTTTGAAATATATTTGTCAGTCATAGCTCAAGACTCTTTGTTAAAGATCTTTATAATAATAGGCTTGGTTTTCTTAGCTTCCCACCAAAAACCGCCTGAAGTAAGAGCAATACCGAATACAAGCATACCCAGTGGGACCTGTAGTGCCGGCAGCGGGGCCATTTTCCAGCTGAGTGCAGCCGCTAGGAATGTGACCACCCCGATGATTACCCCACTAAGCCAGACAAGCATAAAGATCCCAACAAACCGATGGAGCCTCATCGTCACCGATATCATTTTCCCTGATGCAGTTGGAGTAATCACACCCTCTATAATCGGCAGAAACGAGTTCCTGTACTTGATTATCCTCATAATCTTAAATCCATCCGCTGAAAATTCACCTTGGAATATTTTACTGCTTGCTGTCGGCCAACGAAACCACTTTGGCGGCTCTACCACAGCGTCAAGAGCTGAATGTATCTGTTCAGAAGACATTGTTGTAGCAATTTCAAACGTGTCTTTAGAGTAAATATTTATCATGACCCATGCCCATTGATTCAGTTCGGCTGCTCAGCAGATTATAGCAAATCGCAACTGGGAATGCTGGGAGATTGCTAAAGTATAAATTATTGTGAGACAGTTACTGTAAAGCAATAAAGTCGTGTTTCATCGCAAATGGCATTGCGAATTCCTACTTATAATTATTGCCCCGAAGACACAGCTCATCGTTCAAGCTTTCTTCCGTTAATCGAGAGTGCCGCCCATCGCAGAGGCCAGTGCCGACGTATTAAAGAGCATGAGGATAAAGGCAGACATTAAGAGGTATTTTATTTTTATTGACTCCTTTGTCTTGTTTGCCATCACGATATTGCACCATCGTGAGATGTTAGTGTCGATTACGAAAATCACTCCGTTTCAAATGAGTCACGATTCTATCTGCTGAACGATTCTGTCGAGAGCACGTCGACAATTGGGCCTTACGAATGGGAATATTTCTACTGTGCGCGCAACATAAGCCCCGAGATGATAGTAAATCCAAATTGATAATCTTCCGGCGGGGGACTTCGAAAGTATCTCATCCCTGAAAGCCCTTAAGAATCGAACTTCTACCATATCCTCGTCGCCATAGGTAACAGTCGCCACGAAACATCCGGAACGGTGCAGGACGCTTTTACATTGGGGGCATTTCCATGTTTCACGCTTCCCTACGGAGCAGGATCCACCTCCTACGCTTGTGACAACAGGAGTGACATGCGTCTTGCAGGAAGGGCAGAAGGTGCCAGACTCCTTATTACCTGCTTCATTCACCATTGGGTTCCCACAATTAGGGCATGCCGCAGCGTTACTGCTAATTTCCTTGTCGCATTCAGGACATTTTATGAGCGCCATGACGATCCCCCTGTTTTAGTCTGCACCGTAATACATCTAAGAGGGCAATAACGATCGAGAGAAATGCTGGAAGGTTCCCTCTTAGACAAGCATACACCCTTGTAGTCTGCTTTTCAATCACATTATGCATAGTGACTGCTACTTAAAGTCATTCCGCAGAGACATGGGTTATTACTCAATATTACCTTCGGCAATCATCGTCTGCTGGATAAATTCGGATGAAATCATCCCTTTCCAAGTTTCTTAAGTATTTTCCACATGAGCATCGGAAGAGTATTGAAGTCGTTTGGCATATCTGTTATCAATGTTTCAATTGCATCTGTCTTCTTAAATGCGAACTGTGATCCGTCAAGAAAACTATTAAACAGCCCTTGAAATAAACGAACCGCGAGGTACGTAATTGCCACGATATAGTTGAATGAATATTGAAGGTCTTTTTCGTCATAACTAAAACCGAGATCAAGTAACACGCCATTTTGCTGACCCTTGACCATATCTTTTAGAACAGAATACTTATGACTATGAACAGGCAAGCTCAAAGACTCATAAAAGGGATCTTTATCAACAACCTTTAATTCGTCTCGAAGAAAGTTAGTTGGCTTGAAGTCCGGGGTTCCTTTCGCAGCTTTAATTGTAGAAAATTGATGTGCAGGCGATAGTTCTATGAAGCAGACGCGCAACAATGTCTCATAAGCTATGCGACATGTCGCCAAGGCTTCATAATAATCACCACTCATTGTTTGTTGAAAAGCTGAAAATAAAGTCTTAGGGACTTTAGACAAGAATACTACCTGTAATGTGTTGTGCTCCTTCCAATTCTCCTTTCTCACCAAATTGAGTCCATCAATTGCTTTTGCCAATGATTCAAAAGTATCTTCGAAGACCTTAACATAAACTGGGAGGTGCTCCAATGCCTTTGTTTGATGTGCATTTCGGAAGGCTATAATATTGAGGCATACCTCCGATGGAGGCTGGCTCATCGCCGCGGCTATGGCTTCTGGCAGTTCATTATTTGAAGAAGTCATCATGCCACATTTTAACAGTATTGAATATCAATTTCATTCACACAAACGCGCACGGTCACTCGAAGCTTGGGTAGTTTCACAGCGATCCTGTGCAGCGCTTCGTTGTGGTTCACATTTTTGCTTTCATTTTGTCGCACAAACTTTCTTTAATAGAAGGCCATCTTTTTCCGCAAAATATTCTTTGCAGTTCATGCCGTCCGCGTTATATTCTCTTATGCCATAACTTGTGTAGTAGTCGGCACGGGTTGGAGAGAGGGGGCCATTTTGATTTAGTTCCTGCCATGAAAAGGGCGATCCTATCAGCATAAAATATGGGACAATATAGAACCATATCGCAGGTACTAATATGACACCTAGTAGTATCCTGAACGGATTAATACGACGTTTCTTCATCTGTCTGTCTTTTTGAAAGTATAACGCGAAATTTCTTTTCTCATCTTCTGCAAATATAGCACATTATTAAAATGCTTCCTACTTATAACCTCGATTTCGCCCGGCACGATATAGATACTATGTTACGACTGGAAATCGTTGTTATTGGAGATGAACCGACGGGCATGCGATCTATCCATGGCTCACTATCTTAAGAATAGAGCCCGCTGCTGTTATGCGCATGCGAATTCCTTCCCCGCCATTAATATATTGTTTGAGCAACTGCACATCCGACTTATTCCCCAACTTGGAAAGTGTATCCAGTGCATGTATTTTAATGTCTTCATCTGATAACTCAGGATAAGATTGCTTTTTTTATGAGATGTTTGCGTATGTGTTCTTTATATTTTATTTCTCCAAGCGTTACAAGTGCTGCCGCCACATCAAGTTGAATCATAGGATTCTTAGAATTTAACTCTTTTTTAAGTGTGCCTATGAAATCACGTTTCTTTAATATCTTTATAATGTTGATAGCTGGCAAAATATCACCCTGTTCGACCAGAGAGACTATTTCATGGTTTGGTATGTTATAGCCAAGGTGTGCTAAAGATTCAAGCACGGCTATCTTCAACAATCTGTTCTTAGTAGAGAGTTTTTCTTTAAGTAGCGGAATTAAACTGCCATCATTCAAAGAACCGGCATTTGTGCTAGCCTCTATGGACCACACAATATTCTCACTGTTCATATAACTCTTTATGCTCTCAAGCGTGTTTTTTTCCCCTAAATTATAAAGAGTCACTGCAGCCGAGAGATGGACTAAATATGCTTGACTCCCTCTATAAACTAATTCTTTCGTTAAGAGTGGAATAGCCGCTTTACCTTGTAATTTGCCAATGGTATTGATGGCCGCTACTTTTACATAAGCCGATTTGTCTTTAGATAATATTTCAGAAATTCTCTTTTCAACAACTGGATCCTTAATTCTAACTTCCCCCCAGTACCAGATGGCATCATTACGGACAGTCTCACTTTCACTAATCATGCCATTCTTCAGAATAGTAATGCACTGCTCTTTTAAATCATTACTTTCTGAGGCAGACACGATATTACTCAAAGAAAATATTAGACATATAAAAATAAATACAGTTAGCGATGTTTTCATATTCTTAGGCATCCCCTTCTCTTCGCAGATTATAGCAAATTGCAGCTATGATTGCTGTAGCATCGAGGACCCCGTGGTGACTCCTACTTATTATCATTCCTGTCAATTTTCTGTCACAGATCAAAGATTATTTCGGAAATCATTGGCAGTAGAAAGTCGTCTTCGTATTGCTTCCGTGCAGTTATCAGCAGATTGCTTGATCTAATTTTCTTTCTATACGGCTAGCATATTCTCACGAAATTTATGACTGAACGGTACCCTAAATGTATTCAAGCTTAGAAGCGGTAATCATCGAAGGTTACTCAAAACTGAACCACGACCCGATGATTAAAAAAAGGCTCTACTGGGAAAGGCGGGTGATTTTCATAAGCCCATTTCCGGATAGAGGTCCAACCCTCCACAGTGGAAGAGTATATCGTTTTTAAAGCGATCCTTGTTCCGATACCCGAAGGCTTTCTTTATCAATGCCTGTATTTTATTATTGATGCCCTCAAGGGCTGCGTTCGTTATCCGATGTCTGAAATAGCTCAATATGTTGGGCAAATGTTTTTTCATCATTCGTGCCACCTTCTTGACTGGGTCTAAACGGCTTCTAATAGCCCAACTATACCAGCCTTCAAAAAAAGCCTGACCTTCCTTTTCAGTCACACACGCCCATAGATTACGAATTGACTCCTTGATTGCCCATGCCCTGGATGTCTTCAGCTTCTTCCCCTTAAGTTCCTCCCAAAGATCGCTGTATCGCGCCGGTACATTCTCCTCTGCATACAGCCATAGCATCCGTGTCTTTGTTAATGTTGTGTCACCACTCTTGGTTAATTCCCTATGTTCTTCTTTTCTTACCGCATTTACGGATTTATTTATATGCTGCATGATGTGAAATCGGTCGAACACCAGCTTCTCCAGCGCCGCTGGAACATTATCAAGCACAGACTGCCGATATGCTGCCGACATATCAATGCTGATTGCCTCTATCCCCAGCAGTTCTTCCCGTTCAAACTTATTCCAATAGCCCTCCAGACTCTCTTTGCCCTTGCCGTCTCCAACATACTCCACCGTCGTCTGCCCTGCTTGCATGCTTGCCACGATCGTCACATAGTTATGTCCTTTCCTATATGATTTCTCATCAATCCCAATGCGGGGACAAACATTTTCCTCTTTTCGAGCAAGTCCCCTCTTTACCGCTCGCTGTTTTATCCCGTCAGCTTCATCCCAGCTAATCCCCAACAATCCACAGGCAGCCGATATCGAGCACTCCCCCAATACTGCTATCGCAAAACGCTCGAAAAGCTTCGTGAAGCGCCCCTGCTTCTCTGCCCATGGAACTTGTACCGTCTGCGATCCATGCTCACTACACTGTACCCGCGGAACCTGGCACACTATTATTGTCTTGAACTGGCAACTGTCAAGATGCCGCCAGCGCCGCTCCGTATACTCATGGATATGCATTCGATTCCGGCATACAGAACAGGCCCACTCCGTATCCCTATATCGTACCTCTATTTCTACCTCCCCTTTCGCCACCTCCAACCGTACTGCCGCCACATACCAAGGGTCCTTCAACCCTAATATCTCTTCATATAAGTGAGTATCATTCATAACTGCATATTACTATATCCAGTCGTTTTTAGCCCCCTTTAGCCGGTACAGCCAAAAAAATAGAAGGCAAGTCCCCGATCGAGTATGTTGTTTCTAGGCAGATTCAACAAACCGAGAGAAGGAGGACTTGCCATGAATAAGTTTAGTAAACTTAATTTTGAGGGTCAACAGATTCATGTCGGGATGGAGTTAATGTCATTCCATCCAACTACCATGACCTAATACCTTTTCTATTTCGATGACAAGTATTGTGTCCAGCTGCTATGTTGCCCGGGGTTCCCGCGAAAAGACGATCTTGCCTCCAACCATCGTAATAAGTGCTTTTGCATCCCGTATCTGCTCTGTCGGTATCGTCAGGAAATCACGGTCCCAGACAACGAGATCAGCAAGTTTCCCCTTTACAAGCGAGCCGAGGTCGCGCTCCTGAAATGCGACATAAGCACCGCCCATGGTCTGCATACGAAGCGCATGTTTTATGCTGATTGATTGATCGGATGCAAAGTGGGTTCCCTCTTTCGTCAGTCTTGCGATTGCCTGCCAGAGCGCATATTGTGGCTGCCAGAGCGGAAACGCCGGGGGATCTGCACCGAAGGCGACAGGTATCTGGTAGTCTTGAAATGAACTGAGCGGAACGAAATCATATTTTATTTTGCTGCCTCAGCGGTCGCCCCACGCATAGATAAACTGCGGATGCGTCGAGATTACGACGCCTGCTTGTTTGATACGGCGCAAAGATGAATTTGACGGAAGCATTGCATGCTCAATTCGATGGCGAGGATCAGGCCGCGGGTGCTCTTTCTGCGCGGCTTCAAAGGCATCGAGCATGGTATCCACTGCAAGATCACCTACGGCATGTACGCTTGTCTGCTGCCAGGCGCAATGAATGGCCTTCACCATCTGCCGCACTTCCGCCGGGGAATGAAGCATAAGAGCGTGCGGATTGCGATACCAGCCGCTAGTCGGTCCCGAACCATCAAATGCGATCTTGAGACCTCCCCATACCCGCTCAAACGATGCAGGATCCGCCCGTTTCATTTCTCCTAATTCAAAGAATGGTGAAGAATGATTGGGTTTGCCGGCAGTAAAAAGCTCCGCAACAGCGTCGTGCGTGTCGGCAAGCGTGGGCAGATATGGCCAGATTTTGAGGCGCACCGCCAATTTTCCTTATGCCGCAAGGTCAAAGTAGAGACGTGACGAGTCGACACTCGACATGCCGGTCACCATGAAAAAGTTGTCGTGGACCGAAGTCACCCCTTCCTGGCTGTAGAGCGCTGCCGCATGGCTGATGACACGCGTTAGCTGCGTAGCATCTGGAGATGGAATGACTTTTCGGACAAGGTAGAGCGCCGGATAGTGAAGGAGAAGCCCGGTCGGTTGCCCGTTCGGACTTTTCTCGACCCGACTTCCCGGCGGGCTTGTCGTGGCCTGGTTGATATCGGCAAGCTTAAGCGCAGCAGAATTGGCAAAACCCCACTGCCCGGTAGTGTGGATGACCAGAACAGGATGCTTTGTTGTGACACCGTCGAGGTCATGTCGGGTCAGGAATCCGAGGTCAGCGCTTTCAACTCCCCAGGCATTTATGAACGTTCCTGCCTCCACTTTTTCAGCGCGTGCAGCAATCAATTCAAGTATCTTCTCTTTTGAAGGAATTCCCTGTAGTTTTACCCAGATGAGTTCCCTGCTTCCGAAGGGCGGCAGGTGTGCGTGGGAGTCGATAAGTCTAGGCGTGACGGATTTCCCCTGCAGATCAATCACGACAGTATCCCGTCCGGCAAAGGATTTTATCTGAGAAGAGGTGCCTACTTCAAGAATTCTGTCTCCGGAAACCGCAATTGCCTCGGCAATTGAATCCGAACCGTTCATGGTTATGATCTTGCCGTTTATCAGTATATGGGTGGCTTCCGGCTGGGCTGCGAAAACAGACAAAGGTCGCAGGAGCGGTGAGGCGCCCAATATGCCCATGAATTTTAAAAATGTTCGCCGCCGTATGATGTGCATGACCGACTCCTTCCACTCGTTCTTATTATAACAGTCTTTACAAAAACCTCCTGAGATTCAGACGCATTGGGGTGGTTGATTCTTTTTTCAAGGATCCCAAATACAAAAAAAGCCGCGCAAACCGAATATGTTGTCCTTCGGCAGCCCAGCTGTCTTCATCTAAAGACCCGTTTGCTTTCAGCCCATCAATCACGTAAGGGTTGGTTTAATCGGGGCATATAAATTTATATCCACAGTATACGCCAAGGTAAACTTATTTTCCAATGATATTTGCTGGATGTCAGGAAAGAATAAAGTGAATTTACGCTTGCGAAGTCAATACCACAAAATATGGTGTGTCAAAATATGGTGATTATTTTCGGCTATCACCAAGTTGCTGGCACTGGTAAATTCACATGACTTTCAGTAGCACCAATTCAGCGGCTCGATATGGCTCCGTCAAAGATTACGACATGTTATTGAGTTGTCAATTTTCTGGCAACAATAGATAGTACATTCGGTAATCATTACACTGCCGAAAAATGAAAAATCGTGATTACTCGGTGGAGTTATCGAGCAGATACTCAAAAAAATGCATCGACTAGACTGGAGATAACTGCACGAAGGCGTTACCAAGGTGGCTTCTTATTGCCGATGATTTTCAAAAGAATCCTTCATTCACGGCAAAAAATTGACACTCTCAATTATAAGTAGTACCATCCAGCGACCGGTTTTCAATGCCACCAAGTAACAAATAGTCCTAGCTACGCCCCCCCGACCATTGACTTCCGAAAATCATTACTACTTCCGACGTCCGTCACTAGCTCAAATGCAGGACCCATTGATTGTTGATAGTTTGCATTTGTTTCAGTAATATACTAAATTCTCTTCTACATATATTACAGACCCTTTACGAAAATGGGATGGTTTATCTCTCATTGATATTACAAGATTGAAAGCGAGTCTATTGTTTGGTATGATTGACCAATATAGAAAAAAAGAAGTTCGCCTATTAATTGTTAGCCCGCTCGTGTAACAGCACAAGTGGGATATGCAAATTCATCATCGAACGCACATGGGAAAACCGTGATTTAGAGGCGACTCCAGATGTTCAACTCTCGTTCGAGGTGACATATGAAAAGTGCAGAGGTTAGTAAAAAAAAATGGTCTTTCGTGGACACGCTTGCTAAAACGTATATGTTAGTGGCAGGCATAAGATACAGCAGCACACTACGAGATTAAGGAGAGAATCATGCAAAATATAAAATTAAATAATGACGTTGAAATACCTATTCTTGGTTTCGGCGTTTTTCAAATAACTGATTCGAGCGAATGTGAAAGAAGCGTAGTTGACGCTATTGAAACTGGTTATAGCCACATTGACACTGCCGCTTCTTACCAAAATGAAGAGGCGGTTGGGAGGGGAATCAAACAAAGCGGCGCTGCAAGAGAAAAATTGTTTATCACTACAAAACTCTGGATTCAGAGAAATGGCTATGAAGGCACAATTAAAGCCTTTGAAAATTCTCTGAAGCGATTGCAAGTAGATTATATTGATTTGTATCTGATTCATCAGCCATTCGGCGATGTGTATGGTGAATGGCGCGCGATGGAAGAACTGTATCAACAAGGCAAAGTCAGAGCAATCGGAGTTTCAAATTTTTCTCCTGACCGAATAATAGACCTGATGATTCATAACCAAATAACGCCTGCGGTAAACCAGATCGAAGTGAATCCTTTTCAACAGCAAATTGACACACAAAAGTTTTTACAAGATAACAGCGTTCAGGTTGAAGCATGGGCACCATTTGCAGAGGGAAAGAATAACATGTTTAAAAACGAATTATTGCTTTCAATCGCTGAAAAGCGCAAAAAAAGCGTTGCCCAAGTAATTCTCCGCTGGCTTGTACAAAGGGGAATCATTGCTCTTTCAAAGTCAACCCGTAAAGAAAGAATGATAGAAAATATCAGTGTGTTTGATTTTGAATTAAGTGCGGAAGACGTGGCGGCTATTACAACTTTAGACACAAAAACAAGTAGTTTCTTTGACCATCGCAACCCAGAAATGGTGAAATGGTTGGGTAACAGGCAACTAAATGTTTAATTAATATTGCATTAGAAGCCATTGCTTTCAAGCAAAAAGTTGGCTAACAAAGCGTGCATTGGACGCTGGAGATTCTCCGGCTTTTTCGAAAATTTTTCTGGCTTCGAGTTTTTCCCGCTCCCAAAGATTGTAGGAGGACGCAATGAAACTGCTCATAGCCACGATTATGTCACTTTCCTTGCTCACTTGGGGGGCTGCCCATGCAAATGAGTCAAACGACGCCTCAGGGGCGGTCGCGTCAAGTAAGGGTTCGCAGACAATCAAAATCTCGCGAAGCGGCTCACAGCCTTCCATCAAAGGATCAGCCCAGTACTTCACGGGTTCCGTTCAAAGGGAACTCTTGTTCGAGGCGAACGATCCATTACGCGCGTCTGGCGCCCACGTTACGTTTGAGCCGGGAGCCCGCACGGCATGGCACACCCACCCGTTCGGTCAGATACTGATCGTGACGGCTGGCTCCGGCTGGATTCAGCAATGGGGCAGTCCAATCGAAGAAATTCGGCAAGGTGATGTTGTCCGGATTCCGCCGGGGGTAAAACACTGGCATGGAGCCACGGCAACGACGAGTTTGACGCACATCGCCATTCAGGAACAGCTCGACGGAAAGACCGCAGACTGGATGGAAAAGGTTAGCGATGAACAGTACCATCGGTAGCTCGGCCATTACCATACACAAACCTGAAAAATATGACGATGATTTACAAGAATAATCTTTACCTTTGCCCCGATATGCGCGATGGAGGTTATAAGTAGTTATCAGTTGCCCGTTCTCGATGTCATCAAGTAACCCTCCGCTCAGGCTACTCTCTCCGGCCGTTTGTTTCCGAACATGATAGGATGTCTGTAACGGTCAGTACGAGAGGGTCAAGGCTGTCAATTCTCATGGTCATCCAGAGCAATTTTTTCCATAAAGACCATGAGAATATTTCTTGAAGCTTGCTCTCTCCTGAACTCACGATACCCATTTTTCACATATAGATGAATATTTTTCTCACTTATATAACCTGTGAATAATTCGAATCTCCTAGCACCACTAAAGTGACTTTCTATCGCCTTCAATAATTTCGTGCCTATACCTTGATTTTGAAGATTCGGATGGACAATGAGTCTCCCCACTAAGCAAGTAGCTTGATTCATATAAGCCCTCACGGAACCTGCTATCCTCCCGTTAATTATCGCCTTAAGGAATAAGTAGCTTCCAAAATCTGCCTCGATTCCATCTATTGTCTGAGTGAGAGGAGGAATCGAATGGTCATCGTACAATTCAGCTTCGCTTTGATATGCCAGCTTTTGAAGAGCAAGAATCTCCCTGAGGTCATCTTTATTTGCCGTCTCTATTATCATTTGTACTCAACAGATTATAGCAAATCTTCAGGGTGTTGGTTTTAAGTAGCAGTCTCCAGGTTGAAACAATCCCTTCTATCGTAACAAAGACTATGCCGCGCTTCGCTTGCCCTCCCGCCTCGCTTTGCTCGTTGGCCCTTGACAACCTTCTTAATGGTCTAATGAACGACGCCTTCTACTATGTTTACACATTTATTGTTTACACTAAATCTTTTTATTAACTACGTTAATACCGCTTAAATGCTTTATCGCTATAGCTTTGTTTGATTTGTTTAAACTATGCTATCTAGAACTAATGTTGTACATGTCGATGATTGCAGTTATCTTCATAACAATATTATACCGGGTTGCCCCTTTTCCTGTTTTTAGGGGTCTGGAACGTGATTCTACCATAGCTGGCGATCCCTCCCCCCGACAGTACCCGTTGTATTCCCTCCGTTTTCACGGCAACGATGATTGACGTTGTGCTGCGCACCTAGCCGTCGTGCAGATTAGGATTCTTCCATTCGGGATTGAAGGCACTGATAATCGCATCGTCACCACCTTTTGTGCGTATTCCGGCCATGGCGAACACTTGTTCCGGAGGATGGCGAAAACTTGTGAAACATAGCGAAGCTGTACCGAAAGATATTACGAAGAGTGTTCGCCTTTCGTCAAGTTTGTCTTAGTTTTTCTCAGTGATTCTCCTTTCAAAGATATCTTGTGTGAGTTATGGACG
>Ga0182011_10003070_pt1 | contig 13809 bp, 13 predicted proteins | sample 711E1DmetaG_FD_120481 | JGI IMG/M metagenome (GOLD analysis project Ga0182011, IMG submission 120481) | Permafrost microbial communities from Stordalen Mire, Sweden - 711E1D metaG | ecosystem: Environmental > Terrestrial > Soil > Wetlands > Permafrost | place: Sweden: Stordalen | collected... | reverse complement strand
TTCGCGCCGTCGCTGCCGTCGAACGAGGCCGCGGTCGAAGTCATCCTGCGCGCTATCGAGAAGGCCGGCTACAAGCCGGGCGACGAAGTGGCGATCGCTCTGGACCCGGCGACCAGCTCGATCTTGGTCGAAGGCACCGGTGTCGGCAACGTCGTTGGGCAATACCGCCTGGAGCGCGAGGGTCGCACTCTGGACTCCGGCCAACTCATCGACCTGTGGGAGAAGTGGATCGCCAAGTATCCGATCATCTCCCTCGAGGACGGTCTGGCCGAGGAGGACTGGGCCGGCTGGGCCGAGCAGACCAAGCGCCTCGGCTCCAAGGTTCAGCTGGTCGGCGACGACATCTTCGTGACCAACCCCGAATTCATCGCCCGGGGCATCCGCGAGTCGTCCGCCAACTCCGTGCTCATCAAGCTCAACCAGATCGGCACGGTGACCGAAACGATCGACGCGATTGCGATGGCCCGCCGCGCGGGCTGGACCGCGATGGTGAGCCACCGCTCGGGCGAGACGGAGGACACGACGATCGCGGACTTTGTGGTCGCCATGGGCACGGGCCAGATCAAGACGGGCGCTCCGTCCCGATCCGAGCGCGTCGCCAAGTACAACCGGCTCCTCCGCATCGAGGAAGAACTCGGCTCGGCCTCGCTGTACCTCGGCCGAAAAGCCCTGGCCGGCGCCAAGCCGTAACAGTCGCGCCACTGAGCGAGCCGGTCCTGGCGGCTTTCAGCCGAGGGGCCGGCTCGTTTGATTCTGGGCAGACCGGCACCTTCAGCCCGACCAGCTCGATGGCCACGCCGCGAATCCTCGGCACAAACTAGAGCCACAGCCGGAGCGGACAATCTCGAGAGTGGGGCGCCAGCGCTACCGGGCGGCTCCGTACCTGTTACCCGCGACGACGCCGCGCGGCAGGACCAGGATGGAGTAGATCGGGAATGCGCTGCTCCAGGTGACCGGCGTCCAGGTCTTCGCGTCGTATGAGACCCAGGCCTTGCCGTTGGTCTTGACTGCCACGAAGACCGTGCTGTTCGAGTCGATGACGCCGTCGGGACCGTCGGTGCATTCACCCTGGCCGCAGACGGTGGCGCCCACCGGCTCGAAGTTCTTGTCGGCCTGCCAGGTCTTCCCCCCGTCGGTCGAGAGGCTGAGGCTGACGTAGCCCGGGATGAGTCGCGGGCTGCTGTAGGCGATGAGGCCGTCTCGCCCGAAGACGATATTCGAGGCGTAGGCCCAGTCACCGGTGGACGTCCACGTCCGGCCGTCGTCCGACCACCACAGACCGCCCTTCCCTGAGGCGCCGGACCCCATGAGGGATCGGCTGCCTGCGGCGCGGGTCGAATCGAGCAGATCGAAACGCCGCGGCGAGCCGCTTGCCAGGCCCCCGGTGTAGCCGCCCATGACGAAGAAGCGGCCGTTGCCCGACTGAACCCGCGGACCGACTTCGTCCCAGGAGATGCCACCCTCGACGGCGACCGGGGTCCAGTTGACGCCGTCGGTCGAGAACGCGGCGGATGAGCCAGAGGCTGCGAACTTGCCAGAACCACTGAGCGAGTGCCCGGTGGCGACCAGGCCGGCCGAGGTGCCGGCGATGGAGTCCACGGACGTGAGACCGCTGGGCGGACCGGCGTCGTGCCAGGCGACGCCGTCGGAGCTGGTCCAGACCGTCCGATCACTCGCCGATGCTAGAGTGAACCCCAGGCAGCCACCGCTCGTCGTGGCGCCAAAGGCGGGCAGAGGGATACCAGGCGTGACCATCGGATGGCGATCGCCCGAGCACATCGGTCGTGTGGCGTCTGCCGGCCGGCTTGCCGCAGCCGGCCGGGCTCTCCTGGGCCATCCGTTCGACCAGAGGAGCACCGCCAACAAAGGGCTGGTCGCTGTCCTGGGGCTGCTGGTGGGGACGGCGTGCGTCCTGGACATACCTGAGCTGAAGCTGTTCTGGCCGACCGGCATCGATCTGGAGATCCCGTTGAGGGCCGCTTCGCATTGGGCGAGCGGCAGCCAGGTGTATCCGCCGTCGGCGATGCTGGTCCGGAGCGGGCCCGACCTGCCGTTCCTCTACCCGCCCTATCTGCTGCCGCTTCTGGCGCCCGTTGCCGCGTTCCCGCGGGATGTCGTCACGGGCGTCTGGCTGACGTTGTCCTTCCTCGCCGCCGTGTGGACTTGCCGCAGGCTGGCCATTCCGTGGCTCGCAATCGCATTCGTTCTTGCGTGGCCGCCCTTCGCCGAGGGCCTGATCACCGGCAACGTCCAGATCCTAAGCTTCGCCGCTTTCGTCGCCCTTCTCTACGCACCAGTCAACGGAGCGCTCCGCCAGCGGACGCTGCTGCCTAACGGCGACGCACCGAACGGGATCGCAGCGGCAGCCGTGGGAGCGCTCAAGGTCACGCAACTCCTGCCCGTCCTGTACGTGGCCCGTCGCCGCTTCCGGGCCGCGGCGCTGGGCGTGGCGGCGCTTTCCGCAATCTGCCTTGTCACTCTGCCGCTGACCGGCGTTGCCATCTACGGCGACTGGCTCTCGCAACTGCAACGGGCCGCCAACCCAGCGTGGACCATTGGCGGCGTGGTGATCGGCCGCCGCGTCGGGATCCCGGACGCGGTGTTCGTCCTTATCGGCATTGTCATGGCCCTCTCCGTCCGCGGCCGTGACTCGGCGGCGTGGCTTGGCATCGCCCTACTCGTGGCGACGCCGAGCGTCCACGGCTACACGTTCCTTTTCCTCCTGCCCGGCCTGCTGACCATTCGCCGCGACATCGCGATACCGATCGCGGCGCTGTTCATAGGCATCTACCACGCGGAGGAGTGGTGGCTAGCAGCGGCGCTGGTCGCCGCCCTGCTCGTAGCCATGACCCGTTGGCCGTGGCTGCGCGTGGCAGAGCCCGAATCCGGCGAGGCACCGTCAGATCGCGAGCCGGGAGCCAGAGAAGCTCAGCTGACGACCCATTAGCGCAGTCTCGCGCCTTCAGCTGATCGCCACATGAGCGCCCGTCTCTCCGCTGGCCGGCATGTTCGATCTCGCGGACGCGCCAACGTGGCCTTCCGATACCGTCGTGCTGCGCGGCGGACTTGGCGGCGTCGAGGAACTGCGAGAGCCACTGGACGAGTTGACGCCCCGAGCCCTACTCCACTGCCACGCCCGTCTCGTCGGCGCCGCCCGCCTTCTCGAGGAACGAGGCCGCCGTCATCTGCGTTCGGTTGACCAGCACCAGGCCGAAATGGCTGATGACCCGCCGATCCGCCAGGGAGCGCGCCGTCACGTCGATCAGGGCGACGAAGCGCGGGTCGGGCGAGTCGACGAAGCTGGCGATGTCCATTTCCGCGAACGCGTGGATCGTGCCGGTGAGGGTGTGACCGGCGGTGAAGATGACCAGCTTGCGGGGGATGCGCTCCATGAGTGGGCGGTCCATGCCCTCAGCCAGACCGGTCGGGGCGCCGGTGACGTCCTCGGCCTTCTGGCCGATGAACGTGATCTCGTCCTGATTGACCATCAGTTCGGCCACGACCAGGTTTGTCGGCTCGCCGTTGCGGCGCATCAGCCGCGCGTCCTTGAGCCGGACGAAGCCCCGGTTGTTGTTGATCAGGTCGGACAGGCGACTGAAGTTGAGCATCGAGATGTCGCCCGTTACCCGAAGGTGCGGACCGATCAGCTCGATCGTCTCGAACCTGGCAGCTGAAGCATCCACATCAGGGCCGAGCGGGTTGAAGCCCAGAGAGCCGGACCCCGACGAGGACTTCGCCCAGTCCATGTGAGACCCTCCTGTTGCGGTGGGCGGCGAGTTCCGACCGATTCTACGGCGGCCGCTGAGACGGCGCGACCGCAGGCCCGAGGAGTTCCGGTTGAGCGATCGGCAAGCTCCGTCAGGCTGTGCGGACGGCCGGCAGCTCGATCCAGAGTCTGGCCCCGCCCTCGACGCAGTTCTCCGCGCCGACCCGCCAGCCGTGGGCCTCCGCCAGCGCATGGACGATCGAGAGCCCGAGACCGCTCGTCCCCGTGCCGCGGCTTCGCGACGGATCGGCCTGATAGAACCGTTCGAAGATGCGAGGCAACGACTCGGCTGGAATGCCCGGCCCGGTGTCCTCAACCGCCAGCCGAACCATGGGCCTGGCGGGAGCGGCCCGCCCGGCCGCCACGACGCCGGGCATCGTGGATGCGGTCGCTGCCAACCGAACCGCACCGCCTCCTGGTGTGTGCCGCAGGGCATTGTCGACGAGCGCGCCGACGACCTGGCGAAGCCGATCGGGGTCTGCCTCGACTATGAGACCGACCGGCGCCTCGACCGACAGCCTGATCGACCCGCCGGCCGCCCGAGCCTCGAAGCCTGCCGCGACCGAATCGAGAACATCCCGAACATCCAGAGGTTGGCGCTCCAGCGGCAGGTGCCCACCCTCGGCCAGGCTGATGGTGCGCAGGTCGTCCACGACTCGAGCCAGGACGCGGGACTGGTCGCGGATCGTCTCGAGGTGGCGTCGCTCGGGCGCGTACACGCCGTCGAGGATCGCGCTCGAGGTCGCATCGATCACGGCGAGCGGGGTCTTGAGTTCGTGGGCAGCGTCCTGCAGGAAGCGGCGCCGGGATTCGTCCGCAGCCTGAAGCTGCCCCGCCATCGAGTCGAAGGTGCGGCCAAGCTGCCCGAATTCATCGCTCCTGTCCGCGAGCCCAGACCGGCTCTTCAGGTTGCCTCGAGCGACCGATCCCGCGGCCTGTTCGAGCCGCGTTAGGGGCTGGACAAGCCGGCCGGCGCCGATCAGGCCGAACAGGGACGCGACCGCCGCGGCGGCGATTGCCGCGAGGATCAGCCGCACGATCGTGTCCTGTTGGGCCTTCGGATTGTTCGTCGAGGCCGTTGGCGCGGGCGCCACCGGCGCGAGGGTCACAACTGCCGCGGCGCCATCGCCGGTTTCGTTCTCTCCCGCCGACGTCGCACGAGCAGTCGCTATCGCCTGACCGCCATCGTTGTCGGAGTCGTAGTCGGTGAAGCCCTGCAAGATGATTGGTGGCGCGGCAAGGGCAATGACCGCGGCGGTCGCCAGCGCCACGAGGGCGAATCCCAGGGCGATCCGCCAGCGCAGGCTCACGACCCTTCTCCCGGCCTCAGCCCTGTTCGACGGGGCGCGCGGCGCGGTAGCCGACGCCGCGGACGGTCTCGACATACGAACCGCCGTCCGGACGCACGCCGATCTTGGCGCGGAGGTTCTTGACGTGGCTGTCGATCGTACGGTCGAAGGTGTCGAACGATTCGCCGAAGACTCGGTGGCCGATCTGCTCGCGCGTCCACACTCGACCCGGCGACTCCACGAGCGCCGCAAGTATGTCCATCTCGGTCCGGGTCAGCGGCAGGGTGGTCCCCGTCCGGGAAACGTCCCGGGCGTCCAGGTCGATGGTCAGGTCGAAGTACGAAGTGGGCGGCCGCAATCCGTTCTCCGCAGAACCCGCTGCACCGACGCCGGCCGGCCGGCCGAAGCGGCGCAGGATGGCCCCGACTCGCGCGACCACCTCTCGCGGCTCGAACGGCTTTGTGACGTAATCGTCGGCGCCGAGCTCCAGACCGGCGACGCGGTCGATGACGTCGTCGCGGGCCGTCAGCATCAGAACGCCCACGCTTGAACCTTCGCTTCGAAGAGCGCGAAGGACGTCGAAGCCGGACAGGCCAGGCAGCATCACGTCCAGAACCAGAAGGTCCAGCCCGGCCTGTCGACCGTGCTCGAGTGCGGCTTCGCCGTCCTCGGCTTCCACGACCTCGTAACCCTCGCGCTCGAGATAGGCGCGAACTACCCCGCGAATGTGCGGTTCATCGTCGGCGACCAGGATTCTCGATCCCATACCCGCAACGATAGTGGAGTCTGACGATGCGCGAAACCACTGTGGAGAAAGTGGCGTCGGCGAGGTGCCGGCCTCGGCGCTCACCTTACCCAGCGGCCTCGGCGCCCGGCGCCTGCATGTAGTCGTCGATAGCGGCCCGCGCCTGCGCCGGATCCTGCTCTGCTCCAAACAGTCTTGAACGGGGCAGTGGAACCGCAGTGGAGCGCGCGCAGAGGCTGGATGTAGGTTTCGTCCAGGAACTTCGACCCCTGGCGGTTCGCGACGCAGCCGGGTCGGGCAATCCGCAAGGGGTGTGCGGCCGAGCCGAGAATCGAAACGGGCCAGGTCTTTCGACCCGGCCCGCTGGATTGGCGAAGTGGAAGCGGTCTAGCCCTTCGGCTTCTTCTCGGCCTTCGGAGCGGGCTTGTCGGCCTTGGCGGCGGTCTTTGGCGCGGGTTTCTCAGCCTTGGCCGCAGCCTTGGGTGCCGGCTTCTCGGCCTTGGCAGCGGTCTTCGGCGCCGGTTTCTCGGCCTTGGCCGGGGCCTTCGCGATTGCCTTCACGGCAGCCCTAGGTGCGGGCTTCTCTGCCTTGGCGGCGGCCTTCGAGGCCTCCGCGGCGGCGGCCGAAGCGGCCTCGGCGCGGGCCGACTTGGAGAGAGCGGCCTTGGCCTTGCCGGCGGCGGTCTGCGGGCCCTTGGCCTTGGTGGCCTTGGCCGTGGCGATGCGGTTCCTCGCGGCCTTGACAGCGGCGGCCGTTCCCGTGGACTTGGCGACGCGCGTCGTCTGGACTGCGGTTCCCTCGGCAAGGGCGTTCAGTCGCAGCACCAGCCGGGACTTGCGGCGGGCGGCGTTGTTGGGGTGGATTGCCCCGACCTTCGCGGCCCTGTCGAGCGCGCTCATAGCCTCGGCCAGAGCGACCGCGGTTTCGGCGTCGCTCTCGCCGGCGGTGGCGACCCGGACGGCGTTCGCGGCGTACGTCTTTGCCGCGCTCTTGCGAGGTTGATTGATGGCTCGCCGGCGCTCTGCCTGGCGGACCCGCTTGATCGCTGACGGCGTGCGGGCGCCGGTCCAGCCTCGGGGCGTCTTGGCCAAGTTCGAAGACCTCTGTGCTGCAGTAGGAAGGCGACAGACAACCGAAACAGGGCCGACTGACGCGACGGTTGATGGTAGCAGAGTCCCGCGCAAGCGCGCACGCGCGAGTTGGGCCCCAGCGGCCTCTATTCGGGCAGGCGCGCACCGACAGCTCGGCGAGGGTGGCAGGGTCCACTAGACCGGGACTGCACGGATCGGCCGCTGAGTGCTCGGCCAGAGTCGGGGCTATCGGCCAACGTTTCCTGGCCGCATAATCGGTTGACTCATTCGTCGACCACCTCGCCACCTGGAGGGTCCCGTGAACATCATCGACGTCGAAGGCATCGGCCCCGTTTATGCCGAGCAGCTCACGGCGGTAGGGGTCCATACGACCGAAGACCTGCTCGAGCGGGGCGCCACCGAAAAGGGTCGCGAGGATCTCGAGGCAGCCTCGGGCATCGGTCACGCTTACATCCTCAAGTGGGTCAACCGCGTTGATCTCTACCGAATCAGCGGCATCGGCTCCGAGTACTCGGATCTGCTCGAAGTCGCGGGCGTGGACACCGTGCCGGAACTGGCTCAGCGCAACGCCGCCAACCTGACCGAAACCCTGGCGGAAGCCAACGCGGCCCGCAATCTCGTGCGCCGCCTGCCCACCGTCGAGATGGTCGCGGACTGGATCGACCAGGCCAAGAAGCTGCCTCGGGTCGTGCAGTACTGATCGCCGGCGGCGATGGGCCATCGCACGCGCTCACTTCCAAACCGATATCCCGGCAACGACCGAGCGGCACCTGTCGTTCGGTCGTTCGATTCCTGAACTACCTCGTGGCATCTGGCGTCCTGCCAAAGGATTTCTGGACGTGGCGCCGGGAGAGGTAGAAGAGGATGATTCCGGACACCACGATGCTGCCGGCGGCGTCGATGCCAACGGCGGCCAGTTCGAGGATGGACACGACGATCTGGAGCCCGATGCCGAGCCACCAGGCCCACGGCTTCACTTCCCACGCGCCGTAGGCGAAGGCAAACTCGGCGATGCCGACCACCAGGCAGACGGCGCCCCGGATCGGAACGGTGGCGACAGCGGTTGCGCCTACGACGACCATGACAAAGCCGATGAAGCAGGCGAGCAAGGCAAGCAACGCCACGCCGTCGGGGCGATCGACGCCTTCCGGTGTATACGGCTTGCCGATCGGAGTCCCGGCTCCGCCCGGGTCGTCGGCCGAAGGGCCCGTCTTGCGATCGCCGTCAGTCTCAGTCATGTTCCGGCCCCTTCGTTCGAGTGATCCGGGGCGGGCCCCTTCGAACGGCCCAGAGAGGATGAAGGCCGACTCGGTGTGCCCGGAGGAACGGAATGGTACCTCTCACATTGGGCTCGCCAGGAGGTGGGACCTCCGTCCCCGCTAAACTCCAACCCGTGACCGACCGGATTCCCCAGGACCGCCTGCGCAACTTCTCGATCATCGCCCATATCGACCACGGCAAGTCGACGCTGGCCGATCGGCTGCTCGAGATGACGCACACCATCGAGGCGCGCCAGATGACGGCGCAGGTGCTCGACTCGATGGACCTGGAGCGCGAGCACGGCATCACGATCAAGGCTCGCGCGGTGCGGCTCGAACACACGGCCGCCGACGGGCTCCTGTACGGTCTCAACCTCATCGACACCCCCGGTCACGTCGACTTCAGCTACGAGGTCAGCCGCTCGCTCCAAGCATGCGAGGGCGCGATCCTCGTTGTCGATGCAACCCAGGGCATCGAGGCCCAGACGCTTGCCAACGTCCACCTCGCCCTCAAGCAGAACCTGACGATCATCCCGGTCCTGAACAAGATCGACCTGCCGTCGGCCCAGCCCGACGTGGTCATCGAGGAACTGGAGAACGTCCTGGCCATGCCGCGCGAAGAGGTGCTGTTGGCCTCGGCCAAGGACGGAACCGGCGTGGCTGAGATCCTCGAGGCGATCGTGCAGCGGATCCCGCCGCCGAAGGGCGATCCGGAAGCTCCGTTGCAGGGCCTCATCTTCGACTCGCATTACGATGCCTACAAGGGCGTGATCGTCTACATCCGGCTCGCCCAAGGCACGCTGCGGGCCCACGACGTCATTCGGTTGATGGGCTCGGGCGCGGAAGCCGAACTGATCGAGTTGGGCTACTTCCGGCCACAACTCGTGGCCATGACGGAACTCCACGCCGGAGACGTGGGTTACGTGGCGACCGGCCTCAAGAGCGTTCGCGAGGCGCAGGTCGGCGACACCGTCACAACCGTCGCCGCACCGGCAGCCGCCCCGCTGCCCGGATACCAGCCGGCCAAGAGCCTCGTCTTCGCGGGCATCTACCCGATCATCGGGTCGGAGTATCCGAACCTGCGCGACGCGATGGAGAAGCTGCACCTCAACGATGCCAGCTTCTCGTTCGAGCCCGAAGGCTCGGTCGCGCTCGGGTTCGGCTTCCGCTGCGGCTTCCTTGGCCTGCTCCACATGGAGATCATCGAGGAGCGGCTCGAGCGCGAGTTCGGCCAGGAGCTGATCGCATCGGCGCCCTCGGTCGAATACGAGGTCGTCCTGATCAACGAGCAAGGGACGATCATGGTCGACAACCCGTCCAAGATGCCCGACGCCGGCCAGATCGAGGAGATCCACGAGCCCTGGGTCAAGCTTGGGATCGTGACGCCGTCGACGTACATCGGAACGCTCATGGAACTCGCCAAGAACCGGCGGGGAACGTTTCTCGACATGGAGTACCTGGACCCGAAGCGTGTGCTGCTGAACTTCGAGCTGCCGCTGGGCGAGGTCATCGTCGACTTCTTCGACCAGCTCAAGACAAGGACGCAGGGCTACGCCTCGATGGACTTCGAAGAGATCGGCTATCGAGCCGCCAGGCTGGTCAAGGTCGACGTGCTCGTTGCCGGCGAACCGGTCGACGCGCTATCGGTCATCGTCCACCGCGATCGCGCTCAGGCGATCGGCCGCGAGCTGGTCCACCGGCTGCGCGGCCTGATCCCGCGTCAGATGTTCGAGATCGCCGTCCAGGCCGCCATCGGCTCGAACGTCATCGCCCGTGAGTCGGTCGCCGCAATGCGCAAGAACGTTTTGGCCAAGTGCTACGGTGGCGACATCACCCGCAAGCGCAAGCTGCTGGAAAAGCAGAAAGAGGGCAAGCAGCGCATGAAGCGGGTCGGTTCCGTCGAGATACCGCAGGAAGCATTCCTGGCGGTTCTCCGCATGGACGAGGTATGACCGAAGAGACGGTCCGGGTTCTAGTGGCGAGCGGCTTCTTCATGTTGCTGCTCTTCCTCCGGGTGGAGGCGAGCCGCTTTGGCGCCGCTGAGGCGGATGAGCCCGGTGGGCGGCGCGTCGGCACCCTGACGCGGCTTGCCTGGTACCTGATCGGTGCGGGTTTGCTGTGGGCGATCTACCAGATCCACCCTGCTCCTCACGACGTCCTATACCTGCTGATCGGGCATCGCGGCGACGTGATTCTGTACGGCACGTTCCTCGGGTTGATCGGGCTCGGCCAGGCCGCGGCCTTCGCCTGGTACCGCTACGGCTACCTCCGCTTGCCGCCGGGCCGCGAGTACCCGGGCGCGGCGCTCAACGCGATCGCCACCGCGGCGATCGACGAAGCCACCTTCCGCGGGGCCTTGCTCGGAACGCTTGTTGCGTTGGGGCTGCCGGGCTACGGCGCCATCCTTATTTCCACGCTCGTCTTCGTTGTCGTCACGCGGGCGGCGGGCCCGGGCCGACACCGCTACATGCTGGCGCTCACCTTCGGAATCGGTCTCGCCGCGGGCTGGGCCACTCTCGCGACCGGAGGCCTCGGGGCCGCGATCATCGGCCATGCGGTGACGTCGTTCGCGGTCTTCGTTTGCACGGGCCACGCCGGCCACGTCCCGCCCGCCGGCCAGGAGCCCGAAGAGGTGGAGCTTCGGAAGCTGCCGCCCGACGGCTGGCAGGACGCGCGCCGGTCCCTGGTCGCCGGCCGCGGTGCCGAGCCGCGCGGCATCGCGGAGCAGATCGAGCCGTCCGGGTTCGTGAGCCGCGCGGATCGCCTGGCGGCGGAGTCGAGGCAACCGAGCGGGCTGGAGGCATGGCTCCGCTACGCGGGCCGGACGATCGGCGACGACATCGCGCGCCGCCGGCACTAGCGCGGAGGTGGCGCGAGCCGCGACAGGTTTTCGGGGCGTCACGGCCTCGGCGAGCTACCCCCCGGCGAGCCACGCCGCGAGCTACCGCCCCGGCGAGCTACCGCCCCGGCGAGCCGCCAACGCGATCGGGCTAATCTCTCCTTGTGAGCACGCCCCTACCGCCCGTGGCGCTGTACGTCCATTTGCCGTTCTGCGTGGCTCGCTGCCCCTACTGCGACTTCGTGGTGTACGCCGGCGGCGACGCGCGCGGGCCGCGGGCCCGGACCGCGCGGCTGTACGAAGCCGTCGGCCGCGAGCTGGAGTTGCGCGCCGAAGCTCTCGACGAGCGGTTCGGTCCACCGACAGGCGCGGACGCGGCCGCAGCCGGTGGGAGTGGTCCCGCCCACGGTTCGACCGCTCCCGCCTCGGCCGACGGCCGCGAGCCTTTGCGCAGCGTCTATTTCGGAGGCGGCACGCCGTCCCTCGTCCCCGGGGAGTGGCTCGAGCGGCTCATGGCGATCGTCCGAGCCCGCTTCGGAGTGGCCCCAGACGCGGAGGTGACTCTGGAGGCGAACCCGGGGCCCGACGAGCGCGGCGATATGGCGGGGTTCCGCAGGGCCGGAGTGACGCGGATCTCTTTCGGGGCCCAGAGCATGGACGCGGGCGAGTTGCGGAGCCTCGGCCGGCGCCACTCCCCGGAAGACGTGGCCGCGGCTGTGGCCACGGCACGGGCTGCTGGCATCGGCTCCGTCAATCTTGACCTCTTGTACGACGTGCCCGGTCAGTCGGTCGAGTCATGGGAGCGAACACTCCGAGCGGCCCTCGCCCTGACCCCGGACCACCTGTCGCTCTACGCCCTCACTCTCGACGATCCGGATGCCGAGGGGATCACAGGCGAGGCTCCTGTGGGCGAGGCTCCTGCGGGCGAGGCTCCTGCGGGCGAGGCCGGGGACCATCTGCCCACGCCGCCCGGCGCCCGACGCTGGCGGGAACGGGCCCGCCTCCAGCAAGACGACGATCGCGCTGCCGACCAGTACCTTCTGGCCACTGAGCTACTGGCGGCCAGCGGCTGGCGCGGCTACGAGATCTCCAATTGGGCGCGGCCCAGCCACGAGAGCCGCCACAACCTGGCCTACTGGACGCGACTTCCATATGAAGCCGTCGGCCCTGGCGCGCACGCATTTGACGGCTCGATCAGGCGGTGGAACGCCGCTGCCATGGAGCCATATCTCGCGACCCTGCGGGCGGCCCCGCCCAGGTTGCCACCGGGCGGTAGTGAGATCCTGACCCCGCAGTCTGCCGCAGCCGAGGAGGCGATCCTGGCCCTGCGCCTCGATCGCGGCGTATCGACCGGGGTGGCGGGCCGGTTGCCACTGGCTGAGGTCCGCGATTGGGCCGAGTCGGCCGGGCTGCTCGAGAAGCTGGAGATCGACGGCGAGCCGCGCCTGCGCCTGACCGTTCGAGGCCGGCTCCTGAGCAACGAGTTGTTCAGCCGCCTGGTCTAGGGGATGTCCACCGCTGTCGCGTCCGGCAGGTCGAGGGCCATACCGCGCCGGCTACAACTCCTCGACCGTCTTGTCGGAGAAGTGCACGTAAGTGAAGGACTCTGGGATGTGCGTGTCCATCACGCCGTGCTTGTTCCAGCACCAGGCGGGATGAGGCCGGACCTCAATCCCGCTCGGAGTGATCTTCTCGAACCGACCGAAGAACATGCGCCAGACGTCGCCGTCCCTGGGCGGCAGTGACCTGCCGTCGGCCAGCGCCTCCATGCCCTTCCATGGCAGCACGACCTGCGCATTCCAGCCCTTGCTGACGAACGATCGCTCGTTGAGCTTCCCGTCGACGTGAACCGAGGTGCGCAGCCCGGACAGGTCCCACTCGCGGAATGCCCAGCGGAGCCCTCGTGGATGAGCGCCTCGCCAGAAGGTGGCGGCCTGACGGTCGTAGTCGCCCCGAAAGTCAGAGCCTGCCGGTCGACCAGGTCGAACTCGGGAATGTCGAACCGTCCGCCCCTGCGGTAGGCGTCCTGCCAGATGAAGAAGACCTCGTAAACGGTGTTGGCCGCGTTCAGCTCGAACTCGTAGTACGCGTCGCCGCCGTCGATGAAGATCTCCACGTCGTTTTCGGCAAACACGATGCCGTCGCGCTCGATCATGTGGGCTTCCGGGAACGGCTCCTCGACCCAGAACGTGACGTACAGGTTGTCGTCGTCCCACAAAGCTGCGGCCCGCGTGTCGAAGTAACCGGGCTCGCCGGTCACCATGTCCACGAACCGCGGCGAGCGTGGGGCCTTGAGCCATGCCGCGTCGTCCGCCTTGCCGTCGAGGCGCCCGGGACTCCCGGTGCGGTGGCATGTGTAGTGTGCGATCTCCTGCTCCACGGCCCCGTATCGTGCGTTCACAATCGGCCTACGCCACTATCTCGCCCGATCCACGCTGGATCAGGCGCGTCGGGATGACGATGCGCTGTGGCGGTCGTGTGTCGCCGGCCATGCGCGAGAAGAGCAGCTCCGCCGCGGCACGACCGAGTTCGGCCGGATCGAAGGCCACCACCGATACGGGGATCGGCAGCAGGTCGGACAGCTCGAAGTCGTCGAAGCCGACGAGGGCGACCTGGCGTTGCGATGCCCGCATCGCCCGCAGCACGCCCACGCACTGGCGGTTGTTGGCGGCGAAGATGGCCGTGGCCCGGTTCTCGAGCGCGAGCAACTGCCGCGCCGCCGTCTCCGCCAGTTCGACGGCCGGCGAGCCCAGCCGAACGAGAGCGGGATCGTACGGAATTGCCGCGGCGGCCAGGGCCGCCTTGTATCCCTCGAGCCG
>Ga0182011_10003069_pt1 | contig 13815 bp, 11 predicted proteins | sample 711E1DmetaG_FD_120481 | JGI IMG/M metagenome (GOLD analysis project Ga0182011, IMG submission 120481) | Permafrost microbial communities from Stordalen Mire, Sweden - 711E1D metaG | ecosystem: Environmental > Terrestrial > Soil > Wetlands > Permafrost | place: Sweden: Stordalen | collected... | reverse complement strand
CCCCGTCGCTTCGCGCCACCCCTCTCGGGAGAGGGGACTCGGAGCGCCGCAGGCGAAATCCCCTCTGGAGAGGGGTGCCCGACAGGGCGGGGTGTGTCGGGGCGGATCTGGAAGTGTGAAAAATCCGGCCAAGGAGAAAGGCCTCAGGCCTTCCTGGTTTTGTTCCCGCCCTTGCCCTCGAAGAATTCGCGCAACACCTCCGCGCGCTTGCGGAGGAGGCCGTCCTGATCGATTTCATCCCGGCTGCGCTGGGCCTCATTCCGGACCATGAGGGCGCGGATCTTCCGGAGGGCAAGGTCTTGGAGTTGCCGCACCCGCTCCCGGGTGACTTTGAATTTCCGGCCGACTTTATCGAGGGTCAGCTGATCATGGCCGTCGAGTCCGAAGCGCATCCGCAGGATGTCGGCTTCGCGGTTTTCGAGTGAATTGATCATGTGGTGGAGGTCTGACTTGAGGTTGCGCTGCCGAAGGAATTCGAACGGGCTGATGGCGTTTTCGTCACCCACCATCTCGCCGAAGGTGGTGGAATTGTCCTCGTCGCCCATGGTCGCGTCGAGCGAGGTCGGGCGGATGCTCACGGCCTTGAGGTGCGCCACCTTGTGGGCCGGGATGCCCAGTTCCATCGCCAGTTCCTCGTCGGACGGCTCGCGACCCAGTTCTTCCGCCAGGGCCAGGGCGGTGCGACGCATCCGGGAGATCTGGTCGACCACGTGGATGGGCAGGCGGATGGTCTTCGACTGGTTGGCCAGAGCGCGCTTGATGGATTGCTTGATCCACCACGCAGCATAGGTGCTGAGCTTTCCGCCTTTGCGGGGGTCGAAACGCAAAACGGCCTTGATGAGCCCGATGTTTCCTTCGCTGATTAGGTCGAGCAGAGGCAGGCCGAAATCCTTGTAATCGAGCGCAATTTTGACGACGAGGCGCAGATTGGCCTTGATCATGTGATCGCGCGCCGCCTGGTCGCCGCGGCGGATGCGGCGCGCCAAAGCCACCTCTTCGGCGATGGTGAGAAGGGGAGTTTTGGCAATCTCCTGGAGGTAGAGCTCCAGGCTGCTGCGCTCCAAGGGAGCGGGCTCGACCACGGCCGGCTCGGATTGGTCGAGAAAGGACGGTGAAGCCTCGGGCGCAGGCGGTACGGAACGGTAGAGATCAGACATGGTGATCGTCGACGATTTCGAGTGCTGGGTTAAGGCAGTCGCCTCTCATGGCTACAAGAAGGGCGCATGGACCGGGTGCAGGACAGAGCAGTGGGGCTGGAATCGGGGTTGGGGCTGCGAAGAGCACGAGGGAAATCGTCCGGGCGTTGCAAGCATAGGGCAGCCAGGGAACCGGAGCCATGGGGTGAAACCCGACCACGGCCTTTTGCCGCCGGAATCGGGCGCGACGCCCGGGAAACCCGGCGGACCGGACCGGGAGGGCGGAGGCAAACCGTCGGCTCCGGCTCTCCCAGCATCAGGCTGCGAACCCAAACCGGCCCTTGATTTCGGCCGGATCAAGCGCGAGTGATTCCTGCAACAAAGCCGCGGCGATTCGCTGGGCTGCCACCTTGAGCAGCTGGTCGAACTGAGGGCCGGTCATGGCGGCGCTGTCGTGTCGGATCGCAGTGATGCGGGCCCGCGCCGCCAGGAGATGCATCAAGAAGTCCTCCGCCTCAATGGGATCATCCGTGAAATGGGTGAAGACGCGGGTGTGGTGATGCGGGAACGCAATGTAATCGATCGCGAATTTGTTGAGCATAATGTGGCAGGCGTTGATGGGGTAGGAGAAGGGCTGGTCCGGTTTTTCGCTCACCGCCGATGGCTTTTGCGACGGGTTCACGTCCACTCAGCCGTGGCCTGCTCCCACCTGCGCGACGTCGTTTCTAGTGGTCTGCCGGATGTCTTCCTGGGTGAGGCTCACAAACACGGTCGAATCTTCGTAACTGATCCGATCGATGTTCTCGGGTAGGAGGAGGATCTTCTTGCCCGCATACCAGTGGCCGGTTTCGACGACCAGTTCGCGGATCGCCCAGTTTCGGCCGTCGACCATGAAGCTGCTCACGGCGCCAATCGGTCCGTCGGCCGCTTGAATGTGGTAGCCTGTGACCGCCTTGGTGCTGCGCAAATGGATATCGTCCCGCTGATGGTGCCCGTGATGGGGCCGGGTCGCGGCGCTCAAAGGCGGCGTCACCATGGGAATCCCGGCCACGCCCCACATCCCGCCGGCCTCCCAATAGGCCGGCCAGCCATAGTAACGAAAGTAATCTTCCTCGTATTGGCGCGAAACCGGCCGGTGGGAATCAATCGAAGGACTGCCTTCAATCTGCTTTCGCGTCAGGTTGACCAGCAGAACATTGGCATCGGTCTCGGATCGGCCGAAGGCATGGGTCCCGAAAGCATGAGGCGAGAGCAGCACCTGCCGTCCCGACAGCCATGACCCTGTTTCCGCGACGAGATAGCGGACCATCCAGGTTTGGTCGTCAAAGTAAAAGTCCTTCACCTGGCCGATGTCGCCGTCCGACGCGCCGAGTTTTTGCCCGTAAAGTTGTTGGATGTCTTGGAACATGGATGATGGTACGTTCTGGGTTTATTTGCCGGATCCTCGTCCTGACGAGGGTCCTCTGTTTCTTTCCATACGAGTATACGCTGGAAGGCGGCGCGGAACCATGGGATGAAACCCTACCGGCGATCTTCCCGATTCCAGCCGTTCTCCCTGCGCGGACGCGCTGCGTTCAGGGTGATTGTAGAAACTCCGTCGGGCGCACTCCTTCCCGCTGACGCGCGGCGCGGTACTGGGTTCTGATCATCTCTTTGATCTTCGTCGGGCTGGAGATCCCGACCAGGGCCACTTGCGGGGTGGTGTCATCGTCGGCCAGCACCGTGATGGTGCCGTAACCCAGCACCCGTTGCAGGACCCCCTGATCCACCACGACGTCTTTCACCCGATACAACTCCAGTTCATTCACATGCTTCGCCAACCAACCGCGACGCACGAATAACCGCTGCGTGGTCAAGCGATAGCTGCACGACTTCACCCTGGTCCAAACGATGAGCAGCAGCACGACGCCGAGAGCGAGTGGGACCAGCGCCACCCAGGTTGGCCAGGAGAAATCACGGGCACGAATCGCCAGGCCGATCGCCAGACCAATGGCCATCAAGCCGAGCAGGATCTGACCCGGCGAAGCACGCACGACGGGCGAAAGCTGGAATAGGTCGGTTTCCTGGACACCCGCATCCGGGGTCAAGGCGGCTCGGCCGGCCGGATCCCGAATCAACCGGGCGGTGGGCGGCTGCGTGCTGGCGGGCGCCGGAGGGACGAGAATCGTCGCCTGGCACTTCTGGCATTGGACGCGTTGGCCGTACGAGGATTCATCGCTGGTATTGATGGCATGGCAGCGCGGACACTCAAATTGGATGGCGTTCATGGCATTTCGGTCGGTGGGTTCAACTGGTGAGCAGTTCGCTGACGGAGGACAGCGTGGGAAAGCGATCGCAAACCACCTTGATCGAGACTAGGAACGGCACCGACAACAGCGCTCCCGGCACACCCCAGAGCCAGGTCCAGAAGATCAGCGAGACGAAGATGACCACGGGGTTGAGCGCGAAGCGGCGGCCGAGCAAAACTGGAGTGATGAGGTTCGCTTCCAGAAGATGAAGCAGCAGATACCACCCGGCCGGGAGGAGCCCCTGCCACACCGTGTCAAAGGTGAGCAGACCCACGATGGCCAGCAGGATGACGCCGCAGACGGGGCCAAAGTACGGAACGAAATTCAGGACCGCCACCAACAGGCCCCACATCGCGGCATTGGGCACGCCAATGAAATAGAGGCCACCGCACACAAGCGCACCCAGGCCGGCGTTAATCAGTGACACCGAAAACAGGTAACGGGAAATGTTTTGCTGAATCTCATGGCTGATTTCGACCGCGCGTTTCTTGTCGCTCAAGGTCGGCATCACGCGGACGAGTTTTTGGAGAAACAGGTCGCCGGAGGCCAGCAACAGGTAAACCAGCACCAAGGTCTCGCCGATGCCCACGAGCAGGGCTCCGGTCCAGTCCAGGATTGGACCAGGGCCAGCGCTGTTTTTGACCTGTATCGTCGGCGCATTTCTTTGTTCTTCCTTCTTTTCCTCCTCGCTCGCGCCCAGATCGCCGACCGCCGCCGCCGCTTGGCTGAAATGTCTGAAACGCGGGAACATTTTCTGAACCCGATGCCTCAACGCGGTCATGTGTTGCGGCGCCTCGTTCATCCACGTCAGCGCTGGACGGCCCAACTGGAAGAAACCAATTCCGAAGGCTGCGGTCAGGAGGCAAAGAACAACTGCGGCGGAAAGCGCCGGCGGAATGTGGCAGCAGGACAACCAACGGATGAGCGGTTTCAGGGCCATTCCGGCGACACAAGCTGCGAGAACCGGCAGGACCACGGCGCGGGCGAAAAAGAGGAAGGCCATTGCGCCGAGCACCACCAGGACGATCTGCCCGGGTGTCGTTTTGGCGACCGGGGCGGGGCTCGATGGAGCGGCCGGCGCCGCCGTTTCAACCGCAGGGTCAACGTCACCCCTACCGGGTTGGGTCGTAAGGTCGGCCTCCATAATTAGGTTTCTATCTAGGAGTGACGTCCCCGCCGCCAACGCGGGCATTCAGAGTCTCGGAGCATCCGCCTTGGAAATCGCCTCCGCCGTGAGAAAGAGCTTCCCCATGGGTTAACGCTACGCGGAGCGCCGGGGCTTTCCTATAAGGTGTAACCCTACCGCCCTTCGGGACTTCGTTCCACCCGTGGTTCGGCCGCGCACGTCTGAATTTCCGGCCGGGCGGCCGGGCTGCGAATTCCTGGACGATCAATGACCGTCCGACTTTCCGCGGCCGCCGGCGTTGCTGATGCTCGGATCGCGGGTCATTGGCTGACGACATCCTGGGCCCCGCTCCGCAGCGCGAACCATACAAATTGCTGAAACTCGTCCCCTGGTCTTCTCGTATAGTCTACCTTTCCCTCCTTCATCGTGCCCGCCGCGTCCGGAGTGTTGGAACTGCGGAATTTCAACTCGTTCGCCAAGAACGAGGCGACCCGATGGTCAAGCCCCTTTTCGCTTCCGGTTTGCTTGTCGAGAAAAGCAAACTCCAGATTGTCATAGATGGCCCGCACCCGGCCGCGGGCCTGGCCGGCGGTCACGTCGATGTCGAACGCAACCTCTTGGGCGCGGCCGGACTTGATCCGGGTGTGTTCCGCATTTTCAAGGAATGCGTCAAGACGGGTCAGGTCCATCGCGCCGAGCGAGCCGGAATAGTGGAGCGAGAAGTCCGGGGGCGTGATCGGAATCGACATCAGAAGCTTCAGCGTCGTGGCGTCCATGAAGTCGCCCTGCGCCCGAATCAGGATGGCGGCCGACGCTTCGCCACGGTTGGCGATGCCCTCGACGGAGATGCTGATGGCGCTGAAGGTCACCACGCCGGGATCGGCTCCAGCGACCACTCTCTCGCGATAGGTCAGGTGCCCGTTCGTAATGCGGAGATTATCGACCTGCAACGGTTGCCGGATGGCGGCCAGCGCCTCGTGCACCATCGGCGGACGCTTGACGAACGGTGCCACCGGCTTGTCGCGGTTGAGCAACGCATCGAAAGAGGGTCGGGAGAAGTATATCGCGCGGGCCCGGTAAGACTTTCCCTGGAGCAGTTCGCCGACCGCCAGACCTAGGATTCTGCACTCGGGTACGATCACATGAAACCGCGTGGTGCGATAATTGTGCCCGGCGAAGAATTCTTCCTCTCCGACCAGCGTCCGAAGCTCGATCCCTTCGGCGATCAGCTCCGAACCCGGCACGGACGCGCGCAGCCGCGCGCAGCGAATCCCATAGTGCGCCTGGGGAAAATCCACCTCGAGATTCGTCATTTCGAGACGGGCTTCGGCGAGGACATCAGCCAGAGAAGGCATTCCCCACCAGAGCCGGACCCAACGCCCGCCGGTCAGCAAAACCCGGTCGGCCTTCAGCGCCAGGTTGGTCGCCCGCAGGGTGACCGATCGAGCGACCAGGCGATTGGCGCCGATGGAGTAATCCAGATCGCCGATTCGCAATACGTACCCCGGATGCGCCTCGGCAAATGCCCGCTCCACCTTCCATTTACCATAACGGTTGAGGATCGCACCGCCGAATATCAGGTGGAGCACCGCACTGCCGACGAGGATGACACCAAGGGCAAAGCCGAAGCCGGCCGGTCGCCGGCGGCGCGACGGATTTTCGCCAGGCTGCATCGCTCGGTTTCGAAGGGTGTGCAGGAGCAAACTGCGTTTGCTCACGAGGGCGGCGTCAGGCCCACGCGAAGTCGATGAAACCGGGGGCGACATCGGTGTGGATCAGTTGACGGAGCCGGCCTGCAGGCGATTCGCCATCTCGCCGCTTCGCCCCCGCAGTAGCAGGCGCGCCAACGATCGGTAGAATCCCACGCTCACTGAGGCACCTTCCGCCAATTCCAGTTTCGTGCAAGGACGCTGGACTTTGACCCACTTCGCCCGTCCGCGCGCGGTGGGCAGCCAGACGAGGCATTTTCGATCGCCTTTTCGACCGCTGCACGGGTTTCGCCGGTGCGCATTAGGATGCGGCCCAAGAGTTCATCGTGCTTGACGGTGCCGCCCTGGAGATCGTTTTCGGTCAGCTTGGGCCATTTCTGTTTCAGCACGCCCTTGGTGATGTTCTAGTCACCTTTGATTTCGGATTTGTTCATAGTGATTCGTTCCGACCTGCTGATGTGGATCGGCGTCAACCTTTCGGTAAAGGCGTCATCCAGTCGGCCGATCGGCTGCCCGGAAGACTGTGACAAAAAGTCACCCACTCTGTCTGGGTGGGGCACAACCATACCGTCGATGAGGGGAGTCGCTGCCGGGACCCCCTCCAGCCGAGATGTCAAGGGACCAATTGACACCCGCGGATTGCGCCGTTGCCAACGCGCTCAACGCACTCCGCGGACAAGTGGCTCCGCCTTTGGCGTGGAGCGATGGTACAAGCGGCAGCGGCCGGCGCAATCGTGCCGGCCGGCGTCCGTAAGGGCCATCGGCTACTTCGGTTAACGAAGCAACAGCACGACCACCACGATGAGTAGAATGAGGCCGACCGAACCGCCACCGATGATAAGGGCACTGCCAAGGACCGGTGAGAATAATAGGAGATGCATAACGTGTCTTTCATTTAGGATGGCGATGGGTTTACCGCCATTCTGCGGGGTACTCTACACGCTGGGCCGGTCCTGCGCTATGCGGTGTAACCCTACCGCGCCGCCCATGGCAGAGGAAAGTCCGCGTCAGGCGCCGAGCGCGGCGCTGCACTTTCGGAAGTGGAAGCCGTAGATCGACAGCGTCACCGCCATCGGCACGAGTTTCGGCCGGCGAAAGCACGTCCACATCAGCAGAGCCCAGAAGTGAAAACGCTCGCGACCGAGGATGCCGAGGCGGACGCTCGCGCGGCCGAATGCTCCGATGTTGCGCAGGTTCGATCCTCCGGGAGAAGGTGAGGGCCGGTACTCGCGCAGAAACGTCCGGATCCGCCGGTAATAGGGCCCGGGGGCGTAGAGGTGGTCCATCAGCCGCCGGTAGCCGTCGTGCAGCGTCTCGCGATTCATGCGCGGGATGAAGTTCGTGGTACCGTCGACGTTGTCGCCGGTGGTCTGGCCGAGCAGGCGGCCCTGCTGTCGCAGGCGCTCATACAGCTTGGTGCCGGGCACGGCCTGCAGCAACCCGACCATCGCGGTCACGATCCCGCTTTTCTGGATGAAATCGATCTGGCGCTGGAAGATCGTCGGCGGGTCGTTGTCGAAACCCACAATGAAGCCGCCCTGCACCTGCAACCCCGCCCGCTGGATGCGTTTGACGTCGGCGAGGAGATCGCGGCGCTGGTTCTGACACTTGTTGCACTCGTTGAGGCTCGCTTCCTCCGGCGTCTCGATCCCGATGAAAACCTGGTCGAAACCCGCCGCGACCATTTGCCGCATGAGATCCCCATCATCGGCGAGGTTGATGGAGGCCTCGGTAAAGAAGGCGAAACCGCGCTTGCCCTGGCGCCAGCGGATCAGCGCCGGGAGCAATTCGTCGCGCAGCGACCGTTTGTTGCCGATGAGGTTGTCGTCGACGAAGAACACCGCGCCGCGCCAGCCCCGCCGCCAGAGGCCGTCGAGCTCGGTGACGATCTGGGCGGCCGTCTTCACGCGCGGCCGGTGCCCAAACATCGCCGTGACGCTGCAGAACTCGCAGTCGAAGGGACAACCACGCGAGTATTGCACGCTCATCGACCCATAGCGACGCAGATCCATCAGTTCCCACAAGGGCGCCGGCGTGGCACCCAGGTCGGGGAGGTGCGCCGAGGTGTAGACGCGGCGCGCGCGGCCCAGCGCGAAGTCGTGAAGGAACTCGGGCAGCGTCGCCTCGGCTTCGTTCAGGACGAAATGGTCGACGTCCGGGAACTGCGCGTGCTCGACTGTAAATAAAGGTCCGCCCGCTACGATCGTTTTGCCCGCGGCCCGGCAGCGCGCGATGAGCTGCACCGCGGAGTCGCGTTGAGCGATCATGGCGCTGATCAACACCACGTCCGCCCACGCGAGATCCTGCTCGCGCAGCGGCCGCACGTTGACGTCGACCAGGCGTTTTTCCCATGCCTTGGGCAGCATTGCTGCGACCGTCAGCAGGCCCAGCGGCGGCAACGAGGCCTTCTTGCGGATGAATTTCAGGGCGTGCTTGAAACCCCAAAACGTATCCGGGAACTCCGGGTAAAGCAGCAGAGCTTTCATGGGTTCCTCCTCTCGCGGAAGTCAGTGGGGGTGTGACTGGCTCGCGGCGTCGCCTCGGCAGTCGGGCCGGGGCGGTTTTTCAGAACGACCGAAGTTGGCCGCTGGTGGTCAGGAGGGAGGGCCGCGAGTCATCCCTGGATGCGGTGGGCCAACCGGCTGGACTCCAGGCCAAGAGTTCTTTGACGTTCTCCAGCAGTGCGGAAAATGAAAATGGCTTTGGCATCATTGCGCCGGGTCGAAGCAGCGATTCCAGGTCCGGTTCGTCCCACGGCATGAATCCCGAGATCATGATCGCCGGCAGCGGGAGCGAACGGGTCCGCACTCTCCGCAGAAGTTCCAGACCGGTCAGCTTGGGCATTTCGTGATCGACGATCAGCAGATCGAAGCATTCGGCGCAAAGCGCCTCCCAGCCGGCTTCGCCATCGCCTGCGCAACCCGCCCGGTAACCAGCGCTTTGCAGCAATAAGACGATGAGTCTGCGAATCGCGGGATCGTCGTCGACGACGAGGATGTGGCCCACCGGCGCTGCGCATCCCTGATCGCCGACGTCGGCCGCGGAAGACGCCGCGGCGGACCATGAACAGCGCGACAAGGCCGGGGGAGGGAGGCGGTTCGAGGCCGGGCTGGCACCAAGGGTGAGGGATTCTAGCATGAGGAGGAGAATGGCTGGGTGAGATGATGAGCGCAGGTGCCGGGAATCGGCTGTTCCGGGCGAGAGGTGATCGTGCCCGGCAAACGCCGGGGGCGGTATGGGGTCTTACCCTACCATGCCCTCCGTGGACGCCGGACGGCGGGAGGCACCCCAACAACAAATCCTCGCCACCCGCGGTATTGTCCGGCAAACTTCGCCTATTTGGAGCCACCGGCGGCCCGGACCACCATTATGAAAAGGGAATCCTCATCCAAGCGCCGGCCGAACAAGTCCGCCAGGGTGGTCCGGCAGAAAACGCCGCTCGCGCCGGCCGATGTTTCGTTCCCGATCGTTGGCATCGGCGCCTCCGCGGGCGGGCTCGAGGCCCTCGAACAGTTCTTACGACACGTGCCGGCGGGCAGCGGCATGGCGTTTGTCATCGTCCAGCACCTGGACCCGACGCACAAGGGCATCCTGCCGGAGTTGCTCCATCGCGCCACCGGAATGAAGGTATTCCAGGTCAAGGATCGCATGCGGGTCCAACCGGACTGCGTCTATGTGATTCCGCCGAACCGGGACATGACCATCTTGCACGGGGTTCTGTACCTGTTCGAGCCGGTGGCGCCGCGCGGGCTGCGCCTGCCCATCGATTTGTTTCTCCGCTCCCTGGCGCAGGACCGGCAGCAGCACAGCATCGGCGTGATTCTTTCCGGCATGGGCTCGGATGGCACGCTGGGGCTGCGCGCCATCAAGGAGATGGCGGGCGTGGCGCTGGTGCAGGATCCGGCGACGGCGAAATTCGACAGCATGCCGCGCAGTGCGATTGAGGCCGGGCTGGCGGATATCGTGGCGCCGGTGGAGGAACTGCCCGAGAAGATCAATGCCTTCCTCAATCGCCCCCTGCTCACCGCCCGGAGAGAGGTGGCGCTGGGAGACAAAGCGCAGAGCGCCCTCGAAAAAGTGATTGTTTTGCTGCGCACCCGCGTTGGTCACGACTTTTCCCTCTACAAGCGGAACACGCTCTATCGTCGGATCGAGCGCCGCATGGGCATCCACCAGATCAGCCGGATGGTGGCTTATGTCCGCTACTTGCAGGAGAACTCGCAGGAGGTGGATCTGCTCTTCAAGGAGTTGCTGATCGGGGTGACGAGCTTCTTTCGCGATCCCGGCGTGTGGGAGCAGCTGCTCGAACAGGACCTCCCCGCGCTCCTGACCCTCCAGCCGGCCGGCCATGCCCTACGGGTGTGGGTGCCCGGCTGCTCGACCGGAGAGGAGGCCTATTCCCTGGCCATCGTGCTCCTGGAGGCGATCGAGAAGATCAATCCCAAGGGGAGGTTTACGGTTCAGATCTTCGCCACCGACTTGGACCAAGATGCGGTCGACAAGGCCCGCCAAGGCCTCTTCCCGGCCAATATCGCCGCTGATGTGTCGAAAGAACGACTGAGGCGGTTCTTCGTCAAAGAAGAACGCGGTTACCGGGTGCGCAAAGAGATTCGCGAGATGGTGATCTTTGCCCCGCAGAATCTCATCAAGGATCCGCCTTTTACCAAACTGGACATCCTGAGCTGTCGCAACCTGCTGATTTATCTGACCCTGGAAGTGCAGAAGAAACTGATGCCGCTGTTTTACTACAGCCTCAATCCCGGGGGCCTTTTGGTGCTCGGCAATGCGGAAACAGTGGGCAGTTGCACCGACCTCTTCGCACTGCTCGGCGGCAAATCGCGGATCTTCCGGCGGACGGAATCCAGCCTGCGACTGGAGCAGATCGACTTTCCCGCGTCCTTTGGCGAGGCCTCGCCCGCCGGGCCCGAGGCCCGGCCGGCGCCGAAACCGCCGGTCAGTCTCCAATCCCTGGCGGATCAGCTGGTCCTGCAGCGTTACGCCCCGCCGGCCGTGCTCACCAATGACAAAGGGGATATTTTTTACGTCAGCGGCCGGACCGGGAAATATTTGGAACCGGCCGCCGGCAAGGCCAACTGGAACCTCTTTGTCATGGCTCGCGAAGGTCTGCGCTACGAACTGGCCAGCGCCTTCCAGGAAGCGCTCCGGCATAAGGAGAGCGTGGCGCTGCACGGACTCAAGGTCGGGACCAACGGCGGCGAGCAGTGCGTGGATGTGACCGTCCAGCAACTCGATGAACCCGGGCCGTTGCAGGGGTTGGTGATGATCGTTTTCACCGATGTGGCTGCGCCCATGGTCGCCCGGGCGGCAGGTCGCCCGCCGGGGCCTCACGCCCGCAACCCGCGGTTGGCGGAACTGGAGCAGGAACTCCTGCAGGTCCGAGGGGAGGCGCGGGCCACCCACGAAGAGATGCAGACCTCGCAGGAGGAACTCCGGTCCGCCAACGAAGAACTGCAATCCACGAATGAAGAACTGCAGTCCACCAACGAGGAGCTCACCACTTCGAAGGAGGAGATGCAGTCGATGAACGAGGAGCTCCAGACGGTCAACACCGAGTTACAAACCAAGGTCGACGAGCTTTCGCGGGTCAGCAGCGACATGAAGAACCTGCTCAACAGCACGGATATCGCCACGCTCTTTCTGGATAACGAGCTCAACGTGCGGCGGTTCACCCCCCAGGCGACGAAAATCATCAAGCTCCTTCCGGGCGACGTGGGCCGGCCGATCACTGACCTGGCCTCGGAGCTGAAATACCCGGAGCTGGCCGAGGATGTGCGGGAGATCCTGCGGACCCTGTCCTCCGCGGAAAAACCGATCGCCGCACGCGACGGCCGCTGGTTCACGGTGCGCATCATGCCCTATCGGACGCTGGACAACCGCATCGAAGGCGTGGTGATCACCTTCGCGGACATCACCGTCGCCAAGACGCTCGAGGCGAAGTTGCGGGCCAATCAATCCGTCCTGGAACAGGACGTCGCCGACCAAACCGCGGAGTTGAAACGGGCGCAAGGCGCGAGGCCGACGAAAATCGCCGCGCACAAAAGAGGCGAGGCCGGTACCGGAAAAACACCGAAGGCCGGTTGATTGCCCAAGCCCCGCCATGTCCAAGAAGGCAAGCCCCCCCGACACCGCCGCCGGACTCCGTCGCCGGGCCGAAGCCCGCTGGCGCGAGCGGCCGGCGGGCGACATTCCACGCCGCACCGACGCCGACACCCAACGGCTGCTCCATGAACTGGAGGTCCATCAGATCGAGTTGGAGATGCAGAACGCGGAGCTCGAGCGCGCCCGGGGGGAGGTGGAGGCGGCGCTGGAAAAGTTCACCGACCTCTATGATTTCGCCCCGGTGGGTTATATTTCGATCGATCAACAAGGCGTCATCCAGGAAGTGAACCTGACCGGGGCCGCCATGCTCGGCGTGGTCCGATCCCGGCTCCTCCAGCAGCGCTGGCAGCGTTTTGTCTCCCCGACGAGCCGCCCGGTTGTTGATGCGTTTCTGGAAACCGTGTTTGCCGGGTCCGGACCGCAGGCCTGCGAGGCGTTGCTTCTGACCGCGACCGGTGGCTCCTTTTGGGCCGATCTTCAGGCCTCGTCCTCCGCCGGGCCCCGGGGCGAACAGAAATGGTGCCGGTTGGCGGTGTCGGACATCGCCGCCCTGAAACGGGGGCAGGAGGCCCAGCGCCAGGTGGAGTCGCTGGCCGAAGCGAACCGGGAGGCGAATCAGGAAATCGCCCGTCGGCGGGCGGTGGAGGCGGAGCTCAAGCAAAGCGAACAGACCCAGCGCGAGTTGCTGGCGGAATCGCGGGAGTTGCACGCGCAGTTGCGGCGCCTGACGCACCGGATTCTGATGGTCCAGGAGGAAGAGCGGAAACAGATCAGCCGCCAGTTGCACGATGAGATTTCCCAGATCCTGGTCGGCATCAACGTCCAGCTTGAGGCGCTGACGCAAACCGCAGCGATCCGTCCCCGGGACCTGCGGCGGCGAATCGCCATCACCGGGCGCCTGGTCGGGCAGTCGATCCGCATCGTTCATCGCTTCGCCCGTGAACTGCGCCCAGCCGTGCTCGACGACCTCGGGCTTGTCCCGGCGCTCCGCTCCTTTGTCAAGGAACTGACGAGCCGGAAAGGCCTGCGCATTCATATCGCCGCGTTTCCCTGGGTCGAGGCCTTGGACAGCGTCCGCCGCACCGTGCTTTACCGCGTCGCGCAGGAGGCGCTCACCAACGTCGCCCGCCATGCGCATGCCCGCCACGCCGCCGTGCGCATCCTGAAAATACCCGGCGCGGTGCGCCTCGAAATCTACGACGACGGGAAATCGTTTTCGACCGAGCGAGCGCTCTCGGCCAAGCGGAGCGGGCATCTTGGCCTGCTGGGCATGCGAGAGCGCGTCGAGATGGTCGGCGGCCGCTTCTCCATCGCGTCCGCCCCGGGCGAGGGTACCACGGTGACGGCCGAGATTCCCTTGGATCCCCCCCCCGGCGGAGGTAATTGAAACCTGGTCGCCGAAGGCCGCACCGTCATCCGCGGGGATGACCCGTGAT
>Ga0182011_10003067_pt1 | contig 13816 bp, 13 predicted proteins | sample 711E1DmetaG_FD_120481 | JGI IMG/M metagenome (GOLD analysis project Ga0182011, IMG submission 120481) | Permafrost microbial communities from Stordalen Mire, Sweden - 711E1D metaG | ecosystem: Environmental > Terrestrial > Soil > Wetlands > Permafrost | place: Sweden: Stordalen | collected... | reverse complement strand
TTCTGAAAACCAGGATTTGAAAAATCACCTGGAAAAGTCTTAAGAGTTCTTGCCTTAACGCCGTCGCCCAGACCAGCTTTCCCATGACATGAAGCACAGTTTTTTATATAAAGTGCCAGTCCTGCCTTTGTGCTGACATCACCAACAGCAACCGGATTTTTCATTGATTTGAAATTATCTGGTACAACCCACGGTTTTGGCTGTGCAACCAAAGATGCATTTATAAGCATAACTGCGGAACCGATAAGAAGTAATTTAAGCCGTTTCATAATCTTAAGATTTAATTTTAAATATAAAGATAACAATAACCGTGCAATTTAATTTTCAAAAATTACTTTTTGTTATTCCTCTTCCGAAATATGGTAACCTGTTATGATTCCCCTGAAAAGAGAGGTCGGTTTGGCTCCAAGAGTACACGTATAGATATGAATTACCATAAATATTGATAGAAGAAAACCCATTATTATATGCAGGATATCGGTAAGAAGGAGCCCGCTAATGCCGAAGATTGTTGTAATGACAATTTCAGGTAACAATAACCCAATACCCGATATGATAAGCAAAGGCATCGCAATATACATAGCCAGTACATAAGTTAATTTTTGCAGCGGGTTGAACTTACGTTCCTCAGTTACAGGAAACGGATGTTTTTCACCTTTGAACATCCCTTTTGAATAATATTTGAATTGCACCCTCAGATTTAATAAGAAATCTTTTCTGTCGGTCTTGTAATATCTGCCATTATTTGTCATCAGGTTCCCTGTAACAAATAATATATAGTTTAAAATCAGTACAATAGCTGCAAAATTATGCCACCTTACCGCCTTAGCAAACCCAACAAAATAAGAGGCATTATCTTTACCGGTGTACTGCATACTTAAACCTGTAACAATAAGAATGAGAATCATTGCTGCGTTAATGACATGCCAGACCCTGATCCATTTTGGGTAGAGATACATCTTTTTTTATTTATTTATTCTTACTTTTTTCCCTGATTCTGAATATTATGTGAATGGCAATTACAATTATTACACCAAAAAATATAATCATACTTAACAGGTTCAGATATTCATTCCTGTTTGCTCCTATTACATACGATGCATTCAGGATTATGCCATTAAAGAATCCGTAACGGCGCTGTTCTTTAGATTCAAACTTATAAAGTGAGGCCATTAATATTGAGTTTTTTGAATGACACTCGTTACAGAGTCTGACAGCTTCTTCTTTAGGCCGTATCTGATGAGATACAGGAATATTATTATTTATTTTTGTATGACATTCAATACATCTCACGTTAGCAAAATGCGAAGACTGGTTAGGCAGCCATTCATGCTTTTGAATAATATTAATCTCAGCCCTGTCACTCAGAAGCTGAAAACGACTGTAATCCGAATGGCAATTAAGACAGATAGCGTTATCATAAGCTATTGTCTCTTTAAGATTGGTACTGTTTCTGACCGTTATCTTGTATGTGTGTGGATTATGGCACTTCCAGCATGAGAATCCCTCATCATCCATCTTAAAGTGAGTGCTCTTCTTATATTCAGCTTCTATCTCTTCAAAATGATATTTTGCAAACTTTTCATCACCACCATGACAGTCAATACAATTAAACTTTTGTTCCATTCTCAGTTCTCCGGAATGTGGGAACTTTACATATTGCTCGGAATGGCAGTCGGTACAACTGAAGCTTCTGTGATTTGACGAATAAAATTCACTTTTATGTATAATACGTTCTGAACACATCATGGCTTTGACCTGTTTTCCAAGGGTCTCATTAGTATATTCGTATTTCTCCTGTCCATGACATTTGAAACAACGATTATTATCAGCATCAAAACGAGAAACAAATGTAACTGTATCCTTAACTTTTTCATTCCCGGCATCAATCCAGTAACTTCCGGAAGAAGAGAGAGAAAATAAATTTATCAGATTCACCAGGATAATTATCCGGAACATAAAGAATTTCATTACTCTTTACTTGATGGCATTAAAATCTGACATGAATATTAAATCCTACCAGCCATTGGCTTTTTTGGAAATCATTTGTATTGAATACAAGATTCCTTTGATTAATAATCTGATCATAGTTTGTTACAAAAATCTGGAAAGAGTGCGTCGCTGTACCAATTTCCCAACCCAACGAAAGATTTGGTTTTGGCTGTACGGCAATACTTTGTTTTGTAAGCAACTGATCATATTCAACAATAAGAGAATGGGAACCAAACAAATTTGCCCGTGCTCCTGCTGAAATTCCTATGTTAAGATTTTTATAACCTGCAGTGGAGTCAACATTCTGGGGTACCGAATTGAAATATGTCACTGACGGAGCTACCTGAACCGAAAACATATTATTTATCTTGCGCGCAACGATCAATTGAGTGAAGTAGGATAATCTGTGAATCTGCCTGAAGCTGGCGGCGGGTCCGAAATCTGATGCCGGTTGCAAATTTGCTACGATATTGCCATAATATGAAAGTGAAACAGGCATGCTGTTATCTTCAGTTTGCCTGAGGATAAGGTATTTCCATTGAATATCCTGCAGCTGATAATTCTTTGTCGTTCCGGCGCCGATCATCAACCTGTCAGTTATACCATAATTAAGTCCTATTCGGGTGTTTGCCGAACCGTAGATGCCAAAGAGATCATGATAATTATCAATCTGGCTGAACCTGTGACTTATTTCCAGTTCGAGACCGCTTTTGTATGGTGTTTCAATTGTACTATTATCAATCAGCGTGGTTGTTCCAAAAGTAAACCGAACAAGTTTTGATGTTACCGGTTTCAGAGTATCTTCCTGCGCGAACAAAGGAGATATGAATAACGATAAAGTCAAAAGGATAAAAAGGTTTTTCATGTTATTTGGTATTAACAGGTTAAGATATTTCTAGTTATTAAGAGCTCCCTGGTTGATCCAATAGAGAACTTCAAGTTTTTGTGTATCTGTCGACCTTGGAATATGGGCTGAATTAGTGGTCATCTGATGGTACAACTTGCTTGTCTCTCCGGGAAGAGTAATATACCCCCCGCTCTTAAGAGATGCGTATGATTTGCCACTCCTGAGGTCAGGAAATTGAGTTTTTCCATTATGACAAGTGATACAAATGCCATTGAAAATTGGTTGAATATCAGCCTGAAAATGCCATGTTTGTTTCTGATCAACAGCAGGAGGAGAGAATGAATACTTCTCACAAGAAGAAAATCCTTTAACTGCTGCAATCAGAATTAGTGCAATAAATATCTGCCTGATCTTTTTCAATTTCTGATTCATATTTTAAATATTGTTAATTCAATCACAAAGATATCAGATTATACTGATTAATAGTTTTTTATGCATTATAATTTTTGAAGTAGCAACTGCTTTTTATCATGTAAATAATTGATCTTTATCACTGACCCGGATGATATTTATTTCTTGCCCAAAACTGTGCAAATATTATTAGGACAACTGTTATATAAAAATGAAGGGACGTTGCATGCAACGTCCCTTCAAATATTCATTTATTTTGATTGTCAGAATTTATACGCATTATCTTCAATTAGTTTGTCTGCAATGTGCCGTCTTGCGTCTTTTACATTTATACATTTCACCCTTGAAAGGTTTTCAATTGCCTCAGTAAGCGTCTGACAGGATTCAGGCGTTGAAAATGAGCCGATTGCTTCAAAAGCTGATTTTCTTATAATACCGGCCGTGTCGAACAGGTTAACATCAACCATATCTTTATAAAGTGATACATTCCCTTTCAATGCTGACATCTTTTCGACTCTTAGTAAAAGAGATTCCGAGACATAAGTTTCCATCATCATTTCAGCGATATTGTTGAGAACTTCCTGTTCGTCGATAAGACCCTTGCCAAAACATTTTGATGCTCCATGAATGCAAATAAGGATAGCCCTTTTGAAATTCTTGACATATCTGGCTTTTTCCTGAAAATAATCTTCACCTTTTTTCTTATTATCGGTAATGTCGCTCAAACCCGAGTATAGTTTTTCGGCTTCTCCAAACAGGTCGAATTCACCTTTCATTGCACGTTTCATTGCCGTATCAACAACAAGCAGACGATTTATTTCATTTGTACCCTCAAAAATTCTGTTGATCCTCGAATCGCGATAACCTCTCTCCACTGCCATCTCAGCTGAATAACCCATACCGCCGTGTATCTGAACTGCCTCATCAGCAACATAATCAAGCATTTCGGAACCTACCACCTTCAAAATAGCTGCTTCAACGGCATAATGGCTTATTGCTTCGATCGATGCCCTGCCATAATCACCGCAATCTACTGTCAGCGTCTTCATAAGGTTATCGATATCGTAGCTCACTCTGTATACAGCTGATTCTGAAGCAAAAAGACGAATAACCTGTTCCGCCATTTTGTACTTAATAGCTCCAAATCTGGATATTAACCCTCCAAACTGTTTTCTTTCATTGGCATATTTAACAGAATCATTAATCGCTTTTTTAGCAGCTCCTATAACATTTGCACCAAGCTTAAGACGACCCATGTGAAGGATACTCAAAGCAATCCTGAAACCTTCTCCCCTTTTGCCAAGCAAATTCTCCACCGGTACTTTTACATCATTGAAATAGATCTGTGCTGTTGAAGATCCCTTAATTCCCATCTTGTGCTCATCGGGACCGATAACCACACCCGGATATTTGGTTTCTACTATGAATGCACTAAGCACCCTGTCGGTATCTATTTTTGCAAATACTACAAGCGTATCTGCAAATCCGGCATTTGTGATCCACATCTTCTGCCCGTTAAGGATATAATGTTTCCCGTCTTCACTTAATTTAGCGTTTGTTTTACCGGAGTTTGCATCGCTTCCGGCACCCGGTTCAGTAAGACAGTATGCTCCGATAAGTTCTCCTGTAGCCAGTTTTGTTACGTAACGCTCCCTCTGATCTTTGTTTCCATAATACATGATGGGTAAAGTCCCAATGCCACAATGTGCCATGTATGCTACTGAAAATGAATAGCCGGCACCTGTTGTTTCGGCCACAAGCATCTGCGTCACAAATGACTGTCCGAATCCCCCAAACTCTTCAGGGATCGATATCCCCATCAATCCGAGCTCCCCAGACTTTTTAAGGATACTTTTCATAAGTTCCCTGTCGCTTTTCTCAACCTTTTCCAGATTGGGATATACTTCAGCTTCAAGAAAGTCTCTGCATGTCTGGGCAATCATTCGTTGTTCCTCATTGAATTCCTCAGGAATGAAAATATCTTTCGAGTCAACTTCCTTTACAAGAAATTCACCACTTTTCAAGAGTTTGTTGTTTTCCATTGTTTTAAATAATTATTTGGACTAATCTATAAATCAAGCGATTGTGCAATAAGTTCGGCAATATCAAGGTTTCTGATCTCCTGTTCTTTGTTTTTATACTTCAGTCCATCGGTAAGCATTGTCATGCAAAACGGACAGGCCGTGGCAATTACTTTAGCATTGGTTTTCAGGGCATCTTCTGTTCTCTCTGTAAAAACTTCCTTGTCGCCTTTCTCAGCCTCTTTGAACATCTGAGCGCCACCTGCTCCGCAGCATAATGCAAAACTTTTAATCCGGTGCATTTCGACTAAATTGTCTGTCAGCTTTTTAAGGATATTTCTTGGTTCATCATAAATGTCATTTGCTCTTCCAAGATAGCATGGATCATGGTAAGTTATCGATACATTGTTTAATGAGGCCCCATCAATCTTCAATTTACCTTCTTCAATATTCGTATTAAGAAACTGAAGATAGTTGATAACTTCATATTTGCCGCCGAGATCCGGATATTCGTTTTTAAAGACATTGAAACAATGCGGGCAGATGGTTATTATTTTTTTTACATCGTACATTCTGAATAGCTCAATAACCTGCAGCGCCTGCATCTGATAAAGCATTTCATTACCTGCACGCCTAGCCGGATCGCCCGTGCATGTCTCTTCTTTGCCTAGAACGGCATAACTGACATTAAGATGGGAGAGGATTTTTGCAAATGCCCTTACAACTTTTTTATACCTGTCATCGAATGCTCCTGCACAACCTACCCAGAAGAGGTATTCCGGTCTCTCTCCTCTGGCAAAAAGGTCTGCTATTATGGGGACTTCAATTTTGCGGGTTTCCATTTTTTTACATTTTCTAACAAACTTTTCTTATGGAAAAGTTTGTTAGAATTATAATTATTTTTTGACCCCCTTTCCTGTTTCCCCCAAGGGGGAAATGTTGACTCCTTCCCCCTTGGGGGAAGGTTGGGAAGGGGGTTAATGAACCTTAATCTCCAAATCCTTACTCCAATTCATCCTGTCTTCTGCTGAATATTGCCATGGGGCGCCGTTATTTTCTATATTGTTGAAAAGGGCTTTGATCTCCCCGGGAGCTGATGCTTCTTCCATCACAAGATATCTCCGCATATCGACTATCAATGTAGGATGATTTATATTGATAGGGCACTCTTTAGCACATGCATTACATGTTGTGCATGCCCAAAGCTCTTCCTCCGAAATATAATCTCTTAAAAGAGACCGGTTATCATTAAAATCCCTTCCGTTTTTAATCATTAACGGCCCTTTCTCTTTCATTCGTGCTCTGAGGTCCATCATCACTTTTCTTGGTGATAATTTCTTGCCTGTTATATTGGCCGGGCAGACTGAGGTGCATCTCCCGCATTGTGTACAAGCCAGCGAATCGAAATAGTTTTTCCATGAAGCATCTTCGGCATCCTTTACACCAAATCGTTCAGGAGGAGCATCGGAAGCGGTTGTAGCGAAAACCGTATTCGGATCAAGCATCAGTTTAACTTCTCTGGTAACATTGTCCATATTCGGAAGTTTTCCCAGCGGATCGAGTCTCGACAGGAATACATTCGGTATCGACATGAACACATGGAAATGCTTGGAATAGGGTAAAATATTTGCAAATAGAAATATCAGAAGAATATGTGTCCACCATGATGCTTCATACATTAATCTGAAGCTTTCTGCCTGTCCATTGGTAATAAAACCCGCAATAACACTGCTTACCGGGAACAGTCCGAATTCAAGCTCCCCTGTAATTGACTTATATTCAATATATCCTGTGTTCATAGAAAGAAGTGAGATCATCAAAAGAAGGATTATTGAAAGGGCAATATTTGCATCGATATGAGTACTTTTTTTCATTTCGATTCCTTCAAATCTCTTAATATGGAAAAAGAGTCTGCGGCTTAGAAAAATGACTATTGAAATGGCAACAAGAAGAGCAAAGATATCCCCAGAAGCTATGATTATATTATAAACGGGCCCCAGGAATTTTAAAACCCTGACTGTACCGGTAAGACCATCAATAACCATTTCAATACTACCAAAAATAATAACGCAAAAACCCCAGAAGACAAGAGCGTGGAATATTCCAATGACAGGCCGGCGGAATATCTTTGTCTGACCAAAGGCAACTGTAAGCATGACATTTATTCTTTTTCCAATGTCTCTTATGGGGAATGCAGGTCTGGTAAATTTAAAAAACTTTACAATCCTGTTGATTGTATAAGCAAATGCCCCTAAGGTTATCAGGAGTGTAATTGCAAATACTATCTGTTTTGTCATATTGATTTTCTTCGTTTTACCCCGACCCCAAGGGGAGCGAAGAAAATCAATTTACTCCCCCTTGGGATGGGGTAAATAAATTGATTTCCAAGCGACTTGTGGCAGGTTGTTAACAATTGCTTATATAAAATTATTTTCTAATTTCTTTTACTGCTTCCACGAGCTTTGGCAGAACCTTCATTGCATCACCAACTATTCCATACTGTGCTGCCTGAAAGATCGGAGCATCCTTGTCGCTGTTTATGGCAACAATGTATTTTGATGAACTGATACCTGCCAGATGCTGTGTTGCACCAGAAATACCCACAGCAATATAGAGATTCGGAGCGATGATCTTACCAGTCTGTCCGGTATGCTCTTCGTGAGGTCTCCAACCTTCATCCGATACCGGACGTGAACATGCAGTCGCGGCTCCAAGCAATGTAGCAAGCTCTACCAAAGGAGGCCAGTTATCGGGCGACTTCATACCTCTTCCACCTGATACAACTATATCTGCATCAGTCAAAAGTACCTTACCTGATTGTTTCTGAACATCCTTCAACACAGTTTTCAATAATGATCCGTCAACAGAAGGATTCAGATTCTCAATAATCGCATTGGCTGGTGTTTCAACAAGTTCAAAAGAGTTCTGTGCCAGAGTAAGTATTTTAATATCCGATCTGATAACCAGATGAGCAAACGCATTCCCTGAATATGTCCTTTTATAAACGGTGAATGGTTCAAGACTTAATGGTAATCTGCTTATACCTGAACCTAGGCCGGCTTTAAGACGAACAGATAACCTGGGAGCAATTGCCTTACCCGTATTATTATTCGAAATTATTATTACTGATGCATTTTCTATAACGGAAATCTCAGCGATAACGCTTGTATAGGATTGACTATCAAATACTGCAAGCTGTTCATTATTAATGCTTATGATCTTTGTGGCTCCATAATTGCCAAGTTTTGACAATTCACTCTCATCAACCTTTCCGATTGATACCGCTGTCACAACTGTATTTAGCATTTTTGCGACACCTGTTGCATAAGATACCAGTTCAAATGAAAATTTCTTGAATTTTCCGTCCCAATTCTCTGTATATACTAATACTGACATATCGTTTTGATTTACTGTTTTTTAACTAATTATCAGATTACTTTTGCCTCATTCTGCAAAAGATCAAGAAGCTGTACCGGGTTATCAGCATCAACAAATTTACAGGCTGCCCGTGGTGCAGGTTTTTCCAATTCCACAATCTGAGTCAATGGATCAACAGCGACCGGCTCAATCAATTTTACGGGTTTTGACCTGGCTATCATAATCCCGCGCATAGCTGCTATTCTCGGCTCTTTGGCAATACCCTTCTGGACAATGGCTACAAATGGTGCCGGCACTGTCACAACTTCTTTCCCTCCATCTATCTCCCTGATCATAACCGGTTGCCCATTTTCAAATTTTATGGATGAAACAGCTGAAACAGAAGGAATCCCCAGGAATTCAGAGATCATCCCTCCTACCGCTGAACCATTGAAATCGCTCGATTCAATACCACAAATAATCAGGTCAAACTGTTCCTTTTTAGCCACTTCGGCAATCTGATAAGCTACAAACCAGGCATCAGACGATACTGCATTTACCCTTATTGCATCATCAGCTCCGATAGCCAGGGCTTTGCGTATAGTTGGCTCTGAGGCAGCCGTACCAACATGAATGACAGTAACAGCTTTTATTCCGTTTACAGCATCATCCTTAAGTTCGAGGGCACGGGTAAGCGATAATTCATCCCATGGGTTTATAACCCACTGAATACCGGTTGTGTCGATTGAATTGTTTCCTTCGGCAAATTTGATTTTTGTCGTCGTGTCGGGAACATTACTTATACAAACCAGAATCTTCATCTAAGATTGATATTAGTTAATTAACTTATTCTTAATTGTTTAATAAATCTCAATTTGTTCATTTCAACCATATGAGGCGGCAAATATAATAATTTATGTTTCACAATCAAATCACAAAAATATCATATATTCAGCTCATTCGAAAGAATATTTTGTTTTAACTAGCTAGCTTACTGATATTTATTAAATCTATTGAAGATGAATATTCTATGTAGTCGAAAGACATGCACTTTATCTTTAGAAATCCATTAACCACTAAGATCGCAATCCCGAGTACCCGGGATAAGAAAAAAAAATCATAAAATGATTATAATTATTTTAAATTGCAAAGGTTATACACTCCAGTCAAAAAATCTCGGATATATCTCCAAAAATATCAATTTTAGATTTAAATTCGCAGCGCTAAATTCATATCAATTTATAGGAATGCCAAATTGAACAAGCAGGTAAAAAAATATATCGCAGTTGTGTTATCAATGATCTTTTGGTCATTTTCGTTTATCTGGTTCAAGGTTGCCAATAAGACATTCCATCCTATCACAATTGTCTTTATAAGGCTTCTGTTTTCTTCAATTCTAATGACGACGTTTCTGGTTGTTACTAAGAATTATATGAAGATAAAAAAAACCGACCGGAAACTTTTCCTTATGCTGGCTTTGTTTGAACCGTTCTTTTACTTTCTCGGTGAGAGTTTCGGACTTACTTACGTTTCGGCAACTGTATGTTCAGTACTAATATCAACAATACCGGTTTTTGCAACAATAGGTGCATGGCTGATCTTTAAAGAGAAGCTGAAAGCAATAAATTATGCAGGAATAATCATGTCTTTTATGGGAGTCCTGGTGTTTATCCTTAATACAGATGGAAGCTTATCATTTAATATTAAAGGATTAGGGCTACTGATACTTGCTGTGCTGTCGGCTGTAGGTTATAATCTTACCTTAAGCCGCCTGATTGAAACATACACTCCTGTGTATATTGTAAATGTTCAGAATTTAATCGGTGCAATTCTCTTTCTGCCACTCTTCCTGATATTCGATTTTAAACATTTTATCTCTACACCTTTCACTTTTGATATGTTCAAACCGATAATCGAACTTTCTATCTTTGCATCTTGTGGAGCTTTCATACTCTTCGCCTACTCAGTAAAAAACATGGGCATTACCAAAGCAAATGTTTTTTCAAATTGTATTCCTGTTTTCACTGCTTTCTTCTCCTTCATTCTGATGGGCGATGAACTGACAGTTCAGAATATTGCCGGGATGGTCATAGTAATAGCCGGCTTGTTTATGTCGCAGATGAATGGAATGAATAAGAGTATTGACGAAGCACTCACTCTTACCGGTAAAACTGCCTGATCATCATCAGATAGTTATATATTGTTCATTAATACTAATTTACACATCCTCTCCGTTTACATAAATCATACTATATTCGAGGTGCATCTGTAGATATGAATAAAAAAGTCCTGAATTTTGTCATATTCATCGTAATCGTGTCTCCTTCCTTTTCCCAAACAGGTGGTGATAATATATACGAATTCCTGAACCTTACACATTCCGGACTTGTCTCATCACTTGGAGGAACGAATGTATCGTTATCAGGGAACGATCTCAACCTTGCATATCACAATCCGGCCCTTCTAAATTCAGGAATGAACAAGAGCCTTGCATTAAACTACGTCAATTATTTCGCGGGCATAAATTACGGGCTTGCCATGTATTCAAGATCATTTCCCGGAACAGGAAATTTTGCAGCTGGTTTAACATACATTAATTATGGCTCTTTCACAGAGACAGATGCCTCAGGAACAATTACAGGTAGCTTCAGCGCAGCTGAATATGCTCTCTCATTTATATACTCGCATCAGATTGATTCACTTCTTTCAATAGGAGTTAATTTTAAACCCGTGTTATCCCAACTCGAGAAATACACTTCTCTTGGATTCGCATTCGATATCGGTGCATCATGGCATAACAGCATCAATCATTTTTCAGCGGGTCTTGTAATTAAAAATGCAGGGTATCAGGTTACTACCTATGCAGGTGAACCACGTGAGAAACTACCTTTTGAGGTACAGGCCGGTATTTCTCAAACTCTGGCCCATGCTCCATTCAGATTCTCATTAACGCTGAGACATCTTGAAAAATTTGATCTTACTTATCAATATCAGGATCCTGTTTCAACCGGAGAAAATAAGGTTTCATCCGGCTTTCTCGAGAATTCCATGAGACATATCATTCTGGGAGTTGAACTTATTCCTCAAAAAAACTTCTATTTTAGTGCAGGATATAATTACCAGAGAAGAAAAGAGCTGGAAATTGAATCAAAACCTTCTACTATAGGTTTCTCGTGGGGTTTCGGTATTAATACCTCATTCCTGAATATTGAGTTTGGAAGAGCGACATATCATCTTGCAGGATCCTCGACTAATGTTTCATTAATTGCCAGACCTGATCTTTTTTATAAAAAGAATAGGAATTAAAGGAGCACAGAGCACAGGGCAAAACCTGAGCCCTGAGTTTTTTTGACTTGTCTTATAGCGGTTTATTTATCACCTTTGCAAAATATTTTGCATAGAGCTCAGGGCACAGCGCACAGACTAGTACTGAGCACTGAGCTCTGAGCATTGAGCTAATAAGATATATATGGAGAAGAAACTAATCATAGCAATCGACGGGTATTCGTCATGCGGAAAGAGCACTTTTGCCAGATTAATTGCAAAAGAACTGAACTATATCTTTATTGATAGCGGAGCAATGTATCGTACCGTAACACTCTTTTGCATGAGAAGAAAATTTATCAGTATCACATGGTTGAATACTGATGGGATCCTTTCTGAACTTAAAGATATTCATATAGATTTTATTTTTAATCCCGATCGAGACGAATATGAGACCTTTCTGAACTCCGAGAATGTTGAAAAGGAGATAAGGAGCATGGAAGTGACTTCCTTCGTAAGCAGAATAAGTCAGATGCCTGAAGTACGATCCAGGATGGTTGAGTTACAGAGACAGATAGGTGCTTCAAAAGGAATTGTAATGGACGGGAGGGATATCGGTACAGTAGTTTTTCCGGACGCAGATATAAAAATCTTCATGACAGCTTCTATTGATATCAGGGCTAAGAGAAGACACAACGAGCTGAAGAGCAGAGGAGTGAACATCGACTTTGAAGAAATTAAAAGAACCATTATTGCCCGTGATATTGCTGATGAAAACAGGGATATCAGCCCGCTCAGAAGAGCTGATGATGCTATTATCCTCGATAACAGCAGAATGACTGTTGATGAACAGATGGTATGGATAAAAGAGATCATTGACAAGAAGAGAAATGGTAGTTGAGATTGATAATCAGTCAGGGTTCTGTTTTGGAGTGCAAAATGCCGTTGAGATAGCAGAAAAAGCGCTTCTTAAAGGGGAGAAGGTTTTTTCGCTTGGCCCTATTGTCCATAATGATAAAGAAGTGGACCGGCTTTCTTCTCTCGGGCTGGCATCAATAGATCACAAGATGTTCAGAAATCTGAAGGATTGCAAAGTACTTATCAGGGCTCATGGAGAACCACCGGAAACATACTTAATTGCTGAAAAAAATAATTTGACAATAATCGAGGCTACATGTCCGATTGTAAAAAGACTGCAATCTAAAATCAGGGAGACATGGATCAGAACAAAGAAAGGTGAAGGACAAGTTGTGATTTTTGGCAAACCCGGACATGCTGAGGTAGTCGGATTGCTTGGCCAGATTAATAATGAAGGTATCCTTGTATCCGGACCTGATGATTTCAGGAAAATCGACATTTTCAAGCCTGTATATCTTTTTGCTCAGACAACCATGAGCGTTAAAGAATACAGAAACCTTATAGAAATACTTCGTACAAAAATGGAAGAAAACGGAATTTCGGATATTGCCAAAAATCTTATAATAAATAAAACGATCTGTGGTCAGGTCTCAAATCGAGAACCACATCTTAAAGCATTTGCTAAAAAACACGATACTATAATTTTTGTCAGCGGACGGGAAAGCTCTAATGGCAAGATGCTCTATTCAGTCTGTAAAAATATCAATCCCGATACACATTTTGTTTCCAGTCATGAAGAAATTGATAAATCGTGGTTCACAGATAAAAACTCGGTAGGGATCTGTGGAGCAACTTCGACACCTAAATGGCTAATTGAAAACATAAGAGATATCATTTCAAATATCTGACTATTGGAATGTTCCGTCATTTGTAAGGCTTAAAAAATTGTATTACCTTTGTGCCTTATTTTACAATAATTATTTATGGGAAAAATTAAGAGAATCGGGGTACTGACATCAGGAGGAGATGCCCCGGGAATGAATGCAGCAATCCGTGCCGTTGTACG
>Ga0182011_10003066_pt1 | contig 13817 bp, 10 predicted proteins | sample 711E1DmetaG_FD_120481 | JGI IMG/M metagenome (GOLD analysis project Ga0182011, IMG submission 120481) | Permafrost microbial communities from Stordalen Mire, Sweden - 711E1D metaG | ecosystem: Environmental > Terrestrial > Soil > Wetlands > Permafrost | place: Sweden: Stordalen | collected... | reverse complement strand
TTCGCCGACGTTCTATAACAGCAGGCAGGACGCGGCCGGCAGCAGAGAGGTTTAGCGGTCAACTGCCGTTAACCGTGTTGGCGGCGGCGAGCTGGGAGTTCGACTGGGTCCAGATGCCATGTACAGAGGTTGTGCCGGCGAAAGCGAACGCAAGGCACAGTAGTACAATGAACGCGAGCAGCATGGTGTACTCGATCACGTCCTGCCCTTCCTCTTCCAGCCAGAAATAATGCAGCGACTGCGCCACTTCGGCCTCCTGGCCTAATTACAGCCCATGACGCGGCGTTGCGCAAGAGTTAACAGAAAAGTTAGTACTGCGATGGGCGTAATTCGCGATTCCGTATCGGCAAATGTTAACCGAGGGCAGTATAACTCCGATAACCCATACCGGCGTTGGTTAGCAGTGGAATGTTATCCGATGAGGGTATGCTCGGGATGAGGCGGTGAGCCACGGGGGATTCTTGGAGCGCGCCGCTGGGCCGTGCCGGCCCCCGTTATTGACCCACGTTTGTAAACGGGGTGGGCGTCCACCGAGCGCCTTCAGGCTTCTCCCTTGCGGCCAGGCCGCCGGGAGCTTGCTCACCAGCGCGGAATGATCGAGTTGGACTCCCTATTTTGATAATGTTGGATCAAAATAGGTGGACCAGCGTCGGCATCGCAAACGCGCTCCTGGAAGACATTTTAGCACGCGCCGCCGGGTTGCCCGAACTTCCCGCAGCCAGGCGCTTGAATTTCGGTCTCAATGGACATAGCATTGAATGCAGAGGATCGGATTTTCAGATGAAACTGTCTTTTGTAGTTCCGCTACTCGTGGCCGCGAGCTTCGCAGCCTACGCTCAACAGGCGATGCCTCGAATGGTCTCCGTCGATCCGCCCAACGGAAAGAAGGGAGATGTGATTGCCGTCACGGGTGAGAACCTGCAGAAGGACCTGGTCTCCAAGGTGTACCTCACCGACGGGAAGAACGATCTCGTAGTGGAAGTCACCGAACAGACGGACACCTCGATCAAGTTTAAGATCCCGGAGAAGGCCGCGGCCGGTCGTTTGGCGCTCATGATCCTGACCACCGGCAAGGACGCCAAGTACATCGAGCAACCCGTCAAGCTGACCATCGATTCGAATTGATGCGGGCATTCCGGCGCCGCGCCGCTACATCCGGCGGTAAGGCGTCGAGAGGTACTTCCTGGACTCCTGCGCGGCTTCCGCGTCGGGGGCGTACGCAATGGCCTTTTTGTATGCCTCCAAAGCCTGCGCGCGGCGGTGAGTCATGTCGTAGATCTGTCCCATTCGCAGGTACGCGGACACGCCCGTGTTGAGGTCCACGTCTTCGGAGGAGGCGGCCACTTTCTGCATGTTCTCCAGCGCACGGTCGAGGTCGTTGTACCAGAACTCGATGGTGCCCTCCTGGAAGTAGATCTTCTCCCACGGGACGCGGTCGTAGCCGGGGGCATGGCGGGTCTTCAACTGGGCCACCTCTTCGGCGGCATCCAGGGCATGAGTCTTATCGCCCGCCATGCTGTACATCTGCGACAGCTCGAGCCGCAACAGAAAATTCCGGGGAAATCGCTGGATCAAATCTCCGACCAGCGGGATGGCCTGGCGCGGCTGGTTCTCCCGGCGGTAGAGCGCGCCCAGAAAGATCTCGGCATCGATGCGGTTGAGGCGTCCGTTCCGGGCCACTTCCTGGACGGTGGCAATGCCTTTCTCCCGATCGCCGTGGATGCCCACCAGGAACCCCAGCATGCGAAATTCCCATGGCAGGCTGCCCACGATGTAGTCGTCGAGGCCCTGCACCAGCCGCGCGTCCACGTTGTTGGGCTCGAGCTCGCTGATGCGATTGTGCAGGCGCCGGGCGGCGGTGGCGTCCTTGAGCGAATCGTGCCACGCCTTCTTCACCACCCAGTAATAGTTGGAACGGATGCCGTAGGAGATGCCCAGCGCGTACATGGCGGCGGTATCGTTGGGGTTCTTCGCGAGACGGGCTTCCGAGAGCGCCATGGCCTTGCCGATCTCGGCCAGTAAGCGCTTCTCGGTCTCCGGCGCCGGGTTCAGCTTAGGCCGGCGGAGAAAGGAATTGTTACCCGAAACCAGCTCGCTTTCAAGCGCGCCATCGCGATACATTTCGCGAAACACGATACATTCCGCCAGGTGATTATGCAGGTCGGGCGAATCGGGACTCTGCTCGAGGGCCTTCTCGAAATCCGCAATGGCCTGCTCGTATTCGAGGTTGTAGAAGTGATCGAACCCCTGTGCGGCCACGGACTCCTGTGCCAAAAGCCGGGGCGCGAGCGCGATCAGGGCCAGCGTGCAGAATCTCACACTTCTATGGTAATTGGTCGAGGCCCCATCCCGCATGTTCCGCCACCACCGGGTCCCGGGAGGCAGCCAGGTTCTGGAGCGGGGCGCGGAACTTCTCCAGCCTCCGGTTGCCCATGGCGACGGCTACGTTGCGCAAGAAGCCCGAGTACCTGGCGCGCGTTACGGGCGTGCCGCGGTAGAGCGAGCGGAACTCGTCCTCGGTAACGGGGGCGAGTTCTTCGAGCGTCGGTGCGAACTGGCGCGGCTCGAAGGCCGGATCGCCGGTCACGGGAGCGCGGCGGTTCCAAGGGCATACGTCCTGGCAGATGTCGCACCCGAAAACGTGGCCGCCCGTTCCGGCCCGATTCTCCAGCGCCATGGCGCCGCGCAGCTCGATCGTTAGGTACGAAATGCACAACCGGGAATCCACCGCAAACCTCGGGCCGGCCGGCACAATAGCGGCGGTGGGGCAGGCGTCGATGCAGCGCGTGCAGGTTCCGCAGCGGCCGGGCGGTGGAGCGTCGGCGGCGTCCGGCTCGATGGCCAGCGATAGCAGCAGCTCTCCCAGGAAGAACCACGAGCCGCGCGGCTGGTTAATCAGGCAGGTGTTCTTGCCGATCCAGCCCAGGCCGGCCATGCGCGCATAGGAGCGTTCCAGCAGCGGCGCCGTATCGACGCAGATCCTGGATTCGAATTCCGCGGCAGCCCGTTGGCGCAGCATGGCGTCGAGCCGCTCGAGGCCGCGGCGCACCACGGCGTGGTAGTCGTCACCCCAGGCGTAGCGCGAAATCCAGGCCCGCTCGCCGTCGTCGAATTGCGTGGAGTAGGGCCAGGGAGTGTTGTAGAGCTTGCCCACGCAAACGATCGACCGCGCCGAGGCCAGCAGGTTGCGCGGATCGTTGCGCGCCACGGCGCGATAGTCGGCGAGGTACCGCATTCCGCCGGCGAAACCGGAGGCCACCCACTCGTGGTACCAGGCGCGCTCCGGCAAGGCCTCAGCCGGTGCCACTCCCGCCAGCTCGAAACCGCATTGGCGCGCCAGCTCGCGGATGGCCCCAGCCGTCAAATCTCGAGCCCCACCGAGCGCATCAACTCGATGGCGTTGCTTTTGCGCACCACGCCCGGCCGCATGGCGTAATCGAACACCATCCGCCCATCTTCGAGGTGGTCTTCGAAGTGCACGTTGGCGACCCGCTCGCCGAGTGTATCGGCGATCTCCGCCAGCGCCAGGTCGTGGGTGGTGATGAGCCCGATGGCGCCGCGCTCCACCAGCCCGCGCACCAGCGCCTCCGCGCCAATGCGCCGGTCGTGGGAGTTGGTGCCGTGCAGGAATTCGTCGATCAGAAACAGGACCGGGAGGGGCCGCGCGGTGGCATCCAGGATCTGCCGCAGGCGCAGAATCTCGGCGTAGAACCCCGACACACCGCCCTGCAAGGAATCCGTCACGCGGATGGAGGCGCCCACCGCCAGCGACGACATCCGCAGCCGCCGGGCGCGCACCGGGGCGCCCGCCTGGGCCAGGACGGCGTTTACTCCCAGGGTTCGCAGCAGCGTGCTCTTCCCCGACATGTTCGAGCCGCTGACCACGAGCACCCGCGGGCCGGCGGGCGCGGCACCGCCAATGCGGACACTGTTGCGCACCACGCGGGATTCTTCGATGAGCGGATGGCCAATGGCTTCGGCTTCCAGCAGCGCGCCCTCCTCGCTGAACTGGGGGAAGGGGTCGGCCGGATGTTCGAAGGCATGGCTGGCCAGCGAGCACAGCGCCTCCATCTCACCGGTGGCCGTGAGCCATCGGCGGACCACCGGGCCGGAGTGGCTCCGCCACGCCTCCACGGCGAAGGCCAGATGCGTGGTCCACAGCACAAACGGTTCGGCCACGCGGAGCAGTACGTGGTCGCGGGAATCGAGCAGCTCCATCAGCCGGTTGAGGCGGCCGATGCGCCGGGAAGGCCGCGCGCCTTCGGTGTCGAGGGAGGCGCGCAACGCGGCCAGCAGCGGCGATTGGAAACTCTCGCGTTCCAGCCGCAGCAGCACCTCGGAAAGCAGTCTCAGCTCGTGAGCGGCCTCTTCCGCGGCCGTCACCACGGCTTCGATCCGCTTGTGCACGCGATAGAGAAAGGTGGCGTTGACCGCCAGTGCCGCCAGGAAAACGTCGCGCAGCAGAATGGAAACCGCAAGCGATAGCCGGAAGGCGCCCATAAGGCTCAAGACGTACACGGCTAGTGCCGAGGCCCCGAGCGCGCCCAGCGCACTGAACACCCGTGTGGCGGCGTGCAATCCACCTCGCTCGAGCAACCCCGGTGCCTCGCCCCAGGCCGCCAGCGACACCGGGTCCACGGCGGTGCGGGACTCTTCCGCGACCACCGCCAGGTCCTCGCGCAAATCCACGCGCGGGCGCAGCTCGTCGACGGCCTCCTGCCGGGCGCGCGCCGTGGCCGGATCGGCGGGGGCCAGGAGCCAGCGCGCCAGGGTATCTTCGCCAATGTGGGTGCGGGCTGTGGACAGGAGCTCGAACAGGGATCCCGGCCCGAACAGGTCGAGGTCCCGGGCGTAGGGATGGGCCGGGTCCAGGTAACGGTCGCCGGGCTCCCCGGTGCCGGCCCATTTGCCATCCAGCCGGGCCAGCGCTCTTTCAAAGAACCGTTGCGCGCGCCGGCGGCGCTCGAGCACGCGCAGCAAGTGGTCGTGGATCACTACCAGGAGGGCGAAGACGGCTATGGGGAAGGTGATCCAGAGGATGGATAGATGGCCGGCCAGCGCCAGCCACAGCACCACCACCGCGGCGATGACGGCCGTCAGCCGGCCATACCCGAGAGACCGGTGGCGCCGCTCGCGCCGCGCGATATCGGCGCGGCGCTCGTCGAGGAGCCGGGAATAAATGAGGCGCGGGTCGGGAGGCATCAGCCTCCCCATTGTCTCTCGGAATCGGGGGGAAAGAGGAAGGGCGGGATGGGAGCCCGCCCTTCCGAGGGTAGAGCTTACTTGCAGGTATCCTGCTGCACCACAATGGTGCAGGTGTCGGTATCCGAATTGCCGTTGGCGTCCACCACCTTGGTGGTGAAGGTAGAGGTGCCCGAGGTGGTCGGCTTGCCGCTGAGCTGGCCGGTGGAGGTATTCAGTGTAATTCCCTTCGGCAGGGACCCGGAGACGATCGAGAACGTGTACGGGCCCTTCCCGCCGGTAACCGCCATGTTAGCGGAGTAGGATGCGCCAACCGTGGTCTTGCCGGCCGAGCAGGGGCCGCAATCCAGGTTCAGGGGCGAGCCTGCCACCTCGACGCTGCAGGTCGCCGTATCCGATTTACCCTTCGAGTCCACCACCTTGGAAGTGAAGGTGAAGGTGCCGGCGGAGGTCGGCCTGCCCGAGATCAGGCCCGTGGAACCGTTGAGCGTCAATCCCGGCGGCAGCGAACCGGAGACGATCGAATAGGTGAATGGTCCCGTGCCGCCGGTCACCGACATGGTGGCGGAGTATGCCGCTCCGAGGGTGGCTTTGCCGTTGGCGCAAGTGCCGCAAATCAGGTTGAGGGCCGACGGCGCCACCACGATGGTGCAAGTCTGGGTATCCGAGCTGCCCTTCGAGTCCACCACCTTGGAGGTGAAGGTGAAGGTGCCCGCGGTAGTCGGCGTGCCCAAGATCACGCCCGTCGAAGTATTTAGCGAAAGCCCTTGCGGCAGCGCACCGGAGATGATCGAGAAGGTGTATCCGGGTACGCCGCCGTTCACTTTGAGCGTGGTGGAATAGGATGACCCGGCGCTGGCATTGCTGGTGGTTCCGCAAGAGCCGCAATCCAGGTTGATGGGCGAGCCCACCACCACGATGGTGCAAGTCTGGGTGTCCGAGTTGCCCTTCGAGTCCACCACCTTAGAGGTAAAGGTGTAGGTGCCCGCGGCGGTGGGCATGCCGGAGATGACGCCGGTCGAAGCATTCAGCTTGAGTCCGGGCGGCAGCGATCCGGAAATGATGGAGAACGTAAAGGGTTTCGTCCCGCCAGTCACCTGTAGGGTGGAGGAGTATGCCGAGCCCAGCGTGGCCTTGCCCGATCCACAGGCTCCGCAATCCAGGTTGATGGGCGATCCCACGACCGCAATGCTGCACGTGGCCGTGTCGGAGCTGCCGTTCGAATCCGTCACCTTGGCGGTGAACGCGTAAGTGCCAGGGGTGGTCGGGGTGCCCGAGATCAGGCCCGTCGCGGTATTCAGCGTCAGACCTGGCGGCAGCGATCCCGAGGAGATCGAGAACGTGAACGGAGACTTGCCGCCGCTCACGGATAGCGTGGCGGAGTACGCGGAGCCAACCTTGCCATTAGTGGCGCCGCTGCCGCAAGCGCTGCAATCGAGGTTTACCGGCGGCGCGCCAACCACAACGATGGTGCAAATATCCGTGTCCGAGCTCCCGTTGGTGTCCACCACCTTGGCGGTGAAAGTGTAGGTGCCCGCCTTGGACGGGGTGCCCGAGATCACGCCCGTCGTAGGATTCAGCGTGAGCCCCGACGGCAGCGACCCGGAGAGGATTGAGAATGTGTATGGCGCCTTGGCGCCTTTGACAGCCATGGTGGCGGAGTAGTGTGTCCCTACGTAGGCTTTGCCGGCCGAGCAGGGGCCGCAGTCGAGGCTGATCGGCAGACCCACCACAACGACGGTGCAGGTGACGGTATCCGTGTTGCGGGCCGAGTCCGTTACCTTCGAGGTGAAAGTGTATGTGCCAACCGCGGTGGGCGTTCCGGAGATCGCGCCGGTGGAGGTGTTCAGGGTCAGGCCCGGCGGCAGCGAACCGTTGATAATCGAGAAGGTGTATCCGGGTACGCCGCCGGTGGCTTTCAGCGTCTCGGCGTAAGACGCGCCTACCGTGGCTTTACCAGCCCCGCACGTGCCGCACTCGATATCCACGGGAACGGACACCGTGACCGAGCATTTGGAGGTGCCCGTGTTGCCGGCCTTGTCCCTGATCGTGACGGTGTAGTTGAAGGTGCCGCTCACCGTGGGTGTGCCGGAGATGGTGCCGTTGCTGGACATGGTGAGGCCGGCGGACAGACCGGTGGCTGTAAAGGTGTAGGGGCCGCCCGCGCCGCCGGCGCCCGTCAGGGTGACAGGGGCAATGGCAACACCTTGGAAAGCTGTGATGGCCACGCAGGTGGCTGAGGGCGGCGCGCTCACGGAAACGGAGCAGTTGAAGGTGCCCGTGTTGCCGGCCGCGTCTGTGATGGTGACCGTGTAGTTGAACGTGCCGCTCACCGTGGGGGTGCCAGAGATCGTGCCATTGCTGGCCATGTTGAGCCCAGTGGGAAGACCCGTGGCCGAGAAGGTGTAGGGTCCGCCCATGCCGCCGGCGCCAGTCATCGTGACTGGGGTAATCGGCACGCCTTGCACGGCGGTGATCGCCACGCAGGAGGCTGTAGGCGGCGGGTTCACGGTGACCGAGCAGTTGAAGGTGCCCTTGTTACCAGCCGAATCCGTGATGGTGACGGTGTAGGAGAACGTGCCGCTAACGGTGGGCGTGCCGGAGATCGTGCCGCTACTGGACATGGCGAGCCCGGTAGGCAGACCTGTGGCCGAGAAAGTGTAGGGTCCGCCCACGCCGCCGGTGCCGGTTAGCGTGACCGGGGCAATCGGCATGTTCTGCACGGCATTGATGGCCACGCAGGTGGCCGAGGGCGGCGGGGCAACCGCGACCGAGCAATTGAAGGTGCCTGTGATGCCGGCCGCGTCCTTGATGGTGATTGTGTAGTTGAACGTGCCGCTCAGCGTGGGTGTGCCGGATATCGTGCCGTTGCTATCTATGGTAAGACCAGGGGGCAGATTCGTTGCTGTCAACGTGTAGGGCCCACCCGCGCCGCCGCTGGCTATCATCGTAACCGGCGTGATGGCGACATTCTGCACGGCGTTGATCACCGCGCAATTGGATGTGGGCGGGGCGGTAGCATAGTAGCCGAAGTCAATGGTTTCATCGGTTATGCTGCCGGTCGTCGTCGGCAGGGTTACCGACGAGGGGTTCACGTTGCTGTCGGTGGTTGGGTACTGCCCGTTTCCGGACTGCGTGGTGGTCGGAGCATAGCCGGTAAGGGCCGACTGGGTATTGGCAATGGCTACAGTATAGCTGCCCGCGCACAAGCCCCCGAACTGGTAATAGCCGCCGGAACCGGCGGTCATGAAACCATAGTTCGCAGGCGCCGGGCCGGTGACCGTGGCGACCAGGTTCCCAGCAGAATCCGTGAGGGTCACCGTCACGCCGTTGATTCCCGGCTCGTCGGTGTCCTGGAGGCCGTTGTTGTTGATGTCGTTCCAAACGAAATCCCCAATCGCGCAACCGGTGTTGTGCACTTCGACGAGGATGTTCTGGAACCCGGAGGTGTTGGTCAGCAGAACGCCCATAACTTGACCGAAGGCCGGAACGAAGTTCTGGGCGGCCGGCGACAGCGCGGCGCTTGCCAACGCCTGCGCTGTGACGCTGGCATTGGAAGCGGAGCCGTTGATGACGATCCAGATGGCCTGCTGCACGTCGAGCACCGTCGCTAGCCCCGCCGCCTGTTTGTTGTTCAGAATCCAGTTGACCTCGTTCCATTGGGTGGAAGTCAAGGCCGGTGAGTAGGTGGATGCCGGGGTGTAGTTAATGGACGGCACAGATGCGGTCTGAGCCTCTTGGGTGGCGCACCAACCCGGATAGGTTCCGTCCGGAAGGCTGCCAGTGGATCCCGAGCCTGTGAGGGTTACCGAGAAATAGCCTTCCTGCGGGGTGGAAGCCAGGATGCCCGTGTTCGGATTGGGACTGGCAGCAGCCTGAATCGCGGTTGGCAAGTTGAGAGTTAGGCAACCCGGGCACGGGGCTTGCGACGAGACTGCGGCGGCGGAGAACGCCACCGCCAGGAGAAGGGCGGAGAGAATCAGGGTTCTGCGTTCGAAAATGAGCATAAAAATCACCATTGCGATGTCACCTCATCGAGATTTGGGGAATTGGGTTACCGAGGACGGGTCAAGAGCGGGTGCCGGCGGCCGATGTCCTCTTCTTTAACGTGGCCGCCGCAAGCACGCACGCCGCACCCGCGAGAAATAGAGTCCATGTGCCGGGCTCCGGGGCGGCTTGGGTGCCCGTGAGCGTTAATGAGAACGGGATACCAGCCGTGCTCTTGCCGGTGTTAAAGGAAGTGCTCGAGCCGGACGACCAAATCGCCATGGCCTCCCCGGTGAATGTCACGGGGCCCGGGTTGGTGGCATCGTTCAGTGCGAAGGAAAACACGGCGCTAGTGGACATGATGTTGGTGATCGTAGCCACCGTGGTTCCGAACGAGATGGGCGGCGCGGGCGTACCGGAGTCGCTGTACGTCTGATTCAGGAACATGCTCCCCGTCCCGCCGTTGGCGCCGCTGACCAGGGTGACGGTGGTTTGCGTATTGCCTTTCGCGAACTCTACCCAGGTGCCGCCGGCGAAGGGATTAGCGCTATCGGTGGTGGCCTGCCAGTCGGCGGCTCCGTCCGCAGGGTCCGGGGAGTTCACTCCCGCGATGGTATAGCCCGTCAGCGTCGTGGGTTGTAAGAGGACAGCGTAGTACCCGTCCCCGGAATAGTCTGCCTCACTGCTGAGTGCGGTCAAGAGCTGAGCCGTCGTGAAGGAATACTGATAGGTGTTAGCGTGCGCCGGGGGCGCGAAGCACAAGAATGGCAGAAGCAAGAAGACCCAGGGCAGCCTGTGGGGTGCGGGGAGGAATGGGAGTAGTCTCATCGTTTTGGCTCCAGTGTCAGTGAACTCGTGTATTTATTTCGCCAACCACAAGGCCGATCGTATGATGCATGGCGCTTGTAAGTCAATGAAATCAGGGTACTAGCGGTCCTTGTGCGAGAAAATCCGGTACCGGTACGCGGCATTTCGATGGTTAGTACCCTGACGCCCCGGTATGGGACTGTAGCCGGGGAAAGAGGCGTGGAATCCACGGGCCGCCGCCGTCACGGGGCTGGTGCGGGCCAGTGCCGGCACACGATTCCTGGGAGAGCTTTGGCAAGGGCGCTTTCAGCCGAGGGAGGGGTTCTTTCCCAAACGAGGGATGGGGAACCTACAGGGGGCGGGAGGTGGCGGGTGTTCGGCCAAATTCGAGCGACCCGGCCGCCAGGCAGGCGGCATTCCGCATCAAATTCGTACCGGTACTTTTGCTCGCAAAGCCTAGAACCATAACGGGCTTACGGGGTTCCCGGTTCTATGGGCTTTGGTGGCCGTTCTTGAGATCATCAAGCAGGGAATCAACTTATGACTTCATCAGCTTACGGTTTTCGACGTCGTTTGATCACAGTGAGCATTTGCCTCTGTGTTTTTCTGGCGTTCAGCGCCACGCTCAGCGCCAATAGCGCCACGTTTGTATTGGGAAACGCAAACTCCTCCGCCGAGAACTTCAGCACCGGCGAATCGCTTCAAACGAAAGGTGTACCCGTCGGACCTTACCCGGGCACCCTGAGTAATTCGTCGATCAACATGTTCTTCTGCATCACCGGCGGCTACACGAGCAACTGGGATACCTCCTACAGCGGCAACGACCAACCGGCAAACGTGTCGGCGGGCGTGCCAAACGTGGGCACGGGCGTGGCGTCGGTTCAGCAGCAGGAAGAAGTGGCTTTCCTGGCCTCCATGTTCCTTAGCATTGCTAAAGCGGACGGGATCAGCCTGGTGACCTCCGTTTCCAACGGAAAAGAGAGCCTGACCGAGAGTGGCAGCAGTCTCTCGAACTTCGTGAACACCGTCCAAGGGCCCATCCAGATGGCCATCTGGGACATCATGAACAACTTCCCAACAGACAACTACAATATTACAAAGCCTGCCGCTACGGGCGCCACGGCCACGCTCGCGGGTGAGATGGCGACCTTCGAGGCCGATGCGCAAAAAGCATGGACGACTCTTCTAAACCCGAATCTAACGCTAAACACAACATTAACAAACCTGGTAGCGGACTTTAACGCACACGCCCTGATCTTCGTTCCGACTTCTAGTTGCCCCACGAATCAGAGCTTTGTCGCTGCCTATTACGATCAAACCTTGGTTTACGATGTGGTTCCAGAGCCTGGCACGATGGTTCTGTTCGGAGCCGGCGGCCTGCTGATGGCTTTGGGATGCGGCCGCAAGCTGCTGGCGAAGCGGCGGTCACGCTGAACCGACTGGCCGCTGGTTTAGGCTGAACAATACAGGATTGGTGTCGACGCCGTGCGTACCTGTACGCACGGCGTCATTCGTTTGGCGGCGCGTTGGGACGCCGCGTTTCAGCATGTTATAGTGGTCGCATGCCCAGCGGTTATATCCCCATTTTTATTTTTCTGGTCATCGCGATTCTGTTTCCAGTGGTGCTGATCGTGGCCGCCAAGCTGGTACGTCCATCGGCCCCGTTCAGCACCAAACTGGAAGCGTACGAATGCGGCATCAAGGCCGCTTCGGATTCGCGCGGCCGTTACACGGTGCGGTTTTACATCATTGCCATCCTGTTTGTGATCTTCGACGTGGAGACCATCTTCCTGTTCCCCTGGGCGGTGCGGTACCGCACATTGGGTTGGTTTGGAGTGGGGGAGGTGACGGTCTTCCTGGCGATCCTGATTGTGGGATACATCTGGGCATACAAGAAAGGGGCTTTGGAGTGGGTTTAATGGTACGTCGTTTCCTGAGCGTTGCGTTGGTCCCTGTGGGCTTCGCGACCCTTCTCCAAGCCGCGCCGATGCTGCGCCTGGTGAACACCACGGTGTTTGCCGTGCCGTTGCCCGTGGGGGGCAACGGAGGCACGCAAGTCGTGGAGGCCTACAACGCCGGGGATGGCTCGCTCTCGTTGAGCAATCCCGTGTCGTCGGTTCCATGGATTGCCACATCCGTGGGTTCTCCCCGCACCTGCACCACTACCAAAGCCAGCGCCACATGCCTTCCTATCCAGTTGGCGCTAAACACCTCCGCGCTGGCGGCCGGCACGCACACGGGCAGCGTGACCGTGAACGGCAGCAACGTGGTGGACGCTCCGCAGACCATCACCGTGACGGTGCAAATCGGCCCGGTGAGCATGTACGCCGCGCCCGGCTCGACGAGCGATGTTCCGTTCTCCACGCATAGCGCGTTGAATGCGAGCCCGAGCACGCAGGATGGCAACCGGTGGCTGAGCCTGGCGCTGGATAGCGCGGGCAGTTTCGCGTTCACATTTCCGTACCGCATACACGTGGCGCCGCCGGCCAGCATGGCGCAGGGCACGTACAACGGATCGCTGGTGACCAGCGGTTCCAGCTTCGCAGCCGACAACCAGACGATTCCCGTCACCTTGCACGTGACGACGCAGCCGATCGCGGTGGCGTCGCCGGCCCAGGTTACGGAGAGTCTAACCCAGGGTTCCGCGCCGCTGGCGATGCAGGTTTCACTGCAGAACCCGGGGCAGGGAACTCTTACGATTGGAGCGGTGAGCGCCTCCACCACCGATGGCGGCACGTGGCTGACTGCCACGTCGAATCCCAGCGGCTGGGCCGCTCTGACGCTGGACCCAGGCAAACTGGGGCTGGGTTTTTATACGGGTTCGGTTTCGATCGCCTCGAACGGCGTCAATGGGACGCTCAACGTCCCGGTGAGTTTCCAGGTGGTGGCCAAAGGCGCGCCGCTGGCCAACTATATGGGAGTGGTGGACAATGCCATCTTCGGCGTCGACGGAGGCGGCGTGGCGCCTGGCGATATCGTGGCTCTCTTTGGCGAGCAACTCTCGTTCGATGGTTTCTCCGGGGCCTCCAATGTGCCGCTGCCGACGCAGCTTGGCGGAGCCACCGTCCTGGTGAACGGGCGTGCCGCGCCGCTGTACTCAGTGTCTCAATCACCGAGTTACGATCAGATCGACTTGCAGATTCCTCTGGAGACTGCTGTGGGAACGGCGCAGGTGCAAGTGCAGCGCGACGGACTCACCGGGAATACGGTGTCGGTGCAGGTGGTGGCCCGGGCGCCGCGGATTCTGGTCATTACGAGACCGGATGGCAGCGTTCCAGACGGTGTGCATCCGGCCCGGGCGGGCGACACCCTGATCATCTGGGCAATCGGCTTGGGAGCCACGAATCCCTCCGTGGGGACCAACACGCCGGCCCCAGGCGCGGAACCGCTGGCGCGACTCACCGCCACGCCAACGGTGCAGTTTGGCATGGACATCTTTGGCACGATCCCGGTAACGCCTGCCTACGCCGGGCTGAGTCCGGGTTCCGTCGGCCTCTTCCAGGTGAACGCCGTCGTGCCGCAGGGTGTTCCCAGCGGCTTGGTCAACGTGTCCCTGCTGTTCCCCGATGGCGTCAGCAACATCGTCCATCTACCGGTTCAGTAGGGGTCAGGCATGCCTGACCCCTACCGCCCGTTGAAGACACCGCCCACGCCGTGGCCCCAGGTTTACTTATGCGTAGGCCTCACCACCATGGCGACTCTGCTGCTGGAGCTCGCGCTGACGCGCATCTTCTCGGTTGTCTTCTACTACCATTTTGCTTTCCTGGCGATCTCCATCGCGCTGTTCGGCCTGGGCGCGGGCGGCGTGTTCTCTTACGTGG
>Ga0182011_10003064_pt1 | contig 13818 bp, 11 predicted proteins | sample 711E1DmetaG_FD_120481 | JGI IMG/M metagenome (GOLD analysis project Ga0182011, IMG submission 120481) | Permafrost microbial communities from Stordalen Mire, Sweden - 711E1D metaG | ecosystem: Environmental > Terrestrial > Soil > Wetlands > Permafrost | place: Sweden: Stordalen | collected... | reverse complement strand
GGGCTGCAGCGGATGAGCAACCCGCTCACGGCTCGGAGCGGGATCGTCTGGGCCGGCGCCGCGATGCTGATCGCAACGCTCGTAACATTCTTTACACCTTCCCTCACCAACATTGCCCTGATTGCGATCGCGATCGTTATTGGTGGAGGATTTGGCTATATCGCTGCAAAACGCGTGGCGATGACTGATATGCCCCAGATGATAGCGCTCTACAATGGTATGGGTGGCGGCGCTGCCGCCGGGATCTCGGCAGTCGCGCTTCTCAGTACCACCACAACTGCAGCAGGTTCTCTTGCGGTCATTGGCGGCCTCATCGGGGCCGTCTCATTTACGGGGAGCATCATTGCATTCCTTAAACTTCAGGGGTGGGTACGGCCGCGGCCGATAACCTTCCCGGGCCAGCAAATCGTCAACATGGCGGTCCTTGCCTTTGCCATTGTTTCGGGTGTGCTTACGATTGCTCAGCCGACATGGATCCCGCTCTCCGTTGCCATATATCTCCCTCTGTTCTTCATCCTCTCACTCGGATTCGGACTCCTGATGACACTCCCGATCGGCGGGGCTGACATGCCCGTCGTTATCTCGATGTACAACGCGTTCACCGGGCTTGCCGTCGCACTCGATGGCTTCTCGTTCGCTACACCCAACTATGCGATGGTCATCGCGGGGATCATTGTTGGTGCCGCGGGTTCGCTGCTCACGCTCAATATGGCGCGGGCGATGAATCGCTCGCTCTCGAATGTCTTCTTTGGCGCGTTCGGTGCTGCGGATGATAAAGGGTCGGAAATCCAGGGCAGCATGAAGTCAATTGAAGCAGATGATGTCGCAGTCATGCTTGCCTATGCGGACAAGGTAATCATCGCTCCCGGGTATGGCATGGCGGTTGCCCAGGCCCAGCAGAAGGTCAAGGAACTGACTGACCTGCTCGAGAGCAGGAACGTTCAGGTAAAGTTCGCAATCCACCCGGTCGCAGGGCGGATGCCCGGGCACATGAATGTCCTTCTTGCCGAGGCCGGTGTTGCTTATGACCATCTCTTTGATCGGGACGAGATAAACCCGGAATTCCCAAGCACTGATGTTGTTCTTGTTATTGGTGCCAACGATGTCGTTAACCCGGCGGCGCACCGGCAGGGCAGCCCGCTCTTCGGCATGCCAATCCTCGATGTCGAACAGGCAAAAAATGTCATTGTTCTCAAACGTGGCCAGGGAAAGGGCTTTGCCGGTATTGAGAACGACCTGTTCTACCGGGACAATACACGGATGCTCTATGGAGATGCACAGAAAACGGTCGGGAAACTTGTACAGGCAGTCAAAAAGTTTTAATACCACGAAGTTACGCAGATCCTGGCGTACTGCACTCTAGGGATGTCAACGGGCCCACCGGGGAAAAAGTAACTTTTTGCCGGCTTCATTATGGTGGCTTCCTGTTTGTAAACGGGAAATTAAGCTGACATGTGCATAGGGGATTGGATCTGTCATACATGCAAACCCCCGTTCAAATTCCGGAGCACCGGGTGATTACCGATATCCTGCCCGTCCGTTTGGAGATCTGCCCGGTAACTCTTTCCGACAACCTGGAATCAAAACGAATTGGCCGGACATCCTTCATAAGTGAGACCGTAGTCTTCGACGCCACTGTAGTGCAGAGACTAAAACCGCTAGTGATTATAAACTCGTAAAAAACAAATCAATATCTTTTTTTAAGATGATACTGATTTGTTTCTATGAGAAAAAATATTTCCTGTGTGTATAATACTCCTTGTGGTTTTTTCAGCCGGGTGTACATCATCCTTTTCCAATCTTACCACAACTCAGCACAACCTGAAGCTCAATGAATTTGCCATTTTTGAAAAAGAGGGCAACCGCTTCGCGTCTCAGATCACAAAAGTTGAAGGGGAATCCTCATCCTCACGTATATATGCAATAGATGTCACAATACGGGTAAAAAATACCGGCGATAAACCGATATCGCTGATGGCATACCCCGCCTTTCAGATGCTGAAGGAAATCAATATGCCGGGAATAGTATCTTTTTGGGGATGATCAATCCCGGCGGCGATGCAACCGGAAAAAGCACTATTCCCATTCCGACCGATGAAAGTTATCGGGCCCTGCAAAAAAGTGCAGTCCTGAATCTGCGATTCCAAGATATGAAGCTGCTCCCCTATGAAGCGGCCCGGGATATCGATATTTCTACATTATAAAAATAATTATGGAGAGAACCCCGGGAGGGGTAAAAACAAATTCCCGGCATGTTTTTTTCGTTTTATTGGGAACGCATAATGAAAAATTAAAATTTTTTTTAAATTTTTTTACGCTCAACCCGGACAATCCCATGGAATAAATCTGAAGGAAAGATTAGATAAAAATATACTGTGCCTTTCATCATACCAAAACGATAAAGTATCAAATCATCGTAAACAATGCTGATACTATGTCATTCTGTACATCCTGCGGGAAGGAGGTCGCTCCCGGGAAAAAATTCTGTGAATATTGCGGAACCCCGGTTGAACAACCTGCTGCTGTTCCTGATGCTCCCGCCACGACCCCTGTTGTACCATCTGCTCCCGTCTCAGTACTGGCGCCCCCGGAAAAACCTACAGGTGGATCCGAAAAAATCAAGATTATCGCAGGAATCATTGTTGTTATCATCCTGATCGCCGGAGTATATTTTGTCGGCCTGCCAATACTCCGGGGATCGCAGGGAACCGGTTCAACTCTCCAGCAGGCCGCTGCAATCCCGACCCGAGATCTGACCCCGCCTCCGGCCATAATCACGACAGAAAAGATCAGTACCCCAGGGATCGCCGGCGTTTCCTCTGTCAGTCAGACTTATGAGGAAAAGTATACAGAAACCTATAATCTGGTCTACTCGGCCAACCATGCATTCAATGGCGGACAGAAGGAGGTTTTTACCCAGGACTTGACGAATCCCCCGCTGTATATCAAGTTTAATATTACTCCCACGATGTATTATGGCGAGAGACCTGTTGATATCGGGCTTTCTTCTGAACACGTTGTCAATCTCTCATATGTAAGCCCGGATGCATGGTTCAAAGTGACGGTATACGATGCCAGCAATGGAGGGATTGTTGATGAACAGGGATTCAACAAGGAACACAGCACTATGGAACAACAGGAGTTCATGGTCAGAGCGCCGGGAAACTACCGGGTCGAAATGACAGGAAATGAAGTGACAGCGGATATCCAGATCCTGACCGGAAAATCCGGATAATTTTTTGTTCCTTTTGATAGCGGCCCGTAAATTTCCTGCAGGCCACTGACAACAGGTTTTTTTACCCCTTTTTGAGTCTCGATGCATTCCCCTGCCGGACAGGTTACCTTATATGGTTACCTGCCAGATTGAATGGTAAAGCAGGGGGTTATACTATAGAAGATACCATCCCTATTCCAGACGGTCGGGTTGTACGCAAAAAACTCCACTTTTTCTGGCTCGCGGACTGTTCCGATTCCATGCGGGGTAAGAAGATTGCCACGCTGAATCAGGCTATCCGGGAGGCAGTTCCTGAGGTCCAGAAGGCGGTTGCTGCATACCCGCAGGTCGAGATTGTGATGAGAGCAATCAAGTTTTCCGATACTGCTGAATGGCATATCGGCCCTGACCCGGTCCCGGTCGAACAGTTTGTCTGGCCTGAACTCGAGACTGCAGGGCTCACGTCAACAGCAAAAGCCATCCGTCTGCTCGCGGGGGAGTTATCCATTGAACGCATGCCCCGCAGGGGCCTTCCCCCGGTCTGTATCCTGATTTCCGATGGTTTCTGTACAGATCCCCACGAAGAGTATGAAAATGCAATTGCCGAGCTCGGGAAGATCCCCTGGGGTGTCAAAGCAGTCCGGCTGGCAATCGCGATCGGGGATGAATCGGATTATAATGAGACGGAACTGCTCAGATTCGTCAACCAGGAACAAATTGGTCTGCTGAAAGCTCACTCACCGGAAGAACTGGTCACCTATATCAAGTGGGCTTCGGTATCGGCATCCGTTGCCTCGTCCCGCGGCAGGAGCCGTGATGCAAAGTCCATGGGAGAGGTATCGAATGTAAGCCTCGAGTCCCCACCGCCCATGATCACATCCAATACGGATTTATTCTAAAAGAGCATGCCAGCAGACGCGGACGAGTTCCTCTGTGCCAGTAATACGGGCCTTGGCTGGGCTTTCGGGACCAGCCGGACCGGAGCCTTGCACCGGAAAAATAACCACCCCTGCGAAGATGCTTTTGCGCTCTGGAGCGGGTCTGCCGGAGCGGAACCCTGTATTGCTATTGCTGTTGCTGACGGGCACGGTGATCCCCGCCATGACCAGAGCCGGACCGGATCTGCCATTGCAGTTCAGTCCGCCGTAGAAGAGCTTGTCTCTTTCCACCGGATGCACCTGCATGATACTCCCCGGAATATCATCAGGTCTGAGTTCCGGGCGGATTTCCCCCGCCGTGTCAGCCGTCGCTGGAGGGAATCAGTTACAGAAGATGCCATACGAAGGGAACTGGCCGGCACGGGTTCTAAGGAGACTACCTCATGTATCTTAACCCGGTACGGTTCCACGTTGATCGCAGCATCCATCCTAGCGGATACCATCCTCATCGGACAGATCGGTGATGGTGATATCCTTCTGGTACGGCCGGATGGCACGGTCGAGACCCCGATCCCGGGAGATTCTTCCCTTGTTGGCAGCGAGACCCGGTCTCTCTCTTCCCGGGATGCCCACCTGCTCTGGCGCACGGCAACCCTTGATCGCGGAGAAGGGGGTGTCCTGATTGCAGCAACCGATGGGGTTTCGGACTCCTTTGACGGGAGCGAAGGTCCGGAGTTTATGAAATTCATACAAAGCCTCGTTGCCCGCATAGGGCAATACGGGGTGGAAACTGTGGCAGAAGCGATGAGCAGCTGGCTTGACCGGTACTCCGAACTCGCAAGCGGTGACGATATGACGCTCATTTTTGTTCTCGTAAGACCGCAAGCACCCGCAAGCGGGATACACCAACCGGTATTGCAGGAAAAACCATCATCTCAATGGAGTTCTAATCTATGCCATTGATTCTTGGCCAGCGGGTCAGGGCAGAAACCTCAGGCCTTGAACTGGAGGTTATTAAAAAACTTGGCGAAGGCACCCAGGGCGAGGTGTACCTCGTGGAGGGTCCGGATGGCTACCGGGCAGTCAAATGGTATAAGCCCGACCAGGCAACAGCAGAGCAGCGGTCAGCAATCCTGTACCTTGTTCACACCGGGCCACCGTTCGGTGCTGCAGGAAAGCGCTTTATCTGGCCCCGCGATCTCGTCACCCGTCAGGGTTCCACGCAGTTCGGGTACCTGATGAGCCGCATTGATACCCGGCGGTTTGCCGAACTCGGGGAATGCTGGGCCCATATAAAACCGGTCCCGAACTTCTCAGCCCTGTGTGAGATCTCGTACCAGCTCGCGAACAGCTACCGGGCCCTGCACTTATCAGGGCACTGCTACCGGGACATCTCGGCAGGGAACCTGATGTTCGACCCCCTGAGCGGGGACATCCTGATCTGCGACAACGACAATGTTGGCGTAAACCGCCAGTCTTGTTCACAAGTCTGGGGAACCATGGAATACATGGCTCCGGAGATTATCCGCGGAGAGAAAGATCCTTCGACACAGACGGATCTCCACTCTCTTGCAGTACTCCTCTTCTACCTTTGGGTGTGGCATCACCCGTTCCATGGCGAGATGGAGTATCGTTTCCATTGCTGGGATATCCAGGCAAAAAAGAAAGTCTATGGAGAATCGCCGGTGTTCGTGTTCGATCCGGTTACTACGGCAAATGCACTTCCGACAGACCCGGATTATATAACGGCACGGGAGCGCTGGGAATACTGCCCCCCGGCAATCAGGGAAACATTCATACGGGCATTTACCGATGGCCTGAATGATCCGGACCGTCGTGTCACGGAAGGCGAATGGCAGACCCTCTTCTCACGGATGAAGGACTCTATTATGACCTGCCCTCATTGTCGTGCGGAAAATTTTTCTGATACAGGAGGTGATTCGGTCCGATGCTGGAACTGCCGTAAACCCCTCTCCCCCCCACCGGTTATCGCCATCCGGCGGCAGGGGGGAGAGACCCGTCTTTCTCTCTCCCTCGGGACCACAATCCGCCGCCGGCATATTACCTCATCGTCGCTCCAGGAAGATGGATCAGAGATCATCGGGACAATCGTCCCGCACCCTGCCATTGCCGGAGCTGCCGGTATAAGGAACAATTCGCGGGCTGTATGGAAATGTTCATTTCCCGATGGAAGCACGACCGAGGTCCCTCCGGGTCGTGCCGTACCGCTGAATCCCGGTACCGAATTACGGGTTGATGGTGTACTACTAACTATAACTGCGCCACAGGACTAAATGTTGTATTATGGACGGACGCCCGCGGAAAATACTCAAAGACCTTGTTAAACGGTATGGTCAATCTCTTGCAACCGATCCGCTCCGGACTGAGGGACTTCTCCGGGACACGTGCGGGTCATATCACCGTGAGATATTTGTCCTGGTGAATGCAGTCCGGCAAAAAGTCCCGGCTGACCTCCTGGCGCCGCGACACTCCCTTTCCTTGGTCCTCCTGCAGGAATTCCTCGCGAAGCGCCTTTCCGATGAACTCTCCTTATCGGATGATGCATCACGCTGGGCAGTGGAGAGCTGGGCCGACGCTCTTGGCCTTATTCAGGAGATGCCTGTACAGGAACCGGAGGGAGAGACAGTTCACCAGGATAGGGCGGAATCATCAATAACAACGACAGATCCTGACATTGTCGCTCAGAGGCAGCAATGGGCTGATGACCTTGAATCCCCAGATCTTGAGACCCGTCTTCTGACAGTGCAGGATCTTTCAAATATACCGTATCCTGAGGCCATACCTCTCCTCATCGGGGCTCTGGAAAACGGCAACTGGCAGGTCAGGGAACATGCATTCGATGCATTATCCGGACTCGGCGAAGGAGCAATACCCGTCTTGTGTGAAGCGCTTGGTGATACAAACGATGAGATAATCTGGCGGGTGTCCCTGATCCTTGGCTGCCTGAAGGCACGGGAAGCCATTGCGCCGCTGATCCTCCTGCTTGCCCGGGAAGGAATTGTCCGCGAATGTGCGATCTGGTCTCTCGGGGAGATCGGTGATAACTGTTCGTCAACTGCGCTGCTGAAATTTATTCGTTCTGATGATCCGGTAATACACCGTGAGGCTGAAACCGCGCTTGGAAAGATCGGGAATACCCGGCCCGGCAACCAAAACTGACAGGTAAAACAAACTTCCCGTTTCACTCCGTCAGTATCCTTTCTATCACGAGTTGTTTTTCAAAGATCTTCTCAAATGCTTTTCTCTCCGCCTCTACGCCCCAGATCTCCAGCTGGCAGTCGCCGCGGGCGACAACTTCGAGATGAACGCTTTCCTTGTCCACCCGCGTAAATTTTACGTGCTGGATAAGTGCAGTATGACTCCGGTCGAGGCTCTCGCTCAGACGGATAAACGTAGTCAGGACACGCAGCGTGTCCCGCTCACGGGACTCGAGCTCCATAACTTCAGGATCCTTCTTCTTCGGGGCCTTTTTCCGGTGAAAACGGGCAATGTTGGCCATGAACGTAATCTCTTTCTGATCGAACCCCAGCAGTTCGGAATTTTTGATAATATAATATGAATGGGAATGGTGGTTAGAGTACGAGATGAACGAACCGATATCATGAAGGAATGTCGCATATTCAAGAAGTTCGCGTTCATTATCACTGAAATTATGCAGGCTCTGCTCTTTTGCGGAATCGAAGAGTTCGAGGACCAGGCTGGTAACGGTCCGGGCATGCACTTCATTGATTCCGCAGGACCGGCCCAGCTGGAGCACACTGCGCTGGCGTGGCGACAGTTCGCCCAAGAGGGGGAAGGCATCCATCCTCGACAGATAATCCACGAGAAGGCCATCCTGCAGACCGCGGCCGGTCGTCAGAATGGAGTCGAGTCCCAGTTCCTTCATGAAGATATCGAGGATCGCAGCCCCGGCAATGATGATATCTGCCCGCTCCGGGTTCATTCCCGGTATTTTCCTGCGCTGGTCGAGCGGGAGGGCGCAGAGGAGGTCAATCACTTTCTGCAGGTCCTTATAGGACAGGCCCGGGTCCCCGGTATTGCCATTCTGGTGAATAGCCTTCTGGGCAATTTCGGCCAGGTTCATGATGGTACCGGAACTGCCAATAGCAAGCACGGGTTTCAGGGAATGGATCTTCTTGACAGAATGGATGATAGTGTCCCGTATATGGTGCTGGATGCGTTTATACTGGTCCAGAGATACAGGTTCAGTATTGTCATGAGGGAAATACAGGTTCGACAGCCGTATGGCTCCCAGCCGGAAACTTTCAAGATACTGGTAGGTCCGGTCACCACCGACAGCGATCTCCGTACTGCCACCTCCGATATCTATAAAAAATGCCTGACGATCTTCAATATGAATACCGCTTGCAACGCCAAGGTAGATCAGGCGCGCTTCCTCCTGTCCCGAGATCACGCGGACATCGATCTGCGCCTCCTGCCTGAGCAGGTGAAGGATCTCGCTCTGGTTGGCAGCTTCGCGCATGGCTGACGTTGCGACGGCAATAAATTCTTCAGTGGAAAATGTACGGGAAAGGTCAGTGAATTTCCTGCAGACCACGACCAGTCGATCAATGGCTTCGGTCTTAATCTCCTCCTCATCAAATTCCCCTTCCCCGAGGCGCACCTGCTGTTTCTGGCGGGTCAGGATCGTGTAGGAATGATTCTGGTTGAGCCTGACCACGAGAAGACGGACGGAGTTGGTCCCGATATCAATAAAAGACACTACGCGTCCGTTCGGCCCGACCTTCCGGGATTTCACCGTATCACCAGGGGCCGCTCAAAAACCTTCAGGAACAGGTCTGCCTTTCCCTGTGCCCGTGTTATCTCTGCGTTGACATCCCCTGTCCCGGCCACATCACAGATGACGCCATCTGGTGTCACTGAACAACGGACTTCAGCGACAGATCCGGTATGGAGGAAATCCAGTCCATCGGCGATGCGGAGAATTGCTGCAAGTATCCGGGTCTTTTTCTGAAATGATGGTGATAACAGGGAGAAATACGGATGAGAAAAAATCCGCTCCCTGCCACGGTGTGAAAGAATTGCAAGACCGATCGTTCCCCGTTCGGGGAGATCGAATGGCAGATTCTCATCGGAAAGTACCATTTCAGCCCCACGCTTGTTGTGCCCGGCCTGCCCGTCCTTCCAGCCGATATCGTGCAGCAGGCCGGCATATTCAAGCAGGGTGCGGTCATGCGGTCCAAGGTTATGCAGGCACTGCAGTTGATCAAACAGTGCAAGCGCGAGCGCGGTAACGTGCCGGCTGTGGGACTGTCCATCGGGATATTCCTGTGCAAGGAGGTTGACGGCATCAGCAGCGTCCTGGTCAGAATACGGAGATCGCGGCCGGTACCGTTCCTTCCTTCCCGAATCAAGGGTCTTTATCAGTTCATCCCAGAGCTTTGCCCGTGCCAGTGCCTGCCAGTAATGAACGAACTGCCGATACCGTCGTTTCCTTTCGGCTTCACGGTCCTGAAGGAGCAGTTTCAGGCTTGCGAGAGTAACGGTATCCGGCCGTTTTGTCCCTTTGTGGGAACGGAGGAGGGTTCGCTCCCGGAGGAGGGTGAGGGTGATATGGTCTATCCATACATCACAGTCATGGACGTCGCCAAGGATCTCCTGAATTTTTTTCACTCTTGCAAGAGGTTTTTTCAGGCTGTTCCGGTAGACGGTTCCATAGATCTCCATAGTATACCGGAGTTTCTTTGCTGCTATCCGGGTGGCGTGATGCTCTGCAACTGCTTCCGGGTGCAGGACCCAGGGATCGTAGGAAAGGAGGGTGGAGAGTCGTTTGCTGATCCGGATTGCAGCAAGCGATGGAATGCCGGAGAGTCCCGGTCTTGCCCTTATCACTATAAACCCGTTGTTGAGTGTGGCAAAGGTAAAATGCATCTCGTCAGTTACCCGGCTTTTTTCGAGTGACTGAAGGGATGTAAGAACCCGTTTCTGGAGAAATCCCCGTTTTTTCTGTAATGATACCAGAAGGAAGCGAATTGCCGGCTCCATGGTGGGTTTATCACCAAGAATATCGTTTTCCTGCAGGCCTGTTCCTTTCTGTATCTTTTTTAATGTTTTCTGGAGAAAGGCAATCTGGACATCCGCGTCCCGGGCATCACCAAGCGCCCGGGTGATTTTTGTAAGTTCCTGCATCCATTTTGTGTACTGTTTCTCCGGAAAGCAGGAAGAGAAAAGCGGGAGTGCCGCCCTGAGGCGGCGGGATGCTACCCGCATGCGATGGATATACTCGATATCCTGTGCCTCTTTTACACCGGTAATTTCACTGGTGAACGCGTCAAGGAGGACCGGAAGTTTCTGCATCCCGTACCAGCATAACCCGGATTGCGGAGGAGCAGTATTAACGGGTACAGTCATAAAGTGATCCCCGGTGATCCACCAGCCAGGTCTGGACATTCAGCGGTTCAGTGCCCGGTAAAGGCAGGCATCGGTTATAGGTGGCATCTGACTGCATGTACCGGATCTTGACGGTATCGTGGAGCTGTGCCGGCAGAATCCTGGTCACAATAGTATCCCGTATAACCGGGTTTTCTAACGGGAAGAGGACTTCAACCCGCCGGTCAAGGTTCCGTGGCATCAGATCGGCACTGCCTAGAAATACCTCTTCGTTTCCACTGTTATGAAAATAATAGATCCGGGCATGCTCGAGAAACCTGCCGACAATCGCGCTGACCGTAATATTCTCGCTCACACCGGGGACACCAGGGCGGAGACAGCAGATCCCGCGTACCTGCAGCTCAACCTTTACTCCGGCCTGGGATGCCCGGTATAATGCGGCTATACAGAACGGGTCTACGAGAGCATTCATCTTGAAGATAAGGTGCCCGTCCCCGTTCTTCTGGTGGCATGCAATTTCCCGGTCAATGCGGTCGATGATCCCTTTCCGTAAGGTAACCGGTGCAACGAGCAGTTTCTGGTACTTATCAATCCGCGCATATCCGGTCAGGAAATTGAACAGGTTGGCAACATCTTCCCCAATCGCCTTGTCTGATGTGAGAAAACCAAAATCCGTGTAGATGCGGCTTGTTGTGGCGTTATAATTCCCGGTCCCGAGATGCACGTACCTGCGGATCCCGTCCTTTTCCCGCCGGACAATCATGCACAGCTTGGCGTGGACCTTGAGCCCGACGACACCGTAGACTACATGGACCCCTTCGTGTTCCAGTGCCCGGGCCCAGCCGATATTGTTTTCTTCATCGAACCTGGCCTTGAGTTCTATTAATGCCGCAACTGCTTTCCCGTTTTCGCGTGCTTCCATGAGGGCATTGACAATCGGGGAGTTTGAACCCACCCGGTAGAGCGTGATTTTGATGGCAAGGACATCGGGATCATGGGCAGCCTGCCGGAGGAGATTGACAACAGGAGTAAAGCTGTCGTAAGGGTGGTAGAGCAGAAGGTCGTGCTGACGGACAGCTGCAAAAATATCTTTTCCTTCGCTCAGATCTTCGGGTACAGATGGGGGGAATGGCACATCCTTGAGATCCGGGCGATCGAGTGACATAAGCTCCATCAGGTCAGCCATACCGACAGGGTGGCCGACGTGGTAGATCATATCGGGTGGGACGCCGATTTTTTTTTCAAGCATATGGCAGATGTTCTCGTGCATTGTGCATTCCATCTCAATACGGACGGGCTTTCCACGGGCACGCTGCTCCATGATCTCTTCTACGGTAGTCAGAAGGTCCGAGGCCTCGTCAACCTCAATCTCAAGGTCCGCGTCACGGGTGATCCGGAACGGGAATGAAGCTACTACATCCAGCCCCGGGAAGAGCATATCGAGATGCGCTGCGATTATCTCTTCGATATAGATCAGGTGGACGTCGTTATCCTTGGCACGCGCACGGTTATCCGTATCAGGAATCCGGACCAGCCGTGAGAAAAGGTTTGTCGGGACCTTGACACGGGCAAAATATTCCTTTTTTACCGGATCGCGGATAATGATAGCGAGATTGAGGGAGAGGTTGGAGATGAAGGGAAACGGGTGGGAGCTGTCAAAAGCAAGGGGGGTTAAAACCGGAAAGACCTCGTTGACAAAGAAGGTATGCATCGCCGTTCTCTGCGCATCCGAAAGATCTGCATACATGTGGATATGAATACCGGCGGCATCGAGCTTTGGCAGTATCTCTTTATGCCAGGTGTCATACTGGGCTTCGAGTTCAGGGATAAGCATATGCCGGATTGCATCAAGTTGCTGGGAGGGTGTCATGCCATCCGGTGGAGATTTCATAACACCTTTTGCCAGCTGCCGCTGGAGGCCCGAGACCCGGATCATGAAATACTCATCAAGATTGTTGGCAAAAATGGCAAGGAATTTTACGCGTTCCAGCAAGGGGTGGCTCTCATCCCGGGCTTCGTCCAGCACGTGCCGGTTGAACCGTATCCAGCTCAGTTCACGGTTGATATAGAGGGATGGGTTATCAGCAAACATCAGCGTATCAGTCATAGTATTACCCCGGTGAAAAGACACCCGGAACAGGGATTGACCTGCAGTTCCAGTACTATCCATGGATATAATATACAATAAATTCTCCGTCGTTTTTCCCGGAAACGGGCAGGAATGCCCCTTGATATTCCGGGGAATATTTTATGGAATTCACTGAAAACTACCCATTGAAATTATGATAGCGGTAGTAATTGTTGATAAATTCCTGTTTGCGGTGCTCACTGGCATTGACCGGAGGCCGGAGGTACCCGATTGACGGTGTCTGGCATGCGGGACAGAACGGGCAGAGGGCTGAGTCCACGTCGCCAGATTTCTCCCGTACCGGACAGTAGTAAATCCCCTCGATCAGCTGAACGGTATCCCCACCGGGAAATGGTGTGCCGACCGGGTGTCCCGGCTCATTAAGGACAAACATGCAGAACGCAGCGAGCAGGTAGTTGAGGAAGCGTATGCGGGGGTTACTGTCGCCAGTACTGGTGCACTGTCCGATCACCATGTCCCAGAAGGATTTCTGCATCGGGGTTACCGGAGTCTTCATCGTACTAAAGAGTCCCTTGTGGTACCGGAACCGGATCGTCTGGTACGTGCCGAGCAGGTGTTCGTTGATCTTTTCTGTCAGCCGGTCCCGGTATTCCGGGGTAAGTTCCGCTATCTTTTTGCCAAAATTCCGTTTCATCTGCTGGATATCCCCTGGAGAATGCCGGAAGACAAGAACTGCGATCCTCGTCCCGAGTTCTCCGCGGGTGACAGCTTGCTGGAGATCCCGGCATTCGCTCGTGATGTCTGCGCAGGTATTGTCGGTGTCACCATGATTCTTGTTGATAACCAGGATCATAGAAAAGTACAGTATCTCCAGATTACAGATTTCCTGCCACAAGAATATAGTTTCTGTAATCCGACCATTATTTGTCCGAATATTTTTATATTAATCACCCCAACAATTACTCATGGTGATATGCCATGAGTGAGTGCTTTATTTGTCGATAACCTGCGATTTTTAGATACCACGTTACGGGACGGGGAACAGACCCCGGGTGTTTCGTTAAACCCGGACCAGAAACTTGAAATTGCATCCAGGCTTTCGGACATTGGTGTTGATGTCATCGAGGCCGGATCTGCAGCTGCATCGGAGGGTGAACGAGCGGCAATCCGTCTTATTGTCGATGCCGGGCTTACGGCAGAGATCTGCACGTTCGTCCGTGCCCTTCCGATCGACATCGATTATGCAGCCGAGTGCGGGGCAGATT
>Ga0182011_10003062_pt1 | contig 13820 bp, 10 predicted proteins | sample 711E1DmetaG_FD_120481 | JGI IMG/M metagenome (GOLD analysis project Ga0182011, IMG submission 120481) | Permafrost microbial communities from Stordalen Mire, Sweden - 711E1D metaG | ecosystem: Environmental > Terrestrial > Soil > Wetlands > Permafrost | place: Sweden: Stordalen | collected... | reverse complement strand
GCCGTGACCCAACCCATGCCCGAACTTATCACCATAACCGGCTGCTTTTATTATATCCCGGGCAAAGGCATCCGCCTCAATACCGGACATCCCTTCCCTGATTACGTCAATCACGGCCTGCTGTGCCTTTTGCACGATACTGTAGATTTTGATGAACATCGCATCCGGTTTACCGAGGCAAATCGTGCGGGTAAGGTCGCTGCTGTAACCGCCAAAATCCGCGCCCATATCGATCACTATCGGCTCATGGGCTGCTATCGGACGGTCGGAGGGCTGGGCGTGAGGCAGGGCGCCGTTAAGCCCCGCCCCGACAATCACTTCGAATGGCATACTGCCGCTGCCGTTTTCCCGCATGTGTTTTTCCAGTGTCCAGGCGATTTCTTTTTCCGTCATGCCGGTTTTCAGCCTGCCAGCCACATATTCAAAAGCGCGGTCGCCGATATCCGCGGCTTTTTGGATAAATGCAATTTCTTCCGGTTCTTTGATAGTACGCAGGTTCTCCACGACATTTTCAAGCGGCACCGGTTCAAACGGGAGTTTTTGCGTGGTAATTATTTCGGAGATTTGGTTATACTGGGCGAAAGTGGTTGCTCCGGATTCAAATCCCAGCCGCCTGATATTGATGCTGTTAATCAGTTTGGGGAACCACTCCGACATTTTACCGGTAATCTGAAATAGTGTGTAATCCGGGCACTGCCTTTTTACCTGTTCAACGTAGCGGAAATCAGTGGCGATGATAGTATCTTTGGTTGTGATGAGCAGATAACCGTCGGAGCCGTTAAATCCGGAAAGATAAAATCGATTTTTCGGCTCGGAGACTAATATCGCGTCAACTTCATGTTTTACCAGTTCCGGGCGTAATTTCGCCATTCTGTCTTTAATCATTTCCTTTTCCTTGCGCCAGCGGGTGAGCTGCCAGATATACCTTTTTAGCCTGAGTCTGACTGACATGCGTATAAATCTGGGTAGTCGTCAAACTGGCATGCCCGAGCAATTCCTGCACTACCCTCAGGTCAGCCCCGCCGTCGAGCAAATGTGTGGCAAATGTATGCCGGATAGTATGCGGATGTACTTTCTTATTGATGCCGCTCTGTTTAGCATAATACTTGACAATTTTCTGGATGCGCCGCTCGATCAGCTGTTTGCCGTAACGGTTGATAAAAACAGCCTCGGTTTTCTTTTTACCCTGTAATTTATGCCGGCCTTCTTTCAGATAAGCCGCAATCGCCTGCTGGGCAGGTTTGCCCATTAAAACCAGCCGCTCTTTTGAGCCTTTCCCAATCACCCGGATTTCCCTTGTGTCCATATCGATTTGACTGCGGTGGAGATGTGCCAGTTCGCTAACCCTTAATCCGGAAGCGTAAAGCAATTCCAGAATGGCTTTGTCGCGCTGTCCCACCGGGGTGGAAATATCCGGCGCCAACAGAAATCTGTTTATCTCATCGCCGGTAAGATAAGAAGGCAGTTTCTTATCGAGTTTGGGTGAGGATATTTTTTCCAGAGGGTTTTCACGGATGAGTTCTTCTTTTTGCAGGTAATTATAAAACGAGCGCACGGCTGACAGCTTACAGGTAATGCTGCTCTTCGCTACCTTCTGGTCGGTCAACCACATAATATATTCACGGATGGTGTGTTTGGTGACCTTATCCAGAGAATCGATTTTTTTCATCAGCAGGAAGGGGAAAAAACCTTTTTGTGAGCCGCGGGTGTTATTCCCGATGAGAGCGCCCTGATAAGTGCGTATTGTATAAGGCGAGGCGTTTTTCCCCACTTTCAGATAATCGATATATTTATCAAATACCTCTTGCATCAGCTACACCAAAGAATTTATTGTTAATGAGCCAGACATGGGATTGGTAAGGAATAACACAGTGAAATATTTTTTTTGCTATGTTAATAAAATTCCAACGCCCCATCTCTTTTATCTCTTCCCGCGGGGAAGAGGAGTTTAGTAAGAGGGGCTGCGCCCCTCGTAACTCAAGCCCTGCTTTAGATATTACGTAGTTCTTTAAAGCGCTATTCCTGCCCGGTTCCGGCAGCGGTTTTTGCTTCTTCTTTAACATCATCCGGCGTACCGCTGCGGTAACTGCACTTGGTGCATTTTGCCTTGCCTTCTTTATATTCGACCAGCAAGCCGCCGCAGGTGGGACAAGGCTGGGGGAGGGGCTTGGCGTTCGCTGCAAAGGTGCACTTCGGATAGGCGCTGCAGCCGTAAAAAATCTGTCTTTTTTTATTGAACCGCTGGATTAATTCGGCGCCGCATTCCGGGCATTTCACGCCGGTTTTCACCAGGTAGGAACGGGTGGTTTTGCATTCCGGATAACCGGTGCAGGCCAGGAATTTGCCGAAACGCCCGATTTTAATGGCCATTGGCTTGCCGCATTTATCGCACTTTTCATCGGTCAATTCGACCGGCGCTGCTATTTTGACGATATCGGCGGAGGCCTTCTTCAGGTCGGCTTCAAAGGGTGTGTAGAATTCCTGGACAACATCTCCCCAAACTTTCTTATTCTGTGCGATTTCATCGAGGTCGTCTTCCATATGCGCCGTGAAATCGATATCGACGATATCGGCGAAGTTTTGCTTCAACAGGTCCGTGACCGTCATGCCGAGTTCCGTCGGTTTGAAAATACCGTTGGTCTTGGTGACATATTCCCGTCCTTTGATGGCCAGCATGATGGAAGCATAAGTACTGGGGCGTCCGATGCCGCGTTCTTCCAGCATCCTGATGAGACTGGCTTCAGTGAAGCGTGACGGCGGCTGGGTGAAACGCTGTTCGGAAAGGAGTTCGATCAGTTTCAGTAAATCGCCCTTATCAAGAGGTGGTAAAGGGTTCTTGTTGGTTTCTTCGTCGGTTTTACCCTCTTCCCGGATATAAAGAACCGTGAAACCGGGGAAACGGTTGACTGAACTCGACGTGCGGAAAAGATAATCGTCGGAAGGGGTCTGGCATTTAGCGTCGATATCCACGGTGGTATTATCATAGACCGCAGCGGACATCTGGCTGGCGACCATGCGGTTCCAGATTAACTGATAGAGCTTAAACTGCCGGTTATCGAGAAACGGTTTGACCGATTCCGGCGAGCGGTGTATTTTCGTCGGACGGATAGCTTCATGCGCTTCCTGTGCGCCTCTCACAGCCCGGGTGAAAACGCGCGCATGCGGCGGCACGTAATCCGCGCCGTATTTCTCACTAATGAATTCTCTGGTCTCTGTCACGGCGCTGTGGGCGACATTCGTCGAATCGGTACGCATGTAAGTAATCAGGCCGACACTTTCCTCTTTGCCGATGGCTAAACCTTCGTAAAGCTGCTGCGCCAGCATCATTGTCTGTTCGGCGGAAAACCGGAGTTTGTACCAGGCTTCCTGTTGCAAAGTGCTGGTGATAAACGGCGGCGCCGGCTGTTTCAGGACTTTCTTCACTTTGAGCTGTTTAACTGTCCATTTAGTTTCCTGCAGCTTGTTTTTTAAATCGGTTGATTTTACTTCATTGTTGATTGCCAGTTTGGTGCCGTCGGCAAAGCTGACCAGCTGGGCGCGGAAATGGGTGGCTTTGGCCTGATTGGTATCAGCCAGTTCCGCTTCCATCGTCCAGTATTCTTCGGGGACGAATTTGTCTATCTCTCTTTCACGGTCGACGATAATTCTCAAGGCGACGGATTGGACCCGGCCGGCGGACAGGCCGCGCCGGACTTTTGCCCAAAGTAAGGGGCTTAGTTTGTAGCCCACGAGGCGGTCGAGAACACGGCGCGCCTGTTGCGCATCCACGAGGTGCATATCCACCGAACGGGGGTGTTTGAAGGCTTCCAAAACCGCTTCTTCGGTGATTTCGTGGAAAACGACACGTTTGAAAGGTACGCCGTCCTGCTGTATCTGGGTTGCCAGATGCCAGGCAATTGCTTCCCCTTCGCGGTCCGGATCTGTTGCCAGATAAATAGTGCCTACTTTCTTACCGGCTTCCTTCAGTTCTTTTACGGTTTTCGCCTTGGTGCGCGGCACGACGTATTTCGGTTCGAAATTATGCTCGATGTCCACGCCCAGGCGGCTCTTGGGTAAATCCCGGATGTGCCCCATCGACGCTTTGAGATTATATTTACTGCCTAAAATCCGCCCCAGCGTTTTGGCTTTGGCGGGAGATTCTACGATAACCAGATTTTTACTGTTACTCAACTTTCACTCCATAACTTTCTCTGGCTTCACGGGCCAGCACATACTTCATACTGCCGATGGACCTGACCAGTCCTTTTAGTTCCATCATAGCTAGTGTACTGCTAACTGTCGATACTGGCAAGCCGCTGCCGGCGCAAATTTCATCAATGTGCGACGGTTCGGCAGACAATTTGTGCAGTAATATTGATTCGGTATCCGAGGTTGGAATAATTTCTTTAAACTCCATCTGCTGTGCCACGGCCTGGAGATTTAGTTCTTCGAGGATGTCCTGGCAGTTCCGTACCAGTTTGGCGCCTTGCTGAATTAAGTGATTCGTGCCGCAGCTGGCCGGTGAAAGGACGCTGCCGGGTACCGCCAGAACGTCACGGTTCTGTTCCAGTGCCTGGTCGGCAGTGATGAGCGCACCGCTGGATTCTCCGGCTTCCGTTACCAGCACGCCGAGACTGATGCCGCTCAAGATGCGGTTGCGGCGGGGAAAATATTCCGGTTTTGGTTTGATGCCCAGCGGGTATTCGCTGATGAGCGCGCCGTGTTCGATGATTTGTTTGGCCAGGTTGGCATTCTCCGCAGGATAGATGATGTCCAGCCCGCAAGCCGCGACCGCAATTGTGCGTCCGCCGGCTGCCAGCGCCGCACGGTGAGCGATGGTATCGATACCGCGAGCCAGACCGCTGACGATAGTGATGTTATTATGCGACAGGTCAGTAACTATTTCTTCCGTCACCTGCTGCCCGTAAGCAGTCAACAACCGCGTGCCGACAACGGCCAGACACCATTCATCTTCCGTCAGGATTTCGCCTTTAACGTACAAAATCGGCGGGTAATCGTATATTTCTTTGAGGCGGGAGGGATAATTATCATCGTGCCAGACCAGCGCCCGGACGTTGTGCTTTTTCATCTTCTCCAGTTCATCGTCCAGAGCAAGTTTAGGACGCCATTCCACAACAGCCCGCACCACGCCGTCATCGAGATGCGCTTTTTTCAGTTCGGACGCGGGAGCCTGCCAGGCCGCCGCGAGGCTGCCGAAGTAGCTCTCCATCTGCCCGAGCCGGACGCGCCCGATGCCGGGAATGAAACTGAATCCGATCCAGTATTTTAATTCTTTATTATTCATCTTAAGAGCATTGTAATTCTACCAGATTTTGGGAGTGAACGCTGTTACGTCTCTATTTCTGCAAAAAGTACCACATAGTTTTTGCCGTAAACTTTGGCGCATTTGGGACAGGTGGTATAAAAATAATAGAGTTTCTTGACTATTTTCGTCTGAGAATTGACATATTGTTTCATTTCTTTGGCCCAGATACCAATGTCTTTATAGGGCCCGTTAAAGACCTTCGTCAGAAATGTCCCGGACATGGAGACCATTCTTGCTCCCGGTACTTCTTTAGAAACCTCGATATAAATATCGGCGCCCCATTTTGAGTTCTCATCGATTAGCATCAAGTACCCGGGGACATCCGCTCCGGATTTAATTATCAGTTTCCCGTTCTTTCTCACTCTTCCATTCAAAGTGAGCGGCATATGGTAAAAACTAAGAATATGGTCCTTAACAAATAGTTTGTCCTTCCAGACGAATTCTTTTTCATCCCACGGCGCAAGGTCAAAGGGCGGACAGCAGCCGGTCGATTGTACTTGTTCCGGGGCGGATTGAGGAGTCTGTTCCACGTTAGTACTCTCCAAATTAAATTAATCGAATGTGAGTGTTTTTATGTTATCAGAGAAATGCTGACTTTGCAAGAAAAGTATAGCACGTTTAAATCCGGTAGAGGGTAATAATGGCGATTTTGCTTCTGAATTTGATAAATTTATTTTTTTGGATATTGTTTGGAATTTGGTATTTGCCATCAGGTATTCAGATTTAGCGGATGTAGAATTTGGAATTAATTCGTTATTGCCCCAGAATGATGTTATCTATTAATCTGGTATTGCCGAATCTAACTGCCATCGATACCAGGGCGGACTTGTTAATTATCTTCAATTCTGCCAGTGTTTCAGTGTCGGAGATGCTGATATAGTCAATATTGGCCAGTGGTTCTTTTTGAATCAGGTCGGTCATTTTCTTGAGGATAACAGCCGCATCTCTTTCGCCGCCGGTGAAGAGGTCTTTTGCCAGTAAAAGGGATCTATTAAGCACCGGTGCGGTTTTCCGCTGCTCCGGGGTCAGGTAAACATTGCGGCTGCTCATCGCCAGTCCATCGGGTTCCCGGATGGTTGGGCAAACAATAACTTTCAGATTCATATTGAGGTCAGCGGCCATCTTTTTTACTACCAGAACCTGCTGGGCATCTTTTTGACCGAAGTAAGCGTTAGTCGGATGGACGATATTGAACAATTTTGCGACGACGGTAGTGACACCGCGGAAATGGGTAGGACGGTAATCACCTTCGAGTGGTTTCGTGAGATTATCAACGGTGACCCAGGTGTCATAACCGGCCGGGTACATTTCTTTGTCGGCAGGGAAGAAAACAACATCCGCGCCTTCTTTTTCCAGCATCGCGAGGTCGCGCGGCAGGTCGCGGGGATATTTGGAAAGGTCTTCCTTCGGTCCGAATTGGGTGGGGTTGACATAGATACTGACCACGACGGTTTTGTTTTCGGCCCGGGCTTTTCTGACCAGTGACATATGTCCGGCGTGGAGGAAACCCATGGTGGGCACAAACCCCACCGGTTCTTTCAAGTTATTCCGAAGATAAGCCATATCGGGGATGGTTTCAATGACGATCATGTTTAACACCTCAGTATTTATAGATGAAAAAAGGTAAAACCAGAAAATATATTAAAACCGTCGCATAATTGCCTCACCCTCTGGCTCCCTCTCCATAAATGGCGAGGGAGGAGGTAGCTTAGAGGGGCTGCGCCCCTCTAACTCAAACCTTGCCTAATACGGGACATCGATGACATTTTAGCTTAAGATAACTTAGCTTTGACCTGTTCCAGCACGGCGGAATCGATGATAAAGCTGTTTTCCCTGGTGGGGAACTGCCCGCCTTTAACTTCGTCACGGTAAGCCGAAATCGCCTGGGTCATTACATCCTTCAGGTTGACGTATTGCTTCGATAGCTTCGGGTTGAAATCCGTCAAGCCGAGTAAATTATTGATTACCAGCACCTGGCCGTCGCATGCCGGACCGGCGCCGATGCCGATGGTCGGGATGCTGATATTTTGGGTAATCAAAGCGGCCAAGCGTAATGGAATACATTCCAGTACTACGGAAAATGCCCCGGCCTGTTCCAGTGCTTTGGCATCGTCCACCAGGCGTTGGGCGGCTTCGAGTTTTTTCCCCTGCACCAGGTTTCCACCAAATTGGTTGACGGATTGGGGCGTCATGCCAATGTGCCCCATTACCGGGATGCCGCAGTCGACCAGACGTTTGACTTTATCAGCGACGGTGACGCCGCCTTCCAGTTTGACAGCCTGAACGCCGGCTTCCTGAATAAAGCGGGCGGCATTTCTCATAGCATCTTCAACGGAGATATGGTAGGTCATAAAGGGCATATCACCGACGACCATAGCATGTTCAGTGCCGCGGACGACGGCTTTGCAGTGGTGAATCATATCATCCATGGTTACCGGTAATGTGTTTTCGTAGCCGAGGACGACATTACCCAGACTGTCGCCGACTAAAATGATGGGAATATTACAGTTGTCGACGATTTTGGAGGTAGGATAATCGTAAGCGGTAAGCATAGCGATTTTCTCGCCTTTCTGCTTCATATCACGGATATCATTGACGGTAATACGTTTGACTAATGCGGCCATATCGAGCCTCCTCAGGAAAGGATTTTATCGATGGCGCTCTTCTTAGCGGTGATCTGGTTTTTGGAGTCAACATAAACCAGTGTCGGATGAAAGTCTTTAAGTTCGCTTTCCAAGACGTTGGTGTAGGAGAGAATGATAACGATGTCCCCCTTATTGACGAGGCGGGCTGCGGCGCCGTTCAGACAAATCTCGCCGCTTTCGCCTTCGATGGCATAGGTTACGAGACGGCTGCCGTTGTTCACATCGACGACGTGCACCTGCTCGTAAGGGAGTATGTCGGCCGCTTTCATCAGATTTCGGTCGATGGTAATGCTGCCTTCGTAATTGAGGTTGGCATCGGTAACCGTAGCGCGGTGGATTTTACTTTTTAGCATTACTCTCATTTTCTTCCTCCGGAACCTTTTCAGGTTTTTGTTAACTTCTGGTTATTTTTTCGAGATGATTATCGGTTGTTTTCTTTTTAGTACCGGTTTTCAGAACGGTGCGCAGTTCTGCGGCTTTTTCCTCGCCGATTTTGCCTTTGGCCTGGGCGATGGGGATGGTTTGCAACCCGAGTTCGCAGTAAGCGGAGAGAGCGTCCGGGGCTTCTTTTTGCAGCGCCGCGATGTGTTTTTTCACGGTTTCGGTGTCGCCGCGGGCAATCGGCCCGGTCAGCGCCTGAGGAATGCCGGCATTTTCAATGTTATTAAGAGTACCTTTCAACAACGGTAGCAGCGCCTGAGTTGCCTGCTCTCTGGGGATGCCGAAAGTTTCCCATAGATCATCCGCCAGTTTTACCAGCGTCACCAGATAGTTGCTGGCGATGACGGCGGCGGCATGATAGACGACTTTATCTTCGGCTTTCATTTCAATCCAGCGGCAGTGAAGCTTTTCCGCCATTTCTTTGAGGGTAGTTAATAGCGGCTCTGCGGCTTCGATGGCGATGGTTGAGCCGGGAAGATTTGAGATTGCCTGTGTGGTACCGGCGAAAGATTGTAACGGGTGAAAAGCGCCGGTGTTTGCGCCCATTTTCCGGGCGGGTTCCAGAACTTCGGTGGAATCGGCGCCGCTGCAGTGCACGACGCTCTGTCCTTTATGCCATAGCAGTTCTGAGGCTATTTGCGGAATTACGGCGTCCGGTGTAGTGATAAAGACGATATCGGCCACATCGGCCACTTGCTGGTTGTTGTCAAAAGCCCGGCATCCTTTGATTGTTTTCGCTAGTTTTTCGGCGGAAACATGGGTACGGCTGGACACAGCGATCACTTCGTAATCGTTATCTGCGAGTCTGATAGCGAGTGCGCTGCCGACAGTACCTGCGCCAATGATGCCAATCTTTAACATCTTTTTACACCCTATAAAATATAAATGCCCTCTCGGACATATACAGAGAGGGCATTTAATACCTTTTTTGTTTGCCGTCTCAGTCGTTTCCGATCCAAGCGACCATTCAAGATGTATTCAATTGTTAGCTTACTGTAAGATGGCTTACACCTATCTTCACCTAGATGGTAGCACTGTAAAAAATGGTTGTCAAGACAGCCTTATTCGGCCAGAAATTACACTCAAGCAATTTAAATTTCAAAGAACCAAAATGATAGTGGACACTCATCCTGGGGATAAATTTTACCAAAAATTAACTTGACAGGCTCAACCTTGTCTGGCAGCTATTAGCCGCTATTAAGTCAAAATAAAACTCGCTCGATTAGATACCGGCTTTCGCCGGTATGGAGGTTTAAACAGGAGAATAGTCAATGCCACCTGGTCTCTTTGCGCACAACTCTACCGGTATTCAGAAATTATTGATTTGTATTTGTTTATGATTTCTATTTTCGGATTTAGGATTTACTTGAATCTTGACTATTGATTATTTATCTCCTACCCTATTTGCTGTCTTAATCGGGAAGCGCGTTCTTTTCTTTCGGTCAGTCGTTCTTTTTCTTTGGCGACCACCGCGGCCGGCGCCTTACTCAAGAACGCCTCATCCTCAAGTCGTGTCTCCAATCTGGCAACGTCAGCATCGATCTGGGCAATCTCTTTCAGGATTTTTTCTCTTTCCACGGTCAGGTCAATCATGCTGGCCATCGGGACGGTGACATCCGCTTCTTTCAGCACGGCGACCGCGAACTTTTCTCCCTGGGCTCCGCTTAACCGTCCGTCTTTAAATTCCAGCGGTTTCACTTTAGCCAGTGACTGGATGGCAGACGCATAAGGGGTAATTGCGGCGGTCAATTTACCGCTGTAAATTTCGGCGGCAATCCATTTAGTCGATTCAACCTTGTTTTCGGCGCGGATATTGCGGATGGCGCGGGTAATATCAATCACTGACTCAATAATATTTTCTGCAACGGTATCGACGGCGTCTTTGTCGGCCTTCGGGTACTTCGCAATCATGATCGATTCTGTCTTCTGCCATTTAGCCGGCAGGTGACTTTTGAGGTTTTGCCAGAGTTCTTCGGTGACAAACGGCATGAACGGATGCAGCAAACGCAAAGCTGTTTCCAGTACATTAATTAATACCGGCAGCGGCGAGACCGCGTCTTTATTTTCCGGATTGAGGCGGACTTTAGCCAGTTCGATATACCAGTCGCAGTATTCATTCCACAGAAAATCGTAAATCGTGCTTAACGCTTCCCCAAACTGGAAATCAGTCATCATTTTATTGACTGTGGCTTCCGTACGGCTGAGCCGGCTTAATATCCAGCGGTCTTCAACCGTGAGCTCTTCCCTGCGAATTTTAAGATCGATTTTCCCATCAGGAATGCTCTTGATGACAAAGCGGGTGGCATTCCAGAGTTTATTGGCAAAGTTCCGTCCGGCTTCCAGCTTGATAGGCGACATTTTACTGTCGTTGCCCGGCGCATTACCGGTAACAACGGCATAACGCAGTGCATCAGCGCCAATTTTATTGATGATCTCAAGCGGGTCGGTGACATTACCCTTGGTCTTGCTCATCTTATCGCCTTTCTCATCGCGAATCAGGCCGTGCAGATAAACGTATTTGAAAGGGATTTCTCCAGTGTTTTCGAGACCCATCATAATCATCCGGGCGACCCAGAAGAACAGGATATCGTAGGCCGTCTCCATTACAGTGGTCGGGTAAAAATAGCGGAAGTCTTCCGTATCGTTCGGCCAACCCAGAGTGGAATGCGGCCAGAGACCTGAAGAAAACCAGGTATCCAGCACATCCAGGTCCTGTTCGATTTTTGTCGAATGGCACTTGGGACAGTTTTTCGGGGCGTCGACGGCGACAATCATCGCGCCGCATTCCTGACAGTAATAAGCCGGGATGCGGTGCCCCCACCACAGTTGGCGGGAGATACACCAGTCGCGGATATTTTCCATCCAGTTCAGGTAAACCTTGTTGAAATGCTCCGGAATAATCTGAATCTTTCCGTTTTTCACTACTTCAATTGCCGGTTTGGCCAGGGGCTCCATTTTGACAAACCACTGTAAGCTGGCCAGCGGTTCGATAACAGTCGAACAGCGCTGACAATGCCCGACGGCGTGGCTGTAATCCTCGATTTTAATCATCAGACCCAACCGTTCTAATTCTTCCACGACCCATTTGCGGCAGGCGAATCTATCCATGCCAATACAAGGCCCGGCGTTGTCATTCATTGTGGCATCTTTATTCAAAATGGTGATGCGTTGCAAATCATGCCGCTGCGCAATCTCGAAGTCCACCGGGTCGTGAGAAGGGGTGACTTTGACGGCACCGGTGCCGAATGCCTTATCCACGATAGCATCAGCCACGACAGGAATGCGCCGGTTCATGATGGGCAACATGACGTATTTGCCAATCAGATTGGTGTAGCGTTCGTCTTCGGGATTGACCGCTACGGCAGTATCACCGAGCATCGTTTCCGGGCGTGTTGTAGCGACAATTAGATAACCGTCGCCGTCGGCCAGCGGATACTTCAAATGCCACAGGTGCCCGTTTAAATCTTTATGGTCTACTTCGAGGTCGGAAAGGGCTGTCGAGCAGCGCGGGCACCAGTTAATGATGCGCTCCCCGCGGTATATCAGGCCTTTGTTATAAAGATTGACGAAAGTGTGACGGACAGCCAGCGAAGGCCCCGGGTCCAGCGTGAATTTCTCCCGTGACCAATCGCAGGAAGTGCCCAGCCGGCGGTGCTGCATACCAATTTTGGAGCGGCAGGTATTGGTCCATTCCCACATGCGTTCCAGAAACTTCTCCCGCCCGATTTTGTACCGGGTAGTGCCTTCTTTGGCCAGTATCCTTTCGACAACCACCTGTGCGGCGATGCTGGCATGGTCGACACCCGGCAGCCAGAGAGTGGGGTCGCCTTTCATCCGGTGCCAGCGTGTCATTGCATCTTCGACAGCGGCGGTTAGAGCATGCCCCATATGTAAATCTCCGGTAACGTTAGGCGGAGGCATAATTATAGTAAAAGGTTTCTTTTTCGGGTTGATAACGGGTTTAAAGTAATCCTTTTCCAGCCAGAATTTGTACCATTTATCCTCGACTGTTTTGGGATCGTAGGCTTTGGGCATTTCCTGTTCAATCAAAGACGTATCAGTCATATTAACCTCCTGCGCAGATTCCAGATCGTATTAACAAAAAAAGCCGTCCTGGTGGACGGCCTCGATCGGTATGAGACGAGCCCACTTGCCGGCTTTATTTTGTAACGACGACCACTGTTGTTTTCATATATTACTCTGTAAAAAGTAAGATACCATATGACGGGGCGAATGTCAATTTGTGTAAGAATGAAAATTGCCCGACAATTTTATGAGAAAATAAAAAAACTCTTGACAAACTTGCCTTTTACGCCCATTATGTATAATCAAAGTGGCGTCAAGGAATACAAAGGAAGGGAACAAGTTTAGCTTACAAAAGTAGGGTAGAAATAGAGGAGGATCGGTAAGCCGCGTGTCGAAATAAGCAGCTTGTTTTACCGGGGCTCTTTTATAAAGGAGGAGTAGAAATGACTAAGACCTCGCCATGCGTTATCACCATCAGTCGCCAATTGGGGAGCGGTGGAGCCTACTTAGGTCAGCGGCTGGCACAATGCCTGAAGTTTTCGTATGTGGACCATGAAATTCTGCACCAGGCTGCGGAAGAACTGAAAATTCCAGTAGAACACCTGGCGGTTCGTGATGAAAAGGTAACGTCCAACTGGCAATCGGTACTGCAATCATTTGCATACGCCAATTCGTGGACATATGCTCCGCCTTCACTGGATATTCTGAATGATAAAGACCTCTACAACGTTGAATCTGATATCATCACCCGGATTACCAATCAATGTTCTGCTGTTATCGTAGGGCGCGGCGGTCATTATGTCCTCCGGAACCATCCCAGATGTCTCAATATTTTTTTACATGCCGATATTAAGTTTCGCCAGCAGCGTGTTGAACAGGTATATAATGTATCGGGGCAAAAAGCCTTGAAATTGATGAATTCCGTCGACCAGGAGCGGGCGCGCTATCTTAAGGCGTTGACCGGTCTGGATTGGTTGGACGCCAGGCAGTATCATTTATCGCTCGATACCGGCGTTTTAGGGTTGGAGAAATCCGAAGCCATTATTTTAGAGACTTTTCACATAAGATTCGGCGATATTGACCTTCAACAGTCGGAAGTAAAGACCTGAGTTTTTTTCACCGCCCCGGAATAATCTGATATGTCGTGAATGCTTGTCCGGTCTTGACATTAGTATTCCCTTTTAATATAATTCAGCTACTGTTCATTTTGTCGTTTTTTTGACGGTATATTTCGCTCAAACTTGCAGCATATTCGTATATTTCCCTTTCTTGTTTTCAAAATCGTTGAAGGTTATGGGCAAATCTGAATAAAATAAGCCGGTTTTTCAAAATAAAATATAAAAAATAAAGATGGAGGTTAATAACAGAATGGGTCAAAGATTAAAAGGTAAAGTCGCGGTAGT
>Ga0182011_10003061_pt1 | contig 13820 bp, 11 predicted proteins | sample 711E1DmetaG_FD_120481 | JGI IMG/M metagenome (GOLD analysis project Ga0182011, IMG submission 120481) | Permafrost microbial communities from Stordalen Mire, Sweden - 711E1D metaG | ecosystem: Environmental > Terrestrial > Soil > Wetlands > Permafrost | place: Sweden: Stordalen | collected... | reverse complement strand
GCTGAAACCGGCCGACCCGGCCGAATGGGACGGTCTGATGACGTACGAAAGATACCAGGAGTTCGTCAAGACAGCCGAACCGCACTAACACTCCATGACCGAGCCCGCAGAGGCTCGGAAATGGTTGGAGGGCGCCAGCCCGGAAACCATGTTCGTCCCGCACACCGAAGAGCAAAAAAAGGAAATGCTTCGCGCCGCCGGCGCCCGGCGTTTCGACGATTTGCTGGAGGGCCTTCCCCGAGACCTGGTCCGGCCCACGCTGGACCTGCCCGGCTCCATGTCCGAGCTGGAGCTGGTCCGCCACATGGAGGAATTGGCGCACCGGGACCACCTGGCACAATCCTACCTGGGCGCCGGGGCCTACGAGCACTTCATTCCGACGTCGGTGTGGGACCTGGCGCTTCGCGGGGAATTCGCCACGGCCTATACGCCCTACCAGCCCGAGGCCAGCCAGGGTACGCTCCAATCCATTTTCGAATACCAAAGCATGGTCTGCGAGCTCTTCGGCATGGAAGCCGCCAACGCCTCCCTCTACGACGGCGCCTCCGCCGCCGCCGAGGCCTGCTTGGTGGCCGCCCGGCACACGGGGCGTCGCCGCGTGCTGGTGCCCGACACCGTCCATCCCCAAACTCGGCGGGTCATCGAGACCTACCTTCGCCATTCGGGCGTCGCCGTGGAGACCTTGGCTTCGGCCGGCGGCATCGTCGAGCCGGCGGCCGTGAAGAAAATCTTGGGATCGGACGCGGCGGCGCTCCTGATCCAAAACCCAAATTTCTTCGGCTGTTTGGAATTGCACGTCCACGAGCTATCGAAGCTCGCCCACGAGGCGGGGGCGCTCCTGATCGCCTCGAGCAATCCGGTGTCTTTGGGGATGATCTCTCCGCCGGGGGAATATGGGGCCGACATCGCCGTCGCGGAGGGCCAGCCCTTGGGCCAGCCCTTGGGCTACGGCGGGCCGTATCTGGGCCTCTTCGCCTGCCGGATGGACTTGATTCGGAAGATTCCGGGCCGCATCGTCGGGCAGACCGTGGACGCGGAGGGGCGCCGGGCCTTCGTCTTGACCTTGCAGGCGCGGGAACAGCACATCCGCCGGGAGAAGGCGACCTCGAACATCTGCACCAACCAGGCCCTGTGCGCCTTGGCCGCGACGATCCACATGTCCTTGCTGGGAAAAGAGGGGTTGCGTCGGCTGGCGGATTTGAATTTTCAGAAGGCCCATTATTTGGAAGCCGAGCTTAAGAAGCGCGGATTCGCGCTCCTCTTCGACCGGCCGTATTTCAACGAGTTCGCCGTCCGCTGTCCCATTCCGCCGGAAACGATCGAGGAACGGCTGGCCCGTCAGCGCGTGCTGGCCGGCCTCCCCCTGGGCCCGTACTATCCGGCGCTGAAGGACGGATTGTTGATGTGCGTCACGGAGATCAAGACCCGCGGCGACATGGATTCTTTCGTCGGGATGCTGGAAAATGCCTGTCACTGACATGGACAAAATCGTTGAAAAACTGATTTTTGAGGAAAGCGCCCCCGGGCGGCAGGGGATTCCGCTGCCCGCCTGCGACGTGCCGCGCACCGACCCGGACGCAGTCATTCCGGCGAACATGCGACGGAAGAAGCCGGCCGCTTGGCCCGAGGTGTCGGAGCCCCAGGTCGTCCGCCATTTCACGCGCCTGTCGCGGCTCAACTACTGCATTGACACGAATTTCTATCCGCTGGGTTCCTGCACCATGAAGCACAACCCCAAGGTGAACGAGCGGATCGCCATGCTGCCGGACTTTTCCGCCCTGCACCCTTTGCGGCCGCACGAGCTTTCCCAGGGGATCTTGGAGGTCCTTTACGAAGTGGAACGTTGGCTGTGCGTCCTGTGCGGGATGGACGCCTTCACCCTGCAACCCTCCGCCGGAGCGCAGGGAGAGCTGACGGGCATCCTGGTTTCGAGGGCCTACCACGAGTCGCGGGGCGAAAAGCGGTTGAAAGTCCTGATCCCGGACTCGGCCCACGGGACCAATCCCGCATCCGTCGCGGTGGCGGGGCTTGAGCCCGTCGTCGTCAAATCGCTGGCCGACGGCCGGGTGGACGTGGAGGACCTCAAATCCAAGCTGGGGCCGGACGTCGCGCTTTTCATGATGACGATCCCGAGCACGCTGGGCGTCTTTGAGCCCGGCGTGAGGGAGATCGCCAAGCTCGTGCACGACGCGGGCGCCCTCATGTACATGGACGGCGCCAATCTGAACGCCCTCGTCGGCCTGATCCGGCCGGGAGACTTGGGCGTGGACGTCCTGCATGTCAATTTACACAAAACCTTTTCCACGCCCCACGGGGGCGGCGGCCCGGGGGCGGGGCCCGTCGGCGTCAAGAAAATTCTGGAACCTTTCCTGCCCGTGCCGCGCGTCGTCAAATCGGGGCACGTGTATCGCCGGAAGCTGGATTATCCTCTGTCCATCGGCAAAGTACACGGGTTCCAGGGCAACGTCGGCGTCTTGATCCGGGCCTACTGCTACATGCGCCTTCAGGGCGTGGAAGGCTTCCGTGAGATGAGCGAGAACGCCATCCTGGCCGCCAATTATTTGCGCGCTAAGCTCGCGCCGCTTTTCCCCAAGATGCCGAAGGGACCCTTCATGCACGAGGTGGTCGTGTCCGGCGAGGGGGCGTTCGCCAACGGGGTGCGGACCCTTGACGTGGCCAAGCGGCTCTTGGACCACGGCTTCTACGCCCCGACGATATATTTCCCGACCATCGTTCCGGAGGCCATGATGATCGAGCCGACCGAGAACGAGACGAAGGAGACCCTGGACGCCTTCGCCGCCGCCCTGGCCGCGATCATCGAGGAATGCCGGGCCGCGCCCGAGAAGGTCAAGGCCGCGCCCGTCACGACCCCCGTCCGGCGGCTGGACGAGGTCAAAGCCGCTCGGGAACCCATCCTTCGTTACCGCCCCTCCTCATGATCCCGTCCGTCCCTTGGCGGCTGCGCGTGGACGGTCCTTTGATGGGATTCGAAAACATGGAGGCCGACGAGGCCTTGTTGGAGGCCCAAAAGGCCCCGGCGGCCGTTCCCGTCCTGCGCTTCTTCCGTTGGAAATCCAAGACGCTGACGTTCGGCCGGCTTCAGGACCATCACGCGGCCGCGAACCAGACGATGATCCTCGGTTGCCGCGCGATGGCGCGCCGGCCCACGGGCGGGGGAACGGTCGTGCACGAAAAGGACCTGAGTTTCTCTCTCTCTTGGAGGGAAGGCCATCCGTCTTTTCCCCGTCGGCTGAAAGAGGTCTATCGGGCGATCCATGGAACGGTCCGGTCCGCGTTAGCGGGGCTCGGCGTGGAAACCTCTTTCTTCGCCGGCCCGACGGGCCGGGGTGGGATGTGCTTCGAGTCGCCTGCTGTGGACGATCTCATGTGGAATGGGAAGAAGGTCTTGGGCGGGGCGATGCGGGTGACGGGCTTTGGGAGGCTCTACGAGGGGAACCTGCTCTGGGCGGAGATGGGGCTGGACGATGCGGCCGTTTTGAAGGCGGCCGGGGCCGCCTTCGAAAGGGAATTGTTCATGTCTCCCCCGCAAACCCGCGAAATCGCCTACTGAAGGAGGGACGAAAGTTTTTCTGTCTCTTTGTTCTCCGACTTGCATCCGGGAGAAAAGCGGTATATACTGATGGTGATACCGGAGGCGGGAATATGCTGAAAATGATTTCGGTCAAGATGGAGCCGGGCATCTTCCACGATGCGGACCGGATTTCCAAGCGGGCTCACGTTAGCCGGAATGCCTACATCAATAAAGCGGTCCGCTTCATGAACCGCCTTCATGAACGCAAACTTCTTTCTGAACGTTACAGGGTGGATGCGCGAGAGGCGCGGGTATCCAGCGAAGAAGTCGTCAAGGAATTCGAGTCCTTCCTGGACGAAGGAGTATGACGCTCCCGCACCGGATCGCACGCGGGGGAGTTTGGGTGGCCGATCTGAACCCTCGGCGGGGGACGGAGGCCGGCAAGGTGCGTCCCGTGGTGGTCGTTCAAACCGACGGGCTCAATCCCCATCACACGTCCACGGTGGTTTGTCCGATCACCACCAAGACCGTCCGTTCGGACAACTTGCTGCGCGTCCGGCTCGATCAGGGCGAGGGAGGAGTGGCGCGGGAATCCGACATCATGGTGGACCAAATCCGCGCGTTGGACAACGCCCGATTTCGTAGGTTGCTGGGTCGCGTTCCCGCCGCCCGGATGGAAGAGCTTCGGGAAAGGCTGACTTCCCTGTTGGATTTGGAAGGCTGAGGAATGTCCTTTGCACGGGCAAGATGCCCGTGCCACGGTTCAAGTGAAAAAGCCGGTTGATAATTCCCGCAAGGACCGGATCGCTCGAACGCCGTCGGGCGCGGACGTTCGGCGGCATAGAAGAACGGCGGCCAGGCCCGCGCGCCGCGCCCCTCGGTAATCCTCCCGGTAGCTGTCCCCCACGTGCAGGGCCTCGGAGGGCCGGACCCCGGCCTTCGCCAGCGCGCGGCGGAAGATCTCCCGGTCCGGCTTCGACGTCCCTTCCACCGCCGACGCCAGAACGAAATCCACCCACGGCGTCACTTTGAGCCCGTCGCAAAGCTCGAAAAGCCTCTCGTCCCAGTTGGAGACGATCCCCACCACCCTCCCGAGTTTATTCATCGCCTTGAGGGTCGGCAAGGCGTCTGGATACAGCCGCCAGGTGCGGGGGTGGGCGAACTCGGCGTGAAGTTCCTCGAAGAATCCCGCGAAATCCGCCTCGGTTCGGAACAGTCCGTCGAAGACCCGCCGGGTCAGCGCCTTCCAGCGGGCCTTCTCCCCTTTCACGCTCCGCCGGGGCCTGTTGTCGTGCCGCGACCATTCGGCGGCGAAACGCGCCTCGATCCCGAGCGCATCGGCGCGGGCGCCGTGGCGCCGCGCGACCCGGGCGTATATGTCCCCGACGGACGGGTGGGGGCGGAACAGGGTGTTGCCCGCGTCGAAAAACACCGCGCGAGGGATCACCGCGATTTCCCGAGGGATTTCTCGAATGCCTCGGCCTCGTCCCTATCTTCCGACGAAAGAGGGAACAACAAATATTCCCTGAGCGCCGCCCGCGCTTTTTCCGGTCGCCCGGCGGCCTTTTCCGATTTCGCCAGACTCCAAACGTAGAGGCGTTCCTCCGGCCGCCGGTTCATGAGGAGGCGCCATTCGTCCGCCGCCTCGCCGAACCGGCCGTCCCGGTCGAGCGCTTCGGCGAGGGCGCGGCGGGTGTCCTCCAGAGAAGGATCCAGGTCCAGGGCCCTTCGGGCATGGGCGGCGGCCCGGACCCGGTCGCCGACGGACCATTCGGCTCGGGCCGCGAGCGCCCAAAGGTCCGCTTGGGACTCAACGCGCCGAAGCGCCCGGCGAAAATGAATGGCCGCGCGGGCGCCGTCCCCGCGATCAAGGGCCGCTTCACCCAAGCGGCGGTGGGCGTCCGGCAAGCCGGGATCGTCCGCCAGGGCCGCCCAAGCCTCCTCTTCCGCCAGGGGAGCCAGGCCGTACTGGTCGAATTTACGGGAGAGGGCGAGGCGGGCCAGCGCGGTTCCCTCGGGGTCCTCGGCGCGGGCCCCCCACAAGGGAAGCCCCATGAGGGGGATTTGAGCGCTCGGGTCCACCAGCCGGCGGGAGTCCGACGGAAAATATTGGAATCCGGGACCGGAGGGGAGGGCGTCCTCCGGGAATCGGCCGTTCACGGCCAGGCCGGTCGCGGGGTCCACGGCCGGCAGGCGGTTCGGACTGTCGGCGAAGACGTTGTCGGGCCCGGTTTCGCGGGCGACGTCGAAAAAGAAGAGGTCCGGCGAAAGCAGGTAGGGGGACATCGGGCTTGACTCGGGGTGCCGCCGGCGGTATTCCGCGCGGGCCCAGTCCTGGTCCGGCCGTCGGGCCACGCGGATGTCCGGCCGGATCCCTTCGACGTAGCGGGCGTAAAAAAGAGCCCCGGGCGAGACGGAGTCCCACAAGAGCGCGCCGGGGGACAGGACGGCGAGAAGGTCTTTCGCCCGGGTTTCCAGCGCGACGTCGTTCCGCGCCGCCGAGGGGAGTCGCGCCGCCAAACTCAATGGAAGGAGCAGGACCAGGGCCGCGCGCGCGGCCGGCGCCTTGACGCCCGCGCGGTGCAGGCCCCACAGGAAGGGGACGGCGAGCCCCAACGCGCACAACCCCCAAGCCGCCGCTTGGGGGCCCGACGACGGATCGCCGACCGGGCGGGCCGCGAGGAACAGTACCGGGCCGGCCAGGAGAGCCGTGATGAGCGCAGCTTGGGAAATCAGCAGGCGGCTGCGAGACAAACGCGCGAGGCCGTACAGCCAGAGGAGGGCGCCGGGAATGGTGTAGGCGGAGCCGAGGGAACGGAGGACCGAGGCCCCAGCGGCGCCGAGGGTCGCGATCCGGGCCGGGGGAAGAAAGGGTGGAAGAGTCAGGGCATGCCGCGCCCACGAGGCCCACCCGTCCGGCGACCCGAAGTCCAGCGGCGGGGCGCCTCGGGACAAGATCATGGTCCCCAGGGCCGGCGCGAGTCCCGCGGTGAAGGAGAACGTTCGGGTTCCGGCCCGCCGGAACCACGGGGCCGAGAAAGGCGGGGCGGGCAGGGCATGCTTTTTGGAGAACGCCATCAGGAACCAGCCGGGCAGGGCCAGCGCCGCCAAGGGCCACTGCCCGACGGCGAGCCCGGCGGCGAAGGCCGCCGGGGAAAACCACTCGACCCGGTCGCCGGCGGCCGCGGCGCGAAAAGCCGCGAACGTCAGGAAGAGCCCGACCGTCTCCGGGCCGAAGGACAGGGCGCACCGCCAAGGGCCGGGGGACAGGCCCCACAAGAAAGCCGTCAGCCAGCGCGCCGTGGCGCGCCATCGCTCCCGCTCCAACTCCTGCACCGGAGAGGCGGCCCATCCCTTGGGCGGCGACAAGAAGGTCAACGCCCCCGCCATCAAAGGCACGGTGGCCGCCATGAGCGCGGCGCCGAGGAGGTTCAACCGATAAGCGGGGGACCCGAGGGGGAACCAAAATAGGATCTTTGCCGCGAGCCAAGCCAGAGTTTGCGCGGGAGGAGGGGGCACCCCGTTCGTAGCGGCGGCGGCCAAAAGTTCCGCCTGTCCGTCGGACCCGAACGAAGGAAACGCCGCCCCGGCGTAGATCGCGAAAAAAATTAGAAAGCTCAACACACTCATAAAAAAACACCAAGACGACGCGACATGAAAAGGAGAGGCGCAACGAAGAACCCCGCGCGATGACCGAAACCTGGAAGTTGACCGCATAAATGTAACTGCCCAGGTCCAAGGTCCCCGGCGATGTCCCGGACGGACCGTGAGGGACGGCCCGCCTCGGCGAGCGGGCCGTCCTGATCGAGCGAGCGGCCTCTGGCCGCTCGCGTGTCCGACCGGGACATCGCCGGGGACGGTCTTGGACCTGGGCAGTTACTAAGTAGGTGCTTTAGAGTTTCGGAGCGCTCAGGAGCGTTCATGCGAGATCTTCCGGGTCCGCGTCGGTGGTCAGCGAAACGCCCGAAGGGAGATCATACCGCTTCGCGAGCGGCACGGCCGCCGCCAGCCCGTCGCCGGTCGCTTTCAGGATCACCTGCCATTGGACGAACCCTTCGCGGTGGTGGTGGAAGGCCGGCGCGGGACCGAGGACGTTCACATCGGACGGGACGGCGCCTTCCAGCGAGCGGACCAGGCCGTCCGCCGCCTGCTCGACTTTGGCGGCGTCTTTGGACCGGAGCAGGAGCGACACGAGCCTCGCGGCGGGCGGGTAGCCCATCTCCCGGCGGAAAACGAGTTCTTCTTCCGCGAAGGTCTCGTAGTCGAACGTCTCGGCGGCCCGCACGGCCCCGTGGTCGGGGTGGCGGGTTTGGAGCAGGACTTCGCCGGGCGCGTCGCCCCTGCCGACGCGGCCGGCCATTTGGGACAAAAGCTGAAACGTGCGCTCGCCGGACCGGAAGTCCGGGAAGCGGAGGATGGCGTCGGCGTCCAGGATGCCGCCCAAGGTGACGCCGGGGAAGTCCAGGCCCAGCGCGATCATCTTGGTTCCGACGATGATGTCCACCTCGCGCGCTCGGACGGAGCGGAAGGCCCGGTCGTGGGCGGTGCGCCCCTGGGTGGCGTCCCGGTCCCAACGTAATATGCGGGCCGCCGGGAAGAGTTGCCGGAGGTCCGACTCCACGCGCTGGGTTCCCTGCCCGCGGAACACGATGACTTCGCCCCGGCAAGTCGGGCACCGGGACGGCGCCTCGCTCCGGTGCTCGCAGAGGTGGCAGCGCAGTTGGGGGACGGCGAGCTTCGTGGACGGCGTTGCCGCGTTTAGGAGCTCTCCCTGGACGGGGTCCCGTTTCTCATATTTGTGGTAAACCAGGCTCACTTGACAGTGGGGGCACCGGGCCTCCCAGCCGCACGTCTTGCACAAGACCTGCGTCGCGAAACCGCGCCGGTTGAGCAGGAGCAGGGACTGCTCGCCCTTAGCCAGCCGGTCGCGGAGGGCGTTCACGAGGGCGTCGGAGACGTACCAGCCCTTCTCCTTGCGCATGTCCACGACGACGACTTTCGGGTACGGCCACCCCGCCACCCGTCCGGCCATCCGGACGAGCGCGAGCCGCCCGTCGCGGGCGGCCTGAAAGGATTCCAAAGACGGGGTGGCGCTGCCCAAGACGACGGGACAGCCGAAGATCCGGGCTTTTTCCAAAGCCGCGTCGCGGGCGTTGTAATGGGGGACGGAGTCGCTTTTGTACGACGGGTCGTGCTCCTCGTCCACGACGATGAGGCCCAGCCGCGGCATCGGCAGGAAGAGCGCCGACCGCGGCCCCGCGACGACGCGGACGGACCCGGCGCGCACTCCCTCCCAGATCCGCCAGCGCTCGCCGGCCGAAAGGGCGCTGTGCCAGACGGCGACCCCGGTCCCGAACCGGGCGGACAGGTGGGCCTCCGCTTGGGGGGTGAGGCCGATCTCGGGCACAAGCAAAATCGCGGTCCGCCCGGCCTCGAGGGCCGTCTCGATCAGGCGCAGGTACACCTCGGTCTTTCCGGAGGCGTTGACCCCTTGCAGGAGGAACGGCGCGAAACCGCCCGTTCGCACGGCGGGGGCGATGCGCTCCAAAGAGGCGGTTTGGTCCTCGGTCAAGGCGGTCGGCCGGGGGGCGCCGTAGGCGACGGAGGACTCGCGGAGGATCCTCGGCGCCGTCGGCCGGCGGGGCGGCCGCATGCGGCCCACCGGCAGGACGCCGAAGACCGCCTCGCCCCTCGAGCAAAACGTCCGCCGCGCCATCCAGTCGGCGAGGGCCAGGTCGCCGGTCGAAAGGGCGGGTTCGGGGTCGAGGAGGGCGGCGATGGATTTGAGTTTTTCCGGGGGGAAGGCGGAACCTTTTCCGTCGTGCAGGCGCAGGGCCACGCCGACTTCCGTGCGACGGCCGCCCAGGGGCGCTAAGACCCGGTGGCCGGGCCCGATGCGGTCGGCCAAGGCGTCCGGGACGGCGTAGTCGAAGCTTTTGTCCGGATGGATGGGGAAGACGATTTCGGCGAGGAGCATGGAATGACGGGCCGGCGGCCCGTCGAAGGGGATGATAGCAGATCGAAAAAAAGAAAACCCCCGATCAACTCGGAGGTTTTCAGTCAGGGCCCGCGAAGGCCTCCCCCCACATGGTGAAGGCCCGTGGGGGTGATTCTAACGACATCGGGACCCCGGCGCAATCGGAGCGCGTCCTATTTCGTTGTAGGTGTTTGTCCTACTCCAGGCCGTTCTTGAACGCGTAGCGGATGATCTGGGCGGTGGTTTTGAGACGGAGTTTTTCCAGGAGGCGGGTGCGGTATGTGCTGATCGTCTTGGCGCTCAGGGACAGCCGTCGGGCGATCCCGGCTACGGTGTGGCCCTGGGCGATCAAGTGAAGGACCTCGTATTCCCGGTCGGAGAGGTTTTCGTGCGGGGCGCGATCCGGGTCGCGCCCCGCGTCCTCCGCCAGCCGCTCGGCGATGCCGGCGGTGATGAACTTGCGGCCGGCCATGGCGAGCTTCAGGGCGTCCACCAGCACCTCGGGGGCGCTCTCCTTGACGATGTAGGCGGCGGCCCCTCCCTTGATCGCTCGCACGCCGAACTGGTCCTCGGGGTGCATGCTGAGGATCAAGACGGGAGTCTTGGGGCGTTTTTGGCGAAGGTCTTTCAGGACGTCGAGGCCGCTCCGCCCCGGCAGGGACAGGTCCAGGATCACCGCGTCCCACGGCTTGGCCAGGCCGAGGGCCAGGGCTTCCCGAGCGTCCTTGGCCTCGCCGAAGACGGCCCCGTCCAGTTTTTCCGTCAAGAGCCGCTTCAATCCCTCCCGAACGATGGCGTGGTCGTCGGCCAGAAGGATCCGCGTCACCGGGCCCGTCTCCGCGGGGGTTTGGCCGCCGCCGGGATCGAGACCGTGACGCGCGTGCCTCGGGGTTTCCTTCGACGGATATCCACCGTACCGCCGAAGGCGGCGGCGCGTTCGCGCATCCCGAGGAGGCCCAGGGACGACGGGTGCGCGAGGGCCTTCGGGGTGATGCCGCGCCCATCGTCGGAGACCGTCAGCTTCAAGCCCGCGGCGTCGCGGTCGAGGGCGACGTTCACCTGCCGGGCGCGGGCGTGGCGGACGACGTTGGTCAAGATCTCCTGAAAGATCCGGAAGACGGCCGTCGAACGGTCCGAGTCCAGGGAAAGTTCTCCGTCGGGAAGGCGGATGTCGCAGGCGACCCCCGTCCTCTTCGCGAAGTCCCGCGTCTGCCATTCAATGGTGGCTTTCAGCCCGAGGCTGTCCAGGACCGGCGGCCGGAGGTCGTTGGATATCTCGCGGACGGCGCGGATGGCCTCGTCCAGCGATTGGGAAACGGACCGAAGTTTCCGGCGGTACTCGGACCCGGCCGCCCCTTCCGGAGCCAGCGAGGACACGTTGAGTTTGACGACCGTTAGGGCCTGCCCGAGCCGGTCGTGGATGTCCAAGGCAATCCGCCGCCGCTCTTCTTCCCGGACGGACTCCAGCTTGGCGGCCAGCTTCCGCATTTTGGAATAGGAGGCCCGGAGGGCGTCCTGCGCCTTTTTCTGGTCGGTGATGTCCACGGCGATCAAGATCAGCCCATTGACCCGGCCGTTCCGGACCAGCGGTCCCACGCGATGATGGAGCCAGCGGATGCCGCCCGTCAGGCGGACCCGGCCGTCGAAGGTGACGAACTCGCCCTCGTCGAGCGCCCGGCGATAGGCATTCCGCGCGACGGCGCGGTAGGCCGGTAGGAGAAAATCGATCGTGGACCGGCCGACCACGGCTTCCGGAGAATCGTCGTGCTCCACCCGGTTTATGTATTCGATCCGGCCCTCCGGGTCCAAGAGAATGATGTGGTAGGGGGCCTGGGTCAAGACGGCCCGCCAGCGGGCCTCCGAGTCCTGAAGGGCCGCCTCGGCGCGCTTCCTTTGCGTGATGTCCAGGGACATCCCGACGGCGCCGATGACGGACCCGTCGGAACCGCGCAGGGGCTCCACGCGGCTGTGCAGGGCGCGTCCGCGCCATTCCAACTCGTAAACGACCTTTTCGCCGGCCAGGGCCCTCCGGTGGTTGACGAGGATGGGGGAGGACGGATCCTTCGTTTGGAACAACTCGAAGAGGGAAAGGCCGACGGTTTGATGGGGGGCGAGGCCGAGGCCCCCCAAGCCCGCCCCGATGGACGAAGTGACCCGGAGCCGGCGGTCCACCGACCAGAAGATGGCGGGGAGCTGCTCCAAGACCAGTTTTTGCAATATTTCGGCGTCGGGCCGCGGGACCGACGGCGGCAAGGGAAGGGGAACCGGTCCCTCGCGGAAGGGCCGTCCGGGCAGCGTCGTCGGGGTCATTTGTATTGTTCGACGGCTTCTTTCGTGGCTTTCTCGAGGTCTTCGGCCGCTTTTTCAACGCCTTGGGCCGCGTCGCGGGCGGCGGCGCCCGTGGAGGTCTTCAGCTCTTCCAATTTAAGGAGGACGGTCGTTTTCTTCTCTTCCAGGTCGGTCAACGCTTCGAGGGCGTCGCCTTTCGCGCGGACGGCGGACGCCTCCGCGCGGGCGCGCAGCCGGTCGGCCGTCCGGTCGAGGTTTTGCAGGGCGGCCTCCGCCCGAAGCCGGGCGGCTTCGGCGCGTTCACCGACCGATTGAGCGGCGTCCCCGCCGGGGCGGGCCGAGCAGGCGGCCAGAAGGACGAAAAGGGAAAGGGCCAACCGATTCATGTCACCATTATACAAGAGCGCCGGGCCGGATTTTTTGTAGAATGACCCCCTCGCCTCGATTCCGGGGCGGCATCAAATTCCAGACATCCGATGGTCCCTTTCAAAGGCGAGGGGGAACCGAAGGCAGCGACAGTCGCGCCGTCAGTCGTGGAATTTTGCCGGGCGGAGGGCCGCCGAACAAGCCCATCATATCGTTCGAAGGGAGCATGTCCATGTCCACGCATTGCGAAAGTGAAGCCGGTTGCTGCCCGTGCGAGGCCGAAACGGGCGTTATTGATATGAACAAGCTTTTCGGCGCCAACGTCTTTTCCGACGCCGTCATGCGAGAACGTTTGCCCAAAGACGTCTACAAGGCCTTGAAGAAGGTCCAGGCCGGCGAAGCCGCCCTGACCCTCGACGTGGCCAACGTCGTGGCCAACGCCATGAAAGACTGGGCCGTCGAGCGCGGCGCCACCCACTACACCCACTGGTTCCAGCCTATGACGGGCCGGACCGCGGAAAAGCACGACGCCTTCATCAGCCCGTCCTCGGACGGCGGGGCCGTCGTCGAGTTTTCCGGCAAGCAGTTGATCCAGGGCGAGCCCGACGCGAGCTCCTTCCCGTCCGGCGGCATCCGCTCGACGTTCGAAGCGCGCGGCTACACCGCGTGGGACGTGACCTCGCCGGCCTTCTTGAAGGAAGACGAAGGCGGCAACGTTACCCTGACCATCCCCACGGCCTTCTGCTCTTACACGGGCGAGGCCTTGGACAAAAAGACCCCGCTCCTCCGCTCCATGGGGGCCGTCTCCAAGCAGGCCATCCGCGTGCTGCGCGCCCTCGGCAACAAGCTCTCAAAGAGGGTCGTCTCCACCGTCGGCCCCGAGCAGGAATACTTCCTCATCGCCAAGGAGTTCTTCGACCAGAGGATGGACCTCCAGCTGACCGGCCGCACGCTCTTCGGCGCGCCCGCCCCCAAGGGTCAGGAACTGGAGGACCAGTACTTCGGCGCCATCCAGGACCGGATCCTCAAGTTCATGAGGGACTTCAACATCGAGCTCTGGAAGATGGGCGTCACGGCCAAGACCCAGCACAACGAGGTGTCCCCGGCCCAGTACGAGCTGGCCCCCGTCTTCTCCACGACGAACATCGCCACCGACCACAACCAGCTCGTCATGGAGACCATGCAGCGCGTCGCCCTGCGCCACGACCTGGTGGCCCTCCTGTATGAAAAGCCCTTCGCGGGCGTCAACGGGTCGGGCAAGCACAACAACTGGTCCCTGGCCACCGACGACGGCGTCAACCTGCTCGAGCCGGGCAGCACGCCCGAAGAAAACGAAGTGTTCCTCACCTTCGTCGCGGCCGTCCTGACCGCGGTGGACCGCCACGCGGACAAGCTCCGCGCCTCGGCCGCCAACACGGGCAACGACATGCGCCTGGGCGCCAACGAGGCGCCTCCGGCCATCATCTCCATCTTCATGGGGGATGAGCTGACCAAGATCCTGGAAGCCATCGCCACCGGGAAGAAATACGTATCGAAAGGCCAGGGCTTCATCAACGTCGGCGTGGACACCCTGCCGGCGCTGCCCAAGGACAACACGGACCGCAACCGAACCTCGCCCTTCGCCTTCACCGGCAACAAGTTCGAGTTCCGCATGGT
>Ga0182011_10003060_pt1 | contig 13821 bp, 16 predicted proteins | sample 711E1DmetaG_FD_120481 | JGI IMG/M metagenome (GOLD analysis project Ga0182011, IMG submission 120481) | Permafrost microbial communities from Stordalen Mire, Sweden - 711E1D metaG | ecosystem: Environmental > Terrestrial > Soil > Wetlands > Permafrost | place: Sweden: Stordalen | collected... | reverse complement strand
TGGAGTAGCAACAAATAGCACGAAATTTCATCGAATTCTAAGTATCTCTGTGCACCCAGCAGGACTCGAACCTGCAACCCACTGATTAAGAGTCAGTTGCTCTACCAATTGAGCCATGGGTGCGTTGAATCTGTTTCAATTTCGCCGATTATCTTCTCAGCGACCTCTTTTTTTGACCTGTTTTTACCGATTTAGTCACAATTTAGTCACACGCAATTATCGACGTCTATCAACATGCAACCGCTTGCAACAACTGCTAATGTAGTCACAATTTAGTCACAATGCAAACCCTGGTTAGCGGACCAGAGCTAAGCTGCGGCGACGTAAAGCCGCCGCAAGGTAGTTCGTTGCGCGGACGTTCCAGTCAGGTGCTCCTGAGTCCGTCCAACACCGCGCGGCGAAATCATCGACAGCTGGTTCCGTCAGCTTGAGCGACTGGTTAGGTTGCGTTTTGCCGATTTATTTTTAATTAAAATTATTTATTGAACAAATGTTTTAAATTGACTGCTTTTACCTTTACATTGTAGGCATTAATTTTATTTGACGACTATTGGCTGCATTTTTCTTACTTGAGCAAAATGAGTTTCTTAGTATCAGTGAATAGACCAGCTTGGATTCGGTAGAAATAAATACCGCTTGCCAAACTGGCTCCGACAAATGGAACTTCATAATTACCGGAGAGATATTCTGAGTTAACCAGCACAGCAATTTCCCTGCCTAAGAGATCATAGACTTTCAGTGAGACAAAGCTTTTCTTTGCGATAGCAAACCTAATTTTCGTATCAGGATTGAATGGGTTCGGATAATTTTGACCCAGCGAGTACGTTATTGGTGTTTCGGAACTAGTTTCCTCAACTTGTGTAGTTGTAACATTAATAAAATATTCCGAGGCAGTGTCTGGATAGTTTCCTCCCCCGTCGACTGCAAACGTATAAAAATTACCGCTTCTTGTAACTCTAATTGTATAAGAATAACTATCAGTTGTAGGATCCTGTTGTTGTGTAGGGCTATAACTCCAACTTGTATCCCCAGGCTTCTGGTACCCAATGTAATGGATGCCTGATTCATCTGTCGCCCGAACGGTTACATCAACGTAACCGTTGGCTGTAACTTCCGTAACTTGGTACTTTGGCAACTTAATGACCGCAGCACTGTTCATCTTCGTGTCGGGTGCAGAATAAGAACAACCTAGAAGGTCGGGTCCAGTCGCACATGGTGCGCCCCTTTGTGCCCAAGGAGATGCTTCGCTTTCTGGATTCCGAGTAAGATCGGGTCGATCATTGTGATAATCGGGATATAAAACAATGCTCCAAGTACTGTCTGCATACGTTTGATTTCGCCAAACGCGAAAACCATTTTTCTCGTAGCAATACTCAACGAACCCATCACACCGAATATTGGAAATGTCTGCTACCGTTCCATCGAAACTACTGCCATAATATTCCAAGCAAACAGGTACCTGGAGAAACGTCGATGGATAAGCAATAGCAGCATTCACGAGATCAATAGCTATGCTCACTACACTCTTGCGGTCGGTGAAACTCATCGTTCTGTTGTTCAGCGTATAAGCGCCGTAATAGTTAGAACCATAGCTCGTAAATTCGGAGTCGAAGTAAGCCTCATGAGTTGTTGTTCCTGATCCCAGAGCTTCTCTAACACGTCCATTGTGATAGTTGTCGAGTCCGGAGAAAATGGCAGTGTGGTTGTAGTCATAGATGAATCCGGCAAGTCCCCCCAGTTCTCGATAGACTGGGTCGCCATACTCTTGTGCAGAAGTGTTTCCCCGATCTTGAGCGGCAACAGTCTGAAATCCCTCTCCCAAAAGGAAAAAACATAATAAGCTCATGTGTAGAAAATAATGTGCTGCAAGATGATAAAAAGTCGGACCCTTTTTCATTTCCCCACTCCTCTCTGCAAGATTGGAGTTGGGGTAGTAACACCAGAAGATGGCGTCACAACTCTAGCCGCCAAACGTGTCCGTATTTTTTCTTGGTATTCGCTGAGTTGAGGTTGATCTTTGATTAACTCCAGAATAGTGGTTAATTCTATTTTCTCTTTTTCAAAATCTTGTGTGCTGGCTTCTTCCAAGAGGCGGTTCAATGCGACCTTACGTGTGACTGGCGGAGCAGAATTAAGAAGTCCTTGGATTATTGGAATGTAACGGTCACGTTGGCCTTCGCGCCATAGGTATCGCGTTGCTTGGATACCCTCGGCTAATCTCTCGTCTTGTGTATTCTTGAGAACGATGAAAATCACATCTTCCATGTTGACGAGCGCTGCGCCGCAAGCTCCCGATTCTGGAAACCGCCCAAGATTCTGCACAATTGCAACCATACTCTCTCGCGTGTTGATGTGTCCCAGTGCAAATGCGGCAGTTCCGAATACATGAGAATCAGTTGTCTTTTGGAGCACTTCTGCAAGCACAGGAACCGCGCGATCACTATCGATGCGCATTAACGATAGACAAGCTGGTCGAGCTATTTCCGGCACATTGACACTTTCGGTTAAAATTTGTTGCAGACTTGGAACAGCTTCAGTAATCTTCAGGATACCCAATGCGTTGATAGCTTCAGATCGCATGTGCGAACCTCGCCGTGAATCCGTTGTAACACTCAGAAAAAACCCTGCCTCTTTCTTGGATTCGGCTCGGCTCAATTGACCCAACTCATTCATCGTAAGCGTTAGGTTTCCCATTATGTGAATTGCCTGTGCCGATAATTCTTCCTCGTTTGTTCTATTTTTTGCGATTGTAGTTACTTCATCGAGTAATTGCCGCATATCGTTTGGGCCAAGTTTTCGTCGGTTTGCATGGAGTAGTTCCATTGCGACAGAACGCGAATCTCTCGTTTCCGTTTTGTCAGCAATTATTGCTATCCCACGTACAAACGAGGAATCGTTCCAACTCTCACGCATCAGCAATTGAGCGCGAGGCGAAAATATTGGACTTGTAGAAGTCGTCTTCTGCTTCGCCTTGATATCTTGGGAAAATGTTGCAGTTCCGGATAAAAGAACGATTAACCCTACAGTGCAAACACAAAGGATAAAGAAGCTATGCCATCTTGTATTATTCATGGTATTGCTATTTTCTTTTGACATGGTATTGCCTTTCCTTTTTATTTGTCTTAGGACAACTGCAATTATGCCCCTTCAAAACGCAACCTAACGGACCGGAGCTAAGTTGCGGCGGCGAAATCATCGACGGCTATTTCCGTCGGCTTGAGCGACTGGTTAGGCGGCAGACTGAATTGTCTTTTCTAAATTGGCCAACATTCTTTTCACCGTCATATTCTGTTTATGAGAACTCATTGTAAAACGAATTGAATCAATTTCGCTATCCATCTTAGTAAGTTCTGTTCTAATTTCGAAGGGAACATCAGTTTCTAATACCGCGAGATGTCCTGCGAGATTCATTTGTAAGTCTTCGATTGTGATTTTATAGTCGAGATATTGATGAAAACTCTGAAGGATTGGAGCTATTTGCGGACCATCTTTTTGCACGGGATGTTCCCCTAAGTCTTCGTATTGGGAAACGCTTGGAACAATTCGATTCCTACTCAGCCACCGATTAACATGTTTGATTTGTTGCTGGTGATTTCTGCCGCCTAACGGGTCGGAGCTAAGCTGCGGCGACGTGCAGCCAGTTCCGTGTAGACTATACGCGCGTCAGGCATCACCTTTTCCTAAAAAAAGTTTTTCGAGCGCGGCGAAATCGTCGACAGCTGGTTCCCTCAGCTTGAGCGCCTGGTTAGGCTTGCATACATTTTGGACTTTCGATAAATGTTTGCGGGGATCAAAGATGAATTATCGGAAACGAACTTCTTTAATTCTTTGGGAGACAAGCACACAACATTCTTCGCTGAAGAACCAGAATAAATGTTGTTTGACTGAAACAAAAATACAGCCTCCTTGTAATTTTTCCAATCATCTATATTCAACGGCGTGTTGCCTGTCTTTACCTGTACGATTGCCCGTTGATGGGTTTTTCGATGGATTAGAACAAATTCATAGCGCATTGTATCGCGTTGACGCGAACTTGGAACGACGACCCATCCGAGAGTTTGAAGATAAATGAAAACTAAGTCTTCGCAGTCTTCAGCAGAAAGAAAAGAATACAAGTTTAGCTTAACGTTATCAAAGCTAATTTTATATCTAAGGGATTTTGTAAGATCATTCCATAATTGTTGTGAATATAGAATTGATGTTTCATCCTTAATTCTTTGTATGGTTCGGGTTGGACGAAAACACGCGACAATCTTTCCAGGAACATCGTCAACATTATTGATTTTGAGTAATTCGCATCGGACTGTGTTGACGATATCAGCATTGAGTGCTTGTTTTGAATTATGATATTGCCAACCTCGAATAACTCTTGCTATGTAATAGGTTCCATTTTCATCCCTTGTCCATAGAAGATCATTGTGCTTTACATTGTTCTTTAGAACAATGGCGCTCCTCATTCTTTTTTTCCCATATTTCTTGGTTGCCAATTTGAGATAATTATTCCAGTTAAGCTTGCGATGATTTTTGACGTCGACATGCCAACCTAATCCAAGGCATGAATGCTTAAGACAGTAATCAAAGGAGGCCTTTGAATTGTGAAGGCCGCCTTTAGGGCGAATGTGTAAACGGAATAAAGTCATGGAATATGCCTGAAGTATGCAAGCCTAACGGATCGGAGCTAAGCTGCCGCGGCGAACAGCCGCCGCCGTGTAGTTCGTTGTGCGGACGTTCCGATCAAATGCGCTAAGTCCGTCCAACAACGCGCGGCGAAATCGTCGACGGCTGGTTCCGTCAGCTTGAGCGACTGGTTAGTCGGCAAAAGAGATTTCGGATGTATGCGCTTTGCAAAGATTAAACTAATAATGTGCCAAAGTTGTAATAAGCGTCATTTTTTACCTGCTCTTGCTCTTTTCTTTTTCTTCCCGCTTGAGAATCTTTGCTAATAGAACTTGCATGAATGCCTTTATCATCTATTCAGGGTTCTGTCCGTACAGTGATAGGCGTTCATGGTTATACAAGGGGACGGGTTTTTAGATTTGGGTTTCTTCATTATGCTATATCCCGCGACATTTGCATTCCGCCGTTAAAACTTTTATTTAAAAAATTCCAATAGGAGGTATTCGCAATGATTGTTTTAATTTTCTCCTTGTCAATCTCATTGTCGTTGTTTATCGGTAGTTGAATATTAACGGTGAGTAATTTTTCCAGAAAACATTTTCTCCCAAAAGAATATCTCCACATTTCTTTTTCAATCATCATCTTAATAAATAGTAATACTTCTCGTCCAAAGTTTTCTTTGTTCACGCATACAGCAACATCATCCTTTGCTGCAAATTTATATGGACGATATTTTGTGGTTAATGGTTGCCCGTTGAATGCTATTGTCAACACATCCTTGTATGTATGCTCATTCGGTACACTCACAAACTTCGCAACTCCATCATTTTTTTCCCCGCACGATACTAATGGTATGTCTCCAAAAGGCAATGCCCCTGCATTGTGATACTCGCCGGATTTTGGATCAAATAATTCCGAGATATTAAATGAACGCCAAGAAAGATGTAATTTAGTCCCAGTGGTTTTGTTCCGTTGAGGCATTAGTTCAGATAGATTCTTAATATCTACTGATTCAAGTGATGGTAATATTATTTTGGGAATGCGTGCCTTACTAACCATTCTTCCAAAAGAGAACCTCCACTTTACATACTTGTTGATAAAAGCCGCATAAAAAAGGAGTATTTCTTTGTTTACAGCTTTTTTTGGTTCAAGCACAATCATTCCACTGCCTCCGTTTCCTCGTCCCATGAAAGATGGGTCTTGAACGGTCGCCTCACAAAATGCTGAAATACAAATAGATTGTTTTTTAAACACCTTATCGCCCGCTAATGGGGCAATGTAACCCAACACTCCGTTATTTCTAAATCCGTTGCTCACAAACGCAGTCGTTCCCTTATTGTATTTTGTGAATGCTTTTGATCGAGCAACGTGCACGTAAAATAATGTCTCAATTAACATTATAGTTCTCTCCCAAAACGAATAATTAACGCGGCATTTTCACGAACAAGCGTTTCAGCCCCTTCTGTAATTGCATCATAGGAGATAGGTTTACTATCTATATATGCTTCGGGGATCAATTCAAAGATTTGATCTTCAAAATTAATTGGAGCTAACTTGCAAAATTCCGGTTCGTTATTGATTCTGAGGGTTTGATCATTTAAAAAAGCGCGGAGATGCAAAGTGATTTTATCAAAATCGTTCGGTTCTTCTGCAAAGGGTAATCGTTTACCTTTAATTTTCAATAATCCGTCGTGTTGCACTCTTGCCCAAAAAACATTCTGATTTCTGGGGTGCGGAATGCCCTTCCGAATAAACATTCCAATTGTATATGCACCAATTGGGCAAAACAGTTCTGGTGGAAATGAAATAACCGATAACAATGTGTTTTGAGCAATTAATTCGTTCAATCGCCAATCTTTTTCGTCGCCCGATTCACATAAAACAGAGATAGGCAAAACACTAAACAGTATTCCACCGTCAACCATTTGGCTCAGGGCATATTTAACGAAGTGATATTCTTTCTCTATGCTACCCGGTAGTGCAAATGGTGGATTCATCAAAACTTTTGTGACCGCAGGATTAGTGTTGGGTTGATCTGCTTTCTCATAAGTAGCGGTCAGAATTCCGCGTTTGACAGCACGCTCAAGGTTTTTTTGGAAACAAACTCCCTCTTCAATATTTGTTTTTCCATCACCACGAAAAATCATGTTTACGATTGCAAGAGCAACAACTTCTGGTTCTTGTTCTACACCAAACAAGTTGTGCTTTCTGAATTGTTCAATTTGTTCTTCGTTTGCATTCTTTTTCACATGGTCAAACGCTGCCACCAAAAAACCGGCTGTCCCGCATGTCGGATCGTAGATTATATCATTAATACTTGGATTAAGAACTTCAACGCTAAACCTTGTTATATGACGGGGAGTCAAAACAATACCAATTTCTTTTGCACCGTTGCCATATTTTAAAAATACTTCATAGAATTTCCCGAGTACATCCTTTCCAGAATTCATGGCGGATCGAATGTTTAAAATATTCAATTGTTGAATTGTATCTACTAATGCTGCTCTATACTTGTAATGGTTATCTTTTGATGGGGGTAGATTGATTTGAATTAAAGAAGTAAACTCTGATTTCTGATGTTTTTCAAGAACATTTTCAACACGCGCATTTATATCTCGTATTAATGCTCGTGGCTGTGCTTGGATATTTGGCGGCGTTTCGTCTATCAGCGATAATAAAAGAGCGGCTATAACTCTTGCTCTCTGATTTTTATTAATTGCTCCCTTGTGAAGAATGTCATTAATATTTTCTGCCTTTTCGAGAAATAATTTTTCATCAATTACTATATCTTTAATAGTTGCAGAATTTTGTGCCAATAATATATTAACCTCATCGGGCTTTAATAAACCAGATGCCTTTTGATCGTTAATCGTTATTGGATACCATTTTTTCCCATCAAAATATTCATTAGTGATTAAATAACTATCCGTCCGGTTGCCCGCAACGCCGGACGCAATAACCGCTTTTATCGTTTTACTCTTATTAACTAATGCAGCATAATCAATCTTAGCCTCTTTCAGTGCCTTTGATAATTCTCCATGTTCTTTCTTCGATTCAATAATCCAAAAAGTATTTTCAGCAACTCTAACGATGGCTTCTGGTTTCCCCCCTCCTAAACATTTTTTTAACTCTGCATGAGAATGGCATTCGTTCTGAATATAAACTTGTCCATCTGGATGCCGTGAAGGGTTCTTAGTATTCCATCCAAGACTATGAAGTGTCGAACGAATAAACTCATAAGCATCTGTTTCCGTATTATGCGGATCCGATGCCTTAAATCTCCGTTTTGTTTGTTTCATTTTACGCCGCTTGGTTTTTGTAGATCAAAAGTTTCCCTTGAGCGTTTTTTATTGCATCGTCTGCTCTTTCGCCGTCTGTGATGTTCCTGCGATTCCAACGGAATGAAAACTCATTGCAGTATCTATCAAGATGCTGTTTAGAAATAGAGTGATACACTCCAACAACACCACGCTTCATTATCGCAAAGTACGATTCAACCGTTTCTCGGATTACAGTTTTAAGAGTAAGTCCAGTTACATTGGTTACACGCCTTGACGTTGCTTTCCCGTTTCTTTCCACCATTGCTAAGACGGAAATCTTTTTTGTGCCGCGTCCGATTGTAACTCCTATTTTCGAGCGTGCAAAATCGTCGACGGCTTGTTCCGTCAGCTTGAGCGACTGGTTAGGTGGCAAAAGCCTATTTGGCGATTTGCAAAAGAAATTGTAATTCCTTCTCGATAGGATTAAAAGGCAAGAAAAATGAGGATTTAGTGCAAGGGCGAAGCCGCGCATCTTGTCAAGCATATTTCAAAAAAAATTAAGGGCTAACCGTGGGGGCTGAGGGCAATTCTAATTGCTGACTTTCGATTTGATTATTTTCTTCCGGGTCTGCCATCACGTCTATATCGCCCTTAAAAAACTGAACTGGAATAATTATCGGCTCAACAACGGAACCGAGGTTTCCGGTAAAGGTAGTAATGAAGGATCGGATATACGGGAATAAGATCGCAACCGCATTTTGATTAACTAAGGTTTTTTTAATCTCTTCATCAATTTCCCTGTCAGTCTCGAAATGCCCTATAGCAACCAACTCCAAGTCGAAGTAGTCCTCGCGTTTCGCGTTCACCTCAACAAAGATTTTAAATGTGGCGGGAGCTTTCCGAGGATAGAGAACGTGGGGAACTACAGACAAATTGATGTTTGTATCTCCCGGCTTTACCGGTTTGCGTGCGTTAAAATTTACACGCAAAATATCAATACCATTGAATCTTAGTCTTGGTTGCTCGCTAATTTCCATTATGCCGCTCTTCCATAATCATAATTCTTAGAGGCTGAGACAAATGGATCTTTGTTATGAGGCTTGCAAGCTGTAACGGGATTAATAAAGCTGCTCTCTGAATCACCGCCCAATCGCTCCACCGTCCCATCTTCAAGAAATCCGGCAAACTCTTCCATCTTTTCCTTGTTTAACCACGCCAACATATCTTCCGGCGTATCTTTTGCGATTAACTCATCAATTTCTTTTTCTAACGCTTTTAAGTCTAACATAATGATAACCTCATTGCGGGCATTCGTAATTTTGATAATGACTGAACGACAAAATAATCTGATTATTGTATACAACCAACTGTAATTTCTTTCGATAATAAAAACCAATCACCAATAAGTAGTCTTGATTTGTTGGCAAGTCCTGAAATAATATCCCATCTACTCCCTTCCATACCCCCCTATCTCTAAAATAATTGTTCATTTGTTTAAGGTCAATTTTCTTCCCCGTCTTCACCAACCAATTTTTACCGACCCTCTCTATCTGTTTCAACCAAAAACGATATTCATTCTCGTTGAAGACGGTATCCAAAACATTGCTGCAATCTATTGCGGCTTCGTATACATCAAATTTCCCCGTTCTCTTCTTGAAATCATTCCCCCATCTGATCGCATCCTCTTGGTCATCCCAAAAATAATACCCAACCCCCAACCAAGCATCCTCTTTATCACACAACACCGGCGCGGTCAGTCGCCATTGTCGCGCCTCCTGCGTGTGAAACATTCTTCGTTGATTGGAAGCCCCGGGTACGATCACTTTGAGTTATTAAGAGCGATGATGAGAGGGTGCAACAATTGATTTCTTACTCCTAATAAGGTAAGGTTTTCGCCCGACAAGCGCAATCATACCGGTTCAATTTTTATGCCACCCCTACTTATTAACGCATTGACCTTACCGATGGTTTCAGGTAATAACGGCACTCCGTGATATTGGTCAATCTATCCACTAATAAGACGAAACAGGTCAAGAGATATTGCAGAAAATTCTCAAAAATAGCAAATCGAAACTGAGACACTACCGCCGCGCAACGGTGCGCGGCGGCCCCGACACTGACAGCTAGTTGAGAGAGATGATCATCGACGCTTCTTTGATTGGAATGGTTACAATGCCTGTTCCTGGATGAATCTCGGTCAGGGAGTTCCGCGACGACGTGGATATTGTGATTCGGTTACGATGCAATAGCAGGGTTACGCCATTGTGGAGTGACATATAATCGAGACCCTTTGAAACGTTTGACCCGCTAGACGCGATGAACTGAGACTTTCCGGTCTCCGTCTTTTCGCCTGACTTGATCTCATTAAATGCCAGGGCAATAATCGCCTCATTGCCCCCTTCCGCCTTGGATGATCCGGCGTAAACCGTCAATCCTTCCTTGGCGATGACGATTGACGCATTGTCCATCTCGATAACTTCGAGTCGTTGTTCATTTTCAAAGGTAACGCCGATCCTTCGGACGTTGACACCTTCGGACTTAGCGCCGCTTACTATCTTCACTTCTTCTTGTTTGACTGGTTCCAGAACCGTGGCTACTTCGTTCTCTTGCATGGATTTTCCTTTTAAGTTGTTTGAAAGTTGACGGGTGAGCACTTTGCAGCCCGCTTGTCTTGAATCTGTTGAACTTTTTCCGTGTCCTGAAAGTGAGTGTATCGCTTCAACGTTGCTACACTTGCATGACCTGAGAACTCCATAAGCGCAAGCATATTGTCCTCAACCTTTGCAGCGTCCGTGATCGCATAGTGACGAAAACTGTGAGGGGTTACTTTCTTACACACACCGGCAGCGTCGGCGTAGTTCTGAACCATCTCGTAAATATATTGTCCACACAAAACCTCGCCGCTGCTGTTTGGCGTAAGCGGGATATCATCACTTAAGACTGTCACTCCGGCCATTTCGCGATATTTCGCTAGATTTGCAAGGAGTTCTTGCGAAACGGGAAGCGACCGTTCCTTCTCCCGCTTGCCGACAAACTTGAGAACTTTGCGGCCAGCCGCATCTTCTCGCAGATTGCCGTAGGTCATCTTTGCGATCTCAGCCCTTCGCAGTCCAAGCTCTGTCACCATCTGGACTATGAGTAGGTTTCGCATTCCGACCAACGTATCTACTTTGATTACTGAGATAATCTTTTGAACGTCTTCGTCGCTTAGGAACTCCTTTTCTGCGTTGTGGACTTTTCCGACCTTGATAAAGTCGAGTGGATTGGCTTTCAGGATTCCAATATTGCACAGGAAATTGATATAACTCCTGATCGCCGACATCTTTCTTGCTACTGTCGCCGATGACTGACCCTCAATACTCTTGACGAATGCACGAGCCTTGTTGAATAATTCCATGTGAGGCAATGAAGATAACTTCTCCGGCGATGTCCCGGCGAATTGTGCGAACTCAAGCACGTTTGTTCGGTAAGCCCTCCTCGTGTTGGATGTCAACTGTTCCAGCCACACCGCAAAAGAGATATTTGTTGTGGTTTCCGATTCGCTCGACGGTGATGTAACTGACTGGTTCGGGATGGACAACATCTCGATTTCCATAATAGAATTTCCTCAGTTTGGTTTTAGTATACTGGTGAATTTTAATTCCTCGCGCCTTGGTCACGAGGTTTTCGATTCCGATGAGTTGGTCAATAAAGTCGTCCAGGATCACCGGGTCGGACTTAAGAAGTGACGTTATCCGTTTCTCAAGTCTAGCGAATTTTTTAAGCCCCTCTTCTGCTATTGGGCTATCTGCAAGTGCCACTTTAAGAGCATCGAGTAGCGGTCGAATAACTTCTTTCTCATAATAGCCTAGTCGAGAAGGGCGAACTAGTTTTTCAATCGCCCTATCGACGCCCTCCAGTCCCCTGCCCTGCTCGTCGTTCATTAGACTGTATCGCCTCCTAGTCCAGCCAACAAACCCGTGATGTCTGTTGCGTCGCTATCTCCTGGTGGAGTCAGATTGTCGAAGTCAACTACGACCTGAGAGATGAAGAGTTTTTTGTCTTCCGTGTATTGCCCTCGTTCGAGTTCGACGACGAACATATTATGTTTTCCCTCCGGTCCCCATATCTGAGCCATTCCGACGATGCGCCCCGGAACTTGTTGCTCCGGCATCTCATTGGACTTCGGGACTTTGATTATGACACGTACCGATGAATCTTTTTCCATGCGACTCCTTTTCTGTTTGTTGCGATAATATATCAGTTGGAGTTGCCACTTGTCAACACGGCCTATTGCGTGATGCAAGTGAATTTCCTATATTGTTATGCCCTTAAACGGGTTTTTGTTTGTTGCTTTACGGGGGACGGTTGGTTGCCGTCCCCTTTTTTTTTTCATGACAATACCTTTCTAACAACGATCTCCCAGTCACCAACCATCTTCCCCTTATGTGTTACGTGGCTAAGGGTCATTTTTAATGTTTCAGCATTCGCGTCAACTGCTAGTGATGCGAGCAGAATTGCAGCCGAATAACTTGCGCCCGCAGCATAACTGTTGCCCTCTTGTTTGAGATAAGCCGCGAGACCTCTAACCGCATCTGCAAGTTCCTTATCCGGTAAGTCCAACGGCAGACTTGGAGGCTTGTTCGTTTTCCTTGCCATTTTCTTCTTTCGATGTCCGGCGCGCAACGTTACGCGCCGGGTGTGATTGGATGAAAAGTCCCTTGTCTGAATTTTATCGACCGCAGGAACTTCCTTGAATATGCTTTTCCTAGTTCCGCTCTGACGCGACGCCGCCAGTCACTCCCCTCTGCGGGTAGGGCAAAGGCCAATACAACAGCCTTGCCCGCCCGCAATTCAACTTCGGCAAACCTCTGAGTCGGATTTCGTAAGACTACGACATCGACTCCCACTAAGCAGCCTCCCTTTCTAGCGATTCCAAGAAACCGTCGAGGATGTCGTCTGGAATATCTCTCCAGGTTTCGTCGCCATCTCCTTCGATAAGTGGAAGTGGTCTATTGCGAATACCGGCCAGCGCTATACCTAGTGACTCTAGTTCCTTTCGGGCTTCGCGCTCGATCTCAAGTTCATCCGCACCTGTCTCTGACTTCTTGAAGAGTTCAATAGTCTCTTTCAGTATCTTCACGAAGTCGAGGTCTTCGCTGTCCTGTGCGATCAATTCTCCGTCGATTGCGATATCCGACATAGCACCTTTTTTCTCAACCAAGTCCTTCATGCGTTCGTCAACACTGGCTGCGGTGTAGACGACGAATACGTCCACGTCGCGCTTGGATGATTTGCGATGAATTCTCTTAACGGCCTGTCGGAAATCAGAAGAGTTCCACGGGAAGTCGCAGACAACGGCTGCGCTCGCTTCGCTAATGTCGTGACCCGACTTCATTGCGTCGATGCCGCAGATTAGCACGTCGAGTTTGCCTTGCTGAAACTTCAACACCTTCTCACCCTGTTTAAGAGGCGGAATGTCACCGTTTACAACTTCTGACTTAACCCCGGCCTGATTTAGAACGATGTCCAAGAAAGCGCATTCATCTTTCAATGCCGAGAACACGACAATCCGTCGACCGTCTTTCAACAGTTCCGAGACTTGCTTTATTATGGCCAGGTTCTTCGGGGTGAAGTTTGACCCTGACCCTAAGCCGTTGTGCGCCCAAAGATTCTTTGAGTCCGGGTTCGTAGCTGTGAATCGCATCTTCCACAATAACCCCTTAATGAGATCATAGGGAGACGGATTCCCACTTGCTTCCTCGTTTCGATTCTCTTTGTACCACTGAGAGAAGTTCGCAATCCACCACTTGTAGAGTTCGTGTTGCTTCTGAGCGAACGGTACGGCCGTATAGTGGAATTTGATATTCACGAATTCCTCGTCGATCTCTTCCTGGCGACGACGAATCGCTGCCGGAAAGAATAGCTTCCACCAAAGAGCTAAGTTGCTGATCTCCGGTAAGAG
>Ga0182011_10003059_pt1 | contig 13825 bp, 13 predicted proteins | sample 711E1DmetaG_FD_120481 | JGI IMG/M metagenome (GOLD analysis project Ga0182011, IMG submission 120481) | Permafrost microbial communities from Stordalen Mire, Sweden - 711E1D metaG | ecosystem: Environmental > Terrestrial > Soil > Wetlands > Permafrost | place: Sweden: Stordalen | collected... | reverse complement strand
TGGAGGATGTAGCCTTCCGGTATTTTTTGCAGAATCTCTTCGGCCTTAGCCACAGCTCCTTTCATGCCATTCGGACCGGGAGTTAGCACAATCGCTGCGCCAAATGCGCGTAGCAACACACGGCGCTCCAAGCTCATCGTCTCAGGCATGGTAAGAATGAGTTTGTAGCCCTTGACCGCGGCGACGAAGGCCAGACCGATGCCGGTATTGCCGCTGGTCGGCTCGATCAGCACCGTGCTCTGGTTGATGCGGCCCGATTTGAGCGCGTCCTCGATCATCGCCTTGCCGATGCGATCCTTTACGCTCGAGAGCGGATTGAAGAACTCCAGTTTGAGGAGGACCTCCGCGAGTGCGCCGTGTGCGGCCGCAGTGCGATTGAGACGCACGAGCGGCGTGTTGCCGATAGTTTCAGTGATGTCGTTGTATATTTTAGCCATGGTAGTGTACCCTGGTTGGTGGTTAACGATGGGTTGATGGAAGGTTGTTTTCGGGGAGAATCAGTTGGCCGCACGAGAAGGGCCGGCCGGCGCCGCATCGATCTCCGCCTCGCGACGGCGAATGACATCAATCAGTTCTTCGGTCGTCGGTGCCCGAAGAAGCGCTTCCAGCGTGGCTCCCCGGACCACCCGCGTGAGTCGCGCGAGAGCATACAGGTGCGCACGGTCGTCGATCGCGGCGATCAGGAAAAACAGGCGCGTGGACTCACCGTCCTCGGCGCCGAACGGCACCGGTTGGGCGGCACGGAACACGGAAAAAAGGGTGCGGCGCAATAGATGCGGGGCCGGCCGCCGGGGATGGCAAAATGCAAAACCACCTGGCAGGGCGGTGCTGCAGAGGGCTTCGCGTTCGGCGAGCGAGGCGCGCAGGCGCACGCCATCGATCACGAGCCCGGTTTTCTCGGCCAAGCCCACGAGTTGTTCCAGCACCTCGGCCCGTCCGGCCGCCCGTCCGTCGAGCCCGACGTATTCGGGCTTGAGCCGATCCGCGATGCGAATGTTGCGCGAGGCGGCCTGGAGCTCGGTCTCAAGCTTCTGCTCAAGGTCGGCCACCTGCGCCGTGTCAAGTGAATGGATCTTCTGGTCCAGCCAGTCGACAAGTTCATCGCGGCGGAACAGCCACTGGCCTTCCTTTTCGATTCCGGGCAGCTGGCCGCCGACCGCGAGGCGTTCGACGAAACGATGCGTCCAGCCGAGATAGGCGGCGACTTCTCCGATGGTGAGATATTCGGGGTGAGGCATGGCAGATAACGATTTCGGAGGTTCAATGATCGTTGCGGGGCGCGTTTGACCGTGACTCCAGGTCGTGGTTCGTGCGGGCGGGCAAGGGCGGTTTCGTGTGGATCAAATATGGTAATCCTCGTCGAACGATCGGCTCTGCCGGAGGCGCAGGAGCACCAGGTCGTTGGCCTGCAGGTTCAGGTCCTCCAACACCGCGCGGGAAATCTCGGCCTCGATCGGCTCGCGCGACTGGACCTGCTCCAGGCTAAGCCGGGCCTGCGCGCCCGCCGTGTGGATGTAGCGGATGATTGCAGGAATTCCCGGCGCGCCGGTGACGTGCCGCCCCACTTCGATGTCATGCGGCCGCACGTAGATGTGACCGTTCGCCGTCAGACCGGGCGGCCGGCCGCCCGTCGCCAATGCCGGATCCGCCAGGACGTTTACGTTGCCGAGAAACTGGTAGACAAATGGCGAGGCCGGCCGGTCGTAAACCTCCTGCGGTGTGCCCACCTGCTCGACGCGCGCCTGGTTCATGATCACCACTTCGTCGGCGATTTCGAGCGCCTCTTCCTGGTCGTGCGTCACAAAGATCGTGGTGAGGTGAATCTCGTCGTGAAACCGGCGCAGCCAGCGGCGCAGTTCCTTGCGGACCTTGGCGTCAAGCGCGCCAAACGGCTCGTCAAGCAGCAGCACCTTGGGATCGACGGCCAGCGCCCGGGCCAGGGCGACCCGCTGCCGCTGCCCGCCGGACAGCTGGTTTGGATACCGGCGTTCGAGGCCATCGAGTTGCACCAGCTTGAGAAGTTCATGCACCCGCTGGGCGATCGCCTCCTCATCCGGCCGTTCACGCCGGCTTTTCACCCGCAGGCCGAAGGCAATGTTTTCAAATACGGTCAGGTGGCGGAACAACGCATAGTGTTGGAAGACGAAGCCGACCTTGCGCTCGCCCGGCGGCACATCTGTGACGTCCTCCCCATGAAACAGGATCCTCCCGCTGCCGGCATCCGGATATTCGAGCCCCGCAATAATGCGCAGGAGCGTGGTCTTGCCGGAGCCAGACGGACCCAGCAACGCCACCAGCTTGCCACGCGGCACGTGCAGGCTGACGCCAGCAAGCGCGGTGAACCGGCCGAAGGTCTTGCGGATGTCGTGGGCCTCGATGCTCATATGCCGGATCACGGAATGGCCGCGAGCGCCTGGTGGTGCTTCCACTCGATGAAGGTTTTCAGACCGAGCGTCACGAGAGCGAGCAACGCCAGCAGCGACGCGACGGCAAAGGCCGCGACGAAATTGTACTCGTTGTAGAGAATCTCGACGTGCAGCGGCATGGTGTTGGTCTCGCCCCGGATATGGCCGGAGACCACCGAGACCGCGCCAAACTCACCCATCGCGCGGGCGTTGCAGAGGATGACGCCGTAGAAAAGCCCCCATTTGATGTTAGGCAGGGTGACACGCCAGAACGTCTGCCATCCGCTGGCGCCAAGGGTGAGGGCGGCGTACTCTTCGTCGCTGCCCTGGGCCTGCATGAGAGGGATCAGCTCGCGCGCGACGAATGGAAATGTCACGAAGATCGTCGCCAGCACGATACCGGGCACGGCGAAGATGACCTGAAGATTGTGCTCCTGCAGCCACGGCCCGAGCCAGCCCTGGAGGCCGAAGATCAGCACATAGATCAGGCCGGAGATCACCGGCGATACTGCAAACGGCAGATCGATCAGCGTGGTCAGCACGCTTTTGCCCCAGAAATCGAACCTGGCGATGGCCCACGCCGCCGCCACGCCGAAAACGAGGTTGCACGGCACCGCGATGGCTGCGGTCAGCAGGGTGAGCCGGATGGCGGCGAGCGCGTCTGGATCGGCGAACGCCGCGAAATAGGCGCCGAGACCGTGCCGCAGCGCTTCGGTGAACACGACGGCTAGCGGCAGGACCAGGAAGCCTCCGACAAACAATAAGGCGAAGGCCGTCAGCAGCCAGCGCACCCACGCCGCCTCCTGCGTCGCGCGCGGGGGAGCGGCAGGGCGGCGGACATCGGCAAGGCTGGTGGCTACAATGGCAGCCATGGGCGTCAGGCGAACTGAAACCGCCGGCTCCATTTCTGGAGCAAGTTGATGAGTAGCAGGAGCAGGAAGGACACGACCAGCAGGACCACGGCGATGGCGGTGGCGCCGCGGTAATCGTATTGCTCCAGCTTGGTGATGATAAGCAGCGGGGTGATCTCGGTGCGCATCGGCATGTTGCCCGAGATGAAGACCACGGAGCCGTATTCCCCGAGGGCGCGGGCGAAAGCCAGGGCGAAACCCGTTAGCAGAGCCGGCAGGATTTCCGGGAGAATCACCCGCCCAAATGTCTGCCAGCGCCCGGCGCCGAGGCTGACCGCGACCTCCTCCATCTCCGGCTCAAGCTCCGCCAGCACCGGTTGCAGCGTGCGCACCACAAACGGCAGCCCGATGAACGTGAGCGCGATGAAGACGCCCAGCGGCGAAAATGCGGCTTTGATGCCGAGCGGCTCGAGAAACTGCCCCACCCAGCCGTGGGCGGAATAAAGCGCCGTGAGCGCGATGCCCGCCACGGCGGTCGGAAGCGCAAACGGCAAATCGACCAGGGCGTCCACCAGCCGCCGTCCCGGGAAGGGGTAGCGCACCAAAACCCACGCGACGATCAGTCCGAAGAACATGTTGACGAGCGCAGCCAAAAATGAGGCGCCAAAGCTGAGGCGGTAGGAGGCCAGTACCCGGGGCGACGCCACGGCTTCAACAAAAGCCGGCCACGTCATGCCGGCGGTCTTGAGGAACGCGGCGCTGAGCGGCAACAGCACGATCAGACTCAGGTAAAACAGTGTGAACCCGAGCGAAAGACCGAAGCCGGGCAGAACAGATCGTTGAGGGCGAATGAAGGACATCAGAGATCGGCGGCGTAAGCAATGAAGCCACGGTACTCGGTGAGAATAGTTTCAAGGGCGATCGCCGCGGCCGCGACCTGCTCTTCCAACAGGGCCCGCGCCGGCGTCTCGAAGATGATCTCGAACGGCCGCGGCTTCTGGGCCGGCGGCGGGGCGAGCACGCCCGTAAAACAATCGCCGATGATTCCGTCCGCGGCTCGGAATCCGTCGATCACGCAGCCACAGTTGCGCGGGAGCACCCGCTCGGACGCCCGGAGCGCCGGGACCAGGAGATTTTCATTCAACACCCGACCATGCGCGTAGCCATAAAGCCCGTCGCTGGCGTCGTCGGCGTGCAACGCCACGATTCCGTCGAAGCCCTGCGTGGCGAGTTCCCGCTCAAGGATGATCACCTCCGGCTGGCCGGAGCCGCGCCAGAACTCCCGGTTCAGGTCGCGTCCGGCGCGGTTGTGCCGCGTGGCATCCTCGTGGCCGGTGGGATTGCAGACCGGATAGCAGATGAGGTCGTAGCCCGCGGCGAGGGCGGGCTGGTCGGCCAATGTCTGCAGCAACTTGAGCAGCGCATAGGCACCCGCCGGTTCGTCGCCGTGGATCAGGGCGAAGAGGCCGATTCTTTTCTGGGGCACGGCGGTTGGCGGACCGAGGAAGGTAAATCGCGGGATGGTGTAGCGCCGGTCACCCACCCAGAACGAGCCGGCCTCGGCGCCGATGAGGTGGCGGCAGCTTCCCGCCAGCTCCACAAACGGAGCAAACACCTCGCCGAACTTCGGTGGAAAAGCCGGTTCCGTACCTTCGGAAATGTAGGGCAGGGTCGCCGCACCCCGCCTAGCTTCCGGAAATACGGCGGCATCGGGCGAGGCCGCCCGACAGTTATTCGGTCTCATCGCGAGATGGCATACGGGTTTGACCGAATTCTACCGGAGAATCCTGGTGGCGGAGCATGAGCATGGCCCTCCCACTCAGAGGTGGATGCCGTAGGAGATTGCGGCCCGGTAGCGTTCGAGAAACGCGCTGACGGTCTGGGTAACCGCCACTGTGTGCAGCCCGTCGGGCCAGGCCGCGGGTACGTCAAGCCGGAGCTGGAAAGAGCCGAAGGGCAGATCGCCGTTGAGGGCGAACGGACCCTCGGCGCCGGGAGCGGTGTCCGTTTGCCAGTCGATGTGGAACCGTCCCCGCTCGACCGGAAAGAAATCCGCGTTTACGGGCAGGGCGCGCACCCGCGCCTGGATGCGGTCGTGCGCCGCGGTGGAATGCAGGCTGACCCAGCCGTGAAAATTATGCAGCCGGAACTCCTTCGCCAGGATTCCGATCTCGGGCGCTTCCGAAGCGGCCCAGTTCTCACCTTCCAGGCACACGCCGCCGCGGGTGCGCGCGGTGTGATCCTGGAAGCCGGTCGGGTTGACCAGCGGGTAGACGACGAGCTGGTAGCCGTTGGCGAGCTCCGGACGGAGCACGAGCCGCTCAATCAAACTGAGAAGCGCCAGTGTGCCCCGGGCGTCGTCGCCGTTCCAGCCGGCATAGAGCGCCAGCCGGATCGGACCGCTGCTCTGGTTGGGACCAAAAAACACGAAGCGCGGCAGATGGTAGACGCGGTCCCCGACCTGAAACGCCTCGGTGGGCGATGCGAACAGGCTGTCGGAATGCTCCGCCAAGTCGTGAAACGAATGGAGGAGCCGCTGGAGTTCCTTCTCGGCCTCGCGCGGACCGAAAATGATGGGCGGCAAAGCGTCACGAATGGCCGCGGCATGGGAAATTAAGGTAGACATGGAATGGAATGATTCTGCGAGGATCGTGAGTTGTAGGAGCGAGCTTGCTCGCGATTGCTGAGGGGAATCGCCTGCAAGCAGGCACCTACAGTGCGGACCAACCAATGTTGGGGAACGGGAGCGCGGTCATGATTAGTTTACGCAAGTCCGACCGCGATCGGGTTCGAATCAGTGGGGCAGGTAGATCTGGTCGAAGACGCCGCCATCGGCGAAATGGGCTTTTTGGGCCTTGGTCCAGCCGCCGAAGACGTCGTCGATCGTGATGAGTTTGATCTGCGGAAATTGCGCCGCGTACTTGGCGGCAGCCTGGGCCGAGCGCGGCCGGTAGAAATTCTTACCCGCGATGTCCTGGCCCTCGTCGGAGTAGAGATATTCCAGGTAGGCCTTGGCCACCGCCTTGGTTCCTTTCCTGTCCACGACTTTGTCCACCCAGGCGACGGTCGGCTCGGCGAGGATGCTGAGCGAAGGCACAACGATCGCAAACTGGTCACCCCCGGATTCCTTAAGTGCGAGAAAGGCCTCGTTTTCCCAGGAGATGAGCACATCGCCAATGCCGCGTTGGACGAAGGTCGTTGTCGATCCGCGCGCGCCGGAATCGAGCACGGGAACATTCCGATAGAGCGCGCCGATGAATTCCTTGGCCTTCGCCTCGTCCCCGTTGAACTTCTTCAAGGCGTAGCCCCAGGCCGCGAGGTAGTTCCAGCGCGCCCCGCCGGAGGTTTTCGGGTTGGGAGTGATGACCGAGACGCCAGGTCGGATAAGGTCGTCCCAGTCCTTGATGCCCTTCGGGTTGCCCTTGCGCACGAGCAGCACGATGGTGCTCGTGTACGGCGCGGAGTTCTCCGGCAGACGCTTCTGCCAGTCCGCCGGGATGAGTTTCGCGACACTGGCGAGCGCATCGACGTCGGCTGCGAGCGCCAGCGTCACGACATCGGCAGGCAGGCCGTCGATCACCGAACGAGCCTGCTTGCCCGAACCGCCGTGCGACTGCTTGATGACAACATCGTCGCCGGTCTTCGCTTTCCAATACCGGGCGAACGCAGCGTTGTAATCCTGATAGAGTTCGCGGGTCGGATCATAGGACACGTTGAGCAGCTCGATGGTTTTCTGCGCGTGCGCCGGCACGGCCAGGGGAACCAGCGATAGGAGAAATGAGGCCAGAAACGAAAGTCGAAGCAGAGTTTTCATGGTAATTTTGAAGTTATTTTTTTGGATCGTCGGTGCGGAACGCGCCGCGGGCTTTCCCGCGGCGTCCGCGAGGAGAAACCAATCAGAAGGAGATTTGGAACCGGGTGATGAACGCCTTCTCGTCCTGCCGGAGGATCTGGGTGGCCGAAACCGGGACCAGGTTGGAGAAACGCGTGTCGTAGACGTCGAAGGTCGTCTTGACCGTCTTGCTCAGGTACCAATTCAGGCCGAGACCGGTTGATCTGGCTTCATCTGCGTTGATCGTGGGATCGGCGAAGGTCGGAAACGCCTTAGGGTCGATCTTCAGGTCCGCATAGCGCACCGCGACCTCCCAGGCGCCCCAAGTGCCGTTCTGCCAATTGAACGAATGATTCGGGACGACCCCGGTATAGGATGAGTTCTCGCCGGTGAGGACATAGCCCGCCGATAGCTCCCAGGCCTTGTTTTCCAATCGCGCCTTCGGTTTGCCCGCCGCCGGCCGGACGTTGACGGTGGAAACGACGTATTCGGCGATGGCGCCAAAAGGCCCATTGCGGTATTCGGCCTGGGGCGAAACGCGCCAAACCTGGCCATCGCCGACCACCGTGCTCCGGTATTTGAAAAAGGTCTGCTGGCCATCAGTCTTGTAACCGCTAGTGACGGCGAGGGCACCCTTTTCCCGTCCCAGGCTGGAACCGACGCCAAATGCGAGGCCCTGCAACACCGATGCCTGATCATTCTTGAATGGCTGCAGATAGAGCCGGCCGATGACATCCTTGTCGTTGTCGAAATCGGCGTTGCTGGAGTTGGTACTATCGGGCACGCCGTTGAAAATACCGGCGGCATAGGTGACGACCCCGCCGTCGAATTTGCCGCTCGCCTGAATCCCCAGATCGCGATTCCCCATGAGGTCCGTGACGAGGGAGCGCTCGTCGAAGAATGTCCACGAGTCGGACTGCAGCCATTCCAGGCCGACCGGCGTCTTGAATTTGCCAAACTTGAACTGCAGGGCATCGCTCAATCCCACCCCGAAGTTCGCATCCAGGATGCTGGGCGTGCTGGTGCCGCCGAACTCGGACACGAATTGAAACGAGTAGATCTTGTCGAAAGTTCCGTCGACAATCGGGCGGGCGCGGCGCAGCACGAAGGTGTTGTTCAGAACTCCGCCGCCATCGTTGAAGAACAGGCGTGAATCGAGCTGGACCAGGCCTCCGATCCTGACGGAGTCGGCCCCGTCACCCGAAGCGAACGTAAAGCTCTTGTCGGTGATCGCGATCTTGGGCGCGGCCTTGGCCGCCGCGGCGGATTCTTCATCCTTGATTTCCTGTTTGCGTTCAAGAATACGCAGCTGCTGATCCAGTTGCTGGATCTGGGCGCGGAGGGCCTGGATGTCTTCGTTGGTGTCGGCGCGGAGGGCAGGAATGAAGTTGGTGGAGAATACCGCGACGACGACGACGGCACGCGAGATGACGGTGAAGTTTCTCATGAGAGACGATAGTTGTGGTGTTAGTGGCCGGAGGACTAAGGCGGCTTCCAGGCGTCTGGTGGCTCGCCGTGCGGGCAGGTTGGATCAATTCGTCACCGGCGCGTGTCGGTAGACGGAAAGGCTTTTAGCGCGGTTCATGGCGGAGCGATGGCTCGGCCGGGGTGGCATCGAGACGAGTCTTCTCGGTGCGTTCGATTTGGGTCACCTTGCGGTCGTGCACCACGATCTGCACGACGCCGAAGCGCAAGTCCTCGACCTTCTCACGGACCAGGGCGAGCCACTCGGGTTCGTTGGCATGAATAGAAGATGGGGTGATACTCATATGGCATAATCTCCGAGCAAATTGCTGATGAGGCCTTCCACGGAATGAAGGCGCCGGGTCGCCACAGCAGAGTCCGCGGCACGCGTTCCATTGACGACCCTCGTTGAAACTGCAGTGGCGAACGGCAGGGGAACCCCATCGCGGCGCATCTTGCGAAGGGTCACTTCGACGACATCGGCGATCGTGAAGCGGTCGAGAATCCCGGTGATCGCGTTGCGGACATCGAGCATCAGCATGCGCAGGCCGCAGTGCGCCTCGTCGGGGCATGAGCACTTCTCGTAGGCCGACTGACTCACGCAGCTGATCGGCGCCAACGGGCCGTCGACCAGACGGACAATCTCCCCGACGGCAATCTTATCCGCAGACCTCGCGAGCCGGTAGCCACCAAAGCGCCCACGCTCGCTCTCAACCAATCCCGCATCCCTAAGCGACTGCACGATTTGCTCCAGAAACTTTTGGGGCAATTGCTCCTTCTGGGCAATTTCCGGGAGCCGGAGGACCGAGCGACCGACCTCTTGGGCTATACCCAGATCGATCAGTGCGCGGAGCGCATACTCGCCTCTTTTTGAGAGCTTCATTAAGTCTATTGGTTGAATCTTTATTATTCACGTATGGTTTAAGATCAAGCTTTTTCTTTGGTATCTGTATGTATGTACCATAGATATCAGATTACTATACCTGCCAATATCTTACGTAACAATAATCCGACGTTTGTCAGAAAACGTTGCAGGAATCTGAGCTAAACATTGTGGGCGGTTTTGAAAACCGGCCCATCCATCACGTCGAATCGCTGAACGCGGCACCGATGCGGCTCAAACCGCAGCAAGGAGTTACGCCAGACAGGAACAAAACCCGGCTGGGAAGCAGCTGCGCTTAGCCGTAAGCATGCAAAAATCACGGCGCTCACTCGTGGACAAGATTTCGTCAGGTGACCGTGGAGGAAGCCCGCTCGCGGGCGATTGTTTCCTTGGAATCGCGCGCAAGCGCGCTTCCTACAATTTGAACGGATCCGGCTGAGAAAGGAAACAACGCGGCTGCTACGGCGCCGCCCAGCCGTGGAGACGCAGCCATGACTCGGCCGCCTTGGGCCATTCCGAAACCGGGCCAAAACCGGGACGGAGGCCGAAGCCGTGCGGCCCTTTTTCGTAGGCGTGCAACTCTGCCGGCACCCCGGCGCGTCGCATTGCCTCGAAGAATCCAAGGCAGTTCTCCGCCGGCACCGTGCCGTCCTCGAACGTGGTCAGGAGGAACGCCGGCGGCGTGTCCTTGTTCACCTGAAGCTCGGCCGAGTAGCGTTCGATCAGCTCCGGCGTCGGCGCGGGACCGAGGAGACTCCGCCGCGACCCGGCATGGGCGTACGGGTCCTTCATGGTGATGACCGGATAGATCAACAGGAGAAAATCGGGGCGCGCGCTGACCGCATCGAGCGCCGCCCCGGTGCGGCCTTCGGGCGCGTCGTAGAGCACGCCGGCGCAGGCGGCGAGATGCCCCCCCGCCGAAAAGCCCATCACGCCAATACGGTCGGGTTTGATCCCGAACTCCGCGGCCCGCGACCGGACCAGCCGCACCGCCCGCAGGACATCCCGCAACGGGGCCGGCTGGCCGTATTCCACAAGCCGATACTTGAGCACAAACGCCGCCACGCCCAGCGCATTGAACCACCGCGCCGGTTCCACTCCTTCCTTCTCCCAGGCCAGGACGTTGTAGCCGCCGCCGGGGCAGATGATCACCGCGGCGCCGGTGGCCCGCGCGGCCGGGGCGGCGTAGCAGGTGAGCGTAGGCCGGTGAACGTTGCTCACGAGCTCGTCGTGCATCTTCTCGGCCGACGCATCGGCCCGCAATCCCGGCACACCTTCGGGCCAGAGGTCGATCACCGGCTCGGCGGCCGCCAGCCCGCCGCCGAGCAATCCCACTGCCAGAAGCGACCCGACCCGTCTCCAGAAGAGGTTGGTTCTCACAGGTGGGGTGACTCCAACGCCTGACCGGTCCCGGATCAACCGCGATTTCCGCCCCGCAACACGATGACGTTGTCCAGGTCGTTCTTCTCAAACTCGGCCCAATAGATCTCCTCCAATTGCTTGACCCGTTCTTCCGGCGTGGGCGGGGGCTCCACCCCGGGCGTGTCCGCCAGCGCGCGTTTGGCCTGTTCCGTCGAGTAATCGCGGTCGGAGATCCGCGCCACGAGTTCATGCCAGAACGCGTCGTTCGAGAAATCGCCCTGGATTTCGCGCACCCGCTCTTCTTCGGCCAGCTTGGGCGAGGGCTGGAGCGTCCCGTCCGGCCGCTGCTCGACCAGATCGGCGCAGCCCATCGATTCAGCCAGTTCCAGCAACTTCTGGTCGAGGTCGAAATAACGTTTGGCCGCGGCGGTCTCATCCCCCTGATAACCGGTCACCACCCACATGCCGAGATGGGTCAGTTCGAGCAACTGTTGGAATTCCTTCTGGGTAAAGGTGAGCTTCATGGGAAAGACGATACGCGCTACCTTGCCCGGCCGCGCCCCAACCGTCAACCGCCGCTCAATACCGCGCCAGCACCAGGTTGCGGAAGAAGACTTCCGAACCCTCGGACTGGAGCAGGATGCGTCCCGCGGACACGGAGGCGGCGCTGCCGGAGTTGACGAGGTGTCCGTTCACCCAGTGCTCGATCTCGCCATCGCGGCAGACGATTTCGATCACGTTCCATTCGCCGCGCGGACGCTCGAAGTTCTCCGACCGGATGATGTGCTTCATGCCCCATTTTTGCTCGTGGGGGTTGGGTGACTCGAGCTGCGTGCCCACGCACCAGAAGTCTCCGCAGTCCTCCTCCTGCACCTGGCACTCGAAGGACTTGGGCCAGACGACGTCGGGTTCGCCCGCGGCGAAATGATAAAGGATGCCGCTGTCGCGGGGCGCCGTCTCGCGGGGGGCGTAGCGGGCCTCGCCCCATTTGAACTCGGCCCGCAGGTCGTAGTTGGCGAACGACTCCTCGGTGGCCAGGTAGCCGAACTCGCGCCCCCTGATGTGCAGCACGCCATCCTCCATTCGGAAAATGCCCTCCGGATCCTGCCCGCGGCCGCGCTTGTCGAGAAAGGTGTACCAGCCGGCGAGGTCGCGCCCATTGAACAGCGGACGCGCGTTCAATTCGCGGATCCAGATGTTCCGGAAGGAGACCGAATCGTGGTGCTCCTGCAGCAACAACGCCTGCCGGAACGGATGCTTTTCATAGGGCAGCACACCGATGTAGGCCGTCGGGCCGCGCACCTCGGTGTGATCTTGCACGAGCACGCCGTTGTGCAGCACGGTGACGCGCGCCGGGGCGCGCACCGATCCGTTGCCGTTGAAGCGCGGGGCGGTATACACGATGTCGTAGGTCTGCCACTCGCCGGGGGCGCGGCACGCGTTCACCAGCGGCGCGGTCTGCTTGTAGATCGCAGCGGCCTGACCGTTGACGTAGGTCGGGTTGTGGAAGCTGTCGAGGATCTGAACCTCATAGCGGCCCTGGAGATAAACGCCGCTGTTGCCGCGGCCCTGCCCCTCGCCGGTCGCCTCGGCCGGGCTGCGCCATTCGAGATGGAGCTGGCAGTCGGCAAATTCGCGTTTCGTGCGAATGCCGCCGGCGCCGGGCCGGACCGTGACCACGCCATCGGCCACCGTCCAACCGGGCGCGCCGCCGTTCTCGGCCTCCCATTCCGCGAGATTGGCGCCATCGAAGAGCACCACGGCATCGGAGGGCACTCCGCGAACGGCCGGCACGGAGACCACCGGCGGCACCGGGGTCCAGACTTCCGTGTCCCGCGGGTCGGCGGCGGCGAAAACCGCGGCGACCGACAGGGCTAAAGCGACGAAGACAATTGGGCGCATCGGAAAAAAATAGCGTTCGCCCAGGCTCCACGGCGAGCGCGATTTATGGGCGCATCTGCTGATGGGCGGGGAACGCAGGCTGGGAGTTCGCCGAAGTGCATGGGCGTCTCGCCCATGTTCGACGGGCTGATGCAGGGCCACGGGCAGGATGCCCGCGCCACTTTGGAGCAATCTCCAGACATGGGCGAGACGCCCATGCCACTTTCACCCGGGCGCAATTCACCGGCCATCCAGAGAAGCGCGCGATTTCCCAGCAACCTGCAGCCCGGAATTGACCCCCACCCACCCGCCCGGCTATTTGTCGTCTCCTATGCCCACGCCTCCCGCTCCCGCCACCGTCATGGATGCGCTCGTTTCGCTCTGCAAGCGCCGCGGCTTCATCTACCCTTCGTCCGAGATCTATGGTGGCCTCAATGGCTTTTTCGATTACGGTCCGCTGGGCGCGGAACTGAAGCGCAACATCCGCAATGCCTGGTGGCAGGACATGGTCCACCGCCGCGACGACATTGTCGGCCTCGAATCGTCGATCATCATGCACCCGAAGGTCTGGGAGGCCTCCGGCCATGTCGCCGGTTTCACCGATCCGCTGGTCGACTGCAAGGTCTCCAAGCAGCGTTACCGCGCCGACCAGCTGTTTTTCGCCGCTGTCACCGTCGAGCCCGAAAACAGCGCATCCGACAGCAGCGAAAAACAAACCATCGGCTATGTTTCCGCGCTCGAAAGCGAGCGCACGACCGAGGAGTTACAGGAGAAAGCCGAGACCCTGAAACGGAAGAAAGCGGTCAGAGGCAAACTCGAACCGGTTGTGGCCAGGGATTTCACCGAGGCAAAACCGGAGGAATATGCGCTCATCCCCTCGCCCGCCACCGGCGAGCCGGGCAGCCTCACGCCGCCGCGCGCCTTCAACATGATGTTCGAGACCAACGTCGGCGCGATGCGTGACGCCTCGTCGATCGCCTACCTGCGGCCCGAGACGGCGCAGGGCATGTTTGTCGATTTCAAAAACGTGATCGACACCACCCGCGTGAAGCTGCCCTTCGGCATCGCCCAGATCGGCAAATCGTTCCGCAACGAGATCACCCCGCGCAATTTCATCTTCCGCTCCCGCGAGTTCGAACAGATGGAG
>Ga0182011_10003058_pt1 | contig 13826 bp, 9 predicted proteins | sample 711E1DmetaG_FD_120481 | JGI IMG/M metagenome (GOLD analysis project Ga0182011, IMG submission 120481) | Permafrost microbial communities from Stordalen Mire, Sweden - 711E1D metaG | ecosystem: Environmental > Terrestrial > Soil > Wetlands > Permafrost | place: Sweden: Stordalen | collected... | reverse complement strand
GCCGTGAATCTTTCGGTTACGCTGCGGGAAGTGCTGCCTTCGCTTGAGCCGAAAGACACGGAAGCTCCAATCATCAATGCTTTGCGCAAGGAGGTGGACCGCAAGCAAACGGAGTTCGTGAAATCCGGCAAGCTGGTGCCGCTACCTTTCTCCAGCCGCCACTACAGCTTCAAACTTAAGAAGTGGGTTTTCGGCGCTGCCAGTGACGAAGAGATCACACGTATGATCGAGCGCAAAGTGTACTGGCAGACGCGTCTGGTTGGCGGAGATGTGTGGCTGGGCGATCCGACCGAGGCTCTCTACCTCGATACCAGCAGCGATCACATTGTCGAAATTGCTGCTGGACTGGCGCAGCAGGGACTCTTCACCATGGCTCGGCGTTACGCTGCAGCGCTTCCCGCTCTGATGGATCAAAAAGGGCGCTTCGAATCTGAGATGGCCGTAGCCCTTCAACAACTGGAAGATAAGCACGCCTTCGAGCGCGGCTAGACCGTGGAGCGGACGCTCTTGTCTGCTCCTTTGATCTCGATTTTGATCCTGGGTTCTGACTTCGTGTTCGATCTCGAACGCCGTTGACCTCGATTCCCCGATTGCTGGAATCGACGTGAAAAGCAGCGGATAAGAGTGTCCGCTCCACTCCAGCCGAACTACCACACACGGCAAGCGTTCTCCCGCACCATTGGCTGGCCTGGCTTGCAGTGAAATGCGTCGCGAAATTCCTTCATGTTCGCCGCCACGCCATTCGCTCTATACTTCTCTGGCGAGTGGGGATCCACGGTCGCCCGCAGCCGCTTGTTTTCATTGCGCTCGTTCGTGCACCAGCTTTGCCCATAGGCGACAAAGAAGCGCTGCTCCGGCGTCAACCCGTCCAACGGTTCGAGCTTTTGATCCTTCGTGTCTTCCTTCCATGCCAGATAGGCCAGGAGCGTTCCGCCGAGGTCCGCCAGATCCTCGCCGTTGGTCAGTTTGCCGTTGATCTTGATGTCGTCGATGATGGTGTATCCGGAATACTGATCGACCACGCACTGGGCACGCTGCTCAAACTCCTTGCGGTCGGCATCCGTCCACCAGTTGCGTAAATTGCCCTGCGCGTCGAACTGGCTGCCCTCGTCGTCAAAGGCATGCGTGAGCTCGTGGCCCATGGTGGCGCCGGTGTCGCCATAGTTGGGAGCGGCGTCGGACAGCGCGCTAAACAGCGGGGGCTGCAGCACTCCTGCGGGAAAATTGATGTCGTTTCTCTGCGGATCGTAATCCGCATTGACGGTGGGCGGCGTCATGTCCCACTCCTTGCGATCCACCGGCTTGCCGATTTTCGCGAGCCAGCGGTGAAACTCGAACCAGGACGCGCGTTCCGAGTTTCCAATTTCGTCTCCGCGCACGATCTCCAGCGAACTGTAGTCGCGCCAGGTGTCGGGATAACCGATCTTGTTCGCAATCGCACGCAACTTCGTGAGCGCCTGCTCCTTGGTCGCCGCTCCCATCCAGGGCAGAGCCTGGATCTCGCTCTGCATGGCCGCTTCGACCTCTTGCACAATTTTCAGCGCTGCCTGTTTCGCCTGCGGACTGAAGTACCTCGCTACATACGCCTGGCCCAACGCTTCTCCCAGGTCGTTGTCGACGTCATTGGTGCAGCGCTTCCAGCGGGGCGGAAGTTCCTCCTGTCCGCGCAGAGTCTTGCCGTAGAAATTAAAGTTTTCTTTCACGAATGCCGCGGACAGGCTCAGGGCCGCATCGTGCGTCGCATGCCAGCGCAGATAGGTCTTCCAGTCTGACAAACTTTCCTTTTCGATCTCTTCACTCATGACATGGAAATAGTCCGGCGTCACCACGTTCAGCGACGCGAGCGATCCCACGCCGATTTTTGTGAAATACGCGTTCCAGCCGAAAGTGGGCGCCAGTTTTCCCAGATCCTCCACGGTCATTTTGTGATAGAGCTTGGGCGGATCTCGGCGTTCGACGCGGGTCATCTGGCCCTTGGCTAACGCCGTCTCGATGCGCATCACCGTCGCTGCTTCCGTGGCCGCGTCGGCCGGCTTGTCTCCGAGCAGCGCAAACATGTTGGCGACGTGCGCCAGGTAAGCCTCGCGCAGCTTTTGGGACTCGGGATCATCCTTAAGATAATAATCACGATCCGGCAGGCCGAGTCCGCCCTGGTCGGCCTCGGCGATCACGTGCGTAGAGTCCTTGAAGTCCTGATTCGAACGGAACGTGAACAGGGTTCCGCCGCCGTAGAGCGAAGGCGGAAATTGCGCGGTCGCGGCATACTCCGCGAGATCCTGCTTCGACTTCAGACCGGCGATGCGCTCCAGTTGCGGCAACAGAGGCTTGGCGCCAAGCTTCTCAATGGCTGCCTCGTCCATGCACGACGCGTAGTAGTCGCCGATCTTCTGGGTCACGGCATCGCGCGTGGCGCTGGTTTTCGCCGCTTTTTCCAGAATCGCTCTCAACTGCGCGCGGTTTTCGTCCTCGAGCTTGCCGTACGTGCTCCAACTCGATTGGTCAGGCGGAATCGGATTCTTCTTGATCCAACCGCCGCAAGAGTAAGTGTAGAAATCCACGCACGGGTCAATGGTTCTATCCATTGCGGAAACATCGAGCACCGGTGCGGACGAAGAGTTTTGGGCACAGGCTGGCAGAACGTACCAAAGTACCGCCAGCAGCAGAGCGGAGATTTTCCAGTTCATAGGTTTTTTGGCGCGCGAAGTTGCTCTCTGAGATTATCGCTTCGTTCAAAACTTATCCAGCGTCAATGACCCGTTGGTCCAAGTAGTCAGACGTTGGCACGGAGTTTTGGTTAGGGGGCTTCCGACAAAAAGCGGGGTGGCGCGGACACTCCTGGTCGCGAAATGCTGGAGTTGGCGGCCCTGTCCGCGAATCTGGTAAACTCCGCACATGGTTGGCGAACAGGGGTGTCCCCCTGACATATGCTGAGCCAGCGCATGCTGTACGTTAGTACACCCCGCGTTAGTATCCTCTTCAGCTATAACACGTCCACCTATTACTCCCTGCTCTTTACACCCTATGTTTCGATTCCCACGTAGCAAACACGACCGACGATGTAGTCGCCGGGCTTTTGGCCGTCTTCCAGGTTTATTACTTCAATCGGGTAAGACGGGTTGTGTGGACGCAGGATCAAGTGCCCGTCCGCAGTCTCAACACACTTGATGGTGCAAGTCCCATCCTTACGCACGGCAAAGATGTTGCTTTCGCCCTTGCGATAGGGGGTCAGCGAATTATAGTGGCGGTCGAGCAGTAGGATGGCGCCAGGCATGATGCGGGGATACATGCTCATGCCTTGTTGCGCATCCGCCTTGATGATTACAAAGCGTTCCCACCCGCTGCGGTCGCCTTCGACTTCCTCCTTCAAGCGCTTCAAAAAGGTCTTCCTGAACTTCAGGATCCCCTTGACATACATGCTGAGAATCAACGCCTCGGAGGCCGCGATTTGCGGGTCGGCGACCACCACGTTGTCGAATTCGTCCTCGCTCGGCGGGAGGATCGAGGCGCGCTTGTTCACTTCGGCGGGATCGATCAGGTCAAGCACGGAAAGATGCTGCACGTTTAAAACCTTGTCCATGCCTTCCAAGCTGAGGCCGCGCTTGCGGTTCAGGAAGTTGGAAATGTGGGCTTGCTTGAAGCCGGTCTGTTCCGCCAGACGTAAGCCAGTGAGTTCCCCGGCGTCAATCCGTTCCCAGAGGAGGTTGCGGAGGTTTTCTTGAAGCATGCGGAATTTCATCGGCGGAGTATAACACGTTGCAATAGCCGAATGCTATTTGTGTTACAAGTACAACATCCATAAGGGAATAAAGATCTTGACTTAGTCGCCGCCGAGCTATACGGTAAATTTATTATATGTCTTACAATGAACTTATATTGCAAGAAAGGTTGGCAGCCATGATAGAAGTAGGATCCCATGAGAACGAAGAACGATGCTTCGGGGAGTTCCGCCGAAAGGTACGCGCGGCGGAAGTGCTCTCGGCAGCGATGCAGCGGTTGCTGCAGTCCATTCACTTCAGCGGACGGTTGAGCGTCATTGTGCAGAATGGGCAGGTGCTCAAGTCCGGTTACGAGGAGGGATACTTTCGGCAACCGGAGCCGGCGGTCGCTGCACGGCTGCAGTGAACCGCTTCATACCTAATTAAATAGCATCACAGGTCATCGTAAGAGAAACGAGCCCTGGACCGAGAAATCGGCACCAGGGCTTTTTGGTTTGAACGTTTTTCATTTCATACAGAGAGGCAATCATGAACTTCATAGGCAGGATGGAAGGCGAGGAAATCCAAGTCGAACTGAAGTATTGCGAACGATGCGGCGGATTGTGGCTGCGCCCGCGGGGAACAGACGGAGTGTATTGCGCCAGCTGCCGCGAGCGTTTAGCGGCAATGCCAGACCCTGGGGAGGCGCCGCCCCGCAAGGCGCGCCGCCGAAGAGCGCCCGCGCAAGGAACGAGTGTTCAAGAAGCTCCAAGAGAGGACCTTCAGAGTTCAGGCTGGATTGAATGTCTGCAGGGCGTGGCCGCGATGGAGGTATGGGCATGACCAGCGCACAAACGACCAGTATCCACGCATGGAATCTGATGGGGCAGGCCGAGCCACCGCTGCCGGTGGTGTTTGGCGAAAACGGAAGTGGACCTATGGCCCTACCGCAGGCGCACGGCGGCGCTGCTGCGGCGGTACGCTCGGGCTTCGATCGAGGTGGGAAGGCTGCCGTCTCTGCTGGGGCGCGAGTTTTTCCGTACGCGGGTCACGTCGTACACGTTGAGGAATTTTGAGGATGTCGTAATTTTTGTGACCGACATGGAGCACGCGATCGAGAGGCTGAACACACTCGACAAAAAACTGCTGGCCATGAACATTCTGGAGGAATACACGATACCGGAGGTCGCGCGACTGCTCGGTTGCACCCAAAGAACGATCGAGCGCTTCCTCCAAGATGCACTTGACCAACTCTCTCGGATATTACTCGCGGGTGGCTTGATGGAGACATTACCAACTGCGGAGAGGGAGCAGGAAATTTGGCGGGAAAGTTGTCAAGAGGGTAAAAATTACAATTTCGCGGTAAGTGACTCAAACGAAGGCAAAAATAAATGTCGAAAAGTTGGCGGTACACCCCCCTCTGATTTGATATCCTAAACTTAAGAGTCGAGAAAATTCTGGAGGGGCGCGACGCAAATCGCGCCCTTTTTCTATTTGGGCAGGTTCCGGAAGTCTGCGGGGCCGGGGTTGTAGAATCAGGATAGTCGTAAGACGGAGATTTCGAGTTGCGACTGGAAGGCGAACCGAACACAGAATGGACATGACTTGGGTCACGGAACGAGTCGCGCTGGGCGGTGGAATCTGGAACGCTCGGAACATGGAGGAACTGGCGGAAGCCGGCGTGACCCACGTGCTTAACATGCAGATCGAGTTCGATGACCGGCCGCTGGCGGAGCCACACGGGATACGGGTGCTGTGGAATCCGACCGATGACGATTTTTTGCCGAAGTCTCCGGAGATGTTGAAACGCGGCGTTGATTTTGCGCTGGCCGCGCTGGACGAATCGGAGACGCGGCTCTACGTTCATTGCGCGGCAGGAGTGCACCGGGCTCCGATGATGACGCTGGCAGTATTATGCGCGATGGAGTGGGAGATCGAAGCGGCCATGGTGCTGATCGAGACGCGAAGGCCGGCGGTGGACTTCGCGGACGTGTATGTAGAGAGCGTGCGGCGATTTCTGGAATCGCGAGTGGAGAGCGAGCCGAGGAGTTCAAGCTGACAATCGGACTGGAGTTTTGCGGAAGTTCTCGATGAGGTAGGGACAAGGTCAAAAACTCGAACCACAGGGGGACCCTTCGGCTTCGCTCAGGACAGGCAGGGAGGAGCACCGGGAAACCTGCAGGGCGCCGCTCGACAGAGCGGCTTTCTTATTGGCCCGAACTGAGTGGCGTGCGCTTACGAGGAGAGAAAAAGACATGCGGAGATGGTTCGCGGTGAATAGCAAGTGCTTTCCGACGACGGCGAAGGGGGCGATTTTTCCGGCGCTGGCGCTGCTGGTCGCGTTGACGTTGTCGACGCAGTCGCGGGCCCAAGGGCCGGCGCTTACCACGATCAGCGGCACAGTGTATCGAGCGGACGGAACGGCCGCGTCGGGCACGGTGCTGATTTCATGGCCGTCGTTCGAGACCGCAGGGGGAGACGCGGTAGCGGCGGGCAATCTGGCGGTGACGATCGGGACGCTAGGGGCGTTCAGCGCGCAACTGGTTCCCAACGTGGGTGCGACTCCGGCGGGGACTTACTATGTCGTAGTTTTTCAACTGGATGACGGGACCGTCCGGACGGAATATTGGGCGGTTCCGGCGACATCGCCGACGACGATTGCCGCGGTGCTGACGACGCCGGGGACGGGCCTCGGGAACCTCGCCGTGACACAGCCGTATGTGGATACGGCGGTGGCGAATCTCGGCGCCACAGTGGTGCATCTGACGGGAACGGAGACGATCACCGGCACGAAGCAGTTTGCCGTTTCCCCGCGGCTTCCAGCGCCGGTTGGAGCCAATGACGCTACGAACAAGGGTTATGTGGATGCGCCGGTGTCGAATGTCGGGTCGGGAGCGTACGTTGCCATCGCGGGCGGCACGATGACTGGTCCATTAACCTTGCCCGCAGATCCGACCGCACCCAACCAAGCTGCCGACAGGCACTATGTGGACAATGGGCTCGCGGTGAAGGCTGACTTGATCAATGCGACTGTTCCACCCAACGAATTGGGAGCGGGAGTCGCCAGCTCAGCTACTTGTTTGAACGGTAACTCCACGTGGGGATCTTGTGGCAGCGGCGCGCCCGCCGGGATCACTTATGCCACGACGGCGCTGAATTGGACACAGGGTTTGACAACTTCCCTGGTGGCCGGCTCGGCCGCAACGGTGACGTTGAGCCCTTGTCCGGTTGGAATCGACACGAGTTCCGGCGCTGGCTACGATGTCTACATCAACGACAGCAGCGCGGAAGCGGTCGCGGTGACGGGGGGGACATGCACTTCGGGGGCTTCCTCGGGAACGATCACATTTACGCCGTTTTTTTCGCACTCATCCTATGTCATTCAATCGGCGTCATCTGGAATTCAGGAGACGATTAACGCAGCATGCGGAGTAAGTTCCACAACTTACGCGAACGTCCAGTGCAACGTCACGATTCCGGCAAATGGTCCCTATATCAGCGGCTTCGCAAACCATGCCTTCAATGACTATAACGTCTATGGGACGATCTTCTTCCATGCCAATCAATCCACGTTGAGCGGGTATGGGGTGTCGATGAACTGTCTCGGACGCGGAGCATGTCTTCAAGTCGGAGACCTGGTTAATTCCAATCACTCCTCGGCGAACTTCGTCAACGGTCTCAGTTTCCGTAGTCCAACGAATCACTCGAGCAGCCCCGCTTACGCAGGCGTGAACATCACCAACACGTTACTGACAAGCAATTATGCGACGATCACTACCGCAACGGCGCATGGCTTCCGTCCTGGCGATATGGTCACGATTCTGTTCACCGACGACGTACATTACTGGGGGGACGCGGTGGTTACGGACTGTGGAAGCGGCGCCACCTCCGCGGCCTGCACTGGAACATCGACGACTTTCCGTTACGCCCGCACCGAGCCCAATATCGCATCGCAGCCGACTCCTGGAGTGGTTGCGCTCGCGTATACAGCGATCCTGGATAACGGCAATAGCACTCACTTCATCGGCATCCAGTATGACCTTGGCGGCGAGGCCGGGACATTTAATAACTTCTTCGATATGTGGGACGACGAGAACGCGACGATCGACCATTTCAACAACAATGCGATCTCACTAAACCCAAACGCAAACTGGACGGGATCGTTTGTGTTCTCGGCGGGAAACCAGAACCATCAGGTTGCTCCGGTCATCACGCTGCGGGATTCGAACATCACAGCGAATTACTCGAACTGTGCAACTGACTATAACTCTAACGGACTGTATGTCGAGAATACGGTGTGCCAGGCGTCAGGCCCGTGGCAGATCTACTCCGCGAACACGACTGGGAACTATGCGGGAGCTTACATTAGAAACATCTACTCCGAGAGCGGTGCCGCTCAGAATCCACTATCTCCGGCGCGATCTCCTTTTCCCGGTCTGGGAATTGCGGGCTTGATTGCCGGGTCATCGAGCGGAGCCTCAAGTTTTCAGGTTGTCGGGAACGGCAGTACTGAGGGAGCGTTTTATTCGGGTGGGACCGGGTCCACGCCTTACTCATACTTCATTGTAGCCAATGACACAACCGCTGGTACGCAAACCTCTCCGATGCAGATTCTCAATTGGCTCTCTACGGGGAGCGATTCCATTCCGGTTCGTTGGCCAAGGGTGGCGAACGGAAAAGATTCCATAACCTATGACGTAATCCGTATAACAACCCCGGCTGGGGTGGGAGCGGTTTATCCCTACAACGGCGGATGCCCAGGCGGCCCGGGTGGCGTATGCGGGTATGTGGCAAAAGGACTTACTCAATCTGCGGCGTGTTCGGGTGGTCTGGTTTGCACTTACACAGATAACGGGTCATCGTCCACTTCTTCGTACACGATTAAACAAGGCAACTACAACGGAGCCCTGAACTTCTGGCCTGGTTCCCTGGTATCGGTCAACAGGAGCGTTACGGTGGATGTGGAAATGGGGAACTCGGTCGGAGTGGGACTGTCCGGGAATCCGCTGGAGCTTGCGCATGAATGCACGGGCAATGGAGCAGCCTCAGCTGGAGGCTATACGACGTGCCTGGCGAGCGCTACATCTTTCAATAACAGTGTTCCAAATCAGACGGCCACGCTCGTGACGGATGGAGGCGCAAATACTGGCGGCACCCAGCTTTTGACTAAGGGAAGACTAAATTTTAATACAACTCCATTTACCAGTATCCAGCCGCACCACATCATAACTCTGATTGATTCGCAGCCCGCTCTAACTCAGGCTACGACAGGCTATCGTCCGCCAGCGAGTGTGAATGATACCTGGATCGGAACGGACGTGGCGAGCGGTGGGGTGGGACTTGGTTCGGGTCAGCTTGCGTTCGGGGCGCCGGTTTCAATTACGAACTACATTGCCCAGACGGGCGATGGTATTCATGCCAACTGGCTGGAAAGGTTAAGCGCATCGCTGAAGGAGTTCAACGTTCCGGTTAAGTTCGATCAGAGCGTTACGGTCGCCGGCCTGTCGAATGGTTGCCTCAATGTTACATCTGGCGTGATTGCATCCACCGGGAGTTCTTGCGGATCTGGCGGTGGTGGCGGAAATGTAAGTTCAATTTTTGGGCGCACAGGGGCAATTGTGGCGGTCAGTGGCGATTACACGGTATCGCAGGTTACAGGTGCGGCCGTGGACGCAACCGTAGTGCATAACACGGGCGCGGAGACGATTGCCGGGGCGAAGACTTTTACCAGCGCTGTCACAATGGGCGGAAGCTTGTTGTTGCCGCAGGGGAGCGGCTATGTTCCTGCTCCTGGCGGCATCGGTCTGGATACAGCAGCCGGGCTGCCCGTAGTCAACATTGGCGGGACAACGGCGCGAGTTGCTCTCACGAGCTCGAATATCAGCGGACAGGCGGGGACGGCTCTTGCTCTCGCGGCGGTTCCGACGCAGTGCAGCGGATCGTTTGCCACGGGCATTGCGGCGAATGGGAATGCGAATTGCACTACGCCCGACGTTATCCAGTTGCCTGAAACCCGCCGCCTGCTGGAATTCCTAACTGGGGCGTTTTCTGGTTTGACGCCCAGACCCATGCACCGCACTTCATTGAGAACAACGGGCAAGCTGTGCAGCTGGGACTAACTAACCTGTTTAACTCGGATCCGGGCGGAGATCCGGCGGATAATCTCGAGGAGCGCAATGGGACTAGCGCGCAGAACCTGCGTATTTACTCGAGTTATACGAGCAGCACCACGTGGCAGCGAACGTCGCTTGGATATGATGCGACGGACAATTATGCAGTGGTAAAGAGCGAGAACGCGACGTCGTCATCGGCGCTAGGATTGGGATTTTGGATTGGGAGCGGCCTGAAGTGGGTGGTGGACTCTACGGGAAATGTGAAACCGTGGACTGACAATCAATTCAATTTTGGCAGTGACACGGGGAATGCTCTCCAGAGCGTGTTCGCGAAGACCTCATTCAACATGTATAACTCAGGCCGCCAGGATTTTGAGTTCGTCAACGATGCCACGAACGGTACGACGCTAAACCAGCTCGCGGTTTACAACAGCACCGCCGCAGGGGTGCAAACCGCGGCGACTTCGAGCACGGATGGTGTGGTTGGTGTGGTCAGCGGAGGGGCCGGCACATCTAACAAGGCCGTAATCACATGGGCCGGGTTCGCGGCATGTAACTTCGATGCTGCCAATCCGATGGCGGGAGACTATGTGGTCGCCAGCACGACGCAGGCTGGCAAGTGCCATGACACTGGATCAACGACACGCCCGAGTGGGGTGCAGGCGATCGGACGAATTGAGGGTGGCGGGTTGCGAGTTAGCCTTGCACCTCCGAGCGGGAGTGGCACAGGCGGGGCGGTCAATTCGGTTTTTGGACGTTCGGGGACCGTGGCGGCAGCGAGCGGCGACTACTCGGTGTCGCAAGTTACAGGGGCGGCGGCGGACTCTGCTGTCGTTCACCTGGTGGGCGCGGAAACCATCACCGGGGCGAAGACATTCTCCAGCAATGTGACTCTCGGCGGGAATCTGAACGTAGCGGGGACTATCAACCAGACGGGCAGCGGGCCAACGCAGTGGTCAGGTCAGGAGTGGACGGGAACGACGGTCACGGTGCCGAGCGGGATGGCCTTCTCGCTGGGAGTGGGGTCGGATAACACGTTCAGGTGCCAGTTATCGACCGGGGCGTCGTGCATGCCGGCGTCTGGCGGCATGGTATGGCCGGGCACAGGGATTCCTAACTCGACGGGATCTGCGTGGGGGACGTCGTATGGTACTTCGGGAAGCGGAGCTACGCTGGCACTCACTGCGTCACCAGTCTTCACTGGCGCTCCCACGGTCCCAGGATATGTTCCTACCGGCACTACAGTTAATGGTCACGGACTTTCGTCTAATGTAACTGTGTCGGCGTCAGACCTGACTAGCGGGACGCTTCCGCACGGACAGTTACCGGCGCTGGTAAGCGGCGATATTCCGAACAATGCGGCGAACACTAGCGGGACGGCCGCTAACCTTAGTGGGACGCCGACGTTGCCGAATGGGACAGCTGCGACCACGCAGAGTGGCGGGGATAACTCGACGAAGCTGGCGACCACGGCGTACGTTCGCAGCGAGATTCAGATTGCATGGTCATGCCCCGTCGCCGGGACGAGTTCCACCGTGCAGTACTGCAACTGGACGCTGCCTGCGGCGATTACCATTACTGGATTCGATCTCTCGGACAGCACTGCCGCGGCTGGGTGCACGACGTATCCAATTGTGCAGGTGTGGGACGGAACGGCGAATGCGGAAGTGGGTAGCTATTCTGTCGCTTTCACTTCCGGCACTAATTTCTTTCCGCAGGTTACTGGAAGCGCCAACGTGGCTTCGGGGCATTTTCTGCGGCTGAAAATCACGACAGCTGCAGCGGGGTGCACCAGTGCCGCAGGAATCGTCGGGACCGTTACATACCAGATGCAGAACTAGTATCGCGACCGCCTGATAAGTCGTACGGGGGAAGGCTGGTACACTCCACACTCACCCAGGTTAGCGCCCAAAGAACGGGCGCGAACCTGGGGCACCATCAGGCACACCTTGAGGAAATCATCAAGCGGTCACGGTAATAGCCGAACCACGGAATCAAGAAAACTATGATCAGAAAAGTATTGTTGCTTCTGTGCCTGGGAGCGCCGCTGGCGTGTGCCTCGAACTATTACGTCGATTGCAATTATGGGTCGAATGGGAATCCGGGGACGAGCCCGGAGCAGGCGTGGCGGACTCTGCTGAAGGTTGGAATCTCCAGCTTTCAGGCGGGGGACACGATCAGCCTGCTGCGGGACTGTACCTGGAATGAGACGCTGACGCCGCCCTCGAGCGGGACGAATCCGGCTACGGGCGGCGCGCTCATCAAGATCGACAGCTATGGCAACGGGCAGCCGCCGCACTTGACTGGCTATTTGCCGATCGCAGCGAAGTGGTGGACACAAATTCCGAACATGAACATCTGGTCGGCACCACCTTATTCGACCACGAGTGGACTGGCGAATGTGGTGCAGTGCGGGATTCGGGGTTTCTACTGCCTGACACAGCCGCCATCGCAGTTAGAGTATGTGCGGTTCGGAACGACTTGGGGGACAGCGCAGGGGAGCCAGACGGCACTTAGTCAGGACCGAGACTTCTGGTACGACGCGACAAACTACATTTTGTATGTGTACAGCGCCGAAGGCAATCCGGCGGGGAATATGGCGTATTCCTACACGGTTGCGGCGATTGTACTCAGCGGCGAGACGGTGCTGAATCTGAACGGGGTATCGTGGCTGGAAATTCAGCATCTGCAAATCGACTGGTTCGACGGCTACGGAGTACAGGTACAGGGCGCTAGCGACCATATTTGGCTGGCGAACATGGCCGCGAACAGTGAAGTGGAAAACAGCACGGTGCCATTGGGATTCTATGTGCAGCCAACCGGCACGCCGGTGGACATCCATCTTTATAACACCGACGCAAATATGAACTATGTGGGTTACCACTTCGACCGATGCGCCGGTGGCGGATGCGCATTTGAGATCAAGAACTGCCGCGCTTATGGGAACCGCACTTACGGGATCATGGACAACACGCCGGGGACGGTGAGTTATGACTATTGCCATTTGTATGGGAACTACCTGGCGACGGCGATCGCGGTCGATGTTGCGGGAACGCCGGGACCGACGGCGGGGGCGCACAATATAGCGGCTGAAACGGCGCCATGGATCCGCGCGTGGCAGCGGTGGCCGGCCTATACGACGGTGACTTATGACGATCCCGGACTGGTGCAGTACAGCGACACTTATCTCAACTCTTTGCTGCCGATCATGACTACTAAGACAGTACCGCTCTCGATTGGGGTGGTTACCGGCGGGACTTATTCGCAATCGATAGTGGGAGAGGTTCAGGGTTGGATCAATGCAGGATGGGACATCAACACGCACTCGGTCTCGCATCAATACTGGAATCCGCCTTCAACGACACCATGCGACGATGTCAACGGGCCCATTCCCTGTGATGCTTTTCTGTTGGCCTACGTGGGTCCGGGGAGCTACACGATGAGCATCACGCACAGCGGCGGGGGCGGAAATCTTACACTTACAACGTCGCCCTACGATGCGACTTGCTATCACTCATGGGACCTGACTCCCGTGCCTCCGGGGGAAACGGCTGGGGCGGGGCAGATCGACACGCTCGCCAATATTATCTCTACGCTGCAGGCGCAGCCGGCTTGCTATGCGGTGGGTGCGGCCGCATACAGCAATCAATTCGCGAAAGGGCGCGCACACGCCTTTTCGCTGGCGAACACGTTTTCGAGTCCAGGTGTGGCCGGTCCGATGACGTTGCCCAACAGCTTGCCCGTGGCCTCGAGTTGTACCGCAATTCCCTCGACGCCGGGCTGCGTGCTCTTTGACGAAACGAACCTCGAAACCGACGAAATGACCTGGGCGTTGACCTGGTTTAACCAAAACCTTGCAGGGCTATCCGGGCTGAACCTGAACAACCTGATCTACGGAACGTCTGAACAAGTTCTGATTGCAACCGCTCGGCGCCGGAAGTAAAGGCGTCCAGCGGTTTTATATAGATCAAAAGATACACGGCCCGCCGTATCTGCTCCGTGGAGGCGATGCAGCGGT
>Ga0182011_10003057_pt1 | contig 13830 bp, 14 predicted proteins | sample 711E1DmetaG_FD_120481 | JGI IMG/M metagenome (GOLD analysis project Ga0182011, IMG submission 120481) | Permafrost microbial communities from Stordalen Mire, Sweden - 711E1D metaG | ecosystem: Environmental > Terrestrial > Soil > Wetlands > Permafrost | place: Sweden: Stordalen | collected... | reverse complement strand
GTTGGTTTCTTCCGGCATTCCCGCGTAGATACAGGCCTGACGGGCGGAGTTTTGCCCGAGACCTCCCTGTAAAACATTGCCCATGATGACTTCATCGACATAAACAGGCGTCAGAGATTGATCATAGTCATAATATTTTTTGTTGATTTCCGTCATTTCAAAACTGCCCAGCGCATCTGCACGGCAGCTTTTGGTAAAATCATCTATTGAAGGCCTGAGTCCCGCGCGTTTGAGAGCTTCCTTGATAACCAAAGCTCCGATATCAACAACTTTTACGTCTTTTAACGAGCCGCCGAATTCGCCTACCGCCGTTCGGGCGCCGCTTACAATTACAACCTCTTTCATTTTTTAACTCCTTTCCAAATCAAATATTTTTAAAGTCCTATTTATTTTTAATGGACATTTTTCCCCAAAGCATATCTGCCGCTGCGGCGTGTCCTGCCGCGGACCAATGGTCGTCATAATCCTGATAAAACTTTCGTCCGTCCGGTGTTTTGCGGACAAAACTTTCAAAATCAATAAAAGAGAAAGTTTGTTTGTTTTTTTCGGCAAACTCACGCAAAACCCATCTTCGATTATCAGGTTTGTCGTTCAGATATAAAATGGACTTATCCGAAGTATCTATAACGTAAATATGGCTGTTTCCGGCATCTTTCTGGAGACGATTAAGACAATAAATAAAAAAATCTTTATGCTCCTTATCCAGAGTGCTTTCAGCCGGCGCGTTAATAGGCGGGGAAAAATCATAACCGGCGGGTGGCTTATCCATACTTAAGGAGGCTTTTATTCTTTTATCAAATAAACGCCTGAGAACACGGGCGTGATAAGCTTTGACGTATGAACGGCGAAAAAATTTATCCCATGACCAGTAACCGGGCTGCTGGCGTGCGACCATTGCCTGGTAATTTTTTTCATCATCGGGCTGCGGATGATGTTCTATATCATACTCCGTGGCGGATATTTTTTTAATGCCGCACAATAGATCGTTGGGACAAAAAACATAAACGACCGCGACAGGCTTTAACAGATCTTTATATAATTCAAAACATGGGATAATCGTATCTATGTCCCAACCAGGTATGGCCAGATTTATCACCTGATAGGCAGGATCAATTTTCTGTAGCTTCTTTTCCAGAATTTTTCCCAAGGTCTGATTCCATTGGACGCCCCAGCCAAAAGCAAATGAATCTCCTAGAATAACAACATTCTTCCGGCTTGCGGACAAATCCCAATCCTGGCCGCAGAAACCATAAGCGTTTGTGTCCAGTGTATAGTCGAGCTGTCCCGGATAGAATAACCGGACATTATGCAGATTCTTTTGCAGAGTATAATGAAGTTGGGGATGGTAGGCGCCATAGATGCCTTGAACTGCAGGTCTTCTTATCTGATAAACGGCCTCTTCAATATTGCGGATTTTCAGCAGCGGCAGGGTTAATTCAACAATTATTACCGCAACACAAAGTGAAGCGGCTAATATAAGTATATTGATAAAAGAATTTTTTATCTTTTTTGGAACAGATGTTTTTTCAACGTCCGGCATAATCACGAATTTTTAAAAAAAATTAAAATAAAGTGTAAATAAACGGCGCCACTGCCGTACCTTCCACCATTATCAGCATTAATCCTATCGCCAGCAGAAATAAAACAATAGGAACAAGCCACCATTTTTTTCTGACTTTGAGAAAATCCCACAATTCTGACAATATCGATAACCTACTCATCTCAGTAAAAACTCCTTTATGTTTAATTTAATTAAAACTGTCTTTCATAATCAGATTTTAGCTTTTGAGTTTTCTCTCTGGCAATCCAGTAGCTTTTTGCGTTCGTATCAATCTTCATATCCAGAAACTTCTTTCCGGTCAAGGAAGCTATTAAGCCAACCGGAGTTACTATCAGGTAGAAAATAATAACCATAATTACTTTGGTCATAATAAAACCGATGACCACGGACAGGATCATCCATGCTTTATAAACAGGTTTCAACATGGAAGGGAACATTAAACCCGTGATAAAAAAAGCTGCAGCCAGAAATAAAGAATAGTTGTAAGAATTATTCTTTTTCCAAAGCAGGCAAAATCCGATAATAGCTATGATTATACCCATCGTAATTCCGAATTTTTTCCACTCGGACTTGTTGCTTTTAATATTTTTAATTTCTTCGCTAATGGTCATCGCTAATCGTTCTCAAACTTTTTTAGCCAATTGATATCATTATTCAGTGGTTTCTGATCTTCTTTTTTTAACAGATAATTGCCCATGATAAGATAATCCATGTTCGTTCTCATAAAACATAGGTAAGCGTCCTGAGGAGTGCACACGATCGGTTCCCCACGGACATTGAAGGATGTATTAATAATTACCGGACATTCGTGTCTTTCAGAAAATTTATTGATCATTTCGTAGTATGGTGGATGGCCCTCCCCGGTTACAGTTTGCACTCTGGCCGAATAGTCTACATGTGTTACCGCCGGGATGCTCGAACGAACGACGTGCAGTTTGTCCAATCCGAAATATCCCTGTTCTTCCTTCGTCATGGCTCTGCGGATATTTTCTTTGACCGGAGCGACGATTAACATATAGGGACTTTCAGTGTCAATATCGAAGAAATCGGCGGCTTTTTCTTTGAGTACGCTGGGAGCGAAAGGCCGGAAGCTTTCCCGGAATTTTATTTTAAGATTCATAATTTCCTGCATTTCAGGAGAACGCGCATCTCCGATGATGGAACGGGCGCCCAGCGCCCGCGGTCCAAACTCCATCCTTCCCTGAAACCAGCCGATTGTTTTTTGTTTCGCTATCAGATCGGCAATCCTGGCGGGCATTTCATCAGGAGACAACTTATTGTAAGGAATGTTTTTGGCACTCAAATATTGGAGAATCTGATCATCACTGTACTCGGGACCAAGACATGATGCTTTCATAAAATCTTTTTGACCGTCGGCTGTTCTTTGATTATCCAGATATTGATACCAGACGAAAAGTGCCGCTCCGAGAGCGCCTCCGGCATCACCGGCCGCCGGCTGTATCCATATATTATCGAAAGGGCCTTCGCGGAGAATCTTTCCATTGCCCACGCAGTTAAGAGCCACTCCTCCCGCCAGGCAAAGATTGCTCTGCTTTGTTTCATTATGGATATGACGGGCCATGCGCAGCATCACTTCCTCCGTCACATCCTGAATGGAACGAGCAAGATCCATATCCCTCTGGGTGACATCCGATTCCGGTTTGCGCGGCGGGCCGCCGAAAAGTTTGTTGAATTTCCTGTTGGTCATGGTCAGCCCTGTGCAATAGTCAAAGTATTGCATATTCAGCTTAAATGAACCGTCTTCTTTTAAATCCATTAACTCCGAAAGTATTAAATCCCTGTATTTGGGCTGGCCGTACGGAGCCAGTCCCATAACCTTATATTCACCGGAATTGACTTTAAAGCCCGTGTAATAGGTAAATGCCGAATACAGAAGTCCCAGGGAGTGAGGGAAGTGAATTTCCGACAGAATATCGATCTGATTATTTTTCCCGATGCCGTAACTCGTGGTTGTCCATTCTCCCACGCCGTCTATGGTGAGAAATGCCGCCTCGGGAAAAGGCGAAGCAAAAAAAGCCGATGCGGCATGAGATTCGTGATGTTCCGGGAAAATAATTTTCCCTCCATAACCCAACTGCTTCTTAATGAATTCCTTCATCCACAGCTTTTGCTTTATCCATAGAGGAATTGCCATAATGAAAGATTGAATGCCGTGGGGGGCATAGGCAAGATACGTCTCCAAAATGCGCTCAAATTTGATGAAAGGTTTATCATAGAAAGAAACGTAATCTAATGATGCACTATTTATTTTTCCTGCTTCCAAACAATATTCTATCGCTTTTTCCGGAAAGGAAAAATCGTGTTTTTTCCGGGTAAAACGCTCTTCCTGCGCCGCCGCGATAATTTCGCCGTCACGCACCAGACAGGCGGCGCTGTCATGATAAAATGCCGATATGCCTAAAATGTTCATGTAAGTTTCAATTCCTCATCGTGTCTGCATCAGAACGGTTTGCGGGCGATAAGCCACATATTGTCGCTGATCGGCAGGCGATCCCGGAAATTAAACCGGACAATTTCAAAGCCGGTATCACCAATTATTTGCTTAAGTGTTTTCGGCGTCCAGTAGTTGGCGTGATCGGGATAACGGAAACCGCACCATTTTTTTTGCGTAACCATGCGATTAAGACAGCCGTAATTGGGAACCTTAATAACCAGAGGAGCTCCCGGCTTCAATATCCGTAATATTTTCTGCAGAACCTCACGGGGCGCGGATTCGTGTTCAAAGTAGGCCGACATTATTGCCGCGCCAAAAAAATTCTTTTCAAAACTATCCAGACCCAGTAAGGCGTTGCCGCAGAAAACGCGGCCTCCCCGTGATTCGGCGATTTTTTTAGCCCCTTGGGATAGCTGTTTGGATATTTCAATGCCGGATGGAGTATATCTTTTATCCAAACGGGCCATTACCTCTCCCCTTCCGCATCCTACATCTATTATATGTCCCGCAGGAAAGTATTGTTTAGCTAAATCTATCAACTTGTCACGGCGAATAAGCTTGTCTTTGTAACGTTCGATAACCCGTACGCCGCGCCGCAGGACCGATTCCTTTTTCTTTTTTTCATCGGCTACCTGACGAGATGTCTTTTCCCAAGCGTAAGCTTCTTCCAGTTCTTTATAGGCCGGAGGATTCTCCAAGTAAACTAAATGACACCGGGCGCATTTTTTAATAATCCACTCATCCTTGGAATAAACGGAAGGTTTCATTTTAATGTTGTCAGTACCGCATAAAGGACATAATCTGTGGATGCCTTCACCGGTATTTATGGAATTTGCTTGTTGACCCATCATTTCTCTTTTTACGATTTATATTGAAAAAAAAGCAAATAAGTTCGGTGAAACTCTTACATATCTAATCATTGGTTTCAACCTTTTTTCTTATTCTTTATTCTGGAAGATTTTTTTGTTAAATATTCCATACAACTGATTGATGTTTGCCGGGAAATAAGTTGTTTTTGCTTGCCTGTACTGTTTTTTTACTCTATACTCCCGTCACATTTAATAGTGGCGGGACTCAGGGGATTGCTTTTTTATAAAGCATCGATAAAGTAATTTGAAGAGATTGAAAAGGAGGGAAAAATGAAAAAAATAATTTTCGGCGTTTTAATGGTTTTATTATGCAGTGCTTTTGTGTCTTATGCGGCCGAGCTGAAAGTGGGGGACAAAATAGGTGAATTCAAACTGAAAGCTGCGCTTGGTGATAATGAATACAATCTCAATTCGCCGGAATTCGCAGGAAGAGCTGTTTATATCGTTTATGCCAGCACGAGTTCAGCGGATGATAATGATCATGTAACTAATGCAATTAATGCCGACAAGGATGTCATGCGTCTGAAAGGTGAAAATAAATACGTTGGATTGGGTATAGCAAACCAGAAGGACAGTCCGGTGCCTAATTTCATCATTAAGCAGGTTGCCAAGAGCAAGCAGAAGAGCAGCGGCGCTATCATCCTGCTCGATCCTGATTTTACAATCGGCAATCTCTTTGGTGCTCCGCACAAAATCGCCACATCAATCCTGGTTGATAAAAATAGGATTGTTCGTTACATTTATTCCGGTAAGACTCCGGCGGAAAATATTCCCAAGATTGTCGACTTAATAAAGAAATATTCTGAGTAAGTTACTTGTTATTTAGATTTCACCCCCTCGATTTCCCAAACAGGAATCGAGGGGGAATGTTTTTCCAATGTTTGTTTTAAAATTAATGATAATGATTTGAGGTTAAGCCGTTCATGGCCCGAATTATTGATGGGAATAAAATAGCGCAGGATATTCGTAACGAAGTACGCCAAAGCGCTATTGAACTTAAAGAACAGAAGGGAATTGTGCCCGGGCTGGCCGTTATTCTTGTGGGTGATGATCCTGCATCTAAAATATATGTAGGGAAGAAGGCTCAGGATTGTGCCGAAGTTGGGTTTTTATCACGCGAATATAAACTGCCCGCGGAGACCAGCGAAGAAAAATTGTTGAGTTTGATTGATGATCTTAACAATGATCATCTTATTCATGGTATTTTAGTGCAGCTTCCTGTTCCAAAACATATACGTTCGGATAAAATCATTGAAGCAATAGACCCGCATAAAGATGTGGATGGTTTTCATCCTTATAACGTAGGTCGGCTTGTTGCCGGTAATCCCCTCCATTCTTCCTGCACGCCTTGTGGAATAATGGAATTGCTTGATCGCAATGGCATAGAACTTTCTGGAAAAGAAGCAGTCGTCGTCGGACGCAGCAATATTGTAGGTAAGCCTATGGCGCTCATGCTGCTGGCCCGCCATGCAACGGTGACAATTTGCCATACACGCACAAAAGATCTGGCAGCCGTTACCCGCCGTGCCGATATTATTGTGGCTGCCGCTGGTCGTGCTCATATGATTAAAGCCGATATGGTAAAAGAAGGGGTGGTTGTAATTGATGTTGGAACTAATCGCCTGGACAGCGGTAAACTTGTCGGCGATGTTGATTTTGCCGCTGTGTCTCTTAAAGCTTCCTCCATTACGCCTGTTCCCGGTGGCGTCGGCCCGATGACTAGAGCTATGCTGATGAAGAACACGCTGCATGCTGCAGAAATGAATCCCTAATAATGATACTTGTCCGCATCATAAAAAATTGGGATTGGCCTGATCTTATGCGCCAAACGCCGGATAACAAGGGCATTTGGGATAATATTCAGTTTACGGTTGATCCTGTTGAAGAATGTGATTATGTTGTGATGCTGAATAACAATATGAAGTGTGAAAGCGTTGTAAGATGTCCAAGTGAAAATATCTGGGCGCTGATACAGGAACCATATGTTAAGGGATTTACCGATTGGATGGTTGAGGGGCATAAATTATTTTCCCGAGTTTATACACATCACATTCCATCTGATGATTCTAAATATATAATTTCACAACCCGCACTTCCCTGGCATATCAACAAATCATTTGATCAACTGTCTAAAATGGATATTCCTGAAAAATCAAAAACACTTTCCTGGATTGTGGGCAATCCTTTGAGTATTCCCGGACATTTCAAAAGATTATCTTTTTTAAAATTTATTCAAGATAAATCTCCCATAAAGATTGATTTGTTTGGCCGGGCTGTTTGCTTCATAGATGATAAATGGGACGGATTGGCGCCTTTCAAATATTCCCTGGCCATCGAAAACAGTTGCAGCCCTGATTATTGGACCGAGAAACTTGCTGACTGTTTTTTATCGTGGACAATTCCCATATATTATGGATGTACAAATCTGGAGAAATATTTTCCTGAAGAATCTTTCATTCGGATCGATATAGACAAGCCGGAGATTGCCATAGATCGAATTAAATCGGCCATTAAAAACAATGAATGGGAAAAGAGACTGCCTGCTTTGAAAACAGCAAGAGAAAAGGTCTTGAATCAATACCAGTTATTTCCTCATTTGGCTAAAGAAATCCGGTCTCATCATTCAAAAGATGAAAATAAAATATTAACCTTGATTCCACCGTATAAAAAGAGCATAAAAACTATTTTAAATAGAAGATTATTCAAGATAAAAATGGGTGCCAGAAAGCGGCTTGGCAAAAAAAATATAAAAACAGAAGTTGGAATTCCGGACTGAAGGAACTGGTGAATAAAAAATGAAAACCAGCATTATTATTTGTTTCTATGAACGACTGGATTATCTAAAATGCTGTCTCGATTCACTCAAAAGTTGCTCTGATGATTTGGATGAAATTATTATTGCCGATGACGGCTCCAGCGAAACGGTTGTAAATGGAGTAAAAGCATTTATTAATAATTATCCTTTTCCGATTATCCATGCCTGGCATTCCAGGGAAGGTGCCCGCCGCGCCGCCTGCCGTAATAACGGAATACGGCATGCAACCGGAGATTATCTTGTTTTTCTGGATGCGGATTTCGCTGTTTTGCCCGGTGCGATAAAAAGTCACATTAACGCGGCAAAGCCAGGTTGGTTTGCCGCCGGCCGTTGTAAATATTCAACAGAAGAACAAGCCAAGCGAATATTTTCTGAGACAGTATCTCCATTTTTTCTGGAACAAATTTATAAGAAACTATCGGAAGAACCCATTGTGAAAGAGCATAACGAATTCGTTCGCAATGGAATTTTAAGGAAATTAAGATTTGCTTCGCCCAGAAAGCAAACTTTCGGCGGTCATTTTTCCATATATAAAAAGGATATAGAATCCGTCAATGGATATGATGAGAATTATATCGGCTGGGGTGGCGAGGATCAGGATATTGCCGTGCGGTTAGTAATGGCGGGATTTCGCGGTACTTCGGTTATTAAGACTGCGCGTATTCTACATCTTTGGCATCCGAAAGAAATGGGTAATAAGCACTGGAAAGAAGGCGCTAATGCGGAATACTTTTTCAGAAAAAAAATTTCTGTCTATTGCGAAAATGGATTGGTCAAAAATATTTCCGGTTAACTTAAAAAAATGACACTTTCATTTTGCTAAAACTTTATTGAAAGAATAACAAATATAAAAGAATTTTATTAAATGTTGAACATCATTAGGAATAATAATCTTATAAAGATATCAGAACACATTATAATCATACTCACAGGTTTCTTCATATTCATTATACCTCTTCCCTTCAATACCTCAGCACAGGAAATAGCATTTTATTCTTCTGTGGCGCTTGTGGTTCTTCTTATTAATCGCGAACAAGTTATCTTTTCATTCAGATCTCCGTTTACTGTACCGTTCATATTGTTCAGTCTTTGGGTATTGCTTTGCGTTCCTTTTGCGTTGAACGAAAGCAATTCTCTTCATGATTTTTATACTCATTTGGTAAAGTATCTCATTATATTCTATATCCTTTCAACATACTTTGCGTCCAAAAGGTTATTTGTTGTTTTATGTTGGATTATTGTCATTTCCATAACTATTTTCTCCGCTGGCGGAATCGTCTATTATTACATTGTAAAAGGGGCTTTGCTGCAAGACCGTTTTGGCCTTCCGGAAGTTGGTGTTGATATTAATCATATTGGATTTTTAGCTGTGCCTGCACTGTTTATAACTATTGTACTCATGGCCCAATCGGGCGTTTTAAAAAGAACGTTTCTCTTTTTATCTATGATTTCGGCCATCTCAGCAATAGTGCTTTCCGGAACGAAAGGCGCTTTGCTTGGATTGATTATTCCCATAGCTTTTCTTTTTACGAAACATAAAAAAATAACGGCTATCGCCCTCTTGTTTTTATTGTCTTTGATCGTAATAACACCATTTGAGAGTAAGCTTCATGTTCAGAAACTGCAGGATTCGGTTGTCGCGGAAGTAGAAGCAATTCGTTTTTCCATATGGCGTACTTACGCACAAATAATAAAAGAACATCCTGTTTGCGGAATTGGTTATGGAATGCTGAGTTACAACCGTAACCTTTTTATTCAAAATAATTTTGAATTGCCTAATATTGATAAATCTAAAAACAGCAAATCATTTTTTATGCCGCATAATACACTGATTGATTTGGCGGTAAGAACAGGTATTGTCGGAGTCTGTCTTTTTCTGTATTGTATTTATATGTTTTTCCGGGTTGGATGGCTGTTATGCAGAGATAAAAAAGATAATTTTGTGAGAAATTGGTCTTTATGTATTATGGCCTGCTGTCTGTCTTTGATTATTCAGGGGATGTTCGTGGATCTTATGATAGGACTACAAGCTATCTATCTTTTCATATTCTTTGCAACGATAAATATTTTATGGCAGATTAGATTGACAGATAATAATTTACATGATTTATAATTCCGAAAAATGTTTCTTCCAGAATTCCGGGTTTCTTTTTTCCCACGCGTGACATCCAAACGGCAGTTTATAATCGTTCATTTTATATAAGACATCAGGATATCTGTCAAAAGAGAATGTAATAGCCTTCTCCACAGGAGCTGTCTTAAACTTTCGAGTAATTTTGGGCGCTACCAATCCCCAGAAACCATCTTCATTAATATTTTTATCTCTATAGTAAACTGCTTTTTTGTTCCCGATTAAATTTAACAGCTTCAATCTCAATGCTATAGTTTTATTTTGAATCTTATAAAATCTTTGTTTTATTTTTGATTCCTCATTAATTGTTTGTATTTTATACTTGCTGAAAATATAAAGAAATTTTTCAATATTTCTTAAAGAGAATCCTCCATTGCCGACACCGTTTAATTTGATTTTTCCGTTTTTATCTTCCAGCCACGGCGCTCCGATATAATCAAATCCTTCTTTACACCACTCCATCAAATCGTCCCTGAAAACATATGCGTCAGGCTGATAAATAAGAATATAACTAAATTCTGAAAACGTTTTATAGAAATCTTCACTTAATAGTAACTCGTTATAACCTTCCAAGCCCTGATAGAAATATTTATCGTTAAATCTAATTAATTGATAATTACACAGTTCAAAATATTCTTTATAATTTATTACATTAAGGCTTTGCGGCGCTACAAAAATAATTCTATATTTTTTAAATATTTTAAATGCCCGTGTAATGGATATTTTTTCTATATCCGATAAATCTGATTTATATATTGGAATGATGATTCCGATATGAATTAAATCCATTTGAATATAAACCTAATTAACCTGTCCGGCATTATATTGATCAACATCGAATTTTACATTTAATATTATACACACTTTTGGAAAAAAATTACGTACTTTCTCAAGTTTTAAATTTTGTCTTTATTTTCACCTTCTGATTTTTAACTTCTTTTTTCTTTCCGTATATTTTCGTAAATTGCCGCGTATTTTTTTGTCACATTATCCCATGTATTCTGTGTCGCGGTTTGAGAGGCGGCTGCTGACATCTTCCTGCGGATATTTTCATCGAGCAGCAGAGCTACCTTCGCCGCTATATAATCGGTGTCGGATAGATCGCCGACAATAAATCCGTTTTCATTTTCCTGCACAATATTTTTAGCTCCGATATTGCAACTGATAATTACCGGTAATCCAGCCGCCATCGCTTCCAGAACAACATTACCAAATGTATCAAATTTGGAAAGCATAATATAAATATCTCCGGCCAGATACATTCTGATTAGCCTTTCTTTGCTGACAGCGCCGGTAACAGGATAAGCCGCGGCAATGAGAACAGTATAAAGAATGGGGTAATCCAACATGCAGGTATTGATAGAATGCCAAGGTCCGTGATAAATTGCTCTGGCCTGATGAATGTAGACAGGTCCATCGTTATTCATCATCAGAGTATTAACAAAGGCAAAAATACGAATCACGAATGCCGAAATGACCAGAATAGAAATATTTAATATGGTTGATTTGTTGTTTTTTTGATAAATCATGCTTCACATTTTCTCTAATGATCATTCAATTTATAATATAAATAAATTTTAAAAAATAAAATATCAGGATTTTGTTATATTGTAAATAAGCCTATAGCGGCTAATTTTATTTTGCTGTTTAATCTTATTCCGGACAAAAGGCATGGTCAGTTTTAGTGTTATTAATCTGTAATAAGCTTTCAATCTCTCGGCTTTTTTAATCCGCGTGATAGTTTCCGGTTTGTAATGTTTTGAATAAAATAAATATTCAGCTTTAATTCTTTTCTCCAAAAGGGTCACATACGACGTGTTAATTGAACTTTGCCCTCTCCAGTGAAATATCTCGGCATTGTCGATATATCCAATAGAAAACCCTTTTTCTCTGATGCGCCAAGCCAAATCTTGTTCTTCTCCGTAGAGAAAAAAATCTTCATCAAATCCGCCTATTTCTGTAATCAGTTCTTTACGGGCAATCATAAAAGCGCCCGAAACGCAGGCGATATTCCCTTGTAGATTGGCCGTTTCACCGGATGTAAATTTTTCACTTGGATATCTATATGATACAGATTCCTGTATTCTTCCATCAGGATAAAGCATTTTTGCTCCAGCCAATCCGATGTGATGATTTGCATCCATAAATGCCATAGATTTTTGCAGGGTTTCCGGCTTTACCTTCGTATCGGGATTGAGAAATATAACGTATCGTCCCCGGCATTCCTTTAAAGCCTGATTATTTGCTGCGCCAAAGCCGCGGTTATGAGAATTTGTGATCAAGATGACTTCGGGAAATTGCTTGCGTATTGCTTTAGCACTATGATCGGCCGAGGCGTTATCAACAACAAATATTTCTTTATCGCCATAAGCCAATCTAAGAGATTCTAGGCAAGCCAGTGTCAGTGTGGCTGTATTATAAGAAACAATTATGACAGATATATCCATTTTTCTATTTTTGATTATGAATTTACGCTTCTGATTCCTAATATTAACTGCGATTTTTTACCAGTATATTTTCGTATATGGTGGTGTATCTTTTCGTTACATCATCCCAGGTATTTTTTGCCGCGGTTTGAAAGGCGATTGCTGACATCTTCCTGCGGATATTTTCATCGAGCAGTAGAGCTACCTTCATCGCAATATAATCGGCGTCGGATATATCGCTGATAATAAATCCATTTTCATTTTCCCGCACAATATCTTTAGCTCCGACATTGCCACTGATAATTACCGGTAATCCAGCCGCCATCGCTTCCAGAACAACATTACCGAATGTATCGAACTTGGAGAGCATAATATAAAGATCGCTGGCTAAATACATTCTGATTATTTTTTCTTTATTTACCGGGCCGGTAAAAATTACATCAGAGATGATTTGGGCTTCTTTGGCCATCTGGGTATATTTCTTTATGTTTCCCTTGCCGGCAACAATTAATTTAAATTTGCGATTTTGCGCTTTTAATTTAGCCAGAGACAACAAAATGTCATCAAGTCCTTTAATTTCAAAATTCATTGAAACAAAAAAAATTACCGGTTCAGTAAAGTTGATTCCTAATTCATGGCGAATAGCGTTACGGACAGAATCTTTATTATGTTGCGTATAATCATTTAAATCAACGCCGGGATTAATAACAGCAACTTTATCAGGGTTAATCTTGTATTCCTGTAAAAAAATATCTTTAGCCAGATTGGAAACTGCAACAAATTTTTTGCAGTTTCCTTCATAAACAAGTTTTCTTTCCACCCAGGCTGTGGCCAGATCATAGAGACTCATTTTTTTACGACGAATATTATGTACCCAGTAGCGGTGCGGAATGCCGTGCATTGTGAAAATATCGGCGGCAAAAATTCTTTCGTGGCTGTGCACGAGAGAAAAATTGCTGCGATTTATCTGACGCTGGACAAAATAAGCAAAACTAAGAGTAGTCAGAAATTTAGGAAATGAAATAATGGGGATCTTGTGAAATTTTATCGTGGTGGATGACGTCTGCCAGCGATTGGCCAATACATGAAAATCAAAGCCTGTTTGATTTTTAAGACGGCTGGTCAATTCAGACGTGGTTTGTTCGGCGCCGCCGAGCAAACCGTATTTAGGTATGATTACCGCGATTTTATGCATAAAAATCATGATCCTGTTATTATTTTTTTGAACGCGTCAGTATTAACACAGAAATATGAAAAAATCATGTTCTAATGAATAACACTAGCGTAGTGTTACATAAATATCTTTACAGTCTGTCATTTCGAAGTCCCGCATACGCGGGATCATACTCCGCGAAAAAAATTAATGATCATAAAAAATATACAAGATATCTCCCGTTGGTCGATATGACAAGGTTTCATTGAGGACACTACACTCGTTGAATATCAGCAAAACTGATTATGGAACATCGGTGAAATTTATTATAAGAGCTAAATTATGGAATGCAATTTTTTTACTTCCGCTCCTATGTCTTGAAATTTCAGTTATTTTTATAATTTGCACTATTTAATAAAT
>Ga0182011_10003054_pt1 | contig 13838 bp, 12 predicted proteins | sample 711E1DmetaG_FD_120481 | JGI IMG/M metagenome (GOLD analysis project Ga0182011, IMG submission 120481) | Permafrost microbial communities from Stordalen Mire, Sweden - 711E1D metaG | ecosystem: Environmental > Terrestrial > Soil > Wetlands > Permafrost | place: Sweden: Stordalen | collected... | reverse complement strand
ACGGAAGGCAAGCTCGGCGATCGCGCCCCGGTGGTCGGCGTGAACGGATTGCCCCTCCACCCCGTGGCTGCCCGAGGGCCCTTCAGGGCGCCGGTGCCCGATACCGAACCGGCGGATGTCCATGGCCGATCAGGGCCGCCTGATGGCGCTAGCCGCGGTGGGACGCACGCGGGCCATCCGGAAGGCTACCGGCGGCGGCGCTTGGTGCCGGAGGTCGGGCGCTTGCGGATCGTGGCTTCCGGATGCGCCGTCTTGGAGCGCTGGAAATAGCGCTGGCGCGCGAGGCGCTCCTCGTAGGCCTGGATGAGCGGCGGGAAGTGGATGAACCTGATCCAGAGGAAGAGGATCGCGCCGCCGACCATCGTGGGCAGGACGAAGATGAAGTCGAAGTTGAACACCGTGTACATGAGCAGCAGGCTGAAGACTCCTATCGAAGTCCAGAGCAGCCACTCGTTCAGATCGAGGAAGACGGCATAGTTGCGGAGTCTTCGACCCTGGAAGTTGTAGAAGACGATGGCGAGGACGAGCAGGGCAAGCGCGGACGTCCACACGGCCGTGAAGATCGGCGCGAAGTTGCCGGTGTTGAAGGCGATGAAGAGGTATTCCCACGGCGCCATGTTCGCGCGGACCTCCGGGCGTAATAAGTCGAATGTGGTCGTGCGACCTTGATATGCGTCGATCTGCCAGGACCGGCTTTGAGCGGCGGCATCGAGGGCGGGCCCGTTCTGCCAACGCCGGCGACCGGGCGCCTGCGATCTCTGCGTCCGCTGAGTATGCCATGACGCGGCCCGCCATACGTAGCCCCATGCCGCGAGCGGTCTCCGGAGAAGTCGCGGGGCGCGATATCTGAAAGCCGGGGCCGGCGGCGAGAGGGGCGGCGCTATACTCGGCCCAGTCCGGCAAACCCTGGGCCACCACGCCGCCGGGCGCGCGGCTCGCCACTTGGTCGAGCGCCTCGGGAAGCGCGGCGCCACCTGGCCCGGAGCCCCGAATGGCCGGCAGTTGGGAGGTACGCCTGGTGCGAGCCCTGCTCTCGGTGGCCAACCGTGAGGGCATCGGCCCGTTCGCTCGAGACCTTCTATCGGCGGGCGTCGAGGTCTACGCCACCGAGGGGACCCGCGAGGTCCTCGCCAATGAGAGGGTCGAGGTCCGATCGGTTTCCGAGCTGACCGGCACGGAGCCGATTGCCGGCGGCCAGGTCAAGACGCTCCACCCGGCGATCTACGCCGGGATCCTGGCTCGCCGCGATCGGCCGGAGCAGCTCGCCGAGCTTGCGGCCCAGGGAATCGGCCTGATCGATCTGGTGGCCGTCAACGTCAGCCACTTCGCACCGCAGGTCGGCGTCCGGCTGGTGCCGATCGACGAAGCCATCGAGATGATCGACATCGGCGGCGCCGCCCTTCTGTCGGCGGCGGCGCGCAACTACGCCGGCGTGGCGGCGGTCGCGAACCCGACGCGCTATCCGACTGTCACCGCCGAGATCCACCAGTTCGGAGCCGTCTCGGCCGAGCTCCGCCAGCAGCTTGCCGCCGAGGCCTACGGTCTGGTGGCCGCGTACCACGCCGAGGTCGCCGCGTATCTCTCCAACGTCTGCGGCGAAACCTTTCCCAGCCGGCTGGCCATGGTCCTCGAGAAGGTCGACGACCTGCGCTACGGCGAAAACCCCACCCAGCCGGCCGCCTTCTACCGCGAGACGACCCACCGCGCCGGCACGCTCGCCGACGCCACGCAGATACAGGGGTCGCGGCCATCGTTCAACGACCTGCTGGACCTGGACGCGGCCTACGCGTTTGCGATGGACTTCACCGCGCCGACGGCCGTCATCGTCAAGCACACCGATCCGGTTGGTTTGGCCTCCGCGGACGAGCTGGTCGAGGCGTACCGAAATGCCCTCGAGACGGATTCGGTTTCGTGCTTCGGCGGGATAGTGGGGGTCAACCTCGACCTTGACGGCGCCACGGCGCGCGAGATCGCGGCCAACTCGTACGAGGCAGTGGTTGCTCCGTCATTCAGCCAGGCCGCCGTCGGCATCCTCGCGCAGAAGCCGCAGCTCCGGCTCCTCGCCGTGCCGGCGAGCCCAAGCGACGGCCCGCGCGACTACGGCATCGCGAACCTCGACTTCAAGCGCATCGCCGGCGGGCTACTGGTGGAAGCGAAGGACGAGCTGGGCCTCGACAAGACGCAGCTCCACGTGGTCACGAAGCGACGGCCCACGCTCGAAGAGCTGACGGACCTGCTGTTCGCCTGGCGGACCGTCCGCCACGTCCGGTCGAACGCCATCGTGCTGGCGCGCAATGCCTCGACGGTGGGCATCGGGGCGGCCCAGGCGAGCCGCCAGACGGCGGTGGAAATCGCGCTGCGGCGAGCCGGAGATCGGGCCCGGATGGCGGTCATGGCCAGCGACGCCTACTTCCCGTTCCCGGACGGTATCCAGTTCGCGGCCCAGGCCGGGGTCACAGCGATCATCCAGCCCGGCGGCTCGACGCGCGACGACATGGCCATCGAGGTCGCCGACCGCCACCACATGGCGATGGTCTTCACGGGGCGGCGCCACTTCCGCCACTGAGCCGCCGTGCGGGCGCGCGACGGGCGGGGCGGCAAAGCCGCCGCCCCGCGCCGATGGTGGATTTCGAAGATCGAGTGATCCGGTGGGCGCCTTGATCCGAATCAGAGGGTGACAGCCGATCGGAACCTGACGGGCCGGTCGGTCGGTCGGAGGAAGGGAAGCCCGGTCATACGGGCGGAGGGGACGAAACGGGCGACAGGTCGGTGCCCAGACAAGCCGATGAGGGCCCTGTCGCCCGTTTCGCATACCTGGGCCACCCACGGGCGGGGCGCTCGGCGACTATTCTTGGGGCGACGCGCCGGGCGCGCGGCAATTCGCGGGCCGTGCCGGCCAAGAGCCGCGGGCGGGTGCAACATCAGCTGCGCCTGCTCCACGCCCCCAACCCACCCGCCCGGCTGGACGCCGTGGCCGGTCGACGCCGGTCAGGCAGCTGACACCGCTTCGAGACTCACGGGCGCGGACATGCAGCACGGCTGGTCCTACGAGGTAACGGTTTCGGGCAAGCCCGCCTACGAGACGGAGGCGACCGCGGCGATCGCGTTTGTGGACGCCTACTCCGGCGCGGTGCTGGAAGCGGTGATCGAGGACCAGATGCCCGATTCCGGCGCGACGGTCGTTTCTGCCGATGCCGCCCGCGCTGCGGCAGAATCATTTCTCGCCGGCGGCAACATCAGTTCGGCCGGCTTGACTGAGGCAGCGCAGATTGTGGACCAGCCGCCGGTCGCCTTCTTCGACGTGACTTGGACCGAGCCTGGGGCCTCGACGCCCGTCCTCGAAATCCTGGTCAATTCGTCGAGCGGAGTCGCCTTCGCTTACCGGGACGACCGAACCGGCTTCGACCTGTCGATCCCGGTCATCGGTCACAGCGCGGCGATGAAACTGGCTGCGGCGTCGACCTACTCTGGGAATGCGACCCCGGATCCGGAGGATCAGCCGCAGCCCGAAGCCATGGGCCTGGAAGCCAACTTCGCGGCGGGGAATTCGCACGACTGGGTATGGCACGTCCAATTCCCGAATGGCGGCCTCGCCGTCGACGCCACGACAGGCGCGGTCTGGCCCGCCTACTGACGGCCTGAGGGCAAACAGTCCCTCGGCCGACCTCGTGGTCTGAGGCGGCGGCTGCGCGGGCCGAAGCTAGGCCGGCTCCACCCACTCGCCCGCCGCGGAGTCCCACGGCGCGATCGGGCGGACGGCCGAGGTGCCCTCGATCGATTCCCGGCGGGCTCGAGCCTGTTCGACCGATTCGGTCCAGCCTGGCGGGACCAGGTCCGGGGCGAGGTCCGAGAGAGGCGCGAGGACGAAGAGGCGGCGGCCGGCATCCGGGTGGGGGATCTCCAGCAGGCGCGTGGCTTTGGCCGGATCGGGCGAGCGGCCGGCCTCCGGCCGCTCCACGAGCACCCGTTCATCGCCGAAGAGCAGCAGATCGAGGTCCAGTTCGCGCGGACCGTACCGGTACCGCTCCTGCCGCCCGAAGGCTCGTTCGATCGACTTCAGGGCCAGCAGCAGCGCTATCGGCCCGGTGGGCACGCGCCGAGCGGTCTCGGGCATGGCCGCGTCTCCCGAACCGGCCGCGCCCGCCGTGCCGGCGGCCGAGCGCCCGCCGCCCGCCAGCGCGCCGCCCCGGCCGGCCGGAACGTCAAGCCCCACAACCGCGTTGTGGAAGTCGGGCTGATCGGTTACCTCGACCGGGGCCGTCAGATAGAGCCGCGAGACGCCGGCGAGCCGGACACCCGGCAGAGCTGCCAGGGCGTGGACGGCGGCCGTGAGCGTCGCCCGCGCGTCGCCGACGTTGGCCCCGAGCCCGATGTACGCCCGAACCGCCGACATCGTCAACTCCCGATCTGGCAACCCGAGTTTCGACCCGCGGCCACCGCACGCCGGAGCGCCGCGGCTAGACTCCGCTCGTGCGCCCCGTGCATGTGCTCATTTTCCACGCCGCGGCCCCGGATGGGGCTGGGCCGCTGGTTCATGCGCTGGCGGAAGCGCGCCACTCCCTTGCGGAGCGGCAACGGGTCGCCTTTCTGGCGGCCGGCGCCGACGAGGCCGAGATTGTGGCTGGGGCGCCCGACGGGCTCACGTTCGGCGAGCGCCTTGCGGCAGCGATGCGGGCACCGAGCGGCGGCGGCGCGACCGTCCCCGGCCGCCGAGCCGCGGGCGGCGCGATCGTCCTGGGTTCCGGCAGCATCCCCCTGGCGCGGCCGACCGACCTCCGTCGCTTCGTCGAGGTGGCCGCGGGGCCGGCCGGGCAAGCTCTGGCGAACAACCGCTACTCGGCCGACGTGGTGGCGGTCTCGAGGGCGGCGGATCTGGCCGAACTGCCGCCACTTCCCGCCGACAACGCCCTTCCCCGCTGGCTCCAGGAACGGGCCGGGGTGGCCGTCGCGGACCTCCGGTCGCGCTGGCGGCTGGGCGTCGACATCGACACTCCGCTCGATCTGATCGTGCTCGGCTATCCAGCGGCGCGCCGGGCCGCGGGCGGCGATCGCCACGGAACGGAGCCACTCATTGGCGAGCGGCTAGCCGCACTCTCCGAAGTCCTCACGAATCGCCGCGCCGAGTTGCTGGTCGCCGGCCGAATCTCCTCGGCCACTCTCCGGTGGCTGGACGGTGGCGTGGCCTGCCGCGTCCGAGCCCTCGTCGAAGAGCGCGGGCTCCGCGCCGCGAGCCGCCTCGCCCAATCCGGCGCCACCACCGGCTCGCGACCGCCGCGCTCCGTCCTCGGCGAGCTGTTGGACCGCGACGGCCCCGAAACCCTGGCCGACGCCGTCGCCCGCCTGGCCGACGCCGCCCTCATCGACACGCGCGTCCTGCTGGCCCACCGCCACGGTGCCGACGAGTCGGCCGACGCGCCGGCGGCGGCGTCCTCTGGCCCCTGGCCGCCGGCCGAGGATCGCTTCGCGTCGGACCTGCTGCTGCCCTCGTCGATCGCCGATCCATGGCTTCGGGCCCTCGCTCAATCGGCCGCCACGACTCCCGCCGACCACCCGATCCTGCTCGGCGGCCACACCCTGGTCAACGGCGGACTGCGCCTGCTCGCGCAGCGAGCTCGTGCGGGGGTCCGATGACGCCCGAAGAGCGTCCTCCGTCGATCGGTCTCCCGTCGCCCGCCGACCCCCGGCCTCCGGCCGACCCTTCACCCGAATCGTCGCCCGATCCTTCATCCGAGCTTCCGTCCGACCGCCTGTCGTCGACTCCGGCCGAGCGCGCCGCCGAACCCTTGGCCGACCGTTCGGCCCGTCTGTCCGCCCTCATCCGCGCCGATATCGAATCGACGCCCGAGCGCCGCATCACCTTCGCCCGTTTCATGGAACGCGCTCTCTACGAGCCCGAGCTCGGCTACTACCGTCAACCTGCCGACCGACCGACCGACGCCGGCGACTTCCTGACCGCGCCCGAAACACATCCGATCTTCGGCTGGACCATCGCCCGCCGGATCGAGCGGATGTGGACCGAGCTGGGCGAGCCGTGTCCGTTCGACCTGATCGAGTACGGCGCCGGGTCGGGCACGCTCGGGCTTTCGATCCTCGAAGGACTTCGCCGCCACGGCTCGAGCGACCTGCTGGCGGCCATCCGTTACGAACCCGTCGAATCGAACCCGAACCGCCTGGCCGACCTCGAGGACAGGTTCGAAAAGGCCGGCCTTGCAGGACTCCTGGCGCCGGCCGGCTCGCCATCGGACGGTCCCGTGCCCGTCGCCGGCGTCATCCTTGCCAACGAGTTCCTCGACGCCCTGCCGGTCCACCGCTTCGTCGTCCGCGGCGGAAAGCTGCTCGAGCTCTTCGTCGGGTGGCGGGAGGGCTTCGTCCAAGTCGCGGCCGAGCCGTCTACGCCCGAGCTCGCGGGGCGCCTCGCCGGCGAGGCGATCGTGCCCGACCGGCTCGCCGAGGGCCAGGTCGGTGAGATCTGCCTCGGCCTCGCCCCGTGGCTCGACGACGTCGATCGCCGCCTGGCCCGCGGCTTCGTCGTGGCAATCGACTACGGCTACGAAGCCGCCGAACTCTACGGCCCTCGCCGCCTCGCCGGAACGCTGCTCGGCTATCGCGCCCACCGCGTGCAGGAGGATCCGCTCGCCGAAGTCGGGCGCGCGGACCTGACCGCCCACGTGGACTTCACCGCTCTCCGGCTCCTCGGGGAGCGGCGCGGTCTCCGTTCCGTGGCCCTGACCACTCAATCCGAATTCCTCGTCGACGCCGGACTGGAGTCGGAGCTGCAGGCCCTGCAAGCCTCGACCACGACCACGGTCGCCGATTACATGCGCGCCCGTTCCGGCATCGTGCGCATGCTCGACCCGCGTCACATGGGCCGGTTCAGGGTCCTGACCCTGGCCCGATAGTCGCCCGCCGGTCCCGCGGTCGAGCGGCAGGCCGGCCTGTGCGGCCCGATAGGCCACTTCCCGTATTGCCGGACTTCGGCGATACGGGCAACCTACACGCCGGAGGAGGGGGGAACGCGACGGGGTCGTCGGATCATGGGAGTGATCGGACCCCTCGCCGCGCCGGCTCCGCTTATATCGAACATCCGTGTGCAGCCGCCAGTCGCTACCCCGCTGACGGCCTAGCCGGTGACGCGGGCGGCACGACTAGCCCCGAGCCGCCCGCGCCGGCTTCCCTGGGACGCCCAACCCATCCCGCCGTCTCGAAGGCCGCCTGCCCGCGCGCCCCGACGGCGTCCGCTATTCCCGACACACCCGGCCCTGCTGGTAGACTCTCCGGTGGATCGCGAGGGAACGGGCATCGCACCCGTCCCCACGTCCCTTGATCTAACGCTGATGCCCGGTTGCGCCGCGGAACGCTCCCCGCGGACGGCAGTACGGCTGGAGATAGATGACCGGAATCTGGTACGTGCTTGGCCTGGCTGCCGCGGGAGTCGGTTTCGTATTCCTCGTCATCGGCCTGGCCTGGGTCCTTTCGCATCGCAACCGCGGCGACGGCCACAAAGGTCTGCCGTATGAGAGCGGCATCGACACGGTCGGCGACACCTGGGGCAGGTTCGGCGTCTCGTTCTACATCTACGCCCTCCTCTTCGTCGCCTTCGACGTGGAGGTCGTGTTCCTCTTCCTGTGGGCAATCGTGTTCCGGAGTCTGCTGCTGGGCGGCCTGGTGAGCATGGGCACCTTCGTTCTCGTGCTCATGCTTGGATTGGCCTACGCCTGGCGGAAGGGAGTCCTGACGTGGCGGTAGGCGATCGAGGGCCGAAGGGGGTCAGGGCGGTGCCGGCCTCCGGAAACCCGACCGTCGACCCGGCTGCGGCAGCGTCGCCCGGGGCCGCCGCGGCAGCCAGGGCCGCGGCGAGGAGCCAGCTCGCGCCCCTTGGCCCGGGCGAGTTGACCGCTCCGATCGTCGTTCCCAACACTCTTTGGCGGGCGGCCAACCCGCTCGCCTACGACGGCGGGCGACCGGCCGAGATCACCCACCTGCGCGAATTCGGCCTGACCGACGTCGGGCGCCGCGACGACGCGCGCTGGGGCGCACTCCAGATCGTTCCGACCAAGGCGGACTACATCCTCGACCTGATCCGGGCCAACAGCCTGTGGCCGCTCCTCTCGGGCCTGGCCTGCTGTGCCTTCGAGATGATGTCGGGCGCCACCAGCAAGTTCGACATGGACCGCTGGGGCATGTTCCCGTTCCGGGCCTCGCCCCGCCAGTCGGACGTTCTCATCGTCGCCGGAACGCTCACCACCAAGATGTCCGGGCCGCTGATCCGGCTGTGGGAGCAGATGCCGGAGCCCAAGTGGTGCGTCGCCCTGGGCGATTGCACCGTCTCGGGCGGTCGCTACAAGAGGAGCTACTCGACGGTCCAGGGCATCGACCGTGTCATGCCCGTGGACGTCTACATCCCCGGCTGCCCGCCACGCCCGGAAGGCCTCATCTACGGCATGCTCCAGCTCGGGCAGCTCGTCAAGGATCAGCGCGGGCACTGGCCCGAGCGCGAGATCGGCCCAACCGTACCGGACAAGATCTGACCGATGGATCGCAACCTCAAGCGCCGTCTGGAAGCGCGCCTTGACGCGCAGATCCAGGGCCCGATTCGCCAGCGCCACGACCAGACCGAGATTCGAATCAAGCCGGGCGACGCCCCGGACGTGCTCCGTACGGTGCACGACTCCGTCGATCTCCGCTTCGAGATCCTGGCGGACCTGGCCGGCGTCGACACGGGCGCCGAGATGCAGGTCGTGTACCACCTATGGAGCGAAACCAGCCCGGACTGGCTGCGCATCATCGTCGACGGGATCTCCCGCGACGATCCGCGGTGCCCCTCCGCCACGTTCCTGTGGACCGGCGCGGAGTGGCTCGAGCGCGAGGCGTACGACATGTTCGGCATCATCTTCGAGGGCAACCGCGACCTGCGCCGCATCTTCATGCCGCCCGACTACACGAGCTTCCCACTCCGCAAGGATTTCCTCCTGCCCGACGATGCAGCCCGATCACCGGGTGAGGGCGTCAGACACATCGAGCGACCCTACGGCCCCGCCGTCGTGGCCGACGACCCCGCAGCCGGCGTCCGCCGGGCGCCGGCGAGTTGAGGACAGAGATGCCGACCCGCCCTGCCCGCCCGACGACCCGCGCCGCAGGCGCCCGGCCCGCCCGCCCGGTGGAGCCGCGCCCGTCGGAGCAGCAACGCTCCGAAGACGACCCGCGCATCATGCTCGACCGCGAGATCAGCGCGGATCTGTACGAGCCGATCCCGCCCTACCCCACCCGGACCGAGCGCGAGGGCGAGTTCTACACCCGCGGCGACGGGGAGATGTTCATCAACATCGGCCCGCACCACCCGGCCACCCACGGCGTCCTTCGCCTGGTCCTGAAGCTCTCGGGCGAGCAGATAGTCGACGTGGACCCGGTCCTCGGCTATCTCCACCGCGGCGTCGAGAAGATCTGCGAGAACTCGGATTACTACCACGTCATCGATCAGGTGGACCCGCTCGAGTACGTGAGCTCTCTGTTCCAGGAGTGGGCCGCGGTCCTCTCGTTCGAGAAGCTCATGGACGTGGAGGTGCCGCGACGGGCGGAGTACATCCGGGTCCTCTCCGGCGAGCTTCTGCGCATCGCCAGCCACACCCTCTACATAGGCTTCCTGGCCCTGGACCTGGGCGGTCTGACGCCGATCCTCTACAGCTTCATCGAGCGCGATGAGATCGTGGAGATGCTGGCGGCTCTCACCGGCGCGCGGATGTTGTTCAACTACTTCCGTATCGGCGGCGTAAACGGCGACCTCAACCACGAGTTCATGAGCCGCCTGGGCGACTGGATGAGCCGCGCGGCCAAGCAGACCGAGGCCGATGCCGCGCTGCTGAACGAGAACGAGATCTTCGTTCGACGGACCCGGGGCGTGGGCGTCCTGGACCGGGCCACGGCCCTCCGCTTTGGGGTTACAGGCGGGAACCTGCGCGCTGCCGGCGTGCCGTTCGACATCCGACGAGCTCACCCGTACAGCATCTACCCGGAGCTCGACTTCAACATCCCAACCCGCGATGAGGGCGACTCGCTGGCGCGCTACCTGATCCGCGTGGACGAGGTTCGGGAGTCTATCAAGATCATCGACCAATGCCTCCACAACATGCCCGACGGCCCGGTCATGGCGAAGCTGCCGAGGCTACTGCGCCCGCGGCCCGGACGGGCCTGGGGCGCGTGCGAGGGGCCGCGAGGAATGCTGGGCGTCTACACGATCAGCGACGGCTCGGACCAGCCGTTCCGCTTCCGGATCCACGACCCGAGCTTCATGAACCTGGAGACGGTGCCCACATTGCTGCCGGGCAATCTGCTGGCGGACACCATGACCATCGTCGCCTCGCTCGATCCGGTCCTGGGCGGGATCGACAAGTGAGGGCCGTCCGATGACCTTGGCCGCTCGGACCTGGGGTCGCATGTCCCTGACCGCCCGCCTGACCGCGATCCTCTTGCCGCTGGCCGTTCTGCTGGCCATCGGCACCGTCGTGGGCATCGTCTTCATCCTGCCGCCCACGATCGACTTCCTGGGGGCGAACCTGCCGCTGGTTCGGTTCGGCGTCGCGGTCGTGGGAATCCTGGTTCTGACCATCCCGACGGCCTTCGTGCTGATCTACCTGGAGCTGAAGATCATCGCCCGCATGAACCTGCGAGTCGGGCCCAACCGGATCGGCCCGTGGGGCGCGGCGATGAGCCTGGTCCACGGCTTCAAGGTCCTCTCCAAGGAAGACTTCGCGCCCACCGGCGCCGATATCACGGTCTTCACGCTGGCCCCGGTCGTCACCTTCCTGGCCAGCGTCATGACCCTGCTCGTCATCCCGTTCGCGCCCGGCATCTTCGGCCAGGACCTCAACATCGGCCTGCTCTACTTCTTCGCCATGAGCGGCCTCTCCGTCCTAGGTCTGCTCATGGCGGGCTGGGCGAGCTTCAACAAGTACTCGCTTCTGGGCGGGCTCCGCTCGGCGGCCCAGATCGTCAGCTACGAGATCCCGCTCACCGTCTCCGTCGTGGGCGTGATCCTGCTCGCGGGCACGATGAGCATGAACCACATCGTCCTGTCGCAGTCCGGCTCGGCTCTCGACTGGTTCGCCTTCAAGCAGCCCCTGGCGGTGCTCATCTTCTTCATCGCGGCCACCGCCGAGGCCAACCGCACCCCGTTCGACATGACCGAGGCCGACTCCGAGATCGTCGCCGGCTTCGCCACCGAGTACTCGGGGATGCGCTTCGGCTTCTTCTTCTTCGCCGAGTACGTGAACGTCTTCATCGTCTCGGCTCTGCTGGTGACGATCTTCTTCGGCGGCTGGACGGCCCCGTTCAACTGGCCCTGGCCATACAACCTGAACTGGCTCGACGCCTCGGGCATCGGCATTCTCTGGATCCCGATCGTGCTGGTCGTCCTGTTCGTTGCCACCGACATCCTGGGCGCGGCGGTCTGGCTGATCGGCGGACGGGAGTGGAGCGCCCCGGCGGCCTTCGGACTCGGCTTCCTGATCGCGGGCGCCGGCGTCACGGCAGCCGTCGGCCTGGCCTGCTTCATCGCCTTCGACTGGGTCCAGGGGATCTTCTGGTTCATGGCCAAGACGTACGTGTTCGTCTTCACATTCGTCTGGATGCGGGGAACGCTGCCGCGCGTCCGTGTGGATCAGCTGATGGGCTTCGCCTGGAAATGGCTCCTGCCCGCCTCGCTCCTGAATCTGTTCGTGACGGCCGCCGCCATCCTCATCCTCAACCAACCGGTGACCCCGCGATGAGCTTCATACCCGGCCTCGGCATCGCGAAGGGAATGGCGCTGACGCTGCGCCGATTCTTCGCGCCCAAGGCCACGATCCAGTACCCCGAAACCCGGCCGGACATCGCGGTCCGCTTCCGCGGCCGGCTGCAGCTGCTGTACGACGAGTTCGGCAATCTCAAGTGCGAGACGTGCTTCCAGTGCGCCCAGGCCTGCCCGGTGGAATGCATCGACATGGGCGGCCCCGACACCAAGGGCCGTTTCTACACCCACTGGGGTCCGGCCGAGACATACGGCGAGCGGCGTGAAGAGTCCGCCCTGCGACGCTCCGGCCGGCCGGTGCCGGATCAGGCGTACGTCCATTTCGAGCCGATCGATCTGGCGGCGTTAGAGGAGATCCTCGCGGCGCGCGACTACGATCCCGGCGAGATGCTGCCGATCCTCGAAGAGGTCCAGGCCTCGTACGGTTACCTGCCGATCGCGGCCATCAAGCACATCAGCCACGTGACCGGCGCCTCGTATGCCCTGGTGTACGGGACTGCCACGTACTACAGCCACTTGAGCTTCGAGCGGCGGACCCGAACCGTTGCCGTCTGTCGCTGCACCAGCTGCCTGCTCGCGGGGTCCGGCCGGATCGCGAACGCGATCGGCGAGGGGCTTGGGACGAAGCTCGGCGGCGGGCCGGCCGGCGGCGTGGCGCTCGAGCAGCTACCCAACCATGTCCCCGGCGCGAGTTCGCCGCTCGTCACGCTCGACGGCAAGCCCCAGCTCGAACTGACCGAGGCGAGCGCCGCCGCGTGGAGCCGTTCGCTGGCAAGGAAGACCGTGGCATGACGAGCGCGAACGTCCTTCCGACGCCGGACAAGTGGCCGCATCTGCTGCTGCCCGCGGCCACGGGGAGTGGCTCGGCCACCGGGAGTGGCGCGGCCGGTGCCGCCCCCACCGACATCGACGCCGCCGTTGCGGCCGGCGCCTTCAAGGGGTTAACCGAAGCAATCAAAGACATGACCGCGGGTGAGATCGTGGCCGCCCTGGCCGCATCGGGATTGCGCGGCCGCGGCGGGGCGGGCTTCCCCACCAGCGAGAAGTGGCGCGCCTGTGCCCTGAGCGCGGCCGACCGCCGCTACGTCGTCGTTCACGCCTACCAGGCCGATCCCGCCGTCTTCACCGATCGTGTCCTGCTCGAACGCAACCCCTACGCCGTTCTCGAGGGAGCGGCCATAGCCGCCGTCGCGGTAGGAGCCTCCGACATCATCGTCGCGCTGCACGCCGAGGCAAGCGAAGCGATCGCCACGCTCGAGACCGCGATCCGCGAGGCGCACGAGGCGGGCTATCTGGGCGACGACGTTCTGGGCAGCGGCCGCGACATCCACGTCGAACTCAAGCCGCTCCAGGGCGCCTACATGCTGGGGGAGGAGACGGTCCTCCTCAAGGGCATCGAGGGCAAGCGCGGCCAGCCCGAGCAACAGCCCCCATATCCCACGACCAGAGGCCTGTACGGCAAGCCGACCCTCGTCCACAACGCCCAGACCTTCGCCGTGGTCCCGGGCATCATCACCGGCGGCCCCGGCAGCTACGGCGACGTCGCGGCCAAAGGCGGCCAGGGCACTGTTCTGGTTCAGATCTCCGGCTCGGTCGCGAATCCCGGTCTGGCAGAGGTCCCCCTCGGCACGACGATCGGCGAGATCGTGGCCCTGGCCGGCGGTGTTCCCGGGCCGAACATCGTAAAGGCGCTGCTCGTCGGCGGCCCGTCCGGCGGCATCCTCCCGCCGGACGCCCTGAAAACGCCCTACGAGTTCGAATCGCTGGAGGCGGCCGGCGCGCACATGGGCTCCGGGTCAATCGTCGTCGTCGACGAGCGCAGCTGCCTCGTCGACCTCGCCTCCGTGCTGACCCGCTTCTGCGCCGACCAGGCCTGCGGCAAGACGATCCCCTGCCGGATCGGGCTGCGCCGCATGGCTGAGATTGGGGCGCGCTTCTGCGAGGGTCAGCCCCGCGGTGACGAGATCGAGCGCCTGACCGACCTTTCCGCGGACATCGTGGCCAGCCGCCTGTGCGACCACGAACGCCGCTCCACGCTGCCCCTCCTGAGCCTCGT
>Ga0182011_10003053_pt1 | contig 13844 bp, 13 predicted proteins | sample 711E1DmetaG_FD_120481 | JGI IMG/M metagenome (GOLD analysis project Ga0182011, IMG submission 120481) | Permafrost microbial communities from Stordalen Mire, Sweden - 711E1D metaG | ecosystem: Environmental > Terrestrial > Soil > Wetlands > Permafrost | place: Sweden: Stordalen | collected... | reverse complement strand
GGCCTCGGCCTGGCTGCGCTGGCCCTCGTCGATTCCACCCCGGTGGCATTCGCTCTCACGGCCTTGATGGGCCTCGCCTCCGGCTACGGCAACCTCGTGCTCATCACCTGGGCGCAGAAGAGGATCCCACAGGCCCTCATGGGTCGTGTCATCAGTCTGATTATGCTTGGCTCGATGGGGTTGATCCCGGTATCGGAAGTTGTGGCCGGCGCGGCCGTTCAGATAAGCCTTTCGGGAATGTTGATAGTTGCCGGGGGCACGATGACCCTGGTAACACTTGCGTCTACCTTGACCCACGCGGTTCGCAACATGGGTCTAGAACCGACCCTGGGCGAAGCTTCGCAATCCAACAAAGGCGGCATAGAAGGACCGGCGGCGAACGTCGTCAGCGTCGAGACGCCACTCTCGTAGGATTTGGACGCCCGGAGGGGTTCGGCGTGTGAGCACACAGAGCGTGGGCTCGACGACGTGACGTCACGATCCGTACAGGTGGCCAAGCTGTCGTCGATTGTCCAGGTCGTTTGCGCTCAGTCCAGCGGTCTGTGCGTGAGGACCGCCTATCTGCTCCGAATGGGCCGCCGCAGCGCGACCGCTACGAATCCGCCGATCGATACGGCCGCGAGGATCGGGACAGCGGCCTTGGCGGCGCGCGGCGGCAGCACGAGTTCGAAGAATGGCGCCGAATCGCCCAGCCGGGCTTGAAGTGGCCCCATCGGGCAGTCGCCGCCGCCCACGAGGAGCCCCGCGCCCTCGAGCGAGAGGAACGCCATGCTCGCCCAGAGACATCGATCTCGCCGTCGCGTCACGGCGCAGGCCCAGATGTAGCCGAGGCTGGCGAGGCCGGCCACAGACCATGCGGAATGGAAGGCCCTGTATGCCTTGGCGGGGCGACCGAGCGTCGCCCAACTGACCGGGCGTGTCACTGATCGTTCAGAGTTCGGTCGAGCTTGGAGCGATTGTCCAGTGGCAGACCGCCGGACAACAGAACGGGCCGATGTCACGTGAGGGTGACTGAACCCGCGCCGGGCGCGATGACTAGCACCCTGAACACGGGGAACGAGGCTGCGATCTTCGCGAACTCCGACAGCGGAGCGTCCTTGTCGATTGGAATATGCGGCCGCGCTCCAGGTGCCCGGCTGAGGTAATCCTTCAAGATGGGGGCGCGCTGGGCGGGCGAGACTTCTTCGAGCCAAACCTTCTCACGCCCTCCGTGGCGCAGGACCGCGATTCCTCCGGCTGCTCGCACGTTCCGCACCCAGGCGACATTCTCTCCGAGCATCGATACCAGGTACCGCTGCCCATCCACGTTGGCCGGCACGAGAGGAAGCGAGATGACCCGGCCGGACCTCCGCCCGATCACTTCCAACGTAACCATCCGATTGGAGGCGATGCCTGAAGAGCCCAGGGCGGCCGCTGCCCGGTTCAGTAGACTGGCCAGTCGATTGGGCCGACCGCCGCGGTACATCCGCCTGGTGAAGTCGCCCCCATTGTTAGTTCGTATGCCGATGCGGCCAGAGCTCTTGCGGGCCAGCCAGATCAGCCCGACGATCGTGATCGTCGCCCCGAGCAGCGAGTAGAAAGGCTGGAGGGGCGGATTGTCGCTGTAGCCGACGATCGCGATCTCGACCGCCAGCCAAACCAGCAGAGCGACTCCAACGACGCACGTCGCCAGCGGCGCCAGCCGGTTCCGCAGCCAAACGAGTCGGGCGGCCAAGAGCGGACCAATTCCGAGGACGCCGAACAGGATCAGCCCGGGTACGAAGTAGGTGTCGAAGGGGGAGCCCCGCAGCGCCGACAGTGAGAGCGGCAGGATCTCGCCTCGCGGCCCGAGCATAAGGGCGGTGCCCCCGGCGAGCGCTCCGACGCTCAGCAGGATATCGAGCGCGAGGGCTGCCCTGGCGAACAGGTCGAGGGGCGATCGTGAGGGAGGTCGAGGCATCGGCTTCTTCTCGTAGCGTTGGCTCTTACGCGGCGGGGCTACGATGGCGACCGCGGCCGACGGCTAGGAGTTCACGGCGGTTTCGGCCCGGCGAGACTGCCACCAGGCCACTGTCGCGGGGATTGATTGTTCGAACGGAGTCGCGGTCAGGCCGAAGGTCCGCTCGGTCTTGGAACTGTCGAGAACGAACGGCTCCTCGAACTCGTAGAGCATCTCAACTGTTTCTCGCGCCGGAGGAACGAAGAGGCCGGCGAGGAGCAGCATCGGGCGGGACAGGCGAGAGAGGCTGGGTTTTCCCGTTCCCGCTGCGGCACCCACCAGGCCGGCAAAACCACGGATCGACACCGCCGGGACCGAGGGGACATGCCAGGCCTCGCCGAACGCCTCGTCGTGACGGGCGAGTTCGATGAGAGTCCGGGCGAAGTCGGGGACGTAGGTCACGCTGTGCAGCGCGTCTGGGTCGCCGAAGACGGCGGCGGCTTTACCCGCGATGATCGGCCCGAAGAACCGCTCGCCGACCGCCGACTCGACGGCTCCCGGCCCGAAGTAGTCGGACGCTCGCGCGATCGTGACCTGGACGTCGCCGGCCGCGTGGGCAGCCATGAACCGCTCGGCCACCCTGGCCCGGGCGGTGCCCTTGCGGTTGGTCGCAGCGAAGGGCAGGTCCTCGCGGATCGGGGCGCCGTGCGGCGGGCCGTAGGCGTAGAGGTTGTCGACAACGGCGAGCCTGATCCCGCGGCCCTTGAGCCCGCCCAACACGCCTTCGGCGAGCGGCGGGAAGCCTTTCGGCCAGTTCGTGTAGGCCGGCGCGGCGGCGAAGTAGACTGTTCGGGCGCCCTCGGTGGCCGATCTGACCGCCGCCGGGTCGGTTACGTCGGCGCCGAGGGAAGTGACGCCGTCCACTCCGACGTCACGGCCGGAGCGGGTTACGACACGGACGGCCTCGCCTGCGGCCGCCAGCTGCCGCGCAATGGTCGTGCCCAAAGGCCCGGCTCCAAGGACGACGTTTGCGGGCGTAGAGGTCTGGGTCACGGCTGGTTCCTCCCGTGAACTCTTGTGGGGACGGCTTGCCGACGCCAGTCTGAAAGGTGGGCCGGCAGCAGCGTGAGGATGATTCGCGTTGGTGCGTTGGTTGTGGTCAAGTTCGGGCCATGCTTGCGCCTTTCGGGTATCGTCGCTGCCCCACGCGACCAACTGAAACGACGCCGGCGAGCTGCCCGCCGTTGCCTTGTTGCCGCGCTGAAGTGACCGTCACCACGATTGGAGCGCACGCAGCCGTGAAGTCTTCTTGCTCTGGTGCGTCTCCATTCGGACGATGACACCCACCAGCGTGTCCACACCGTCGAGGATGTGCGGTCCCTTGTTGAGCATGACGCACTCGGCTCGCTCGCCCATCGCGGCGTCGGTCAGTTCGGCCCGAGTTGGGATCCCGGTCTTCACCAGCGACTCCAGCACCTGAGTCGCCCAGATGACCGGAACGCGCGCGGCCTCACAGAGCCAGAGCAATTCCTCCTGCATCTCGGCCAACCGCTCATATCCGATCTCGATGGCGAGATCGCCCCGGGCGATCATCACCCCAAAGGGCCGACGAGACGCGCCTGCGACGATGATGTCGGGCAGGCGCTCGATGCCGCCCTGGGTCTCGATCTTGGCGATCACGCCGATATCGTGGGCTCCGCGCGCGTCGAGCTCCTCGATCAGGCGGTCGACGTCTTCTGGAGTCTGGGCGAAGGAAAGCCCGACGATGTCGGCAATGTCGGCTGCGACGTCCAGGGCGAGGAGGTCGTCCGGCCCGAACCCCTGGCCGCGGATCGGCGAGTTGGGGAAGTTGAGGCCCTGGTCGGCGCGGACGCGTTCCTCGAGTCGCCGCGTGGTGAGCACGCGGAGGAGAGCTTCGTTCGCGTCGACCGCCTCCACCCGAGTGACGATGTGACCATCGTCGATATCAACGTGGTGGCCGACCTGGAGCGCCTCGAGTACACCGGCCTGGAGGCAAGCGATCCAGGGACCGCCTGCTTCTTCAGTGCCCGCGTCCGACGCCGACACCGGCTGATCGGCGAGGAGCCGAAGCTCGTCGCCCACTTGGACCGTAATGCTCCCGGGTGCGGGCTCAAACGGCCCTACGAGGCCGACGCCTCTCTTTCGCTTCTCGCGCACGAGAAGGAGTTCGGTGCCCTCGGATAGGGCGATTCCCCGCCTGGTTGAAACGGCCACAGAATCGGACGCTGATCGCGTGTCGACGCGCAGCGTTCGAGCGCGACCCTTGGCATCGACACATGCGATCCGATCGCCGACCTCGAGGCGCGCGAGCCACGTGGCGTCGACCGAGACACTGGCTTGCACTCCATCGGGAGGATGAGGCGAGCCCGGCGCGCCGGAGCCGTCGAGCAGGAAGACGTTCCGCCCGCTTTCGTCCTTCGGCGCTCGGAGCCGAAGTCGCCCGGGCGCAGTCGGCAAAGGCCCAATCCGCATCTTCGGTCCGGGCAGATCGAGCAGGATCCGGCAGTCGTGCCCGGCGTCGCGCGAGGCGGACCGGACCACCAGGGCCATCGCGCGCCAGGTGTCCGGACCGTCGTGCGCGGCATTGATGCGGGCGATGTCCATGCCGCGACCGACGAGGTCGCGGACGAGTCCGGCGTCGGCCGCGCCTTCCTCGGGCAACGTGACCATGACCCGGGTCCGCCGCTCGGGTCGTTCCGGACCCAGGAGCAAGGCCGCACGCTCTGCGACGAGCCGCGCCTGGGCATCACGAAGCCGGCCAATCCGGGCGACCCACGCGAGGGATGCGGCGTCACCGAGGAATGCGCCGAGCGCGGCCTCGACGACAGCGATGCCGGAACGAACGTGGGCCTCAGTGCGACCGAGCGACGAGAGACCAAGAACACCGAGGTCGTCCTGAATGTCCCGGATGTCGTGATGCCGGAAGGCGAGATACGCAGCCAGGTTAGCGGCGCTGCCGGCGTAGGCAGATCCGACCAATCGAGGTCTCCATGTCGCCAGCCGGGCGCGCTCGCCGCGGCGAACATCGATCCCGAGCGATTCCAGCCGTTGCTGGAGCCGACGGACCTGCAGCGAAGCAACGGGTCTGGTCACAACGCCTAATCGTCCCAGGCCCGTGTTATCGGACGGTACATTGCCGGACCCTTCCGTCCACCGTTCCCGATTCGGACCTCCAAGGCACGGGAGTTGACCCGGACGCCGTGGCAGCAAAGACGTCCTTCGGACCTCAAAGTATGCTCTACGGCCTGACGACGGACTCGAGCCGCAGCCTGAGAACCGCATTAGGACAATGTCCATGGATAGCATCAAGTTCGGCCTTCGTCTGGCCTGGGCCGCGGCGATCCTGGCCGCCGCAGCGGCGATTGGCGGCTTCGTTGCCAACCCTTACTGGGCTTCACACTGCTGGTCAAGGTCTCGCTCAGCCCCTCGAGTGCGGGCTTCCCCATCTCAGGGGCGGCGGTGATCGCGGACATCACTGCGCGTCCGCGGTGCCGTCCGCCTTCGATTTCGACCACATCCGATGCTGCGCGTCCGCTCGCGGCCTCGTGCGCCGGACCTCGAGCAACTCGAGGCCGAGCTCTTCAATCCGGCCGAGAACGCCGTGCAGCGCGGACTGGTCCGGCAGTTCGCCGGTCAGCACCGTCTCGTGATCGCGGATCCGCGCGTGCATCTCGGGGAAGGCGCTGAGCAACCTGTTGCTCAAGAGGCCTCGAACGCGGATCTCGTACTGGGTTGTCGTGCGGCTGTCGTCCATGGCGGCGAGCCTCGGGTCGCACGGGATGAGGCCGCATCCACCGGATCGTGCGAGCCTGCCGATGCCCCTCGGAGACGCAGGGGGTCAGTTCGGGCCTCAGGCGAGGGACGCGTTCACTCGGCTCCGTGACCCGACGGCGGCCGGCGACGGGACGGGCGATCGCATAACGGTACGCGCGCTCCTAGGTGACGGACTCACGCTCCCACCCTCATCCGACGCTAAGACCGGCTCGAAGTGCTGCTTGCGGTGGGCTACTTGTCACGCCCGGCGGCCCGGTCCAGACCCTGCGCACGAGGTTAGGGAGGGTGGAGTACGCGCTAGCGGCGGGGAAGCGCCGGGATCCGGCGCTTCCCCGAATCGGCCCAATCGTGTGACGACCCGTCATCCTCCAGCCCCCGAGTCTGCGAGCACCAAGCCACTTAGCAGCAAGGAGGTTCATTCAAATGCTCAGTCTGGTGTCTCGCGATTGGTGGGTCTACGCGGTCCGCGGCATCGCCGCGATCCTGTTCGGGATCATGGCGCTCATCTGGCCCGGTCCGACGCTCGCCGTCCTCATTCTCCTGTTCGGCGCGTACGCGTTCGTCGACGGAGTCGCGCTGCTCGTCGCGCTCGCGCGTGGCGACGTTCTGGCCCGGAGCCACAAGTGGATCACAGGGCTCATGGGTGTGCTCGGGATCGCCGTAGCGATCGCCACGCTCGTCTGGCCCGGCATGACCGCGCTGACGCTGCTCTACCTCGTCGCGATCTGGGCGATCGGCATGGGTATTCTCCAGATCGCCTCGGCGATCGAGTTCCGCCGCGAGATCGATGGCGAACTCTTCGTGGTCCTCGGCGGCATCTTCTCGATCATGCTCGGCGGCCTGCTCGTGGCGTTCCCGGGCACGGGACTGCTCTCGCTCGTGTGGCTCGTCGGGTTCTGGGCAGAGCTCTTCGGGTTCTCGAGCCTGGGCATCGCCTACCGGCTCCACGGGATCGATCGCGACCTGAACAAGCATTCCAGCGTTCGCAAGCTTTCGAGTGCAGCGTAAGGACCCGACCGTCTGGATGCTGAAGGCGTCCAGCGCCAGTTAATCCCCGCTCTCTCGCAACCTCGACGACCGGCGATCACATCGCCGGTCGTCTCTTTGCCGTTTGCTCCAGAGTTCGCCCTCCCGACTGCTGCCGTGCCGCACGCGCGCGGCGGCTTTCCCACGAATCGACCGATGCGGTCTCATCCGGGCGCGATGGACTCTCGTGCCCTAACTGCTGATCAGTGCAGGACCGAACCAAGGAGGCACAGCAATGAACACACCAAATCCGCAGGAGATCCGAGCGACGCTCGAGGAGCGTCGACAGCGCGATCGTGAACGGATGCGCCGGGAAGAGGAGGCGATGGACGCCTTCGCCGTACGTGCCGTTCGATCCCTCACGGCGATCCTGCCTGCCGTGGTCGAGGACCCCGACTCCGGGAGGCTGGCACCATCCGCTGAGCCGGCGCCCGTCGAAACGATCGCCGAAACAGGGACAGACGCCCGCTACGCGATCCAGGAGCGGCGGCAGCGTCCGGGAAGCTCAAGCCCCGCACCAGAGGCTGGCGAACCGCCGCTTCGCGCAGCCCTTCGCGGCATCGTCGAGGACTACGCACAGGCCGTTACGCCGTCCGAGCGGGTCGTGAGCGACCTGGAGGAGTTCTCCGGCATCGCTCTCGACGAAGCGGATTCGTACGGCCTCTGGGCGAACCTCGAGCTCGCCGAGGTCCTTGCGGTTCGGGCGGCGATGCGTGACGTCGTCGACGTCGTCACGGACCGGGCCGAGGCCATCATCATCGCCGAGCTCGTAGCTGCCCAGAAACGCCTCGCGAGCGAATACCCCGATGTGCCGCGCGCTGATCTCGCGGACGCGACGACCAAGAGTCGTGGACGATAACGCGGGGGGCGCGAGGACGCGGCCGGCTTTGGCGCCGGATGCTTCACACCATCCCGTCGTCACCCGGATCAAGGCGGAGCGTGCAGCCGATTTGCAGCTCCGGCTCGCGGACCGCATTACCGCGTTCGCAGGCTCGATGCCGTTCGTATACCTCCACGTCCTCGTGTTCGCGACATGGATGCTCGTGTTCGAGCAGAGCCCGTGGCCGACGCTGACGCTGGCGGTCTCACTCGAGGCGATCTTCCTATCGACCTTCGTGATGATCGGCCAGAACCGCCAGGGCGCGTTTCAGCAGGCGAAGGCCGATCACGAATTCGCCGAGGAAGAGCAGGAGCTGAAGCTCAACACCCAGCTGACGCGGGAGATCCACGAACTCACCCGCCAGGTCCACGAACACGTTTGAATTCAAGGCCACAGACAATGACAGGAGTTACGACATGGATTTCCAGAAACCGCTTGACGAACTCGAAGAACGCGTGTCGAAGGTGAAGACCTCCGTGCGCACAGCGACCGCCGAGACCAACGAGCAGCTCAACGAGCACGTCGCGAAGGTTCAGGAGAACACCGAGCGCGAGCTCGACGAGGCCAAGCAGCACGCGAGCGCCGCCGCCGATCGCACCCGGTCCGGGTGGGAGCAGATGCGCGCCGACGCGAAGGCTCGATCGGCCGAGCTCAAGACCAAGGCACGCATCCGGCGCGAGAAGCACGACGCTTCTGTCGCGGCCTCCGATGCCGACGTCGCCGAGGCCGAGGCGTCCGCCGCCATCGACTACGCGGCGTGGACGGTCGCGGCCGCCGAACTTGCTATCCTCGACGCGCTGTACCTTCGGGCGCGGGCGAACGAGAAGGCCACACTTGTGGAAGCGAGCGCGTAGACCCCCGCGCCATGCGCCGGTTCCAGTGCGGCCGGCCTGTTTCACGAACGTGAGCGGGCCGGCCGCTTCGTATGCGTCGCGAAACGGCGCGGTCTACTGGGACACGATGGTTCCGGTGACGGCGGTGGCGTGAGACGATATCGCCATGGCTGCCACCGGATGGACGACATCCGTTCGCCGGCCTTCGCTCGTCGCGAGGCCGGCGCTCTTCGAGCGGCTTTCGGCCGGGTACGCCGGCGGCGTCACGCTCGTTTCGGCCCCCGCCGGCAGCGGCAAGACCGTCCTCCTTCGATCCTGGATCGAGGCTGCCGGCCTGGGCGAGCGGACGGCATGGGTCTCCGTCGAGCGCGACGAGCGCGACGAGCAGCGGTTCTGGCTCGCCGTCGTGGAGGCGCTGCGGACGGCCGCCGGCATGGAGGGCCCGATCGACGATCTCGGACCCGCGCCCGGCTTCGACGGCGATGCGGTGGTGGCGCGGATCATCGACGGCGCCCAATCCCTCGACAAACCCCTCCTTCTCGTCATCGATGACCTGCATCACCTGCTGGAGCCCAGGGCGCTGGCGCCGCTCGAGCTGCTGCTGGACCGCCGGCCGCCACAACTGCGGGTGATCCTGTCGACTCGCCACGATCCGCCGCTCGGGCTCCATCGGCTCCGTCTCGCCGGCGAGCTGACGGAATTGCGCGCCACCGACCTTCGCTTTCAGCTCGACGAGACAAACGAGCTGCTCTCAGGGGCCGGGATCACGCTCTCCGCGGCTGCCGTCGAGTCGCTGCAGGCGCGCACCGAGGGCTGGGTTGCGGGTCTTCGGCTCGCGGCGCTGTCGCTCGCGGGGCGGCCGGACGCGGAGCGATTCGTCGCGGAGTTCTCCGGCAGCGAGCGAACGGTGGCCGACTATCTGTTTGCCGAGGTCCTCCAGCGCGAGCCCGAGGCGGTCCGTCAGCTCTTGCTGCGAACGTCGATCCTCGGACGCGTGAACGGGTCGATCGCCGACCACCTCCTCGGGACTGAGGGCTCGGAGCGGATCCTGCTCGAGCTCGAAGACGCCGGCGCCTTCGTCTACTCAATCGACCGGGAACGGTCCTGGTTCCGCTACCACAACCTGCTGGCCGATCTCCTGCGTCTCGAGCTGCGGCGCACCGAGCCCGCCGAGGTTCCCGGCCTGCATCGCACCGCCGCCGAGTGGTATGCCGAGCATGGGTTCCCGATCGATGCCATCCGCCACGCCCAGGCCGCGGGAGACTGGCGCTATGCCGGCGATCTCGTCGGTCAGTTCGGGTTCAGCATCTCGCTCGATGGCAGCTTCGCGACGATGCGCTCGTTGCTCGAGCCGTTTCCGAAGGAAGCGTTCGCCAATCCGGAGCTCGCGGCGTTTTTCGCCTACGGCGAGGTGATTCGTCCGTCACTCGACACCGCTGCCTCGTACATCGCCCTGGCAGAACTTCACGCCGCCGAAGTGCCGGCAGGGCGCCGGCCGCTGTTCGAGGCGATGCTGGCGACCGCGAGATTGACGCTCGCGCGCTGGCGCGGCGATTACAGCGCGGCCGTGCGCCAGGTTCCCCCGCTGCTCGAGTCGTCGCCGGCAGCGACGATAAGCCAGATCGGTGCCGAGAACGACGTGCGCGCCGTCGCGCTGCTGACCCTCGGCATCGTCGAGACATGGGCCGGCGCGGGCGACGACGCGGAGCGCCATCTGCGAGAGGCCGTCGAGCTGGCCCGCCGGATCGGGCGGCCGTACGTCGAGCAGGGGAGCCTGGCCCATCTCGCCGTTGCGGTCGCGCGGCACTCGATCAGCGCGGGTCGCGACCTGGCCCTCCAGTCGCTGGAAATCCAGGAGCGGTATGGCTGGCAGTCAGAGCCAGTCGTGCCGATCGTGTTGGCGACCGTCGGTGCGGTCGACGTCCTGCAGGGCAGGTTCGACGAGGCAGAGCCGTGGCTGGATCGAGCGGAGCAAGCGCTTCGCCCGAACGCGGAGCCCGCCAAGGAGATCCTCGTGCGCTACTGCCGGGGCCTCCACCGTCTGGGCCAAGGACGCGCGACCGATGCGGTCGCGCTGTTCGCCGAGGCGCAGCGCCTCCAATCGTTCCTGGTCGCGCCCGATCCACTCGCGATCGCGGCGCGAGCGCTTCAGGCGCAGACGCTTGCGGGTCTCGGCGATGCACCCGCAGCCAGAGCCGTGCTCGAGACGGCATCCGCCGCGGAGCGCGAGTTCGCCGAGACGAGGATCGCGCTCGGGGCGATCCACCTCGCAGAGCGAGACCCCCGAGCGGCCCTGGATGCGCTTGCTCCCGTACGCGCAGGTGAGGCCCCCGTCATCGCCGACTACTCGCTTCCGAACGGGTTCGTCGTCGACGCGTTGGCTCGCGACATGCTGGGCGAGTCGAGGGCGACCGAGGACGATGTGGAACACGCGCTCGACCTCGCGGAACCAGAGGCGCTCATCCTGCCGTTCCTCATTACGCCGGCGCGCGAGTTGCTCGAGCAGCACCCGCGGCACCGGACGGCCCATGCCGCGCTGCTCGCGAACGTCCTCAACGTCCTCGGTGGGGCGTCCTTGCCCGGCCGCCGCGGCGAGCCGGCGGAACTCGCGGAGGATCTCACGGAGAGCGAGATCCGAGTCCTTCGCTATCTACCGAGCAACTTGTCCGCCCCCGAGATCGCGGCCGAAGTGTTCCTGTCCACGAGCACCGTGAAGACGCACATGCGCCACATCTACGAGAAGCTCGGGGCGCACAAGCGGACGGAAGCGGTCGAACGGGCGCGCGAACTAGGACTGCTCGGGCCGTCAGTGCGAAGGCGTCGTTAGACCGAGCGCGCGCCGCGGCGGAGCCGCCACACGCTCCCTGCCAAACCCCGTCGCGGAACGCATGGGCGCATCGGCAGATCGCTGAGGCCGCCGGCGACCAGGGGATCGCCGACAGATCAGCCGGATCGGACGACGACGCGTCATCCGGCTCGAGCCGAGGCTGAGCGCAGCTCGAACCAGGCCTGGCCAGGTTCGAGGTTCGGACCAATTCCCTGGAGGTCACAACATGGTCAGCCTGTACGACGAGGAGGCGGCGAACCGAAGAAACTCGGTCCTGCTTGTCGCCATCGTCATGTTCGGCTTCGCTCTGTTCGGATATGTCATCGGGTACGCCCTGACCGGCGACTCCGGCGGCGCACTTGGTGCCGTGGCGATCGCCCTCGCGCTGAGCGTGCTCAGCGCCGTTGGGTCGTACTTCGGCGGCGACCAGGTCGTCCTGAAGTCGTCACAGGCGCAGGAGCTCAGCCGGCGGCAGTCCCCGGAGCTGTTCGACGTGGTCGGGGAGATGTCGACCGCCGCCGGCGCCCCGATGCCCCGCGTCTACCTCATCGATGACCCGTCACCCAACGCGTTCGCGACAGGCCGCGACCCGCAGCACGCGTCCATCGCCGTCACCACGGGCCTCCTTCGCAGGCTCGATCGGGAGGAGCTGCAGGGTGTCATCGGGCACGAGATGTCCCATGTCCGCAACTACGACATCCGATTCAGTCTGCTCGTCGGGGTCCTTGTCGGCGGGATCTCACTGCTTGCGCAGTTCTTCCTTCGCTGGACGTTCTGGTTCGGTGGCGGGAGCCGGCGCGGCCGCGACGACAGCGGCGGCCTGATCGGCGTCCTGTTCCTTCTTCTCGGCCTGGTGCTGTCGATCCTGGCCCCGATCTTCACGGCGCTCGTTCAGCTCGCCGTGAGCCGGCAGCGCGAGTACCTAGCGGACGCTTCGTCAGTGGAGCTGACGCGGAACCCATACGGCCTCGAGCGTGCCCTCGCGAAGATCGCCGCCGATCCAGAGCCACTCTCGGTCGCCAACGGCGCCACCCAGCACATGTACATCGTCAACCCGCTCAAGAAGGTCGGCGGCGGCTCCGCTCTCCTCTCAACGCATCCGCCGATCGTCGACCGCATCAACCGGCTCCGCCGGCTCACCGGGGACACGCCGCTCGATCGGCGCGCGGTGACCGCCATGGCAGGGCTGCAGTAACCCCTCAGGTCCTTCTAGCTTCAAGGAGATCGGAATGAACCCGCTTCTGTGGATCCTCAGCTTCGCGCTCGCGGCAACCTACTCGATCACCGGCAGTACCAAATTGGTCGCCTCGCGCGAAAGGCTGCTCGCGATGCCCGGCATGGGCTGGGCGGAGGAGACGCCGATGTCGCGCGTCCGGACAATCGGCCTTCTCGAGATTGCCGGCGCGATCGGCGTCGTCGTTCCCTGGGCGACCGGAATCCTGCCACTCCTGACTCCGCTCGCTGCCTGGGGCCTCGCGGCGACTCAGGTGGGCGCGATGTGGACGCACATCACCCGCGGCGAACGCGAGCACGTTTGGCTCAACGTCGTTCTGCTCGTGGCTGCCGTCGTCGTCGCAATCGGGCGCGCCGTCGCGTAGCCGCAACCGCCGAAGCAGTTGTGGGAGGCCAGATCGCTGTGGCAGTCGTGAACGAAGTTCTGCTCTCCTTCTTCGATACGAAGAAGGCCGCCGTCGATGGTTTCGAATTGGTCGAGAGCATCGGTCGTGACCGCGGCTCAGTTCTCGTGAACAGGGAGAGCGACGGGTCCCGACCGAGGTGCGAGCCACCCGTCCCGTGGCCACTTGGCGCGATCGTCGGTCTCTGCCTCGGCGGGATCGTGGGGTCGCGGGCCGGCGAGACCGGCCTCGTCGTCGGCCTGTTCTTCGGGCTGTACTTGGGGATCTTCCTCGATATGTGGCGCGTTCTCGGACGCGGCGATCTTCTCGACGAGGTCCAGTACGGCCTGGCGCCAGGACAGGGAGCCGTCGTCAGCTTCGTGTCGAGGTGGTCGGCCGCTGCGATCGAAAGGGGCCTCGCCCCGCTTGGCGCCGTGACCGTCCATCGGTTCCCCGGCGCGCCAATCGAAGAGGACGTGGCGCGTGAGGTGGCGGAGGCTCTGACGGAGGTCTACCGGGCGCTCGGGGCGGACGACGATCCTCCACAGGTCAGCGAATCTGAGCGCGCCCTCCGAGTCGCGGCCGTACGGCGATTGCGCACGATCGAGGCCATAGCCGACCGGCTCCTGGGGCAGGAGAGAGCCCAGTTCGAGTTTGATGTCGACATCCTTCGCGGCGAACTCGCCGCAGCGGGCAGCTGGCGAGCCATGCGAATCAAGCGGCGGATGTCAAGGGCGCGCGCGTCGTACGAGCGCTTACACAACGCGCTCGAGACATCGCGGGGCCGTGTCCGCGTGGCTGAATCTATCAGTCATCTCGTCAACTAAGTACGGCTGTTCGTAAGTTGCGCGACGTAACATCGGCAGCTACGATTCCTTCGAAAGGAGGAACCGATGTCGAGGCGGAGCCCATTTCTGATCGAGCTGACGCTCGAGGAGCGGTCCGAGTT
>Ga0182011_10003052_pt1 | contig 13846 bp, 11 predicted proteins | sample 711E1DmetaG_FD_120481 | JGI IMG/M metagenome (GOLD analysis project Ga0182011, IMG submission 120481) | Permafrost microbial communities from Stordalen Mire, Sweden - 711E1D metaG | ecosystem: Environmental > Terrestrial > Soil > Wetlands > Permafrost | place: Sweden: Stordalen | collected... | reverse complement strand
CGGTCCCATGCTTGCACTGTTGTTTCTATGGTTTCATCCAGGGGAATACAAAATACTGTTTTACCTGGCATTTTTTCCCGGGCTGATTGCAGTTGGGTTTACCTTTTTTCTTAAAGAAAAGAAGCATGGGGCTTTGCCGGACCATATAAGACCGGGATTCCTGTCTTATCTGAAATACTGGAAACGTTCGGCCATTTCTTACCGCTACCTTGTTGCAGGATTATTGATGTTCACAGTATTCAATAGTTCTGATGCATTTCTTCTGCTCGCGATAAAGAATAAGCATATTTCCGATACAGGTATGATTGCTATGTATATTTTTTATAACCTGGTATATGCTCTTGCATCCTATCCTCTGGGAATGCTTGCCGATAAGATAGGCCTGAAGACTATGCTGATCTGCGGCATTTTATTGTTTGCCGGTGTATACATGGGTTTTGGTTTTACTTCCGCCATATCGGGTTTCGTGGTACTTTTCTTTTTTTACGGAATTTATGCAGCCAGTACAGAAGGGATATCCAAGGCGTTGATCAGCAATATTGCGGCGAAGTCAGATACGGCAACCGCCATAGGGTTCTTCACCAGTATTGCCAGCGTTTGCTCTCTGTTTGCCAGTACTGCGGCGGGGATCCTGTGGTTTACTCTGGGGATGAAAGCGATGTTTATGATATCGGGGATAGGGGTGCTGATTGCAGGGTTATATTTTCTTGTTATTTCGAAGAAGCTGATCTTATTCAAACAAGAAATATAAGGCATTTTATTATAAATGTTTGATTTACTTTCGGAACTTTTCTATATTCGTTTGTTAAAAACATTCAGCTTATGAAAACCCTGGCTTTTTCAATTTTCGCAATGTTTCTTTTGATGATGGATGTACAGGCCCAGTCTTACATCCCGATCACCAACAATATGCAGATACCTAGCTATTCGAATATTAAATTTATTCCGGGAAACTATGTTTTCTCCGACCCTGATTCAAACGGGGTCATCCAGATTATCGGGCAGCACAATATTATTCTTGACGGAGACAGTTGTACAGTCAACGGTCAGATTTTCAAAGGATATATGATTAAAATTGCTAATTCCCATAATATTACAATCAAGAACTTCGATTCGGTATTCAATTATAAATATGCAGTTTACATAACAAATTCAGACCATATCACGATTGACAGCAATACGTTTTGCCATAACAAGGTTGATTCTGCCGGATGGATCGATGTATGGGCCGATTATACCAAAGCCCTTGGGGGAGGAGTAATGATGTACCAAAGCCGTGCGGCTCACATTCATGACAATCTGATGACGATGCAGAATGACGGAGTAGCACTTTACCATTGTGATTCCATAAAGATCAACGACAATGATTTCTCATGGAATACTTCATACGGAATAAGAATGTTCTGGACCGATACCTGCAATATTTATCAGAATAACTGTTCTCATGTGAACCGGCCCAAGACCGACCCGAGCGACTGCGGGGCCCTTCTGATGATAATTTCCAATAAAAATACAGTGACAAATAATGACCTGTCATGGTCGGGCGACGGAGTATTCCTCGGGCAGTACCAGCATTCCACTATTCCGAACAATAATTATTTTGCTTACAATGAATGCTCATATTCCCCGCATAACGCGATAGAAGCAACCTTCGCCCAGGGCAATGTATACAAGCATAATATCTGTAATTACAGTGATTATGGCATGTGGCTCGGGTATTCTTTTCAATCCCTCGTTGATAGTAACGAGATCAATGGTAACTATGAGGACGGGATTGCCATCGACAGAGGCTTCAGCAATCAGATCACCAATAACCAGATTGGGGATAATCCCACAGGAATTGCACTTTGGGAAGGCAGCCCCATTACCGGTTATACAAATCAATATTCAAAGGATTATGCTATCAACTCAAATACATTTACCGGGAATACCCTGGCTGTTTCACTCTCCAAAACCGAGCATACAATTATGACAGGAAATGCCTTTTTATACAGCCAGACTGCATCGGTTTATTTCGACGGCCAGTCAAATATGGATACCATTACCGGGAACACCTTCACCGGACCCACCGCATATCATTTCCAGAATACATCAGCGTACGATATTTATGCTCCGGGCAACCTGTTTGATCCATCCGACAGCCTGATGATACTCGCAAAAGTGTATGACAAGCACAACAATTCTTCATCAGGGCAGGTTCAATGGTGGCCCTATACATCCGGTTCCCAGCCTGTAATGCAGAACCAGCCGCCTTGTGATATGGCAGAACCATCTTCACTCTGGTTTGTTTATCCGCAAACCGGATATCCGGCTAAAAATCGGTTTGGCGATTCGATCTACTTTGATTCTGTTATTAAAATGGTTGGCATTTCCTCGGTAAAAATGGTTACCAGCAGGGGGTATGATATGGCATTGAATTACCGGCCTTCAAACGATTCGGTCTCAAACTGGACATTGACAAATACAGATACCCTGTATTTCTGGGTGAGAACGATCAAGAATCAATATAACTTTCAGTATTTCTCGGTGAGGATAGGAAATGCAGGGGGAGGGTACTATAAATACACTGCTTCGCCCACATTACTGAATGCCGCAAACCTCAACTGGAAACTACTGAAGTGCCCGCTTGCCGGAGGGAATGGTTTTTCGAGGTCAGTTGTTGGGAACATGAGCACCGATTCGGTCAATTATATCGAGATCCACACCGATACCTGGGATTACGGGTTCACACTCTGGATTGATGGAGTACAGTTTTCACCCTGCACTCCAATAACGGATGTCCCCGGGGACCCATCATCCGCAGTCAACAACTTATATAATTATCCTAACCCGTTCACAAACCTTACAACTATAGCATACGAACTCAGGAAACCAGGGCCTGTTAAACTGGAAGTTTACAGCATTGAAGGCAAACTTCTTGCAACACTTGCCGACGGCCCTCAGCAGTCAGGCATCCATGAAACAACATTCCATTCCCCATTCCCCGATTCCCAATCCCGGATCTACATTATCAGGCTTACCACATCAGATTTCACAAAGGCAATCAGCATGATCCAAAATAAATAAATTGTACCTTTGCCGCCTGAATTTTCAGGTTAAAAATCTGGTTTTGAACAACGATAAGACTGTACTGGTAGGGTTAAGCGGAGGAGTGGATTCCTCCGTTGCTGCATATATTTTACAGCAGGAAGGGTATAAGGTTATTGGAGTCACAATGGCCATCTGGGACGGGAAAAAGCTTCCTGTGTCGTCAGGGGGGAAACATGCCTGTTACGGTCCTGATGAAGAAGAAGAGATCAGAGAAGCGAGGGAGGTCGCGGAAATCCTGAAAATACCCTATGAGGTTTTTAATTGTTCAGGCGAATATAAAAAGGCTGTTCTTGATTATTTCAGAAATGAATATTATGCAGGAAGGACTCCAAATCCATGCATACAATGCAACCAGCACATTAAATTCGGCTTACTGCCTGCCATGGCGGAAAAACAGGGGTTTGTCTATGATTTTTTCGCTACCGGTCATTATGCCAGAGTTGAACAGGACGCTTCCACCGGCAGATATCTGCTTAAAAAAGGGGTTGACCCGAAAAAAGATCAGACCTATTTCATTTACCGGCTTACACAGCAACAGCTTGCCAAAGCGATGCTCCCCATTGGCAGTTATACCAAAACGAAAATAAAGGAGATAGCAAAAGGAGCCGGATTACCTGTATTTGATAAGGAAGAAAGCCAGGATTTCTATAGCGGGAATTATAAGGATCTGCTGGAACACGAACCTTTGGCGGGCAACATAGTGCATACAAGCGGAAAAGTGCTTGGAACCCACCAGGGGATATGGAATTACACTATAGGGCAGAGGAAGGGAATGGGTATTGCCTGGTCGGAGCCCCTTTACGTTGTCAGGATTGAAAAGGAAACAAATACAGTGGTGGTTGGCACCAGGGAAAATACTTTCAATACCAGCTTCCTGGCCAACGACCTGAACTGGATCGGGCTTGAAGGTTTAAAGGGTCCTATGGATGTCAGCATTAAAATCCGTTCGGCACAGAAGGGAAAAGATGCTCTTATTGAACCCTGTGAAGATGGAGTTGTTAAGGCCACTTTCTTTCATCCGAACGATTCCATAACTCCCGGGCAAAGCGCGGTGTTTTATGATGGGGACGTGGTGCTGGGTGGGGGTGTTATAAAATGCGTGATTGAGTGATGAATAATGAGCGAATAGCGATTAGCGAACAGCGAATAGCGAATAGAAACGAGTGATCAGTGATTGAAAGACTGATGGACTGAATGAAAAGTTAAAATTAATATATATGATTAGGAAAGTTCTGGTGTATTTGGTATTGGTGGTTTTTTCCCTGCCGATTTTCGCGCAGAAGGGTGAAATCACAGCAAAGGAACTGAAGGAATATGTTTATTTTCTTGCTTCTGATTCCCTTAAAGGAAGGAAACCGGGCACAGTCGAAATGAATGTCGCTGGAGAATACATCCTTGCCCATTTTAAGGCTGCAGGCCTGAAACCCATGGCTGAAAACGGCTTCCAGTATTTTAATATTGTCATAGATGCTACCCTGGGCCCTGAAAATAAACTTTCCCTTGATGGTTATGATGCCGCATTCAGGAAGGAATTCATCCCTCTTGCTTTTTCGTCAAGCGGGGAAGTCAATGCTTCGGTTGTTTTTGCCGGATATGGTTTTGACCTCGATCTTGACAGCCTGAAATGGAGCGACTATTCCGGTATTGACGTGAAGGGCAAGTGGGTGATGATCTTCAGGGCGGATCCCGAACTCGATAACACCGACAGTAAATTCATCCCTTTCAGTGATACACGCAGCAAGGTGCTTACAGCCAAGGACAAGGGAGCTGCCGGGGTTTTGTTGGTTACACCTAAAGGGCTCGACAAGGATGATAAACTGATGGCTTTAGTTGTTGAAAATAATGAAGTTACAAGCGGAATCCCGGTGGTAAACATCAGGCATCAGATTGCCGACCGAATCCTTGCAGCAAAAGGGATCTCTGCCGACAGCCTCGAAAACCTGATCATTGCTAAGAAAAAACCCAACAGTTTTGAAACCGGTACTCTTCTTCATGGAAAGGTTGACGTAAGCCAGAAGCACGCCAAAACTGCGAATGTTATCGGCTTGCTCGAAGGCAACGATAAGGTTTTAAAAGATGAGTACATTGTGGTTGGAGCACATTATGATCATCTTGGCTTCGGTGGACCGAATTCAGGGTCCCGCATGCCTGATACAATCGCCATTCATAACGGGGCTGATGATAATGCTTCCGGGACCGCCATGGTCATGGAACTTGCCAAAAAACTATGTTCACAGAAGGCAAAACTTAAAAGGAGCATCATTTTTGTATCCTTCTCCGGCGAAGAAATGGGCCTGCTCGGATCAAAGTATTTCGTTAACAATCCACCTGTGGAAATTAAAAAAATAAAAGCAATGTTCAACTTCGACATGGTAGGCCGTTTTGATAAGGAAAAGAATTCAATCTCAATAAGCGGAACAGGAACATCCGCCGAAGGCGACAGCATATTAAAGGTCTTTGAAAAAGGACTGCCATTCACAGTTACCCATTCTCCCGACGGCTACGGCCCGTCGGATCATGCTTCATTTTACTCTTCCAACATACCGGTATTCTTTTTCACGACAGGCGTGCATATGGATTACCACACTCCTTTTGATGATGCTGATAAGCTGGATTATACCGCGGAAAAGAAAATAGGAGATTTCAGTACAGCTCTTATCACCGATATTGATAACCTTTCGAAAGACCTTACATTTAAGGAATCCGGCAAAAAGGAAAATGTCGGAAGAAGTGGCCGCCGTTATAAGGTAACTCTGGGAATTATGCCTGATTTTGCAGGCTCGGAGAAAAAAGGACTGAGGGTGGACGGTGTTACGAAAGACGGCCCTGCCTATAAAGGCGGCATGCTGAAAGGCGATATTATTATTTCTGTTCACGGTATGAAAGTCGAAAATATTTATGATTACATGGCACGACTGAATAAGCTTAAAGCAGGCATGACCGTGAATGTGGAAGTGCTGAGGAACGGAAAGGTTGAGATATTGATAATACAGTTATAAATCATAAAAGCGAATAGCGATTAGTGTTTTTTATTCGCTAATCGCTCATCGCCCATCGCTATTCGCTAATCACTAATCGCTAACGTATGGATTACGACCAAATTTTCAATGAAACCTTCGTTCTGAAATTCATCAAATTCTGCATGGTAGGATTTACCGGGGTATTTGTTGATTTCGGCATCACCTTCGTCTGCAAGGAAATTCTGAAAATTCAGAAGTATGTAGCCAATGCACTTGGCTTTACCATTGCTGCCACAACGAATTATATGCTGAACCGGATGTGGACTTTTCATAGTCACAATCCCCACGTTGGCCTTGAATTCACCAGGTTTTTCCTGATAGCCCTCATAGGCCTTGGGATAAACCTGCTCATATTATGGACAATGGCCGGAAAGTTCAGGGTGAACTTTTACGTTTCCAAACTGGTAGCCACCATTCTGGTGACCATATGGAATTTCCTGATCAATGCTTATTTTACTTTCGCCTGAGGACTAATCGTCGTCGTCGTCATCGACAACCTGTTGTTCTTTCCCTTTCGGTTTGACTTTGGATTCTTCCTCTTTTTTGTTGTCTTTGGATGGCTTTGCCGTCAAAGAGAACATTGGGTCGGAAACATAGGTTTTGGTCATATCGGATGGGATTACGATAATGTAGTCCGCCTTTCCCTCATTCGATTGTTCAAGGTCACCCAGGTCAGTCTGTTCGACACAGGTAATGGTCATTATTTTCGGGGATGTATTCCCTCTGCGAAGGTACTGCCGGGTCATCCAAACTACACCTTCGTGGTTTTCACTATGGTATGCGCCGTTGAAATGCAGGAAAATGATACTGTCGGGAATGAAGTTCTTCAGGATAAACGCAGCCATGGTCGCATCTTTCATGGCTTGTGCCTTGGCCAGGTTAACACTCATATGGGGCGCCCCCATGGCGACCGAGGCAATGTTTTTATAGCAATTCAGTGTGGAGTCATACGGAATGGGACGGGATGCCATAAGCCCACGTTCATTGGCCATGATTTCATCGAGACCTTCAAAACCATACAGGTTCACTACGGCAGCAAACCGCCGGGGAATGCTGGTTGCAACAAACCTGACATCGTTCTCCCTGGCAAATTCGACCAGAGGAGAGTAATCAGTTTTATAGTTAGGCCACAATTTTGCTTCGGCATCAAAATCCTTTTTCCGGATGATCTGCCTTGTAACATATTCATTAAGCAACAGCTGATTGTCTGTTTCGAACATCTCGGCACCCAAAATAAGACTCTTCCCGCTTACATGGAGCAGATCTTTTGCAAGCTGAAGTTCCAGCCAGTGACAGACCGGATTATCATGCAGTTCGCCGAAAAAAATTATCTCCGACGACCTGGCTGCTTTCATCATATCGCCATACTCTGCTGATTTGCCTTTTGATGTGAATATTCTGTAAGCAGGTTTATCGGAACAGAATCCGGTAAAGAAAAACCCGGTTAAAAATAAACTGATAAGAATAAATAATCTTTTCATAGGAAAATTTAAATTAATTACTGTCTGTCTTTTGAATGTAATTCTTCTTCCACAGAACCGGGAAGACTGTTATCAGGCTGGGAGAATTTGCCTGCCAGTATTCCTGAATACCGGACTGAATCCTTAAGTACACTTAAAGCCTCATTAAGTACAGGATCGGTTTTCAGAGAACCTATGATCTTTCCTTTCTGATAATAATACCTGGACAAAATATCCATTTTAAGGAGTTCATGCACCTGATCCCGGTATTTGTTCATGTCTTCCTTTTTATCATTGTCCATGCCGGTTTGCAGAAGATCAAGTTCACCTTTGATGGCATTGTAATATTGTTCTTTCTCTGCTTCCTTACGTAGTTTTTCGAGCGCCAGTTCGCTTCGGGTAGTGTATTTAAAATCTTTGTCTTTAAGAAAGTTCAGGAAGTCATTATAAATTGAATCGGTAATCTCAAACTGATCAGGAGGTAAAATGCTGGTATGTGTATGTTCAAAAGATGTTCCGTAATCAAAAATCAGGAATTTATTATAAAGGGTCAGGGCGATATTGCTGATCTGATGTTCACTGGCTTTAACATCAGGGCTAATTCCACCCCCATCATATACTTTCCGGCCATGTTTTGTTTTGAATTCCCGGATAAGTGAATCGGGTATTTTATCAAAGTTTCCCTGCTTGTTTTTATGCGAATAATCAATGGCCTGTATACATCGTCCGCTGGGGATATAATATTTTGCCACCGTGATCTTCATCTGTGCATTGTAGCTGAGGGGAACAACATTTTGCACCAGTCCCTTCCCAAATGTCCGCTGGCCTAAAACAACCGCACGGTCAAGGTCCTGCATTGAGCCGGCCAGGATCTCCGATGCCGAAGCGCTCTGGCTGTCGACCAGGATAATTATAGGAATTTCAAGATCAACCGGTGCAGAAGAAGTAAAATGCTGCTGGTTCTTGTCGGCTTTTTGTCCTTTCGTAGATACGATCTCCTGGCCTTTTTCAACGAAAATGTTTGCAATGTCAACAGCCTCGTTAAGCAAACCGCCTCCATTGCCTCTGATATCGATGATGAGTCCTTTCAGGGTATTACTTTCCCTGAGATTTATAAAAGCCTGGCGAAACTCTTTTGAGGCATTCTGGGTAAAACCTGTAAGCTTGATATATGCAATGCCGTCCTTAAGCAGGCCGGCATAGGGAATATTGTCAATTTTTATATTTTCACGGATAATGTTTTTTACCAAAGTATCCGAAGGGCTGCTGCGTTCAATAACAAGACTGACCGGTGTTCCTGCCTGGCCTTTCAGCACGGCGCTTACTTCGTCATAGGTTTTATTAACCGCATCCTGACCGTTGATCCTGATAATTTTATCTCCTGCTTTAAGGCCTGATTTCTGAGCCGGTGATCCTTCGTAGGGTTCGGAGATCACAACGTATTTTCCCTGCTGGTGTATCAGGGCGCCGATTCCGCCATATTGCCCGGTTGTGATAAACCGGTAATCTTCGACCTGGTTCTCAGGAATGAAATTCGTATACGGATCAAGGGATTCGAACATTGCGTCTATACCTGTCTGTGTAAGTTGTCCGGGATTGATCACATCCACGTAATCAGTGCTAAGCTCTTTCATCATACTGGAATAAATATCCAGATTTTTCATTAATTCAAAACCTATATTCGCACTTGTCCCCCCTGATGCCGGCTTATCCTGGGCAATGCCAGAAAAACCCATTCCTATTAATACGATTAAAAGAAAAATATTCAGTCTCCTCATATGCTTTTTGTGTTTTTTTAATGACGGATTGACTGAATAGTAATTTTTAATTCAATCAATCATCCAGTCACTCAATCATTCAGTCATTTACTCAATCACTCATTTATTTATGGTACCGGGTCAAACCCGTGCCCGCCCCAGGGATGGCATCGGCTTAACCGTCGCAACGTTATCCATCCTCCCTTAAATGGGCCGTACTTACGTATAGCATCTATTCCATATTCAGAGCAGCTTGGCGTAAACCGGCAGGAAGGCATAAGATACGGTGAAATCACCCCCTGGTAAATCCTTATCAGAAGAATGAAAAATCCGCTAAAAATCTTTTTCACACTCTTCTTTTAAACGTCGCAAAAGTAAGATTATTTTATCTTGTATTGCCCTATAAGTCAGGATTTCTTTCGAGGTATAAGTAATACAGAAGGTGAGTTGTGCGGGCTTTGCTGATCCACTATCATTAAGAATGGATTTGTTAATACGATATGCTTCCCTGATCCGACGCTTTAAGATATTCCGGTCTGTCGATTTCTTCTGCATTGCTTTTGGAACGCTGATCATGAGCCGACAGGATGTCCTGGTATTTTCCTTGAAATTAAGCCAGGCGACCTTTAAGGGCGGTATAGAGAAGAACTTGCCTTCGGCAAACAGAATGCGGATAGACCGTAATTCATGCAGACGTTCGTTTTTTGAGAATGTAAGAGGCATTTCCTGGAGAATTTTTCCGGTTTTTTAAGCATGCAAAGACGGCAACTGTCCAGGTTTACTTTTTCTTGTTTTCCCTGGTAAGGAATTGTTCAATTGCGCTTGTTATTGAAGGAGCCTCTTTGGTAGGGGCTTCGATATCCAACCGCAGGTTTGCATCTTTTATGGCTTTTGAAACACTGGGTCCCAGCGCAGCGATCACCGTATGGCCTTGTTTGAAATCGGGGTAATTTTTAAACAGGGACTTGATCCCTGCCGGACTGAATAATACCAGCATGTCGAATTTTGTGATATCTGTATCAGACATGTCACTGGCCAGAGTACGGTAAATTATTGCTTTTTTGTAAACCACCTTGCTCTCTTCAAGCATCATGGGTACATCCTGTTTATGGACATCCGAACAGGGAAGAAGGAACTTTTCGTTCTTATGCTTTTTTATCAGTTCAACCAGCAAAGAAAAATTCTCCCTGCTGTGGAATATCTTTCTTTTTCTGAACTGAACATATTTCTGGAGATAATATGCTGTTGACTCTGAGATGCTGAAATACTTCATGGTTTCAGGAACTTCAACACGCAATTCCTTACAGATCCTGAAAAAATGATCAACTGCGTTTTTGGATGTGAAAATAATAGCGGTATAATCGAGTATATTGATCCTGTCTTTTCTGAATTCCTTTGCAGGAATTCCCTCGATCTGGATTAACTGTTTAAAAGTGAAGTTAACACAGAATTTCTTCGCGATTTCAGCATATGGAGATTTTTCAAAATCGGACGGCGCTGGCTGAGAAACAAGGATATTCCTGATCTTCAATTTCAAATTGTGTTTAGTCAAACAATCAATGAAACCAAAAACCCATGCTGATGAGGTAAAGCCCTTTAAGGATGACCAGCAGGGGCAGGATTTCGAGGGTGCAAAGATACACAAATAAAAATAACCAGGAAAACTTCTTCAGTGAAATTCCGATAAAAACACCTCTCATCACCCTAAAAAAATAAAGTAATCCAATAATTATCAGTATAATATACAGCAAAATATTGGAATGCAGGAATACAGCGAGGATTAACAAGGGTAGAAGGATCAGCCCTGTAATAAATGAAAAGGCAAGAATGTTTTGCAGGTAATCCTGTGTTGAAGGTATTGTACGGAAAACAATTCCAAGGAACCATATGGCAGATATTTTTAAAAGCCAGAAAAATACAAGGCTGGTGGCGCAAATGGCAAAAATCTGGAAGTCATGGAACCGGGATAAGGTTTCCGGAATAAAATTTTTCAGGATCATGCTCAGAAGAAGGCTGAAAGTGAACATGTAAATAAGTGTAAGCGCTACCGCGATGCGTTCCTTAAACAAGCTGCCGTCCTTTGTTAATATGTTCAGAAATCGTTGGGAGAGCGGTGCGTAATAAATCTGTCTCAGACGTTTGAAGTAGAAGAACTGTAACCAGGCAACAATAATCAGGCTGGCAAGAAATGAGATCACGATCCAATCGGAAGGATAATGTTGGTGTGCAGAGATGTGAAAATCCCTAATCTGCAGTTTATGTTCGCTGAACAATGAAGTCTCGTACTGAGGAACAGGCATGCTGATGCTCTGCAACGTAAACGTGGTGTCCGGTGAGTAGTTTGTAAATCTCAAATGCCTGAAGTGCTCAGTTTGCCAATGAAATGGTTCCAGAGAGTATCCTCCGGAGGAGGTGCAATAATCAGCAGAGGTGTTAGTTTTACCGGGTGAATAAAAGAAATGATCCTCGAATGAAGGTGGATGGAGCCATCGGCATTTGATCTGGGGTAGCCGTACTTCAGATCGCCCCTGACAGGGCACCCGATGTGTGAAAGCTGTGCCCTGATCTGGTGATGCCGGCCAGTGATAAGGTTGATCTCAAGGAGGTAATAATCTGTACTTTTGTCTATTACCTTATATATCAGATCGGCGATCTGGGTTTGATTATCCTCCTGTGATCTGATGTATGATTTGTTCCTTGCCTCATCTCTCCAGATATAATTGATAAGACGGTCGCTGTTTCGGGGTGGTTTATTCTTCACAACAGCCCAGTAAGTCTTTTGGATAGTACCTGTTTTCAACAGCTCATTGAGCCGGGTCAGGGATTTCGAAGTACGGGCAAAAATTACTGCTCCGCTCACAGGTCGGTCAATCCGATGAACAACCCCCAGAAAAACTTCACCGGGTTTATTATATTTTACTTTTATGTAAAATTTAATTTTCTCACTAAGGGGCTCGTCACCCGTTTTATCCCCCTGTACAATTTCCGAAGGAAGTTTATTGACAACCAGGAGGTGATTGTCCTCATGCAAGATACGGCTCTCAATATTGCTCGCGTTCATTCGGGAAATTGAGCGATTTAATATCGTGGATGTATGAATTCACGGCTCCTTTGATTTCTTCCGAAAGATTATGATACCGCCTGAGAAACCGGGGAGAAAAGTCCATGGTAATGCCTAACATGTCATGTAAAACAAGTACCTGTCCATCAACTTCGCCCCCGGCCCCGATCCCGATAAGAGGAATCTTAAGTTCCCTGGTGACCCTTCCCCCGAGTTTGGCAGGGATTTTCTCCAGCACTATAGCAAAACATCCTGCATTTTCAAGCAGATGAGCGTCTTCGGTTAATTTTGAAGCCTCGGGCTCGGTTGTGGCGCGAACTACATAGGTCCCGAACCTATGGATCGACTGAGGAGTAAGTCCCAGGTGCCCCATTACCGGGATCCCTGCGGATAATATCCTGTCGACCGATTCGAGGATTTCCTTACCGCCTTCCATTTTAACTGCATCGGCCCCGCTTTCCTTCATGATCCTGATAGCCGAATTAAGAGCTTCCTTGGAATTCCCCTGGTATGTACCGAACGGGAGGTCCACAACGACCAGCGCCCGTTTCACAGCTCTTACCACTGAAGAGGCATGATAGATCATCTCGTTCAGTGTGATCGGAAGGGTGGAAGTATAACCTGCCATAACGTTGGAAGCTGAATCCCCGACCAGTATTATATCGATACCTGTACTTTCAAGGATCTTGGCAAAAGAAAAGTCATATGCCGTGAGCATGGCAATTTTCTCTCCTTTAACCTTCATCTCCTGCAGGACATGGGTTGTCACTTTTGTGACATTACGAAAGGAATAGGAAGCCGACATAAACTCAGAATTTGAATGCAAAGGTATTACAATAAAATATGTTTCCTACCCCGGCGTTTATTTCAAAGATGTTCCATAGAATAATTATCTTTGCAAAACCAATATTATCGCATCATTAAATGAAAAAATACTTCTCACTGTTGATCCTCGCTTCAGCCCTGCTTTCCATGGCATCCTGCAAAAAAACCCTTAATGTCAATGCTGCATGGAAAGACGTTACTGTAGTTTACGGCCTTCTTGACCAGACTGAACCCATTCATTATGTAAAGATCTCCAAGGCCTTTCTGGGACCAGGGGATGCCCTTCAGTTCGCACAGATCTCTGATTCAAGCAATTACGATACCCTAAATGTTTACCTTGAAGAGTATAACAGTACAATATTGCTTCGCACAATTGCACTTCGTGATACCATGATCATGAATAAGGACAGCGGTATTTTCTACTTTCCGGTGCAGAAGGTTTATTATTCAAATGCCAGGTTGAATACAGGCCTGACGTATCATCTGGTCATTAAAGTCATAAAAAATGGTGTGGCCCGGAAAGAGGTTGAAGGTTATGCGACCCTGATCGGCGACGTGGATGTTTCAATACCCATGTCTGTTGCAAAAGCAAGCTTCCTGTCAGGTAAAACCACCGAAGTAAAATGGACCTCT
>Ga0182011_10003051_pt1 | contig 13849 bp, 3 predicted proteins | sample 711E1DmetaG_FD_120481 | JGI IMG/M metagenome (GOLD analysis project Ga0182011, IMG submission 120481) | Permafrost microbial communities from Stordalen Mire, Sweden - 711E1D metaG | ecosystem: Environmental > Terrestrial > Soil > Wetlands > Permafrost | place: Sweden: Stordalen | collected... | reverse complement strand
CTTGTGAAGCCAGTGTTGGATACTCTTTCCCCTTGATCAAATACGTGCAACCTGGCAAAACCCATGCGTTTTCAGATTGAGAGCATGTGTTTTGTCGGTTTTTTTGATTAATTGACGTGGAATACGGGTATAAAATAATCTAGAAATAAAATATATAAATAAGATAATAATAGGTATATAATATTTTTAGCTTTTATTCAGGTCGTTTTGGGGACATTAATACTTCCCATGTCATAAGATAGATTAATTCGTAGTAATCTTGTTTTTTTTCATGCGCCGAATCGAATGGCCGGCGCTTTGTGTGTCCCTTGGGTGAAGATTTCTGGAAAGAGTAAAGGTCGAAGCTTCTGGAATTTACCTGCCACTCCCTGCAAGCGGGTTCATAACCATAGAATGGGGCACATAGAGCAACGGTCGTATCCTGCGCAGTAAAGTATGAATAATTAGTATTTCACACTCCTCACGTAGAAAGGAGCCACTATTATGTTTAACCGAATCTTAGTTCCCTTGGATGGATCAACCCTTGCCGAACGAGCAGTGCCCCACGCCGAACAATTTGCTCGTATCTTTGGATCAACTATTGTCCTATTACAAGTGCTTGATCCAACTTCTTTCCATGAAAATCCCAATCCAATTGATCCGCTAAACTGGCAAATCCGCAAAACTGAAGCAGATATGTATTTGCAAGGGATTGCAACCCGCATTCGTCAAGATCTATGCGGAGGAACGCCTGGTTCTGAAGATGGAATGGAAGAAAAAAAGGTTTGTGTAGAATACACAATTCGTGAAGGAAAACCGGCAGAAAACATAATCAACTTTGCTCAAACTGACGCGATTGACTTGCTGGTGATTAGCACCCACGGTGCAGGCGGGTTGAGCCGCTGGAATATCAGTAGCGTTACTCAGAAGGTGATTAATTTAATTTATTTACCGGTACTTATTGTTCGCGCGTATAACCTGCCAGAAACCGAGCAAGCGAAAGTGACTTATCAGCGCATTCTCGTCCCCATCGATAGTTCACGGCGCGCAGAGTGCTCGCTTTCTGCAGCGATTGCTTTGGCACGAGGAGAAACGACGAACGGCATGGCATCTGAGGAAAATAATTTGCCTCCTCAATCTGCTCTCATTTCTTCCTCTCAGCAATCGAAACTTATCCTGGCCGCAGTGATTAAACCCCCAGAAATCCCTATTCCGGAACCATACCCGGTTGAGATTGAAAAACTTTCAAAACGGATGATGGTTGTCAGCCGGCAGGCAGTAGCGAATTATTTGAACGAGATGAAAGAACGATTACCTGTTAATAGTGAAACTTGTATCGTTGAGAATAAAAGTGTTTCTTTGGCCATTCAAGAATTGGCCAGCGAGGATGAGAACATCGACCTGGTTGTATTGTGCGCTCATGGCTACACCGGTCAATCCACCTGGCCCTATGGAACCATCGCTCGTAATTATATAGAGCATGGCACCAAACCCGTCTTGGTGATTCAGGATGTACCACGTTCTCAAGCTCAACCATCCGCTGCGGAGATTTCAGCCGAAAAATCTAGAGGGCGTTGAACATGCTAGAAGAACCTAAAAATCAGACGAAGGAACAGAATCCCGTTCCCTCAGCTAGTTTAAATGCTTCCCGGACGGAACAAACACAAGAGTTGGTCTATATTCTGAAACGCGATTTCCGGGAGGTTGATCATTGGATACCAGGGAGAACGACGAGAACTCCCGTACCGGGGCGTGGCAATCCGCAGCATGATTTAAAATTGTATGAATCCTGGCTGGCTGAAGCCCACGATTACTTTCGTAAGGCATCCCACCAAAAGTTATCCCTGACTTTCACCTCTGAGTGGGTGCTGGATAATTACTACATTATTCGACAAACTTTGCACCAAATTGAAGAGGATTTGCCTTCCAAGTATTATCAACAACTCCCCAGGCTGGTGTCTGGGCCGCTAAATGGTTTTCCGCGGATTTATGCAATCTCCCGGGCCATACTATCATCTCTTAACCTTTCACTGGACCCCATTGATTTGCAAACTATTCTCTTGCAATTTCAGGAGGAAGCACCTTTGACGATGGGTGAGCTGTGGGCATTACCCATCTTTCTGCGTTTTGAATTGATTGAATTTCTGGCTCAGGCGCTGGTCGCCACAATTCATCCTCCCGTCCAACCCCATTTACCCAGACCCATTCCGCCTTTGCCGGGCATTAACGACCCTTTGCTGGGTGAAGATACTGCAGGGGAACAGGCCATAAATAACGATGGTGTCGCCAATATCATTCTGAGCTTGAGGACGATTTCCGAACAAAACTGGAGCCACTTTTTTGAATCCGTAAGCTGTCTGGAACGAACCTTGAGGCAAGACCCGGCGGGGATATATTCACGAATGACATTTAAAACCCGCGACCTCTACCGGAAAGAAATCGAGGCACTTTCGTTTGGCACCGGTCGCGGCGAGAATGAGTTGGCTGCGATCATTCTTAATTTGGCACGCGCCGGTAGCTCAGATGCATCCATTATTCCGCCTATTGCCGTGCATGTAGGTGAGTATCTGTTTGGGAAAAGCCGCATCATTCTGGAGCAACAGATTGGTTACCACCCGGGTGCTAAAACTGCTTTCAAACGCGGAGTGTTCAAACATGCCAGTGCTTTCTACCTTTCCGGCATTTGGTTGATAACCATTTTCGTATTCCTTTTGCTTGGATTCCTCGCGCACACGTCAAACTCGCTAATTCCAGTATTGATACCTGAAAGCAATTTTTCTTTGGGGACGGTTCCTATCCCACTGCAATGGATCGTAGTCATTGTGCTCGGCCTGGCATTGTTGATTCCCGTTCTCACCGTAGCTACAAGTTTGATCAATTGGTTGGTCACCGTAGAAATTAAACCACGCATTCTACCCAAACTTGACTTTAGGACTGGAATTCCAGAATCGTTCCAAACGCTGGTGGTTATTCCTACTCTGATTACCAACCACGAAGAAATCGATTCGTTGGCTCAGCAACTTGAATTACATTACCTGCGTAACCCTGAACCCGGGTTGCTTTTCGCTTTATTATCTGATTTTCAAGATGCAAACAGTGAATCCTCACCTGAAGATGAAGATCTGCTGCGATATGCCCAGGCAGCAATTGCGAACCTCAATGCTAAATATGCCTCCTTTTCATCCGCCAATGGAAAGGGGAACGTTTCAGAGAATGAATCCATTAATGGTGAAAACAAAAATTCTGACCCACTCTTCTATTTCTTTCATCGTAAGCGTATCTGGAACCCTTCTGAAAGAAAGTGGATGGGTTGGGAACGTAAACGTGGCAAATTGCATGAACTAAATCTGCTCCTGCGCGGAGGTAAAAATCTGTCGTTTATCCCCATGACGGATGGAACGATTTTAAGCACAGGTGCGCTGCAACAAGTGCGTTTTGTAATTACCCTCGACACTGATACGATCTTACCGCGCGGGTCTGCCGTCCGCCTGGCTGGCACTTTGGCTCATCCGTTAAACCGGGCTGTATTCGATGAGAGTACCGGGCAAGTTGTAGCCGGTTACACTGTTTTGCAACCTCGTATGGAGATTCACCCCAAAAGCTCCAATCACTCGTGGTTTACTCGTTTCTTTGCCGGGGATGCCGGACTCGATTTATACACTCTGGCTGTTTCTGACGCTTACCAGGATTTGTTTGGTGAGGGAATCTACGTTGGTAAGGGTATCTATGATGTAGATGCCTTCGAGCGCAGTGTCGATAAGCATATCCCAGAGAACTCCGTACTTAGCCATGACCTTCTGGAAGGATTAATGGGACGTGCGGGGTTGGTGACCGACATTACAATGATCGAAGATTACCCGCAGAATTACTTTACCCAGGTGATGCGCCAAAGGCGTTGGATTCGTGGAGACTGGCAACTCTTACCGTGGTTATTCAACAACAACCATAAAGGCTTGGTCTTTTCAGTAATCGATCGTTGGAAGATGCTAGACAACCTGCGCCGTGCGCTGCTGGCGCCAGCCTTGTTGTTGATCTTCATAATCGGATTGATTTTTTTGCCGGGTTTGGCTGGATTATGGACTGGGATTATTCTGTTCTCTCTGGGTGTTCCGTTGCTCACTGGTATTGCAATCAGCACACAGCAAATTCTGAAAGGTGAGTTTTTTAGTATCGCTTTACGCCCGCTGGGATGGAACCTGCTGCGATGGCTGTTGGCGATTGCTTTTCTCCCTTATGAAGCTTATATCTCCGTAGACGCGATGTTTACCACGCTTTACCGAATGCTAATCAGCCACCACGATTTATTACAATGGACCACGGCCGCCCAAACTGCCCGCATCTTTGGCTCACAGGCTCGCCGAAATTTGGCCTGGCAAAAAATGGGCGCTACGACAATTGTGGGGTTGCTTCTTTCACTAGGTTTGCAGCTCTTTTCTGGCTTCACTGGGAATAACATAGCTCTTCCTATAGTTTATGCAGCACCGGTTTTGTTCCTATGGTTCTTTTCTCCATTATTTGTCTGGTGGATCAACCGGCCGATCACTTTCCTGATGATTCCTTTAAATGAAGATCAAGTCGACCTCTTACGACAAGTGACCAGACGAACCTGGGGTTTCTTTGAGCGTTTTGTCGGTCCTGAAGATCATTGGCTGCCCCCTGATCACTATCAAGAATCGCCTGTTGGCACGGTGGCACACCGTACCTCACCAACCAACATCGGAATGCTGCTTACCTCAACCCTGGCTGCTTATGATTTGGGATATCTGGATCAGCTTGGATTGTCGACCCGGCTGATGAACACTATAGATACTCTCGATTCTTTGGAACGCTTTCGCGGGCATTTTTTGAACTGGTACGACACGCTCACTCTACAACCCCTTCACCCTCGTTATATTTCGACCGTGGATAGCGGAAATTTAGCTGCCAGTTTCTTGATCACCGCACAGGCGTGCAAGAAAATGCCAGATGAACCCATTTTCCGGTGGGATTTGTGGCAGGGTTATTTGGATACGTTGGGCAACCTGACCGAGACACTTACGGGGATGCTCAAACCTGAGTTTGATAAACAGGTCGATGAAATCAATCAGCGCATTCTTGCAATTCGCAGCCAAATTCTAGCGGTGCAGTTTCAACCCAATCGCTGGTATGCGCTTTTTCAAAAGGTAAGTGGGCCGTTCTGGAAAGATATTTCTCAACGCTTGATGAAACTTGTAGAGGTAGGCAGTTCCGCTTTCGATCTGGGAACGCTGGAAAAACTCCAGGAAGTCGCTGCACAGGTGGAGCGGCACCACACGGCCGTTCAACGTACAATCACCGAGTTGGTACCTTGGATTCCCTTGTTAGAGGATTACCCGGAAAAATTTCGTGAGGCAAAATTTGTGCCTCTTATGGCTGATCTGCGCGCCAATCTACCCAGTAACCTATCTATTGGAAAGGTTCTTAAGTATCCCCAGAGTGCCTTAACGAAGATACATTTCTTGCGTAATTTGTTAGTTGAAAAGAGCGATTCGGTCGAGGCAGCCGGAGCCCCGATCATTTTGTTGGAGGATGAAAAGAATCAATCGGCGCAAGAATGGCTGGATGAATTGGTTCAGGCTCTTGGTCACGCAGAGACAAATTCAGATGCTCTATTATCCCGATTTGCACATTTATTGGAGAGATCAGAACGGTATATAAGTGAAATGGATTTCCGGTTCCTCTACAGTGCACAGCGGCGCGTCTTCCACATTGGGTATAACTTTGACGCAGACCAACTTGACCAAAACTATTATGATCTGTTAGCCTCTGAGGCGCGGATCGCCTCGATCATTGCCATTGCGAAAGGAGATGTACCACAATCACATTGGCTGCAATTGGGCCGGCCAGTTACGCGTGTAAATGGTTTGTATGTATTGCTCTCATGGAGTGGAACGATGTTCGAATATCTGATGCCTCCACTCTTTTTACGTTCTTACCCGGGCACGTTACTGGCAGACAGTACTCGTGGAGCAGTTCTTCGCCAAATCGCTTATGGTAAAACGAAAGGTGTCCCCTGGGGTATTTCAGAATCCGGCTTTTACCGGTTCGACGCCAATCAAAATTATCAATACCGCGCTTTTGGTGTACCCGGACTGGGTTTTAAACGTGGACTAGGGGATGATCTGGTAATTGCCCCATACGCCTCGCTCCTCGCAGTTGGGTTTGATCCCCACGCTGTGGTTCACAACTTATCCAGTCTGATCGAACATAATTTACTCGGATTATATGGCGTTTACGAAGCGATTGATTTCACTCCTGAACGGATGCTTCTGGACGAGCCTTCGGCAGTTGTAAGTGAGTACATGGCGCATCATCAGGGCATGATCATGATGGCGATGGCGAATTTCTTTCACGATGATATTATGATCCGGCGCATGCACAACGATCCTCGTATCCAGAGTGTTGATTTGCTGCTCCAGGAGCAAATACCGCAGGCTGTTCCTTTGCAAGATCCATCCGCAGAAGATGTCAAAGGAGTACAACGGCTAACGTCTGCGCCAATAGAGATCATTCCATGGACAGTGCCTTTGAATACTCCAATCCCTGAAGTACATCTCCTCTCCAACGGCAATTACAACGTACTTATTTCTAACAGTGGTGGTGGATACAGCTCCTGGGGAGATATTGACCTGACTCGCTGGCAGGCGGACGGCACACTGGATCCGTGGGGAACGTGGATTTATATTCAGGAAAAGGGGTTGAACTCACAAAAGAAGGGCAAACTTTGGTCAGCCGGCCAACAGCCTATTCCCGGTGAAATGACGAATATGCAGGTCACGTATTTTGCCCATATGGCAGTCTTTCATCGCACTGAAAACGAGATCACATCCACTATGGAAGTGACTGTTGCTCCGGATGATCCTGTGGAAATACGGCGGATTCACCTGCAAAATAACAATAACCACACCCGAACTCTGCGTCTTACCTCCTATGGCGAAGTGATCCTGGCTCCTCAGGTAACCGATGCTCGTCATCCTGCTTTTAACAAGTTGTTTATCGAAAGTGAATTCGTGCCTGACCTAAATTTGCAGCTCTTTATGCGGCGCCCTCGCTCCAATCAGGAAACAACTATATTCATGGGGCACATGTTAGTGGTCAAAGGGAGCCAGGTGACCGTTCGCCACGAGGCAGACCGTTATCGTTTTATTGGCCGCGGCCAAACCATGCAAAGTCCTATGGCTCTTCGGTCGGAGGAATATCTTGTAGGCACAACGGGGGCGACTCTCGATCCGATTTTTGCACTCGGACAAGAAATTGGGCTGCGCGCGCATGAAAACGCAGATTTAGCATACATAACATTTGCCGGGGAAAGCCGCGAAGCTATCATCGCTTTGGCCAAACGCTATCATAACTGGACCCTGATTGAGCGTTCTTTTCATCAAGCTGACATTGCCGCACAAACCTGGCTGGGGAAACAAGAAATTGGTTCCCAGGCATTCAGGGATATTTTACAAGTCCTTTCTGGACTGATTTATTCGTTCAAAGAGGTTCGTGCCGCCCCAGAAACAATTGCATCTAACCGGCTCGGTCAATCGGGTATGTGGCGCTTTGGTATCTCTGGTGATTCTCCCATTCTGCTGGTTGAGTTGGATAACCCCCAGCAAATCGATCTGGTACGGGAAGCCATGCAGGTACACAGATTTTTATACAGTCGTCGAATCAAGATAGATTTAGTAATCATGAACAACCAGCACACCGATTATGGGTCAGAATTGAATGGAATGCTCTACCGGTTGGTTACCAAAATGAATGGTGATGATCAAGTAAATCAACGCGGCGGAATTTACATCCTTTATGGCGACCAGATGCACACTGAGGAAAGAACTCTGTTGCAAACAGCCGCTCGGGTTATTCTCAGAGGCGGTAACGGTTCAATGGGCGAGCAAATACCGGGTTATTTGATCCCGGTTCATCACCTGCCTGAGTTTATGCCCACCCTGCAGGCAGAAACGACGGCAAAGGCAGCTCTTTCTCCACAGTCCACGCCGCTGAAAAAAACGGGAAATCTGAAATTTTACAATGGCTATGGTGGTTTTAGCAAGGATGGACGCGAATACGTTATCGAATTACCGCCGGGCAAGGTGACGCCAGCTCCGTGGGTGAACGTGATTGGATATCCCAGTTTTGGTTTTATGGTCAGTGAAGCTGGCAGCCAATCTACCTGGGCTGTGAACAGCAGCGAAAACCGACTGACTCCCTGGTCTAATGATCCGGTCCGAGATTCTACCGGTGAAGCGATTTACCTGCGGGATGAAGAAACCGGTGAAGTTTGGACTCCTACGCCTCTCCCTGCCGGTGCAAACCAACCGTATCGTGTCACCCACGGAGCAGGTTACAGCATTTTTGAGCATAACTCGCATGGCCTTAATCAAGTTTTGACCCTTTTCGCTAGCCCTGAAGACCCGGTCAAAATCATCCATCTGAAGGTAAAGAATACCCTGACTCATACCCGTCGCATTACGGCAACGCAGTATGTAGAATGGGTGTTAGGCACAACCCGTGCAGACAACGTCAGCTATATTATTCCAGAATATGATCCTGCTCTGGAATGTCTTATGGCCAGCAACCCTTATAATGCTGAATTTGGCTCGAGGGTTGCTTTCTTGATCGCTAATAAGCAAGTTCACGGTTTGACTGCAGATCGAGCTGAGTTTCTTGGACGGGGAGGAACAACTGCATCTCCCGCCGCACTCCACCGTCTGGGGTTGGAAACCCGCATCACTCCTGGAGAAGATCCATGCGCTGTATTGCAAATGCATCTTGACCTTCTGCCTGGAGCGACCAATGAGATTTACTTTGTGCTCGGGCAAGGAAATGACAAAAATCATGCATTGGCCCTGGCTAAAAAATATCATCAAGCCGCCTATGTTGGAGCAGCCTTCGAGCGCACCCGCGTTTTCTGGGATCATATCTTGAACACCGTACAGGTTCATACCCCTGAGCCGGCAACCGATTTGATCCTTAACCGATGGATGCTCTACCAGACTCTTTCTTGCCGTATTTGGGGACGCACGGCTTTCTACCAATCCAGTGGCGCATTTGGATTCCGTGATCAGCTTCAGGATGTGCTGGCTTTAGTTTTCACAGATCCAATGATCACCCGCAGCCAGATCCTTAATGCTGCGCAACATCAGTTTGAAGAAGGAGACGTGTTGCACTGGTGGCATCCACCTTTAGGCCGAGGTGTTCGTACACGTATCTCGGACGATATGTTGTGGTTGCCTTATGTCACTGCGCAGTATATTGAATCTACTGGTGATATGAAAATTTTAGAAGAGGAAATTCCTTTTCTTACTGCTCCGATTCTTGCAGACGGCGAAGATGAACGCTACAGCGAATACTCACAGACTGAGAAATCCTTCTCGCTGATGGAACATTGCCTGCGTGCGATTGAGAAGGGAGCCACCATCGGGTCGCATGGCTTACCTTTGATCGGCACCGGCGACTGGAATGATGGGTTGAATCGCGTTGGCGAAAAAGGACAGGGAGAGAGCATCTGGTTGGCCTGGTTCATTATCGATGGTTTGCAACGCTTTGCCCCTCTCTGTGAAAAAAAAGGCGATTTGCAAACGGCAAAGCACTATCAAGCACTGGCCAAAAAATATACTGCTGCTGTTGAGCAAACAGCCTGGGATGGATCCTGGTACCGGCGGGCTTATTATGATAATGGGGCACCGCTCGGTTCTGTGCTGGATTCGGAAGGGCAGATTGATATGATTGCCCAATCCTGGTCCGTACTCAGTGGAGCTGGTGATAAACAGCGCAGGAGTCAGGCAATGCAGTCAGTTTTGGATTGGTTGGTCCGTCCAAAGGACAGGTTGGCATTGCTGCTTACGCCGGCTTTCGATAAAACCATTCGCGATCCCGGTTACATTAAGGGCTATTTGCCGGGGACTCGTGAGAACGGCGGCCAATATACCCACGCAGCAACCTGGACCGCCTGGGCGTTTGCATCTCTGGGTGACGGCAAACAGAGCGGGGCGCTCTTCGATCTACTCAACCCTATCTTTCAATCCGACAGTGAAGAAAAAGCTTCAGTTTACCGGGTTGAGCCATACGTAATCTGTGCAGATATCTACAGCAGGTCGCCCTACTTACGTCGCGGGGGATGGACCTGGTATACCGGTTCAGCCGCGTGGATGTATCGTCTGGGCCTGGAAGCCATACTTGGCTTTAAGAAAAAAGGAAATTCCCTGATTATTGACCCGGTTATCCCACCAGAATGGGATGGTTTTGAGATTCATTATCAGTTTAGTCAATCCCTCTATGTCATTCGTGTGAGTAACCCCGAACACGTGGCTCACCATGTGGTGCTGGCATTTCTGGATGGACAGCCGGTAAACAGTCAGGGCATTCCCTTGGTTGATGATGGGCAGGAACATCGCATAGAAATAACACTGGGAAACGAGGATAAATAATTAGTGTGATACGGCAAGGGTCAAAGAAACAAGAATAAATAAGGGAGCTAAAGCTGATTCTTTGCACCAAAAAGGATGTTTGATCAAATAATGGGGAGTGGATTCGCCTGCACAGGCCGCTAGGTCAGGGAACCGCTACCTTTACGTACTATGTGGTCTCCGAGTTACGTTAGCTCCTAGAGCAGTGTGAGCAAAGATCCTGAATCCGCGAAATTAGTATGACGGGTCTTGAAAAGGAGACAAATCGACGACCACTGGTTCGCACTTACCAGACGCGCTTCGATAGTTGATCAATGTGCGTAGAAAAGCTTCTCCACCAGGGTCTGTTAAGTATTTTTATTGAATTCCTCATGTAATTTCTCCAATTTTTACCTTAAATCCATAATTCATTTATAAAACAACACACTTGGTTTATTAGAATGGTTCAAAATTGTTACTTTTTATTTACTGATTCAGAGAGGTCTACAATTATGCGATGGTTCCGAGGCGGGATTTTTTTACCGGTTTTTTACTTCAAAAGAAAAGGGTTAGGAAACTGTATGGGAATATTAATAGATTATTGTTCTCTCGACAGGAGCAAGGGTTTACTTTTTTCCAAGTTGCATGAGAAAATAGATCAAAAATTTTGAGGCAAGTTCCAAAGTTCTAAAGGTATCAAAAGATCCATATATATGGATTATGAATTTCCCAATTACAAATAAAACCGCAATCTATACCAGCAATACCAGCTGCCATAAACCCCCGATTACAATATCTGCTTCTTGAAGGCTTGATGGTCTGCCTATGCCGATAGCACCCATACCAGCATTAAGGGCGGCATGGATACCTGCTTCCGCGTCTTCAAATACAACGCAATTGGATGGCGGAATCCCCAATTCCTTAGCAGCTAGTAAAAAGACCTCTGGATCAGGTTTCGCTTTACTGACTTGATTTCCATCCACAATCGCATCGAACAGTGTTCGAATTCTAAGGCGATCAAGGATCAAGGGAGTATTTTTAGAGGCACTTCCGATGGCTGTCTTTATTCCGCGGGAACGCAAGTGTTGAATATATTCGGTAGCCCCCGGAAGGATTTCACTTGAGTTCAGTTTGCTGATCGATTCTACGTACCAATCATTTTTACAAGCGGCCAACTGAGTCTTGGCCTTTTCATCCATTTCCAGCCCACCAATCTCAAGCAAGATCTCCAGAGAACGGGTACGGCTGACCCCTTTCAATCGTTCGTTATCCACTTGAGAAAAATCGAAGCCAAGGGAATTCGCCAACCGTTTCCAGGCAAGAAAATGATATTTGGCAGTGTCGACAATGACACCATCAAGGTCAAAGATGGCAGCGCTCATTTCGTGAATCATAGACTCTCACCCATAACCAAATAATGCTGGCATGATGTTACTTAACGCCAATGAACGCATTCCTTTTCACTTTGGAGAATTAGTACCAGAAAAGGGAATGACAAGTTCACCGGTGGAATGCAACGGATAAACGGCTTCTCCCAATGAGATTGAAAGGAGTTCAGTTAAAGGAATGATTGGCTTTACGGTCACCTGGTCGTGAGTGATGGTAATGCGCAATTTTTGTCCTCTTACCCAGAAAGGCAGTGTCACCTGAGACCAGTGTTCAGGCAGGTGTGGGTTGATCGATATTGTCTCACCCAGACATTGAATTCCACACAGGCCAAAAATGGCTGCCATCCAGGCACCGCCGTTACTGGCTGCATGAGTCCCACCGATGTAAAGTGTGCCAACGTACTGTTTTCCTTCACCGGTCATGTCGATGGTGGCCGTCTTCAAAAAATATTTGTAGGCATAATCGACTTTGCCAATTTGGGCCGCAATCAGTGAATAAGAGCAAGCACTCAGACTTGAACCGTGTTCAGTTCTGGGTTCATAAAATTCCCAGTTGGCAATTTTTGTATCGAATAGATATTGATCGCTAAACAAATAAAGCATTAAGACCACATCAGATTGTTTGATGATTTGAGTGGTCGTTGCCAATCCACTCCCTGCGCCAAGATATTCATTTGGATTCAACTTACGCGCCAGTAAATCTTTTAATGAAATATTTTCGAGAGAAAGGTATCCATCGAATTGTGGAACAATATTTCCGGTGGGAGCCGAATCAGGGAGAAATAGATTGGGCGCAATTTCTGCAACCAGGTCCAGGTCCGGTTCGAAATTTAATGTATTTACCAGGTGCTCGTAGAAATCTGGTGAAAACTTTTGTAGATGCGTTGAAAGGAATAAGCATATATCGAAGGTATGAGCGATCATCCGGTTCGTAAAGGCGTTATTATGAACGCGTTCGTGGTACTCATCGGGACCTGTCACATCTAAGATTTCGTAACGTCTTTTTTCAGGGCTGTAATAAACGTAAGAAGCGTAGAAACGGGCACATTCGAAAACAATTTCCGCACCACCATCAGTCCAGATGGTTTCATCACCCGTTGCGAGATAATATTGCCAAAATGCGAAGGAAATATCTGCACTGATATGAATCTGTTTGTCGCGGAAATAGGTCCTTAGTGGGCGGTTGGTGAATACATCAGTGACAGAAAAGAGGGTGCAGGCATCGACACCAGTATCCTGACTTTCCCAGGCATAGAATGCACCTCGAAAGCCATATTCTCTTGCCTTACGGCGCGCACCATCCAAAGTATGATAGCGGTAGAGAAGCAAATTGCGGGCAATTTGCGGAAATGCATGAGTAAAGAAGGGGAGCATAAAGATTTCAGTATCCCAAAAAATAGCCCCTTTATACATCTGCCCGGAAATTCCCCGAGCGGGAATGGAAGCGTGTTCGGTATTTAAAGGGACGATGGCTAGCAGTTGATATGTGCTGAAACGTAGAGCTTGCTGTGCGATTGGATCGCCGTCAATTTGAATGTCGCAGGTTTCCCACCGTTGCTTCCAGAGGGCAGTGTGTTCAGCAAATAGAGAATCAAAACCTTGTTTGCAAGCTCCTTGACCGAGATTCTGACTTGTCTCCAGGGGAGCCGAATCATCCATGCCAGTGACATGAGAAATAAATTTATAAAAAGTAAACCCTTTGTTGAGATGCGATATTCTGAAATTACGAAAGATTGAGATTTGATCTGTTAAAATGTCTACCTCTTCCGAGGTAACCTTGTTTTGTTCTGAAAATGCGATTGTATCGGAGACAACTACGGGGATCAATTTTTCATGCGTGATTGCTTCCAAAGAGAGGATCCCATCCTTTACTGAAGAAGTGATTTTGTCAAAGTGCGGCCCATTGATATCCCATACGTCACCATCGATGCCTTCCTGCACCAAAACAGAGCAATCGCGGTTCGCTATAATTGAATATTCCATGCATAACAGATTTTGCCGTGCCAAAGAGGCAAATCGGCGTGAACAGACTGTGATTTGAGTACCATCAGAGGTTTCGAAAGTCGTCCGGCGAGTGTGGATGGCTGT
>Ga0182011_10003048_pt1 | contig 13852 bp, 16 predicted proteins | sample 711E1DmetaG_FD_120481 | JGI IMG/M metagenome (GOLD analysis project Ga0182011, IMG submission 120481) | Permafrost microbial communities from Stordalen Mire, Sweden - 711E1D metaG | ecosystem: Environmental > Terrestrial > Soil > Wetlands > Permafrost | place: Sweden: Stordalen | collected... | reverse complement strand
TGCGCCTCCGAATTCCTCCAGTGTAAGTTGTGCTTTTCCCGCAAGCTGCTTTGCCTGCGATTGATCATCGGCGTATGCAACCGGGACAGTCGTACCGCCTATGCTGAAAACAAGAAAAACGATAAGCCAGAGAATCGGCAACACTTTCTTTTTTGGGAGATCTCGTTCTTTTTTCATTTTCACTCCTTTGTCGATTTTGAACACCCATCCTCTATGGGGGTGGTTTTTTACTCATTATTTTAATGATGTAAGAATACTTTTTCCTTGTCAACCCGCTCCAATTGATTTATGATACCATAATGGATTGGTTCCTCACTATAGTGGGGCATATGAATTTTCTTGTGATCAGGTTTTTTTCTCTTCCACACTATATAGTGTGTTTCGAATGGGATAGATCGCCACATGCCACATACTATCTCCACAAGAAGCATAGAAAATCAATAAAGTAATATGGAGGTAAGAATGGAAGGCGGCAAACTGTATGTCGGCAATCTCAGCTATTCGGTAACCAGTGAGCAATTGAAGGAACTGTTTGGGGGATTCGGGGAAGTGGGGGACATAAGAATCATTGAAGGCAAAGGGTTTGGATTTGTTGAAATGGCCACTCAGGTGGATGCCGAAAAGGCAAAAAAAGAATTGGATGGTTCTCAGTTCATGGGGCGCACCCTGAAGGTCGATGAAGCTCGCCCCCAGAAAGACAAACCACGGGGAAGAGGGGGCCCTCGCAGGTACTAACAAGCGCGGTAGCTAACAAGGGGTTAAGTTCTTCTGATATACGCAAAAATCTTGCGGAACTTACAGAAGAAAAGTAAGGAAAGAAACAATGGCGCAGGTAAAGATGAACGATACGGTTACCGTGCACTATACCGGATCATTTACGGATGGAACAATATTTGATTCCTCAATGGATCGGGAACCCTTTGAATTTACCGTCGGGCAGGGCATGGTCATCCCCGGATTTGAAAACGGAATTATCGGGATGAATGAGGGGGATTCAAAAAAAATTAATATAGCTGCCGAAGATGCGTACGGTCTTCATAGGGAAGACCTTCTTGCGGTTATCGAACGGTCAAAAATACCCTCCGGTATAGGTCTACGCGTAGGGATGACACTCCAAGCGCGCTCTCCTGACGGAGGAATAACCACCAATTTTATTATTCGAAATATGACCGATGAGAACGTAACCCTCGATTTGAATCACCCCCTTGCCGATAAAGCGCTTATCTTTGAGGTGAAGCTGATCAAGGTTTCTCAGGCCTGATAAGTAAAAATAAAATAGCGTTGAACGACGAATCGGAATTAGCTCGACATTTTTGAATAATTATCCCTGTAAGGGGCTAACAATAAAGACCCAAGCTTAAAATTGCCCGGGTCTTTATTATATATCAACTCATAACTAATTGCGGTCAAATTTCTTTCAGTTTTACATTCCCCGGAGATTGTTCGATAGCTTCAGAGATCATTCTCATGTATAAAGAAAATTTTTCCGCTTCATCGGACTGTGTCAGGGTCAGGGCAACGCCGGTATCCCCTCTTTTCTCATAGGCATCAAGCACCTTCTTGATCGTTATGTCTTCGATGTCCCGGCCTGGTTGAAATGACAGGTCTCGCCTGATCCCTTTCGCGATTTCCACCACAAGGCCGGTTGCGGTAAGTTCAGAGAGTATCACTCTCACCAACGAAACAGGGATTTTCAGCGTGTGGGCTATTTCTCGCATGGTTAATGGTTTCTCACCGGCGGCAAACTTCTTGACGAGAAGATGAAAAATCCTCAGCACAAGGAGCTTTTTTGACGCGGTCCCGACGCGGGCATAGTCGGGGTGATAACCGAATGTCTCCTGATGCTCGCTGGCATGCGCGATCTCCGCGCCAAAAAGCACGATCATCCAGCTTATTTGAAGCCAGCCAAGAAAGAGAGGGAGAGCGGCAAAACTGCCATAAATAGCGCTCTGGCTTGCCACGCCTATCTGAAATTTAATATAGACCCATTGAACAATTTGGAATAATGTGCCTGCGACGACGGCGCCAAGAACGCCTGACCGGACAGGAACCTTTTCATTGGGCATAATAAGGTACACAGCGGTCAGAAGAAACCACATGGCAAAATAAGGCAACAATTTCAACAATAAAAATATTACAGAACTGAATGCCCCCAAGGGTTTGATATGCTGCATGATAACCGTTATCTCACCGGTCACTACAATCGTGATGCTGCTCGATATCGCTAAGAGCACGGGGGCAAGGATCAGCACCGTCAGATAGTCGGTAAATTTCCTCACGAGGGTCCTCGGTTTTTTTATTTCCCAGATGGTGTTGGAGGAGTCTTCTATCTTTCCGAGGATGGAGATCACGGTCCATAATAGCAATACGACGCCGACACCGGCAATGATACCGCCTTTTGCCTGGGTAAGCACCGACTCGGAGAAGGCGATGATCTGGTCTGTAACATTGGCCTGCCAATGGGCCTTTTCTGCCATTTCAACGATCTGTTTGACGACAAACTTCTTGAGGCCGAAACCCTTTGCCATAGCAAATACAACGGCAATGAGCGGCACAATATTGAGGAGCGAATAATAGGCAAGTACCGTAGCGGTTCTCGAACAATCGTGCCGGATGAACTTACGGAGCGCCAGCATGATAATACGGAGACAACGGATACCATATGCCTTGATGAAGGGAAGGTCTTTTAACGGCACCTTCCAGATGCCCGTTTTGAAAAAAGCGATGGTTTTTGCTATCATACTGCCCCCTTCTGTTACTTTTCCATATCAGTGAAAGACAGTCAAGTCTATTTTTGGGTAATGGGTCAGTTTGAGTTTTTGCTGTCTTACCTGAAAAAACTTCTTTTATTTTGTGTTGTGTTCGGCCAATGGCGTGTTCGTCCAGCACTTCCCTTACGGTTCTTGCGATCCCTCTTTTTGTTAAGGGTTTCATGACAAGGCCGTTAATACCGGCTACTTTTGCTGCTCGCGTGACAATCCCTTCTCTGGTACGGATGGGATAAAATACCGTTTTGCAGATTTGCTGGTAATCATGGCACTGATGATCCCCCGAGGTATTCGTAAATTCCCAGAATCTGTGGCGGAGCAAATTCCTTTGCAAAATTAGGCGCAATAAGCGCAATCCTGCTCCTGCACGGCAACCACGGTATTTGTCCTATACAGATGGCTCTAGCGGGCAATTCCCGCTTGAACACCAAGACCGGGTCATTGCGTCACACGCTACATCTACGGCCCGCACGCTTGGCTTTCCCGGTCGTTTACGGCAGTCAAAATAAGATTGTTACCGCCCAACAAAACATCGCTCGATGCTGTTTCACGAAGACGGTACTTATCCCGCGTCTTGCGGGACATCAGTACGGCAATCACCTTTATGGTCAGGATGATCGGGAGCAACGTCAGGCTCTTCCATTTGAATTTATCCCCCTTGACGTCGGTAATCCGGAATCCAGCGGCTTCCATAGCAAAATAGACCTGTGGAAAGAGGAGCAGATGGCGGTAATAGGCGTCGGGATTTGAGACATGCTGCTCATGAAACGCCGTCCGGTCCACAGATTTTGAAATCGAACCGGTAAGAAGAAACTTAAGCCGTCGGCCGATGTTGCTGTAATTTGGAAAGCTGATAACCAGTTGGCCATGAGGGGCGAGGATGCGGTTAAATTCCTTTAGGGCGCTGTGCAGCCGATGGACGCGGTGTATACCGGCAATACAGGCGATGTAGTCGAACGACGCAGTTGGATACGGTAATGGTTCGTTGAGGTTGGTTTTTGTGATCTGGATACCCTCGGCTCTGAATAGGGCAGGGTCGATGTCCGCGCACGACACATCGAAACCGAGCGATTTCAGACGGACCGCAAGCGCGCCCTGGCCGCAGGGGATGTCGAGTACCGTTCCCCGTTTTTTGTGAGTAAACATTTCCACAACTCTATCGTGGCTCTCGATCCGGGTCAGTGCTTCAGGCGCCAACTGGCGGTTTTCTATCTTCCCGGCCATAACTTACCGTTCTTCGAGATAGGTATGATAGCTTTTCAAGAATAATTCGTAATCAGGCGGTGACATCCCAGCGGTCTTCAGCAGGGTACGATCAAATCTACGCAGACTTCTCAGCCTTCTCCGTTCAGGAATCTTCCCGAACCGCCAGATTTTGACATGATCCAGGTCGATTATTCCGATATTCTCCCCAGGTTTTCCAAGAATGCTTTTAAGTAAAAGGTTGCGGCCATCCATAGAAAAATAGATACCCATCGCGTGTAGTCTCGCCGCAAACTGAGCGATCTCTTCCAACGCTCGCTGCTTCATTTCGTAAAAACGGGGCTTTCCGGAGTTAGCAACAAAAAACTGAGGCCAGGGCTCAAACCCCTGAAAGTTGGATGTCGCAATAATGCTCTTCGATATCGTCAGCCACTCCCTCTTTTCCAAAATAAAAAGTACCTGGGGAGACATTATGCGGTACTTTTCGAGAAGAAGATAATTGCGTAGATATCTGCGTGCCTCGCTCGACGTGAGTCTGTTGATAAAGGGACCTTTTCCATCCACATCTTCGTTGACAACCTTGGCATAAACTGTAGTTCCGGGAATAATGTTGACCAAAAAGGTTTTTCTCTGGTTATTAACGGAATATACCGGTTTGCCGCTTTCTATCACAGCTTTTATTGCATGCCAGTTCTGTGCTAAATCGAAAGATTTGTGGCAATAGCCGGAAAAACCTTGAAACTGGACCCGTGTGAAAGTTTTTATGCGAACTTCCTCCTCTATCAAGTACCCAACGTTATGCCATTCGTAACATTCTTTCCGGATAAGTCCATCTATTCGCCCGGCACTGTAGTTTATCTAGCAATATTCATACCAGAAACACTTGTTTCAAATATAATGAAATCATTAAGATAAACTATCCATCAGACCAAGAACTATCAACATTTTTGTCGTTTTTTAGAAAAATATCCGACAATAATGTCGAAGGGTACTATTGTTCGATAATCTGTGTCAATCGCATCTGAGGCTCTGGAGCCCATCTCAAGACAACACCTAAAATGCGCAATTTGGTGGATAATGTTTGGTTCGGGGTTTCAAACTCTCGGTCGCCACACAATCAGCAGCTTGTCAACCGAATAGGTAATAACAAGGAGCCATCGAACAATGCTCCTCCTCCTCAGCACTCATTACCGCTTGAAACATTCAATTGTAAAATGGACAAGCAAAGTGAGTACTGCAGGAAGCATAGACACGAATATGATAAAGACTGGGTCAAATGGCGAAGCGCAAGCCAATTGTATACTCCTCGACTACTCCGTGATTTCCGAAGTCTCATCGGAAATCACGGCTGAAATGGACGACGGCTTGGAGTGGAAGTTCCAGATGTGGATGATTTGCAAGCCTTGCTGGCGCGTAGTAAGGGCAGAAGGCCCTAGCTCGCACGGCGAGCGAGAGGGGGTGGCTCCATCCGGCTTCGCCGGTGGAGGGGGCGACGCGAGCCCCAGAAATAGCGAAGCGCAAGGCGACGCAAGGCGCCGCAGATGGGCTTCCCGAACAAGCCGTCGTCCAAACACACCCCCAACAGAACCTTCAAGCGCAGAAACAGCGGGGAGTAACGTTCCCTCCGTAATACTTCCTAAGGCAGATCAAAGTCTAGTCAGGAGCGTCAAGGCCAAGGCTGTCACAAGAGGGATCGACAGGTTGTCATCAACGGGCCAGGAAGAAAAAAGCTCTGTCAGAGATGCAATAGTGGCACCGGCAACGGCGATAGGAATAGTGAAAGAAAATGCCAGCAATATGAAAAAGGAGGAAAAGAAAAAGACAAGGGTCCCTTCCAGAGACTTTCCGAGAAAACGGATTCTGCCGAACCTGCTTCCGAGAACAGAGGATAACGGGTCTGAGATAGAGAGGATAAAAAGCGAAGAGATGGCGATATTCTTCTCAAAAAGCGCCATGGCAATAAAACTCGAAATAACATAGAAGAAAGAGCCGGACATCCTTCTCCTTTCTTGTTTTTTCATATTTTGCTCAATGAAAGGGAGCTTCAGGATGCCCTTGATTCTGAGCGCCTCAAGAATAATATCGATAACAAGAACGCCTGCCGTCACAATGAGGGCCGTTTGCTTGTCGGTCAAAAGATAGATGACAGGGATAACAATACCTGCGAGATGGAAGAGCTTTCTCAACATATTAACCTCATCGACTTTTATGTGATTACGCAAAAGACATATCACAAGACACTTCATCTTTGCAACCTATGCCGGTTGTCCTGATACAATAAAGCCTTGACAGGCAAAGCTCCGCAACTTAGTATTAGATATAAAAGAGGGGGCAATCATGTTAGACGAGAACGCGCTCCTTGTCCTCAAAAAAAGATACCTCATAAAAGATGAAAATGGTGCGCCTGTCGAGACACCGGATGAAATGTTTCAAAGGATTGCCGGTGCCGTGGCCCTTGCAGAGGATGCTTATGGGCATAGCGAGCGTGAGGGCATAACTGAAGCCTTTTTCCGCATGATGAATAGCCTCGAATTTCTTCCAAATTCTCCCACCCTCATGAACGCGGGACAGCAGCTTGGGCAGCTTTCAGCGTGTTTCGTTTTACCCGTTGAAGATTCATTGGATTCTATATTCGAATCGGTAAAGGAAACGGCAAAGATACATCAGACCGGCGGCGGGACAGGCTTCTCCTTTTCAAAGCTACGGCCTAAGGGCGATGTTGTCGCATCCACGATGGGTGCAGCAAGCGGTCCTGTATCCTTTATCAGGGTTTTTAATATGGCAACAGAGGTCATTAAACAGGGCGGAACGAGAAGAGGCGCAAATATGGGGATACTGCGCATCGACCACCCTGATATAGAAGAATTCGTTTCTGTCAAGAAAGACCCTCAGGAACTGACCAATTTCAACCTTTCCGTAGCTGTGAGCGATGCCTTCATGGAAGCCTTTGAAAAAGATGCCCTCTTTGGGCTTATCAACCCAAGAACAAAGAGAGAGGCGAAGAAAGTGCATGCGCGAAACCTCCTTCGACTCATTGCCGAATCGGCATGGGCATCGGGCGAACCCGGCGTCATCTTCATTGATACGATAAACCGTTCAAATCCAACGCCGCATATCGGCGAGATCGAGGCCACGAACCCCTGTGGCGAACAGCCACTACTTCCCTATGAATCCTGCTGTCTCGGCTCGATTAATCTCTCAAAAGTGGTAAAAAATAGTCATATTAACTGGGACAAACTAAAAGAGCTTGCCCATCTTGCTGTCAGGTTTCTCGATGATGTCATAGAGGTGAGCAAACATCCCCTCCCCGAAATAGAAAGGGTAACAAGGGCGAACAGGAAGATCGGGCTTGGTGTCATGGGCTTTGCCCATATGCTTATCAGGCTTGGGATACCTTACGATTCACAGGATGCCGTACGCCTCGGTGAAGAGATCATGCGCTTCATCAGAAAGGAATCAAAAGATGCCTCAAGGGCGCTTGCCGAACAACGGGGTACCTTTCCAAATTGGAAAGGGAGCATCTGGGAAAAACAGCATCTTCCTCAGCGAAACGCAACAACAACCACCATCGCGCCGACAGGGACATTAAGCATCATCGCCGGCACTTCGGGCGGTATAGAACCGATATACGATACACATTATTCAAGGATCCTCTTCGGCGGTCTCACGATTGACATTGCCGACCCTCTTTTTGGAGAAATGAAGGATAAGCTCGATTCCTATGAGATAAAGAGGCTTTTCCGCACGGCACATGAAATCTCTCCCGACTATCACCTCCAAATACAAAAGGCTTTCCAGGACCACGTGGATAACGCCGTTTCAAAAACAGTTAACTTGCCGACAGACGCAACCCCTGAAATGGTCTTGGATATTTATCGTGAGGCTTATCGCATGGGCTTGAAAGGAATAACCGTCTTCCGTGACAAAAGCCGCGAACATCAGATACTCGCCCGCGGCACTTATCAACCCTGTTAAGCCGCCGATCTATCAACAGCCATTTTTCCCCGCCAGGCTTTCCGGAATCGTATAGGAAATAAATACACCATGCCCCGGTTCTTTCAATGCGAGGGCGAACCGTTTGTCTGTTGATGCCCAGCCGGTGAATTTTATGGTTTAATGTGTTATCATATTAAACAATATGGCTATGGATAAACTTATTCTCGTAAATGAAAACGATGAAGTTCTGGGGTATGAAGACAAAGAATCCTGCCACAGAAAGCCGACGAAGCGTCACCGTGCATTCTCCGTGTTCATCTTAAACTCACAGGGGCAGATGCTCGTCCATAAAAGGAGCCGCTCAAAAAAAACATGGCCCGGCTTCTGGTCGAATGCATGTTGTTCCCATCCGCGAAAGGATGAAAGCCTGAGTGAGGCAACGCAAAAACGGCTTCTTGAAGAACTCGGGTTTGCCTGTCCCTTAGAGGGCCTCTTCCGGTTCGAATACTCTGCAGATTACGACGATGAATGGGGGGAAAACGAAATTGACTATGTGTTCCTCGGTATCTTTGACGGGGGTGTCAAGCCGGATTACAACGAAATTGAAGAATGGCTCTTTATTCACCCGGAAGAATTAATAAAAGACATTGAACATAATCAGGAAAAATACACCCCATGGTTTAAAAAAGCCCTTCCCCGAGTGATCAACCACATCAAGCTTAAATCCGGCGCGGCCCCTATGTCCGGATGTGCTGTCTGAGGTGGTATCGTTGTCAACAGGTAAATTCTACTTCAACCGGAAGTATTTCACCGACAGCAAGGTAAAATGGGTAAGCTTCGAGAGCAACCCTCGTCTCGATATGACGAGAAAGAATATCTATGGCAAATGCGTTCCCTGTATCGCAAGTTTGTATGAACAATTGAAGATGGGGAAAGAAGAGGTTGACCTTGGTGCGGCCTATAACTGCTGGAAGGTGGTAGCTATCCTCGGAAGTCTTGACGAGTGTCTGGAACTTCTTTCAGTGTTTGAGAAGATGTTTCTCAAAAAAAGACATATCATGGGGCGTTTCGGTTCAGGAGATGAGCGGAAGCCTACAAAGGTGATCGTTTTCAACGCCGCGAACGCAAAGGATAGAGATAGGCTTTTGGGGGAACTTAAAATCTGTGCGGAAAAAACGGGTTTGAAGGTAGATATCTTTTCTCACAGAGGTTGTGCGGAACTCTATCATGAACTGCTAGGTGACAGTAAAGACTGGAAAAAAACGGAAAAGATTAAAAACACAGAGGTTGTTCCTTATATACTTGATCGGATTCAGAAAATGCTTTACTGGCGCTAAATATCAATATCGAGAACGACGATATCTCCGTCGTCAATGTTGAGGGATTCTTTCAGCTTAACCGGGGCAACGATTTCTAAAACATTTTCCGGATAGTTCTCTACAAGTGGGATGACAATCCCGCAAGCGATATCGTTTATCTTTGCCTTTACCATCAGTGCATCGCAGAACCCATCTTGCCGGCTTACAAGCCTCTCTCTCGCACACTCCTTCAGCTTCCTCTGAACCTCTACATCGTCGATCAGCAAGTTCAGCGTGCCCATAAAAGGGGGGAAAAAGAGTTTTTCTTCAATCTGTTCTGTGACCCAGGGAATGGAGAGAAATTTCCCTGATTCTTCTATGCCCTTGACTACCTTTCCTTCAACCTTCATTTATCGTCCTTTACAATTCTGAGTTCTTCCTGACCGCTCCCCCACCTCTTAAAAAGCTTGCCGTCAATGGAGAAAAGGTCGAGCACTTTTCCTACCGTTTGATCGATCAGGTCATCTATCGTTTTCGGCATATGATAGAATGAGGGTACCGGGGGCATAATCACGCCGCCGATCCTTGCAACTCTCGTCATCAACTCGAGGTGCCCTTCGTGGAGAGGGGTCTCCCTTACAACAAGGACAAGCCTCCTGCGCTCTTTGAGGGTTACATCTGCCGCCCTCACGAGGAGATTATAATTAAAAGAATTGGCTATGGCCGATAAAGTTTTCATTGTGCAGGGAATCACGACCATCCCGTCCACCGCGAAGGAACCGCTCGCTATGGGCGCTGCCACATCATCCACATCATAGACCACGGTGGCCATGGCCTCAAGGTCGGGCATTTTCAGCTCTGTTTCTATGTGGAGATTTTTTATGGCTGACTGTGTGATCACGAGGTGGGTTTCCACCCCTACCTCATGGAGGGCCTTCAATATCCTCACCCCATATATGACGCCTGTTGCCCCTGATATACCGACAATAATTTTGCTCATTAGTTCACTCTCCCCGTGGAATCGAGAATCTTCTTTACCTTTTCGGGATCACCTTTTACCACCATGGCCCTGCTTTCAATGGATTTTCCCTGAATGGTCGCGTTTATCCCTATCTTGGCCACGCCGTAGCCATCTCCCGCCTGAGGATCGATAGGCTGTCCCTGAAGTCTGTTCACAATGATAATATCCTCTCCGGGAAAACACCTTGTAATAAACGCCCATTCCACATCCTTCAGGTCCTCGGGGTTCACATCCTCGTCCACAACGATAGCCTTCTTAATCATCGGAAAGGAGAGCAAAAACATTAGCAGGCTCCTTACTTTAAATCTTTCAACGCTCTTTACGTTAACCACCACGGATGAACCGAAGGACTTCTGGATAAAGGTGATCTTCGATATAAAGGGGAAGAGCCTTTTCGCGTTCTCCTCGAGATTGGCGCTACTCACGAAGGTGAGATACATGTCTGCCTCAGGGCTGGTCGGCAGAAGGGCATGATATATGGGAAAGTCTTTGTATGATAACCTCTGTACGACTACGGTGGGTGTTTCTTTGAGTGTCAGGTAGTAACCGCTTATCTCACCAAGCGGACCATCCTGTTGACCCTTGTCCGGGCTCACGTAGCCCTCCAGAAAAATCTCACCTTCCGCAGGCATGTCGATGGGAGACTCGAAAGAAGGAACCACCTCGATACCCTTTCCCCTCAATCCTCCTGCTATTTCAAGTTTGTCGGTGCCCCAAGGGACTTTGAGGGCCATAGAAAGGAATAAGAGAGGGTCCACGCCAATCGATATTGTGATGGGCATGTTCTCATGCCGTGCCTTATATTTTTGATAAATATCTCCGAGGGGTGGGTTGAGCAAAGAAACCCCCAGCAGATTCTTTCCCCTGTATTCCATTCTGTGTATCCCCCGTCCGATAAAATCTGAATCGGGATCAGGGGAGGAAATGATGCTCGTTGTGATAAATGGCGCCGAATCTCCCTCGTAATGTTTCAGGATTGGCAGTACATCAAGCAGATCCTTCTCCCTGACGTCCACGGTATTCAGGCTTGCCCGTGTCACGGGCACCTTATTTTCTCTCCTCTTTGTACCCTCAAGAAAGGCCTCACGGGGGTTGCTGGTATTGGGGAAGAGGATTTCAAAGACATCCTGGGAGGGGACAAGATTTGCAACAAGTCTGAAGGAATAGCCCTCGACATTGTCAAAAAGCAGCACTTTCCTATCGGCTGAGAGTTTATCTATGAGCTCGGGGATATCCTCTCTGGAAACCGGGTCCTTTATTTCAAGGACCCGGTCGTTTTTTTGCATTACCTGAATATAATCTCTCAGGGAATTTATCAACCTTACAACCCCTTGGGTATCACGCTCGTGAATTCGATTATCTCCATTGAGCATGGCGTCGGGACAAGCTGACCTCTGCCGAGCCTTATCCAGAGCTGCTCCGGATATTTTGCTGCGTCTTTTGATATTTTTACCTTTGCAAATGTTCCACGGTATTTATACTTTCCGGGCGTCAGGTCTCTGATTATTGCAACCCTTTCCTGTTCTGCCGGCATATCCTTGAAATCTACGTTTATATAAGTATCCCATGTCGCCATAAAATCCTCCTATTCTTTAAACCCGTATTTTTTCCACTTTGAAAGAACCTTCTCCTGAATCTCTTTCGGATACACATTGTCAAACGATACTTTTATCGGTATGTCAGAGGCTGACCAATCGAGAGGGAAAGTACAGTCAAATAGAACCTTGCCGGCAATACCAAGACGTCTCTCTGCCGGTGTTGCATAGGGGTTCAGCGGGGTGCCTACACCGAATTTCTCGATCCTTATGCCGTTAACCGGGTGGCATTTAGTGCTGAGGGCGTGAATCAATTCATCCTTGTCGTAGATATCCGTTTTATCGTCAACAACTACAAGCATATGGAACCACGGACCCAGCTTACTGCCGAAGCAAAGCTGACCGATCTGCGTAGCTATGTTCGCATAAGCAGGTTTAACACCCACAACAACAAGGTGATGTGTTGATTCTGGAAGCATGTATACGCCGGTTATAGGTATTCCCTGAGCGCGGAGCATTTTATCCATTTCCAGGCCAAGAGAGAATGATCTTAAAAGCTGACCTTCGTCTGTAGGTATTCCCATATTGGACATGGCCATAATGGGATCTTTTCTCATAGTAATTGTCTTAACCCGGTAGACGGTTCTCGGTTCACGGGGGCTGGTTCTGTAACCGGTATATTCGCCGAAAGGAGCTTCATCAATAGTAACGTTCGGTACAAGCACGCCCTCAATGATGATTTCTGCGTGAGCCGGAACATAGAGATCGCAGGTAACACACTTTGTCACTTCTACAGGCTCTCCCATAAGGAGGCTTGTAAACTCAGCCTCAGCGATACCTGCAGGAGCGCAGCTTGCTATCGCTGAGAGAGGATCGGGGTTGATTACTACTGCGAAAGGCATCGGGATATTTTTCGGTTGATATTTATTGTGCCACATTTTACCCATATCAGAGAATGGAAGAACCGGGCCAACCATTGTCTTTTCATCAAAGGCCATCTGACGGTACATACCCCAGTTCACGAAAGGGGTGTCTAGATCCTTTGCTACTACAAACTGCCATGTTCCTATGTACCTGCCGCCGTCGCCGTCATGGACCATGGGTGCAGGGAGATTCAAAATGTTTGCATCATCACCCTGAAGGACAACTTCCTGGCAGGGTGCGTTGGTGACTACTTTCGGGGGTAAGCCCTTGCTTTCATCTGAAGTCCTCTTCAGGTATTCGGCGGAAACTTCCGGAACTGTGCTGTTCGGATCCATACCGAGTGCGATTGCAAGTCTTCTGTATGTTGCTATGGGTGCGCCGACGCATTGAAAACCAGGATAGTCTTTAATGTTCTTAAAGAACACAGAGGGGCCCTTCTTCTCACAGGTTCTCCGGACGATTGCGCCCATCTCAAGATCCCAATCAACCTCTTCGTTTACTTCTATGGCATCGCCTGTTTTCAGGCATGCCTCTATAAATGCCCTGTTGTCTTTATAATACTTGTAAGCCATGTGTTCCTCCGTTAAATTATTTAAACTTCTTTACAATCTGCTCCCATTTGCCTTGTGCCTCAAGGATAAACTGGGCCGCTTCCCTTACAACACCCTTTCCGCCGCCGACAGACGTCACAAAGTCGGCAATCGATATAGCTTCCTGTGAAGCATCAGCCGGTGCTACAGATAATCCTACCCGTTTCATGACAGCAAGGTCTATCATCTCGTCGCCTGCATAACATATTTCCTCATCTTTCATGCCCGTTTCCTGCTCAAACTGGTCAACCCTTGCCATTTTCGCACCCTGGCCCCAGAGCTGTTCCGGGGGAAGGCCATAGATTTTGCCCATCTGCTCATCTGCGCGTGATATCTTTGTTGTGAGAAGCGAAACGGGTATGCCTGCCTCTGTAAGAAGCCTGATTCCAAGCTTCATGTAGGGAGAAAAGTTCGGATTTTGTCCCTTCCTGCGTATAGTAAAGGGTATTGTCCGTCATTATCCCATGGATATCAAGGATGACATATTTAACCTTTTTTGCTTTTTCGATCGCCTCTGCTTTATTCATCGCATAACCTCCTCTATTTGTAACCCATTTTGGTTACTTTCTCTACCCAG